>ENA-OPYX01001885-OPYX01001885.1-human-gut-metagenome-genome-assembly--contig:-NODE-1885-length-10275-cov-2.427079_pt1 | contig 10275 bp, 10 predicted proteins | sample MGYA00242639_ERZ504486 | MGnify/ENA primary metagenome ERZ504486 (study PRJEB26092, sample SAMD00036296) | human gut metagenome | host: Homo sapiens | study: EMG produced TPA metagenomics assembly of... | reverse complement strand
AACTGCCGGATAAAGATTTTTCTCTCGCGGATTCGGTACATATGCCGAATGGTACATCAGGTACGCGCTCATCCCACACGGTGCATTCACAACAGGAATTTCCACACACTCTGAACTATACGACATATCCGAAAAACGCTTCATCATAACGGTAGAATAATTGCTTTGCTTGATTGCATCCAGAAGGCCGCCACGATCAAATACATAAAGAATCTTATTATCATCTTCAAAGCCCAGAATCCCCAGCCATTCTTCAAATTTGAAGTTCTCGTACATAATGCAGCGGAGCTCCCGGATCCGTTCAAATTCAATCTCCCTGCGCAGCGCAAGCGGATTCTTCTTCGATGTCAGAAGGATCAGCGGTTTGCTTTTGGCAATCGGGATCAACTTCATATTATATTTTTCCACCATTTCAAAATAGCTTTCACTGATTGAATCAAAGCAGTAAAATAATCCCATCCGGTATCTTTTATCCACAACGTCCCGGATCACCTGGATCAGTCCCGTTTCCTTAAATGAATCTTCTATATTCCGCGCCGGATTTTTCTTCTTAAACTGCATAAAAAGGTTCATAAAATCAAAAGAATACGTGCTCGAAACAGAAATATTCCCCTTATTCACAAAAAGAGAAGGGATATTTCCGATTGCATCCAGTTCCGTGACGATTTTATGGGCGGATTTTAAAAACCAGTTCTCCCTCACTCGTTAATTGTATTCTGTTATTGTTTCTTGAAAATACGGAAAATCCCAGTTCTTTTTCCGCATTTTTAATACAAACACTTAAGTTTGGCTGTGACAAACCCAGATGTTTGGCTGCTTTGTTAATTGATCCACATTCATAAACTTCAATAAAATATCGAAAACATTTGCTATCCATTTTCACTCACTACCTACCTGTTTTTTCATACTCTGGATCTATTGACTTTATTGATATTTTTTATATGTTAACACAAAAAATCTCTGTAATCTATATCTTTTTATATTATTTCTTATATGGTTTTTCATATAACTTATCAAAGATCGATATAACACAAGCTTTTGACAAGATGCTATCATACATTCAACGAAACAAATATCGAACGTTCGCAATGATTACATATGATTTTAAGGAGGATACAGATATGTCAGAAATCAAACAGCCAGCAAGTGCTTTATCATCACCAAGATTTTGTAACATGGGAACTTTTATGAGAATGCAAAAGGTAGACACCGCAGAAGGTCTTGACTTTGCGATTGCAGGTGCGCCATTTGATACAGGAAGTTCTTTCCGTTCTGGTTCAAGATTTGGTCCGAACGCAATCCGTAATATTTCTGCAATGATGAAACCGAACAACGTAATCATGCAGGTTAATATCATGGAAAGCCTTAAGGGCGGAGATATTGGTGATTTCAACATTACTCCTGGTTACATCCATCCAAGCTACGATGCAATTGAAAAAGGTGTGGCAGGAATCCTTGAGAAAAATGCCTGTCCGATCGTTCTCGGTGGTGACCACGCAATTACACTTGCAGAACTCCGGGCAGTAGCGAAAAAATATGGTCCTGTAGCTCTTGTTCATTTTGATTCTCATTCAGATCTGTGTGACGAAGTATTTGGACAGAAATACAATCACGGAACACCTTTCAGAAGAGCGATTGAAGAAGGACTTATCGATCCATCTCATTCTATTCAGATTGGTATGAGAGGATCCCTCTACGATCCAAATGAACACAAGATGGCTGCTGAGCTTGGCATGAAGCTGATCCCGGCACACAAGGTGCGTGAAATGGGACTTCCGGCTTTGATTGAAACAGCAATTGAAAGAGTAGGAGATAAACCTTGTTTCCTCACTTTCGACATTGACTTTATTGATCCTGCTTATGCTCCAGGTACAGGAACTCCGGAAGTTGGCGGATTTACTTCTCTCGAAGGACTGGAACTCGTAAGAGCACTGAAAGATCTGAATTTTGTAGGATTTGATATTGTTGAAGTTCTTCCAGCTTATGATCATGGTGAAATTACCGCATATCTTGCAGCTAATATCGTATTTGAATATCTTTCTATTCTTGCACTCAAGAAAAAAGGAAAATAATTTATCTTAGATTATATTTTTAAGATAAATGGCAGCACCAGTTTCTACTGGAACTGGTGCTGTTGTTCTTAAAATACGCATTTTTCAGGAAAGGAGACTTTTTATGGTTAAATCTAAGACTATGACCACGGAAAGTACCATAGCTACTACCGAACAAGTTACTTATGACAGCGATATGATGTCCGCCGAACTTGATAAAATCCAGTTGAACAAAAGCCAGACTATAAAGGGCATTCTCAGATTAGTCATCTGTTCAGCTATCGGTATCGCAGCTTTTTTTGTTTCTGTACCACACAACGGTAAGAGCGAAATTATCTTTAGTATTATTTATAATGCCTTTGTAAATATGTTCGGCAATTTTGCCTACTGGATCTTGACACTCATCGTTGCCGGAAATTTTGTCTGTCATATTTATTTTAAGTATGTGAAAAAAGGTACTCTTGAATCACCTTTTGCCAAAATTTATGATAACGACACGATTATCCATACATTTTTGTACGCTCTCGGCTTCATCTATGTGGTCTTATATGCCTGTCATATAAATATCACAGGATTCCAGGGACCGGAAATCATCATTGGCGATTCTACCGGTGGAAGCGTTATTCCTCCGATCGTTCTTGGTGTTTTTGGAATCATCATCGTAGGTGCCATTTTCATGCCATTCCTTTTAAATTATGGAATCCTGGAAATTATCGGTGCCATTCTGGAACCACTGATGCGTCCGTTATTCAAAGTTCCTGGAAAGGCTGCTCTGGATGCCGTATCTTCTTTTGTAAGCTCTTCTTCACTTGGTGTCTTAATCACAAACAGATTGTGGAAAAGAAATGTTTACACAGAAAAAGAAATGGTCGCTATCATGACCGGATTCAGTGCTGTAAGTATTGGTTTGCATACATGGTAATCAATACAGCCAAACTAGGTGATCATTTCGTAAAAGTTTACGCGATCAGCTTTGTTCTCGTATTCATTATCGAAATGAATAACCGTAAGAATTCCTCCGATCAGCAAGAAAAAAGAGGTATACTATTCTGGACATGTGCAAACAGAGGCGGAACGTAAAAATGATACAAAATTCAGTTTCAGCCTTCTTCCTCTCGGTATAAACCGTGCAGTCAAGCGTGCTTATATTGCTAAGAATGTATCCGTAGAAGTAAAGAACAGTTTAAAAGACAGCTTACTGGTTCTCCCACAGGTACTGACCATGTTATCAGCCATCGGTGTAAGTGGTCTGATCCTTGCAGAATACACTCCTGTATTCAAATGGTTAGGTTACATTTTCCAACCGCTCCTTGTTTTATTCCGGATTCCTGACGTATCAGCGATTGCTCCGTCAATCCCGGTTGGAATCGCAGAAATGTTCCTTCCTGTATTAGTCATGATGGGAAGTGGCGTTACCGTATGTGTAAAAGCAAGAGCATTCGTTGTTCTGGTATCCATGGTACAGATTATTTTCTTCTCAGAAACAGCAACAGTAATGTTAGCAACCAAATCCCCAATTAAATTCTGGGAAATCGTTGTATGTTTCCTTGAACGTGCACTGATCGCAATTCCTCTGGCATCCTTAGTTGTTCACATTTTATTCTGATTACAATGAATTTTTCTGTTTGACATCCTGAAATCTCCTTTTTATACTTGTTGTATAAGAAGGAGATTTTTATATTATGACAATCAAAGAAATCGCACAGCTCGCCGGAGTCTCCAGCGCAGCTGTATCCAGATATCTGAACGGCGGCTACGTCAGTGAAGAAGAAAAAAGAACAGATCCGTAAGGTGATCGAGGAGACCGGCTACCAGCCATCCGCCCAGGCACGTATGCTTCGCACCAAAAAAGGCAAGCCTGGTGGGTGTGGTCGTTCCAAAGATCAATTCCGAATCCATCAGCCGGATCACAGCAGGCATTGAAAGTGTTCTCGCCGAGAGAGGCTATCAGATGCTTCTCGCCGGGACCGACAACACCCCTGCAAAGGAAGTGGAATATCTTCGCCTCTTTGAAAAACTACCGGTAGAACGGAATTATCCTTGTCGGTACGATGTTCACCGCCGGTCACAGGAAAATTTTTAAAAGAGACAAAGGTTCCGGTTGTTGTGATCGGACAGCACACCAACCTTGCCAACTGCATTTACCATGACGATTACGGTGCAGGAAAGGCAATGGGACAGACCGTTGCCGGATTCAGTAAAAAAGGAATTGCTTACATCGGCGTTACCCGTGATGACAAAGCTGCAGGTGCCGCAAGAGAGGACGGATTTATCGCCGGACTGAAAAATACGGGCATCACACTTTTAGAAGAAAATAAGCGGACCTCGGCATTTACCCTGGAATCCGGATATGAGGCTGCTCTGGATCTTTTGGAAAGCAAATGTGATATCGATGTCATATCATGTGCAACCGATACCATAGCAGCGGGAGCAATTGAAGCCATTCAGACTTACTTAAAAAAGCAGGTTCCGGCAAATGCAGCCGATGCAGGTGCAAGAATGCGCTATATCCTTGAAAATACGTCCATCCGGGTAACCGGATTTGGTGACAACCAGATGTTAAAAGCCGTCACCGGAGGAATCCCAACCATCCATTTCGGCTACAAAACCAGTGGAATCCGCGGCGCAGAGCTGCTTCTTGACAGCATTGAAAGAGGCGAACAGATTCCAATCGAGAATGAAGCGTCGGCCTTCCTACCTTGATTGGAATCAGGACCTTTCCGGAACTCCGAAATTCATATCCTGATTTTACCTGCTTCCCGGAGTTTTCTTAAGGAAACGAAATGTTTCTTTCAAACACTTTTCAACAAAAAACAATAATGAATTATCAGTAAAAATGCCATCTTTACAAATGGCATTTTTTTCATATTATTTAAGCATAAGATATGAAATCGATTACACATTATATCTAAAGGAGGAGAGAATATGGATTACAGAAAACCGCAAAGGAAATTCTGAATCATGTGGGTGGAAGTAAGAACATCGTATCTGCTGCCCATTGTGCTACCAGACTTCGCCTTGTCATTGCAGACAACTCGAAAGCGGATAAGACAGCACTTGAGAATGTAGACGAGGTAAAGGGGGTATTTGAAGCATCCGGACAGCTCCAGATCATTCTCGGAACAGGAACCGTCAACAAAGTATTTGATGAATTTATTGCAATCGCAGGCATCACAGCCAGCACGAAAGCAGAAGCAAAAGAAGCTGCTGCCGAAAAGCAGAACTGGTTTATGAAAGCCATCAAGCTTCTGGGAGACATTTTCGTACCGATCATCCCGGCGATCGTAGCCAGCGGTTTCCTTATGGGAATCATGAACGCACTGGATTTCATGAACAGTAACGGGTTCTTACACATCAGCACAACCAGCTCGATCTATGTATTTGCAACCCTTTTCAGTAACATTGCTTACACATTCCTGCAGATCCTGATTGCATTCTCCGCTGCAAAAGCATTTGGCGCAAATCCTTACCTGGGCGCAGTTATCGGTATGATTATGATCCATCCGTCCCTGCAGAACGCCTACACCGTTGCAACAGAAGGTGTTCAGCAGACACAGAGCGTGTTCTTCGGACTGTATCACATTGACATGGTCGGCTATCAGGGACACGTTATTCCGGTTGTCATCGCTGTATGGATCTTATCCGTACTTGAAAAGAAGCTTCACAAGATCGTACCGGAAGTTTTAGACCTTTTTGTCACACCGCTTGTCAGCGTATTCGTAACCGGATACCTTACACTTTCCATCGTCGGACCAATCTTCGTATGGGCTGAAAATGCAATCCTCGGAGCAATCCAGTGGATGCTGACACTTCCACTCGGACTTGGAAGTCTGATCATGGGTAGTTTATATGCACCGACCGTTGTTACCGGTATCCATCAAATGTACACAGCCATCGATATCGGACAGCTTGCAAAATACGGTGTAACCTACTGGCTGCCACTCGCAAGTGCAGCAAACGTGGCACAGGGTGCGGCAGCACTTGCCGTTGCTGTAAAATCAAAAGATCAGAAGATCAAATCCCTTGCACTTCCATCATCACTCAGTGCATTTATGGGAATTACAGAACCTGCAATCTTTGGTGTAAACTTAAGATTCTTTAAACCATTTATCGCCGGATGCATCGGTGGAGGATGCGGAGCCCTTTATGCTTCCCTTGTTCACCTCGGTGCAAAAGGAACAGGTGTAACCGGTATCTTCGGAATCCTGCTCTGCCTGAACCAGCCACTTCAGTACGTCATTGAGATGGCAATCGCAGTCGGTGTTGCATTTGCAGTATCCTTCGCACTTTACAAAGACAAGAAGAAAGAACCAGTCGCAGAAGCTCCTGTTACTGTTGCAGCTTCCGTAGAGGAAACAGACAGCGAAGAATCTGCTGCTTCCGAAACCAAAACAGCTTCAGACAATACAAAAACCACTTCTTCCGAAGAAGTGTTAAATGCTCCGGTAAATGGAAAGATCATTCCAAATGATCAAATCGCAGACGATACATTTGCAGCAGAAGTCCTTGGAAAAACCGTAGCGATCGAACCTGCTGACGGCATCATCACCGCACCTTGTGATGGCGAAATCGTAAGCATTTTTGATACCGGTCACGCAGTATGCATCCTGACTGACGGCGGCGCAGAGCTTCTGATCCATGTCGGAATCGACACTGTAAAAATGGATGGAACTGGATTTACAAAGAAAGTATCTGACGGTGCAAAAGTACACGCCGGAGACGTGCTGATCAAAGCAGATTTAAATGCAATAAAAGAAGCCGGACATCCGGCAACAACCATGATGATTCTTACCAATACAGATCTGTATGATTCTGTAGAATGTGCCGCACCCGGCACTGTAACCGGTAAATCATCTGTTATGAAACTTACGAAATAAAATAACTCATGACAAATAATCAGATTTGTCTCCCGCGGCAGGTGTCGGATATCCGTATCAATACGTTTTCCGAACCGTTGCCTGCGGAACTATTTCCAGGAGTGAATCAATATGAACGCATTAACCAGAGATCTTGTAAACTTAGTAAATACAGCAGAAGAGAACCAGACAGCAAAAGAACAGACATCCGGCACACAGTTCCGCGAGAAACTGCACCTGATGCCTCCGGTTGGCTGGCTCAACGATCCGAACGGACTTTGTCAGATGGATGGTGTGTTCCACGCATTTTTCCAGTACTCCCCATTTAACGCCGAAGGCGGTGTGAAAATGTGGGGTCATTACACCAGCACCAATCTGATCGACTGGGAATACAAAGGTGTATCCCTCTACCCGGATCAGCCATTTGACTGCCACGGTGTATATTCCGGATCTGCCTTCCTCGAAGACGGTACAATGTATCTTTACTACACCGGAAATGTCAAACTGGAAGATGGAGATTTTGATTATATCAACACCGGCCGTGAGGCAAATACCGTACTCGTCACAACCACAGACGGAATCCATTTTGGCAGCAAAAAGAACTGCTCCGCAACAGCAGATTATCCTTCTGACCTGACCTGCCATGTGCGCGATCCGAAGGTCTGGAAAAAGGACGATACCTACTACATGATCCAGGGCGCACGTACTAAAAATGATGTCGGTCAGGCACTGACTTTTGAATCCTCCGATAAAATAAACTGGCACTTCCGCAGCCGTGTAGAATCCGAAAAAGCCTTTCGGTTATATGTGGGAATGCCCCGGATTATTTTGAAACGGACGGCATCAAAATCCTTTCCTCCTCCGTCCAGGGCCTGGAAGGCAAAGAGTGGGCTGACCGAAATGTATACCAGTCCGGTTACTTTCTTGTGGACGGCGACATTTTAGATTCCTACAAATTATCCCCTTATCATCTGTGGGATTATGGTTTTGACTATTACGCTCCGCAGAGCTTCGAAGCAGAAGATGGAAGACGCATCCATATCAGCTGGATGGGAATGCCGGATTGCGAAGAATATACCAATCCGACCATCAAAGACGGATGGCAGCACTGCTTTACATTTCCAAGAGAAGTCTTCATAAAAGATGGCAAAGTCTGCCAGAAACCGGTTCGCGAGCTGGATGCAAAAAAACAACAGCTTCAAGATGTTCAGAATGAACTTACCCAGAGCGGCTGCCCGGTATATGAAGTAAATGTAGATGGAATTAAGGAGAATCATTTCCAGGCTGTCCTTTCAGATGAACTGATCCTTGACTATGAGAATGGACGGTTCCAGATGCATTTCACAACCAAAAGTAAAACTTCCGTATCCGCAGGCAGAAGCCTTCGCTACGCCGAAGTCGGCACTCTGGAAAATGTAAAAAATCCTTGCAGATACTTCTTCCGTTGAAGTATTTGTAAATGACGGAGAATTCGTATTCTCTACAAGATATTATCCAAATGATTATAAGATTGTGGTGCATTCCCCAAATGCCCATATTACATTCGATAAAATTCAGTAAATCGTATATGGGAAATCCCCCAAGCTTCCCGTATACGAAAACGCCAGACGGGGTACAGCAATCCCTTTTCCTCCTTTGCATGCTGTATCCTGCCTGGCATTTTTTAATTCTGATTGTTACACAATTTTTAATTCTGACTGCTACACAATTGCTTCTATAATTGTCTTTCCGTCAATTGTAATTTCTTTGATACCGGTTTCTTTTTTCCTGTTAAAATTAAAGCTGATCATATATCCTTTCTTCACATGGTAATCATTAAGATATTCTATCAACTGATTTTCCCCACGATTATTATATTCCTTTCCATGCCAGATCTTCATTTCGATAATATACTGTTCACCCAAATAGTCTACAATAATATCTGTCCGTTTCTGCTCTCTGGTTTGAGTCTCTATATAATAATTGCCTGTTCCATTGATAATCGGTCTTAAATACAAAAGAAAATATTTTCTACCTTCATCTTCAAGAAATGTCTCGTCACTGTCGCCATATAAATCATGAAAATGCTGCACAAATTTTTCAAGGACCAATCTCATATTCAAATAACCATTTGTGATAAACTGATTCTTGTCAATCAACGATGCCGCATAGATCTCCTTTTTCTGCATCTCCGAAGATGATAAATACAGATTATATAACCAGGTTTCAAAAATACGATTGGAAACTGCAAGCACTCCATTTTCATTTTTCACAAACCCGAACATGGTCGCAATATTGATTGATGTCTCATAATAATTATACACAATCGCTTTTCCCGTAAATAGAAGTGAATAGAGCATACTGTTCAATTCCGGATAGCTTTCCAGCTTCTCACGCAACGACTCAAACAGCATATTTTTTTCTGAAAGTAAAATCCTTACCGCTTCCAAAAATCCCTTCTTCGTCCATGCACTTTTCTTACCGCCATACTCCTTCTTCACACTGATTTCCTCATCCAGAAGCTGACATATCCTCGACACCAGGAATGGATATCCGGATGTATACTCTCTGATCAGTCCGGCAAGTAATTCCACATCCATTCCTGTATGATAATCTTTTTCATACTCATCGAGCATTCCTGCAATTTCTTCTCTTGAAAAGCTCATATCCACTTTAAAATCCGCTGCGATATTCCACGGACTGTTATATTTATGAACTTCATCCGGACGGATTTTCCGCCTTAAATTCTTTACATCATATACACCCGCCAAAATAACAGCTCGAAATGTCGGCTGTATATCTCTTTCAATATACTGAGCACGAAGCTGAGCAAGAAAATCCAGAAACACCTGATTATTCGATGCACTGTCAACCTCATCAATCATCAGTACAATCTTTTTTTCAGCTGCCGCACAGAGATCACTCAACTGTTCAAATAGCTCTTTTAAGGAAAAATACTTATCTGTATAATCCGTACTATGCAAAATATTTTTTTATCGCATCTTCCAGTTCTGGTGAAAGAGTATTCTTTTTTAACGCCGTAAAAAATGAATTGATAAATGCTGCCGAAAAAACATTCCCATTTTCAAATTTATCATTGTCAAAAGTCTGAAAATCCAGAAGGACAACATAATATTCTTTTTGCAGATAGCGATACAATGCACGAAGTGTTGTTGTCTTTCCATATTGCCGCGCACGGTTGATCGTAAAATATTTGCCGGCATCTACTAGGCTTTTGATCTCCTCCAGCCGTCCGGATATATCGACCATATAATGTTCTTCCGGTATGCATACTGCTGTTGTATTGAATACTTTTGGCATCGTCTTCTCAACTCCTTTTCGCACCACTGTTTCTTAGATTTTATCATTGCGGTGGGGGAATAGCAAGG
>ENA-OPYX01001884-OPYX01001884.1-human-gut-metagenome-genome-assembly--contig:-NODE-1884-length-10280-cov-3.256574_pt1 | contig 10280 bp, 11 predicted proteins | sample MGYA00242639_ERZ504486 | MGnify/ENA primary metagenome ERZ504486 (study PRJEB26092, sample SAMD00036296) | human gut metagenome | host: Homo sapiens | study: EMG produced TPA metagenomics assembly of... | reverse complement strand
GATTCCATAATATGTTCTTGCTTTTTGTTTTCTTTGTTTTCTTTCTTTATGGTGTTATTTCTTTCCAATAGTTTATGTTTTGGCTTTTTTTGTTTTACGGTGTCTGTTATTGTCATTTGAAAGGACTTTCCTTATTATTTTGTGTTAATTTTATACTTAAATGATTGGGATAATTATACCATGATTTGTGTGGCAACAGTTGCTTTGTGGCCATGAATACCCGGTTTTCTGGCCATGAATTTTTCGAAATACTCTTTATAACAATTTCTTTTGCCTATTTTGGCGTCTACAAAACCTGAAATTGGAATTGTGAATCTTCTACAACTCTTTCATCTTCCCAAGGATCTCCTGATAAAATGCATACTGATTTCCGCTATTCTTCAAATCCTCTAGTATTACACCATCTTTCAACAGAATTAACCGACTGCAATAGCTTGCCATCTGCGGATCATGCGTTACCATGACAATTGTCTTCTTATATTCCGATGAAATCTTATTCAATGCATCGATTACAATCTTTCCTGACTTTGAGTCCAAATTTCCGGTCGGCTCATCAGCAAGTATCAGATCAGGATTATTGATTAACGCACGACATATGGCAACTCTCTGCTTTTCACCACCGGATAATTCATAAGGGTTTTTCTTTAACAGATGTTCTATCTGAAATTGTTCTGTATATTTCTTTGCTTCTGCAATCATCTTATTAATATTCTGTTTGCTTATGATCATCGGCAGCATGATATTCTCTTCCACTGAGAGGCTGTCCATCAGATAAAAGTCCTGAAAAATAAATCCTATCTTGCTGTTCCGGATATCCGCAAGTTTATCCCCATATAGTTCACTGGTATCTTCTCCCATAAATTTAATCGTTCCATCCGTCGGTTTATCAATCATTCCGAGTGTCTTAAGCAAAGTTGTCTTACCACATCCGGATTTACCCATAATTCCAACGAATTCACCTTCTGCAACTTGAAAGCTGATTCCTTTTAAAACCTTTACATCTTCTTCGCTTTCTTTTATTACAGATTTTCTATAATTTCTTATTAAATTTTCAACTTCTAATACATTTGTTCTCATCTTTTAATCCTCCTTCAATTTTACGTGTAATATATAGTGCAAAACCTCTTTGCACAAGCAACTCTAATGCAATATATCCTAAGCAGGCAACCAGCCAATACTTTGTAAAATTCCATTTTATTAACTTCCCCTGCTTTTTCCATTCGTAATAAACATGCAATAAAATGTATGACGGACATAAAAATACCGGCTGCTAATGAAATCATTCCGACACTTTGCATTTCCAAGAGATAAAGAGCTTTACGTTCTTTTTTTTGCATTCCCATACAACGTAAAAATTCCTGTTTCTTTTTATAGGATGGGATTTCTGATTCAACCTTTATTTCCATAATAAAAATCGAATTTAAAAATAATGCTGTTAAAATAAACACCTTGCTTAATAAACGAAACATCAATAATGTTTGCTGTGTTTTTACAAAAGATTCTGTGTAATATATAATGTTTTGTTCATTTCCATCATTAATAATTTTTGTTCCATGTTTTGTGGAATAAGTTCTTATTTCTTTCCAGAGATTACGTTTATTTTCCTGATCAAATTTAATTAAAATCAATTTAGACGGTTCATTTTTTGTCTGTTCTATTCTTTTATATTCTTTCTCAAAATATTTATCAGAGAATATAATCAAGGATTCTGACCATCTGTTTGTTGTATATTGTCCAATCACATTTTCTGTATACATTTTCTTGATTTTATATAGATGGCGTTTGGATTGAGCGGAATTTTCATTTCTTTTCCCTTTTACTACAATTGAATGGAGTTCTTCACTTTTATCATCTGAATATCTTCCTGTATACATAATTCTATAATTTAATTGAAATGTTCGATCCTTTACGCTTCTATTGGGATGATTTTGATCTTGCATTGCTACTACTATTTGTTTATTTTTTAAATGTAATGTCTTTCCAGTCAATTTATTGTAATAACTTTCTGAAATACCGATTTGCTGATCGCCACTAACGGAAGTAACCCTCATCATTGGAATTTCTGTTATTTTCGTTTTATCAGCCAGAGAATCTATATACTTCTGTTCACTTGTGTTTGCCATCCACAACATATCATATGGATAATTTTTCGCTTTATAGTGTTCTATTGGTAATAATGAAGAAATTTCTGTGCTTATATATGTAAGTGCAAAAAAATGAATAACAAAAACAATTAATAACAAGCATTAGGTTATTTGATATTTACTGCTAAATTGATTTATTTGTAATACATTTTCAAGTAAAAAATTGTTCAGTGTTTTTTTATTTCTTCCAGTAATACACCCATGCCAAAAGTTAAAATTAAAAATCCACCAATTATCCATATAAAATATGCATCATAATGCACTTCTTCATAGCTTGGAAACATAAACCAGGCAATTACACTCAATATAATTCCTATAATAACTGCAATTGTCCAATATCCTTTTTGCGGACATTTCTGAATCTTTTCTTCAGCTTGTATCAGTGAACTCAGATTATGATTTTCAATCCATACTATGACAGCAAAAAACGTAAAAATCATAATTCCGATACTAAATTTTATTGAATACACATATATATTCAAATTTGCCGTTACTATTCGTACAAAATATAAAGGTGCAATTTTGTGTAATAAAAACTGAATGCCATACAATATACCAGTTCCAAGAATAAGTCCTAGTATTGATGAGAATACCCAGCCAAGAACATATTCTATCAACATCAAACTAAATACCTCTCGTTTGTGCATTCCCATCATAATAAATAATCCATAATCTCTTATTCTTGATTTTAAATAATAAATCATAGCATACGCCATCAACATTATGGTAATAACAGAAATCATTCCTAAAGCCATAGTAAAGTCAATTCTAAAAAGAAATGCTGTTTCGGTATCTTTTACAATTTGCAATACAATCTCTTTTAATCCACGAAATACGAATAGCTCCATAATTGCAACAATATTACTCAAGAAAAACAAAATATAATTCTTTAAATTACTTCGAAAATTTTTATAGATTATTTTTGTTAACATCTTCATTCCCCTCTTCATTTTGTAATCTGCAACTAGCTACTTTGCTCCGCATAATAGTATAGTTCTACTTTACACCACATAGTAGTTATTGTCAATTTGATTACTTATCTATTGTCATGTTTTCTGGCTATGTTATAATATTGATAAATAGATTAGAAAATATCAGGTGATGCAATGTATGATAAATCTCAATTAATGCGTGGAACATTAGAAGGATGTATTTTAAAAATACTATCAAAAAGTACATCTTATGGTTATGAAATTGTTACAACTCTTCTGGGGTATGGATTTAAAGATATAAAAGAAGGAACCATTTATCCATTATTGGTTCGTCTTGAAAAGAAAGGAATTATTACTTCTGAGATGCGCCCCTCTCCACTGGGTCCAAGCAGAAAATATTATTCCATTACACCAGATGGAGTAGAATATTTGAACGAATTTAAAACAAACTGGAAACAGATATCCCAATCTGTAAACCAGATATTTGATACGGAGGTATAAAATCATGTTAAATAAAAAAGATCAAAGAATCATACGGCAAATGATACGCCATATTCGTACATTTCCTTTGTCAGATTCTGAAATTAAGCAACTTGAACGGGATCTTACCGGAATGGCTCTTGAAGCTGAAAAACGTGGAGAAGATTTTGAAGATGTTTTGGACATGACCCCAACTGAATTTTGTGATGAATTGCTTACTCTATCGGTGGCAGCAAGGCTCCAGGTGGTCGCTATCTGTTAAAAGGTGCCGGAATTTATTATCAATTAACAGGAATTCTTGGAACAGCACTTTTTTCACTAATCCTATTACTTGCATTATTTTATACAATTATAATTCCGTCCGAACTTGCACAAACCGGATTACTTGTATTATTTGTTGCAGCAATTGGTCTTACTTTCTTTTTGCTATCTTTATCATTTGGGAATACCGCTGAACGCGATTGTGGCACAACCGAAAAATCTGCACAGCTCGTGAATAATGGGAAGATTTTGTTGGTAACTGCAGTTATCTTCGATATCGTAGTTACTCTTTATATGATTTTTAATGCTGGAGCGTCTGTAGGACATTTTAATTATAAGCTTCCGCTTCTTATGCAGGTTATTATCTTTTTCTCCTGTTATATGCCGGCAATTCTGTATATTATCGGTGCGAAGAGGAATCTGCCACGAGAGTACGTTTTAAATGAGCTATAGTAATATCTAATTATATGTAGAAAAGTCAGGAAGATTAAATATAATCAACCTGACTTTTTTATCAAAGATTATGCTCAGTTTCTCTCTTTTCCTGCTGGGCAAAACCTCTCGAATTGCTTTCATGCAATTTGGTCAAAAAGAAAGACCCTGTATAAAACAGAGCCTCTGGCATTTTCTTTTGAGAGTCTGCATTCTCTAGCCATCAACCGACTGTAATAACTTAATTAATTGCAAAGAATATGATGGCACAAACAAGTATTGGAATCATACCAATCACACTGAATATAATGCTTAATAACTTATATACTTTGGTATCGTAGCCCGGAATATATGACTTCTTTGGATTGTCTGGATTATATCGTATCTCGATTTTTGCCCCCTTCTGTGGGACATGATGTGATAGATATGCACCAGTATTCGTATATAGGACATTGTTAACTTCGTACTCGTATAATGGATAGAAACTCAGACTGTCTCCGGAATTTTTAGCCAAAATATCCTTCACTGTTGCAACTGTTGTAACTGTGCATCTCGTTGTTTTACTCCTGTTAATAAATCCTAAGATAAAGGCCGGTATCAGAAAACAAATTCCCAACCCGCATAATGTGAAAGCTAATCCAGGTTCCATATATATGCCTCTCTTGTCATCTTTCTGTATGACACTAATTCAATACATAATTTCTGGTCGTAATTCCACTGACTCTTCCCTTGGCATTGACAAGCACTGCCTTAAAGATAGTCTCGCCTTCCGGCATCTCTACCGGTCCGGTGTATTTCGTGGATGAAGTTGTCGGTTCTGACTTGTCGGTTGTATAATATGCCGTATATCCATCCGGTACTTTAATCTCAATCTCCTGGGCACTGCTGTACTGTCCGGTTGACGGAGATACTGCCGGTGCATCCTCAATTGGAAGTTCTACGGTATATGATTTCCTTACAGGGAGACTTGGAATGCCGGCTTTATTTACCGCAATTGCATAGATAGTTGTGTCACCTTCTTCAATCTGGATCGGTCCGGTATACTTGCGGCTTCCTGTTGTTGGTTTTTTCTTATTCTTTGTGTAATAAATTTTACATCCGGATGCTGCCGTCAGCTTTAACTGCTGGACATCATCATAATCTTCTCCGTCATCCAGACTGAATTTCGGAGTTTTTACTATATATTCCGGAAGTGCGTCTGATATCGAAGAATCAGCTTCATCCAGAAGTTCCGGAATCTTCTCTTTCTGATCAGAACGAATATAGAATTTGATACATGCACGGTATAATTCTATATTCTCCCCCTGCTTTTTCAGTGCAGATGTAAATAAACGTTCTGCTTTATCTGCATTATCCTGTGCCTGATATACCTTGGAAAGGCCGGTATAGGCTTCCGGTCTGGTATCATCTTTTGCCAGTGCGTTGCGGAAACTGTCCTCGGCAGTCGTATAGTCATTCCGGCCAAGCGCCCGATTTCCTTTGTTCACTGCACCGATATACGATGTCAGGTAAGCAAATACGCCGACCACAGCTATGATCAGAAGCAAAAACAGGGCAAGTAATAAAGCGCGTTTTTTCTTTTTCTTACGTCTTGCTTTCTGTCTTGCACGTTCACGGTTTCTGCGCCTGCGTTCTTCTTCGCTCATCTGCCGGCCGCCACTATGGCTGGTGTTCCGATTGCGGCCGGAAGCATTTCTTGCTGCTCCTGCAGTTCTTCCCGCATTTCTATTATTTCTATTTCGGGTTGAACGTGTCGTATATGAGTCATTGTATATATCTTCATCACCATCTATTGCACCTTTAATCTGTGCTGTAAGCATATCATCTAATGGGTTGTAGTCCGGAACAATGCGGACCTCTTTTCCGCAATGTCTGCAATACAATTCCCCTTCAGGTATTCTCTGACCACAATACCTACATCTCATCTTATGCCATCCTCCTACTGTGAATACTATCTTTTATCCATTTTTCTCATTCAAATATTGTTCAAATTCTTCAGAAGACATCAGAACTTTCCGAGGTTTTGTCCCCTCTTCCGGTCCGACAGCTCCTGCCTCACATAACTGATCCATAATTCTTGCCGCACGGTTAAATCCTATCTTAAAAGCCCGTTGTAACATTCCGATGGATGCTTTTTCTTTTTCGATAATCAGTCTTCCTGCATCTGCAAAATATGCATCATTTTCATTATCATCATTTCCGCCTGCTCCGCCAAGTGGATTGCCGGTCGGAACCGTATTCATGTGAGTCTCTATTTCCTGATTATATGTAACATCTCCGTTGTGTTCACACAGATATTCCACAACCTGCTGTACTTCCTTATCCGTCACAAAGGAACCCTGCACCCTGGCCGGTTTCTGATATCCGGATGGATAGAACAGCATATCACCTTTTCCGAGAAGCTTTTCTGCCCCGTTCATATCAATGATCGTTCTGGAATCGACTCCCGATGATACGGAAAATGCGATTCTGGAAGGCATATTTGCTTTGATCAATCCGGTGATGACATTCACAGATGGTCTCTGTGTTGCGAGCACCAGATGGATTCCGGCTGCTCTGGCAAGCTGTGCCAGACGGCAGATGGCTTCTTCCACATCTCCCGGAGCAACCATCATCAGATCGGCAAGCTCGTCGACGATGATAATGATCTGCGGCATCGGATCCAGCTTTTCCCCCTCTTCTGTCTGCACGCCGAGGCTTTTGATCTTCTCATTATATCCCTTCATATCACGGACGTTATATTTGGCAAATGCCTGATAACGTCTGGACATCTCTCCCACTGCCCAGTTCAGTGCACCTGCCGCTTTTTTCGGGTCGGTGACAACCGGAATCAGCAGATGTGGAATGCCGTTATAGACACTCAGCTCTACGACCTTCGGATCGATCATGATCAGTTTTACTTCATCGGGATCCGCTTTGTATAACACACTCATGATCAGGGTGTTGATACATACGGATTTTCCGGAACCGGTCGCACCGGCGATCAGGACATGCGGCATCTTTGCGATATCCGCAACGACTGTCTTTCCTCCGATATCTTTACCGACGGCAAATGATATCTTGGAAGGGCTGTTCTGGAATTCCGGTGATTCCAGAAGGTCACGCAGCATAACTGCGCTGTTCTCTTTATTCGGGACTTCGATTCCTACTGCTGCTTTTCCGGGGATCGGAGCCTCAATACGGATATCTGCGGCTGCAAGATTCAGCTTGATATCATCGGCAAGTCCGACGATCTTGCTGACCTTAACACCCATTTCCGGCTGTAATTCATATCTGGTGACAGACGGACCACAGCTTACATTCGTAATCGTTACATTTACACCGAAGTTTTCCAGTGTCTGCTGTAACTTCATAGCTGTTTCACGCAAATGTGCATCTGATTCACCGCCGCCGCGTTTTCCGTGCTGAAGCAGGGATAACGGCGGACATTTGTATGCCTTTTTCGGTTTTGTAGAATCGGCTGCAACACTGGCTGCAACATCCGCAACTTCATCTGCCATTCCTGCAGCACCCATCTTAGGATTTTTCCGCCGCGTTGGTTTTTCTTCTGGTGCTGTACCTGCTGCAGATTCTGCAGCGTTTTTAACAGGTTCCGTTCCTGCAACTGCCGTATCTGCCGTATCAGATGCTTCCGGTTCCGGATCCGCACGGTGAATGACAAATTCCGGTTTTTCCGGTCCTTTTGCTGTCTTTGGATCAATCGGAAGTTCTCTTACTTCCGGTGATTTCTTCGCAATAGAGGTATCAAAGGAAACCCCTTCTACATGTTTGTCTCTTCGTTTTTCCGTGCCGGAAGCTTCCGCTTCTGCCCGTTCTCTTTCACGTTGCGTCCGCTGTTCCATGCGTTCGCGTTTTCGTTCTTCTGCAAGTTCTTTGTGCCGTCTGGCATCTTCTCTTGCTCTCGCATATGCCTTATCACTGCCGGCCTTTACACCTCTTAATGCTGACTTTCCGGTGATAATGACGAGACAAATGATCATAAAGATGATCGTAATAACATAAGTTCCTGCCACACCGATTGCAGGTGTCAGAACAGATGCTACAGATTTTCCGATCTTGCCGCCCATGCCATCGATAAGGTGTAACAATACTTCTGCAAGGATCAGAAGGATCACGCCGATCAGACTCTTGACATATGCATTGCGGTTGTCTTTATTCGATATCAGAAATGATACAAGTCCGAACAGGATAAAAGGGATCACATACGCTGCAACGCCAAAGACATTCCATAAAAATCCAGATATCGCATCTCCTAAGAATCCTGCAATGCCAAAATTACTGATCAGAAGAATAATGCTGACTGCAAGAGTTGTCCAGATCAGAATCTCATCTATCAGAAAACTATTTACCGTTTCCGGTTGATTTTCCGGTCCGGCATGTTTTTTCTTTTCCCTGGTTTGCTTTTTTTCTGTTTGTTTTTCTTGTTTGTTTTTTTATTCGAAGACGGCTTTTTTTGCTGTCGCATTCGTCCTTTTTTCCAGTTGTTTTACTTTTGGTAGACTTTGCTGCCATTACAACTCCCCCTTATGATGGCAATACTAATTATAATTATAGCATTTAGGGGTTTTGATGTCATTACACATTTTCGTTCTTTTTTTATTTCTTTCATTGATCATTTCGTGCAATTTATTCAATGCGTCTTTTAATCCGCCGACTTCATTGATGAGTCCTTCGTGTACCGCATCTTTTCCTTCCAGCAATGTCCCGACATCTTTTACCAGTTCTGTCGGATTTAACATCAGGGTCTCGATCCGCTCCTGTGTCATAGACGAGTGATCTGCCAGGAATCTGGTGATCCGGTCCTGTGTCTCAGCATATTATCCAGACTCTGCTGTACACCGATAAACATCCCGTTCGAGCGCACCGGATGAATGACCATTGTCCCGCTTGGCACAATAAAGAATAGTCCGCAGATACGGCAAGCGGGCCTCCGATGGAATGACTTCCTCCAAGAACCAGTGACACAGACGGTTTACTGAGTGAGGCGATCATTTCTGCAATGGAGAGTCCTGCTTCCACATCGCCGCCAAGTGTATTCAGAAGAATTAGTAATCCGTCGATCTCATTGCTGTCTTCGACTTCCGCAAGCAAAGGAAGTAAGTGCTCGTATTTGGTTGCCTTGGTGTTTCCCGATACTGCTTCATGGCCTTCAATCTCTCCTACAATAGTAAGTAATTTGATCCGGTGGCTGTCCCTGCTGTTCTCAAGATTGGCGCTTCCTGTTTCTTTCAGTTCTTCAGTCGGTTCCGCACTTTTTTCTTTTTCCTTTTTCTCTTCACTCATAAAAAATACCTCCATACTTTTTTCTTAGTATGGAGGTATCAGATTCTTTTTATTCATCCCAGTTATGATATACATCCTGAACGTCATCGTCATCATCCAGCATATCCAGAGTTTTCTGAATATTGGCGATATCTTTTGCGTCTGTCAGTTCTACATATGTCTGAGGAATCATTGTTACTTCAGCAGATGCCATAGGAATTCCTGCTTCTTCCATTGCAAGACGGACTGCACTAAAATCGTCCGGATCAGTCAATACTTCAAAGCTGTCTTCCTCTTCTACAAAATCTTCGGCTCCTGCATCGAGTACCTGCATCATCAGCTCATCGGCATCGCCTTCGTATTCTTCTTTATCGATTACGATCTGACCTTTCTTATCGAACATGAATGATACACATCCAGGTGTTCCTACATTACCGTTTCCCTTTGTAAATGCGTTCTTTACGTAGATGCTGTACGGTTCTTGTTATCTGTAAGAGTCTCTACGATGATAGCTGTACCGTTCGGTCCATAGCCTTCGTATGTAATGTGCTCATAGTTTGCCGCACTCATATCTCCGGATGCACGTTTGATATTTCTTTCGATGGTATCATTCGGCATGTTATTAGACTTTTGCATTTTGCAAGTTACGTCACGTAATCTGCTGTTGTTAGAAGGATCAGAACTTCCGCCTTCTTTTACAGCTACTGCAATCTCTTTACCGATCTTTGTAAAATCTTTCCTTTGCAGCATCATTTTCTCTTTCTTATGC
>ENA-OPYX01001881-OPYX01001881.1-human-gut-metagenome-genome-assembly--contig:-NODE-1881-length-10283-cov-3.138834_pt1 | contig 10283 bp, 12 predicted proteins | sample MGYA00242639_ERZ504486 | MGnify/ENA primary metagenome ERZ504486 (study PRJEB26092, sample SAMD00036296) | human gut metagenome | host: Homo sapiens | study: EMG produced TPA metagenomics assembly of... | reverse complement strand
ACCGTGGCGGCTACAGTCGCCTAAACGCTCGTGGAGAGGACGTAAGACCCGAGGGGACCGTAACGGTCCCCGACGGCAGACCTCGCAGAACCGAGAATCCCCTGGTTTCAACTATGGGGAGTGTCAAGAATACATTCAGCGTTATGAACAAGCGATGCACCCAAAATGGAATTTATTTTGGCAACAAACTCAAAATCTACAAGTGAGTTTAAATGCTCAAAGAGATAATTCCAAGCAAGTTTAAGATTGTAGACGGTAATTGTTCCGGTGACAGTCAATCCTTCAACGGTTTGGTTGTGCTCAACGATTACTTTTGCTTGCGGGTATGTGATATTGACACCTTCAATAATTGCCTCTTTCCAGATGCTATCCACAACATTTTTTTCGCATAGAAGACATTGAATTTAACAGCTTTTTCAGCCTCAGCGATTGTAGACATTAGTATTTTTACCTCCATAATATTATTATACCATGTCCATATACATTCATTCAATATGCTCGATGTGCGCTGCACGGTCAGCGTTTTGTGTCTTGCTAATGCCCACAGCATTGCTTCTTACATGGAAGGTCCTTTCAATCAAAAATTTGTTCAGCCTTAATCTTTAATGACTCGGATTATCGTGCACGGAACTAACTTGATGCCCTTCGTTGACCTTGTCGGCAACAGCCGTCTTGGCATCCCTGACGGCAGCGAGAGAGCGGTCGTGTTTACTGTTCTCAGCGAGCATGTCGCGGGCCTGTTTCCCGAGCGTATGCCATTGGGAAATGTCGCATTTAGTGCGTTTGCCGGCCAGCTTGGCATCGATTGAATCTTTCATATCTGAAGCCACGGTTGACGCGAATTCCGGACTGATCGGTACCGCGATGTGGCTTTCATCGACAAACGCCCCGTCCATCGGGTCTCGGGGATCCGATTTTTGAGACAGATGGTCACCTGGGTCAATGATAAGGACATCCATGATGATCTGCTGAGGTTTCTGGGATGCGGCGATTGCTTCCAGCTTTCCGAGCTGCTTTGCCGAGATCGCCGTATCCACGGAGATGGCGGTGTTTCCCCTCGCCGATGGATGCCATGCCTGATATTCCTCACTCGACATTCCGGGCCTATATCCTTGCGGGACGATCAGGCGACCGTTCTTTTCCTCTAGCATACCGGAGGTAAACAGAGTCGCTTCGCGCAGGAGGTTCTTTTCCGCGAGATTGCGGAAGGTGGTTACCCGTGCGAAATTATCCATCGCTTTCTGAACGGGTTTTTCCAGTGAGCCAAGGCACTCGAGAATATGTTTCGTGGAGGGATCCGGGTCTTTTAGGTCAAATTCCACATCCGAGAAATACTTGCCGGTCTCTACGCCCTCATGGAAGTCCCTGATCGAGTCGATTCCGTCTTCCCCGATGAGGTTCGTGAGTTTTGAATAATTCTTTTCGACTGCTTCCGCGTAGCCGGGATGCTGTGGATCGGTTGTCAGTCGCAGCCCATCATACGCGTCGATGATGTTCATTACGACAGATGTCTTATCTGCTTCAACTGGCAGATAAGTGTATTTGAAATGTTCCGCGTTGCCCGCATAGGAGAGCTTTACATCGAATGCAGGCCCTTTTTCGGAATCTTCGATAGTGATATCTAGATCGAGGTTCTTATAGACCTGGAGCGGATGGGGCATCTTCACGTAAGCCAACAGTTCCGGCACCAGGCCGCTCTTTGGATAGTTCCCTTCCGACAGCCATGCGATAAGCGACGGCATCTCGCCTTTGAGTTTACCGATCAGCCTTTGCGTCGTTTCAGGCGAGAACGGATCGTCCGTTTCGTTCCATTCAGCCAGCGCATTGTGGATGGCGGCGTTCTGGATATGGTTATCGGCCATCTGAGCCACATCGATCAGTACGTTTCCATCGTTGTTTAAGACATTTACCAGGCCAAGCGTGTTCATTTCTTAATTCTCCTTTTCAATGGTTTTACTGCGAATCGCGGTTGTCGTCGTCATATCTGAGAGTGATGTTGCGCGGTCTATCCCTATCTTGCGCGAGCCTATTTCGCCTGCTGTCCGCGACCTTGAAATGCATGGTGCGGTTAAGGGAATTATGTTCCCTTTCGCGATCGGACAGCTTCGGATTTATTTCCGCTTTCATCTTGCAAATATAGGATGAAGGTATTATAATATCCATTGAAAGAGCTGCAAGCGCCGGAGGGAATCGTGTCCCACCATAGCGGGGTAGCTCTTTTTCCATTTGTTCATATTTCTCAGAATCGATATACAAGATCTTTTCCTCGTTTGCAGCACGGGCGAGATATGAAGTGAAGTTGTCACGTCCGTAAAGGCTGGCTATCACGTTGCTGCAGCCGTTATCGTTCGTCTTGGTTCCATATCCGTTTGGGGAAAAAGTATGCGATGACCGGGACGCCGTCAGGGTCGTACATATCGAGTACGGCGGCGACGCCTTTGCCCTCAAACGTCCTACCGTTTACCGTATAGTTCGGCTGGTCGAAAACGACTACCGGCTCTTCGAGCTTTTCCGGAAGCGATTTGATCTGCTCGATGGTAAGCCCATGCTGATGGCTGTCGGCCTCTTTTGGGGCGATTGCATTCCTGAGATGTCTTTGCGTATAGATGAAGGGCAGGTTGTCGAATCCGGCTCTCCTGAATACATACGGTGTGTTGGGCCGGGGTTCCAGAACGGCGTGCGGTGACAGCATGCCGCTCAGGCTTGCATCGACATCGTAACCGAAATCCAGATATTCCGAACACTGTATCCCATATTGTCTGATTGCCTTGACGTCCATTTCAGGCAATTCGTCTCCTCTGAGCAAAGCGGAGAGAATCGAGTCGTTGATCGTTCTTTCCGCTTTCGGGCGCTGGATCGAGGATTCGTATTCGCGAATCGTTCGCGCAGCGTTAAGCGTATAGCCATCCATATCGTTCCTCCCCTGTAGCTCGACGGCAAGTTCTATTTTTCCTGTACGTCCAGTGCAACCGAATCGTTTTTGCGATCGTCATTCACGTGGACGGCCTGCTTCGCTTTTGCATCCTTTACATCGGAAAGTCCACGGTGGGAATCGGACTTGATACTTTTATATTCCGCACCGATTTGGTCCCAGACGATTTCATCGAGATCGGACTGTCCACCGGACTCCCAGATGTTTTCACATGCGTTATCGCGGATCTGGATAGCTTCGGCGATCGTGATATCGGGATATTGCCTCAATACGGCGTCCGGGCTTACGGAGATAAATACATCATCTGTCGGCGTCGCGAGCGCGTCGACGCGTTTCCCGAGCGCGCGCAGCGATCGTTTCCATTTCATCATCCGGTGACAGGTAGCGGAAAATACTCAGCCGCGCAATCGAGGAAGGAATTCCTTCATCTGGTTCGAAATCATCGAGATCCGGCACGCAGAGGTCCGGATCATCGAACGGGATTTTCTTATAATCGTCCATGTTGGTTCTCCTTTGCTTATTTTGTAAGGTCCTGTGGAACTTCCGCATGCTCATGCTGGCTGTTCAAGGCACTTGCCGCGCGTCCGATATCTACAGACCGGCCGAGCGAGCTTCGCTGTGACCGTTCCGCTTTGTCGAACCACTGGTTGACAGTCATGCGCGTGAACTGGGTGGTGGTACCGGCTCGTGCGCAGAGTTTCGCAGAGCTCTGGAGCCGATGGAGAATCGGCTCCGTGACGGCAAACGGGCGGCCTCCGGGGTTGAGGTCCCAGCAGTCTTTTGGAAGCCCCTCTGAACCGTTCTCAATCGGTTTGGCGTGCATGATAGCGTCTTCGGTAAGCTCAAGGTTCTCCACGCACCAGTTATGGTCGTCGACGCATTTCTGTGCGGCAAGGCAGGCGAGGGTGTCGGGAAGCGAGCCATGCGGGGCGCTCGTCCAGTTGTAGCCGAGACGTTCAGTTGCCATGGAGAGCGGCTGGTATCTATGTCCCGTATTTGAGTTTCCGAAGGCATCCATGAATTCTTGCATGGTGTCGATGATTACGGCATCGGGGTTGATGGTGGCACCGGCGGCCTTCAGAAAACCGATATCGAAGGCTACGTTGTAGCCAACAATCTCGTCGGCGATACGGTCGAGGATGCGGCTGATTTGTTCCATATAGGCATCGATAGTGGTCAGGTGTTCCACGTCATCCGGGGAAATGTGGTTCACCGCCTGGGCTTCCGGCCACTCCTTTTTGTGTTTCGGCTTGAACCTCTCATCGAAGAGAAGCCGTCCGTTGGCATCTACGATAGTGAGCGACAGGATTTCGTCGCCCTCCTCGGGATGCAGGCCGGTGGTCTCCGTATCGAGGTAGACGCGATTGGGGTTGTTGCTGCTCATGGCTACTTTACCTCCTTGTCTTTTGCAATATCATTCCTGTCGACGTTTCGGTCCGCATCGAGGCGCCCCGACGACTCTCTTGCATTGCAGGTTTTTTCGGAAACGCTCTTGTTTTTAGACGGTTCCTTTTTGCAGGTGCCGACATAGTGCCCGGCGCCCACACCGGTGATGACGAAGTCTTCCCCGTTGTCTTCCCTGCCGATCATGTCCACGAGTTCATTCTGGGTATAGCCGGAGAACGTAACGCTATCGTCGATGACAAGACCGCAGGTGTCCTCGAAACTGAAATTCGTCTCGATAATCTCAGATGGGTCATCCTTCCAGTACATCTGGACAGGCATGATGAATACACTGATTTTATTTGGTACCTTGTAGTCCTTAATCGCGTACTCCGGAAACATATCGAGGACGGCATCGAGTTTCTGCGAATCCTCGAAAGTCTTGCCGGCGAGAAGGCCATACTGTTTACCGGAAATATCGACGATGGTCTCGGTGGCGTTCGTCTCGATACCGGAGAGCTCGATCTTCGGAACGAGCGCGAAGTTATAGCCTACCTTCACGGCGACCAGCTTATAGTCGTCGGGGGTATTCGTATCCATGAATTCTTGCGTGTTGCGCATCTGGGAGATCACATCGGCGTCAAACGTGAATGCCGGATAGGAGCAGAAACCGGAATGGGAGACGATGCCTTCCACGGTTCCGAGCCCATAGATAGCCTCGATGATTGCCGGGTTATACAGGTTGTTCATGTCGAGGAAAACAGTCCTGTCGTTCTGGCATGGATTGTTTAGGTTGACGGAGATATCTGCCCAGCGCTCTCCGAAATTATCGCTTTCCGGCGTGACGTCGTAAGCGCCGACATAGAGGCTGCCGTTATCGAGATAACTGTCGCAGACGAGCTCGAGCTTATATTTCTCCCCAAAGTTTCCACATCGAACGTGACTCCGCGCTTCATGAAATCGGGATCGTTCCAGACGATCTCTCCGTTAGAGTCGATAAGCTCAGGATACTGTTCGCGCACGTTCATGATTTCCTGTTCATCCAGGTAATCCGGACCTGCCTGTGTCATGTAGCACTCGGCGTAATCATCGGCGACAGACGACATCGCCATGCGGTCGATCCAGCCGAACTCGTCCTTATGTTCGATGATCTCCTTGGTCGATACACCGTTCTGGATAGCCTGAAACGCGGTCTGTTCCTCTGCAGTTGGAAGGGTGTCGTTCCACCGCTCAAACGAGACATACCCGGAGCAGTCCAGATGGTACACGAATCCGAAGGGCACCATGTAGTCACGGGCGTGACGATCAAGGATTGCCTGCTTATCCGCATACCAGCTTTCCAGCTCGTCTGCTGTCTTGATGTCTTTGTATTCCATAATCGGCTATTCCCTTTCCATATTCTTGCCATTGGGGATTTCCGTGTTTGGGCTGTCGAGATGAGCGGCACTTAAGGCACATGCATCGCGCTTGGCTTCTAGACCGCTCTTTGCTGGTTCCTGTTTCTCATCGCGAGTCGACGTGACGCTGACGGAACCGCAGAAAGGGTCGCTGAAGGCGCTGACATCTTGGGGGCTGTGGTACATTCCGCGCAGACCTTCCTTGGTCTCAGGGCCGCTGTAGTCATCCATGGCGATCCAGATACGGTTCATCGGGATTTCAAATGGTTTATCGAGGTCGACCATCATATAACCCGCGCCGTAGACAGGATCGTGGATACCGATATACGGTTCGTATGTTCCCGGGGAAACGATAAAAGCATGACCGGTATCGACTGTGTGTCCGCTCATATAGCGTGAGTCCATGCATGCCACGGCATCGAGGAAGACGGAAGAGGGGACTTTAGCCATAAGGGAAATAGTCGTCTCGTTTACCGCCAATGCCTCGAAAAGCTCGTCCCGCATGGTGCGTTCGAATTTAGTGGTCGGATAGTTCACCAGTTTCTCGACGGCGGTGCCCTGCGATGTGCACAGCTCATCGATGATTGTCGTACCGATATCCGCCGGACGTTCGTAAGCCACGTAGCTGGGCACTTTGCCATAATCTAAATTGTTCTCTGCGTCCTCGATAACCTCGAGGTTTTCTTCGCGCCAGTCGCATACGCTCTGGATCAGCCTGTATCCGTCCATGCTGTCGACCTTCTCAGTCAGAATGAGCGTCATATCGAACTGCATGGCATCAATCATCTGGTCGCATTGGAATCCATACTGGATATTGAATCTCTCGGAGACGTCCGCGTTCAGCGCATCGTGGTCCAACTCATACTCTCCAGGCACGAGGACCCCGCGGGCAAGGCCGGCAGATTCGATATATCCGGCAAATTTATTGAAGATTTCCGCGCACTGGGAGGAAAGGGCATCCAGATAGGCCCGGGATGTAGACAGCTCGTTGTCGAGTGCCATAGAGAGTGCCGACTTGAGGTCGGCCGGCATTACCTGTCCGTTCTTGATTTTCTCCTCGTCGATATATCCGCTCGCCCAGTCGAGGTCGCGGTCACCGAGGAATCCGGCGACGATATGCTTGCAATAATCCTCGTTCTCGTATGTCATATACGGATCGAGGAGTAGCGCCTTGCGCTCCATGATATTCTTCTTATCGTTTTTCGGATCGATTGTCGACCAGTCAAGCGCCTCGCTTAGCATATCGGCAGCTTTCTCTTCGCCGAACAGATCGACGACGTCGTTGTAGGTACTGATTTTCGTCTTGATTTCACTCATATCGGTTCTCCTTTACCGGGCGATTTCATCCTGTCCGCAAACGGGCGCATTGCCGCCGATGTGCGCAAGCGACTCGATACAGGACGCCTTTTTGGCAGCGAGGCCGGCTTGGTCGGGAAGGACGCTCTTGCGGCGCTCGGCGATATCGATGTCGGCGTTTGCACGGATGGTTTCAGATGCCTTGTCGTAAGTGGAATCTTTCGGCAGGGCATCGATTGCAATGGCGAGGGCGATCAGGTAATTCGTGTCATGTTCATTGACCACCTCTCGGAATACCTGGTAAGGCAGTGATGCTGCCGTTCCGGGCATACTCTCGGCAAGTACATATCCGTCGGAGGTGTCTTCAAATTCGGGATGCATGGTGGAAGAGGAGATGCCCCATCCGCCGAGAGCATCGCGTTCCCAGACCTCCGCGATGATATTCCATCCGCGGTCGTTGGCTGGATCGTCGATAGCGCGGCAGTAGAGGAATTTCGGCTGCATGTTCGGTTCTTTGACGATCCATGCGTAGGCATGGTGCACGATATCGTTGGCTGCGGCAGGGCAGAAGTAGTTCTGGAAGCGATCAGGGGTTTTCTTCGTTCCGGTTTGCATGTTACCCTCCGTTCCGGCGGCGTGTTTTGTAAGATTCTACCACTTTGGCTGCGTTTCGCCTATATATCGATGACGGATACGGTATGTCATCTGCAAAAGGTATCGTGTAGAAGGGCACGGGGGCTCACCGAAGCGGCGAGTCCCCGTGTTTGTGCCGTCTATCTGTCCCGTAATGGCGAATCAGGTGCGTCCTGGTCATGGTTCAGATTCCTTGCCGCATCCGTAGCTGCTGCATGGCGTTCCGTGAGTCCCCGCGGATTGTGGGTTTGCACGAGGTCGTCCTTATGCAGGCGGACATCGCATTCCTTGACATATTTGAGAAACGTCGGATGCGTGATACCGAGCTTCGTCGCGGCGGATCTTGCCGAGATGTCTCCGTTCTTATACTCGCTGTAGAGACGGTCGAATCCCTTGGGAAGGGGTTTTCAATCCCCTTCCTCGGGTATCCTGTGCATTCGTGATCTTGTTCACATGATAGGAGAATGCCTGTTGGCTCAAGCCGACGATCTTGGCGGCCTGGGCTTGGCTTAGGTCCCAGTTCTGATATCTGCCGAAGGCCTCTCGGAACCGTAAATCATATCCGTCCAGGGGATCGCTAAGTGACTCTTTCAGCTCCGTCTCGATATCGGCAGGCATATCGATAAGCTCACCGGTCTCATCACGTGAGAGGGCGACGATATTGCCGAAAATGAGAGAGAAGGGCTTACCGTCGTTTGTTCCGACGATGAGGCTCTTTTCAGACAGGAAGCCCGAGTCATCCATGAAGGCATCGGGGTTGATGGCGCGGTTTGGCAGCAAACTGTCTGCACCGGCGGCATTCACATAGATATCCACATCGGCGAACGTGGCACCGAGTTCGTCATATTCACCTTGGACTGCCTCACGGATGTCTCGATACGGTCTGTCCCTGTCGGCGAGAAAGGCCTGAGCCTCCCCACCGACAGGGAAGATCAGGCCTATGACTTTATTGGATCCATCGTTTCACCGCCTTGTTTCTTTAAAACGATTCATAGAGCTCTGGTTAATGACCGATTGGATACTCGCGGTCGAATGGACGCAAATTGCCGATATCGCTACCGCTGTCGTCGTGGTTGTCCTCGTCCTGACTGAGTACAAGCGAACTCTCCCTGGCTTCTTTAGCGGCCTGGGCGAGGGACATCGTAGATTTCTCATGCTTGTCGCCGGCGGCGTGCTCATTCTGAAGCTGATATCGATCCGGTTCGATGCCGTACTTAATGTGAATATACTCTTTGTAACCGGTGGACGGGTCCGCAAAGGTCTCTTTCAGCTTGTCGATCGTCTCCTGAGGAAGGCTTGCGATTTCGCCTTCCTCGTCGACACCGAAGGCGACGAAATCACCGCAGATTAGCGAATAGAGTTCCCCTTCCTTGACGGGATGGCCGAACGTCAGCTGGTCGAGATATCCGACTTCCTCCATATGCTTCGTCGCATAGATGGCGCGATTGGGTTGGCTACCGTTGAATAGGCCTTCATCATTGACCCACAGGTCAACTCCATTACCGAGAACTCTCAATACTTCAACGTTGCCGTTGACGAGGTCCTGCAGTTCGGCCAGCGAGTTATTCTTATCGATCCAAACCTCGAGCGGCTTCGATCCGACGGGGATTAAAAGGCCGTGGGCTTGCATTTCGTTCATACGGGGTACCTCCTTGCGTCTTGATGCTTGGTAAGATTCTACCATTCGATACCGGAAAAGGGCACCTCGGTCGGGTGCCCTGTTTTTTCTTTCAAATTCGCAAGCGCTTGCGAATTTCATCTAGTTCACGGTCACCGTTTCATCCCAGGCTTCCTTGACCACTTTCGCATCGTAGTGGTACCACGGATGGCCGGTTGACTTCTTGTGGCCTTCGATATCATCAGTGATATCCGCCCCGCATGTGTCGCAGATCGCGATCCTAATCGTCTCTGCGGGATGATGGATAGTCATCGTTTTAGTCTGGCTGGACGTTGAAGCAGAAGAGGGCTGTCCGTTGCCAGAAGATGGAGAGGAAGCGCCACTATCCGTGCCGGCAGAAAAATTTTCTGCCTGATTGTTCTGATTTTGACCGTCAGAAGAAGCGTCCTGGTTTTGCGAAGCCCCGTCTGCCGGAGTCACTTCGGCATTATCTTCAGACTTGCTGCTCTCAGCAGTCTTATTGACATGTTTGGCTAAAAAGGCGAAAGCTGACACCTTTTTCCCGTCACCTTTGACGGTGAAACTGGTGCTTTTTGCTGGTTTATCATAACCGTCCGGTGCCGACTCAACGGTCAGCAAATACTTGCCTTTCGGCAGAGTACAGATCTTGACTTCGTCGTTGACTGCAACGGAAATATCTTTGACAACAATCTTTCCGTTCTTACCCTTTTCGGAAACCGAAACGGAAGCCTTAGAATCCTCAGCAGCTCCGTCAGCTGTCACCATGACGGAGACAGCACTCTTTTCAGTGGATTTTTTCTTCTTTGCATTCTCAGTCGAGGTCTCTTTCTTCTGAGTTTGCGTTTGTTCTTTCTTTGTGTCTAAGCCGTTTCCTTTATTACTCGAAAAAACGGTAAAAGCAGTCACGCCGCCGAGGAACAGCACCAGAATGACGCCGACGACAACCACGACAGCAATGAGCTTTTTTCGCTTCTCGCCATCGTTTTGTTCTTCGATATAATCC
>ENA-OPYX01001879-OPYX01001879.1-human-gut-metagenome-genome-assembly--contig:-NODE-1879-length-10293-cov-3.734114_pt1 | contig 10293 bp, 10 predicted proteins | sample MGYA00242639_ERZ504486 | MGnify/ENA primary metagenome ERZ504486 (study PRJEB26092, sample SAMD00036296) | human gut metagenome | host: Homo sapiens | study: EMG produced TPA metagenomics assembly of... | reverse complement strand
GCTGTCGAGTTCGAAGATGGCGCAGAGGGCCGCCGCCGCAAGGCAGATGACCGTGACGAGAGCGGCTGTCAGCACAGCGGTGCGCCGGGGTGCCTTCACATGCTCCCACAGGGGCGCGAGGCAGAGGAATGCCCCCGGGTAGAAGATGGCGAGGTCCAGAAAATAGCGTCCAAATAAAGAAAAGTCCAAGGTCGGGCCTCCTCTCGGCGTCATAGCTCCCGCCGCATATGGCGGAACTGATATTGTGTGAACTGGGCGAACAGGGAGTTCTTGTCCTTCTGACGCACGGGCAGGCAGGTGCCGTCCAGCATCTCGAAGCAGTCACAGTCCAGCCGGAGCACCTTGTCCATGTTCAGGATGACGCCCCGGTTGCAGACGATGAAGTTCTCCTGCGCCCGCAGCAGCTGCTCCACCTGGGAGAAGGTGGAGACTGCCCGGCACTCGCCGTCGTCGCTGACGATGCGGACGTAGTGATTCTGGGCCATGGCGTACTGTATCTTCCGCAGGGGGAGATGTACCTGCTGCCGTGCGATGCGGACTTCCAGCTCCGGTTCAGCCCGGAAGAGAACCCGCCGCAGCTCGTCGGCCAGCTGGAAAAGCTTTTCTTCCCGGTAGGGCTTGAGCAGGTAGTCGAAGGGATGGACGGGGAACGCGTCCCATACGTATTCCGGGGACGAAGTCACGAACACTAGCAGCAGGTCGGAATCGGCCCGGCGCAGGATGCGCGCCGTCTCGATGCCGTTGGTGCCTTCCATGCAGATGTCGAGAAAAATGACCTGATATTCTTTTGAGGGGAACGCCGCCAGAAAAGCGTCGCCGCTCTCATAATGGTCACAGACCAATGGTTGCCCGCCGCCGAAGGGCAGCCGCAAAAGGCTCTCCAACCGCTGAGCGTCGGGCAGGCGGTCTTCTACGACCGCAAATCGAAGCTCCATCCTCATTTCCTCCCTCATGACTATATTATAACATAACCATCGGGGCTTAGACACAGCGATTCACGCAGGAAACGACCCCATTCACGCAGGTTTGACAGCCCCGATGCAGCAAAACAAATCGTTCTGGCTCCATCAAACCACAAAACGAAACCTTTGTAAAATATAGAAATTTTATAGACATCTATTCTTTATAAGAATGGATAGCCCTCTCAGTCTGCTTCGCAGACAGCTCCTCCCAAAAGGAAGATGGAAATTTGTGATAGGAGAATGAAGTTTTGTGTTGTTGAAAACTTTCGGCGGATATAGAAAAGCGCACCCCTTCTGCTTCTGTGTGGAGAAGGGGTGCGCTTCGTTTATACTTCGAATTCAGACCACTGCTCTTATTTTTCTCATCTCTTTTCCACTTCTTTGCCAAAAAGTGAGATGAAGCACACAAAAGACAACAAAATGCCCGGCACAGAGTAAGCAAAATACTCTGTGCCGGGCGGAGGGAAAAAGTTTTCTTAGTGGTTGGCGGCGCGGTAGATGGCGATCATGTCGTCGAGGCTGAGTTTTTTTGGCCGAGCCGAGGGCGGAGCCGGAAGCCTCGAGGCAGCGGCGGGCCATCTCGTCGATCTGCGCATCGGTGGGGTCGATGCCCAGCTCATGGAAGCTGGCGGGCATCCCGATGCTGTGGTAGAAGTCCACCATGGCGTCGATGCCTTTCAGGGCGATCTCCTCGTCGGTGCCGTCGGTGGTCACGCCCATGACGTTCCGGGCAAAGCGGACGAAGCGGGGCAGGCAGTCCTTGTAGACGTACCGCGCCCAGCTGGGCCAGAGGGCGGCGAGGCCCGCGCCGTGGGTCACGTCGAACATACCGCCCATCTCGTGCTCGAGTTTGTGGGACATAAAGTCGCCGCTGGCGATGCCGCAGCCGGTCAGGCCATTGTGAGAGAGACTGCCCGCCCACATCACCTCGGCCCGGGCTTCGTAGTTGGCCGGGTCGGTGTGGAGGATGACCGCGTTCTTCATCACGGTGCGCAGCAGGCCTTCGGCCAGCGCGTCGGTCAACTCCATATTGCCGCCATTGGTGAAATAGCGCTCCATGGTGTGCATCATGATGTCGGCGCAGCCGGACTCGGTCTGATAGTCGGGCAGGGTCTTGGTGAGCTCGGGGTCCATGATGGCGAATTTCGGGCGGCTGATGTCGTCGTTGTAGGCCCGCTTCTGGTGGGTGTCCACCCGGGTGATGACGCTGCTGTTGGATGTTTCGCTGCCCGCCGCCGCGATGGTCAGGATGCTGGCCACCGGCAGGCACTTCCTGGCCGTGCGGGTGTGTTCGTACAGCTCCCAGACGTCCTTTTCCGGCTCGGCCAGGCCGTAGGCGATGGCCTTGGCCGTGTCGATGACGCTGCCGCCGCCCACGGCCAGCAGGAAGTCGATGCTGTTCTCTTTGCCGATGCAGATGCCCTCGTAGACCTTGTCGAGGTGGGGGTTCGGCACGACGCCGCCCAGCGTCCAGCTGGAAATGCCAGCCTCGGCCAGAGAATTTTCGGCCCGGTCCAGCACACCGGAGCGGACGGCGCTCTTGCCGCCGTAGATGATGAGGACACGGGTGCCGCCGTATTCGCGCACCAGCGCGCCTACGCGCTGTTCGGTGCCTTTGCCGAAGATGACCCGGGTGGGGGAGTAGAACTCGAAATTGCTTGCCATAGTGGTATGCCTCCTTGTAAGTGCTGCTTTCTGAGCAAAAGTATACACGAAATAGATTCGAAAATCTACACGCCCCGCGCCAAAATGTCCGGGACAAAACAAAACCCACATCCTCCCGGCAGGAAAACGGGAGGATACAGGCTTCATTGGAAAACATCAGACAAAAAACCTGCCGACTCGAGGCGGTTGCAAGCCCTCAGTCGGCAGGATGCTTACTTCTTCGGAGTCATAGCCTCTTGACCTCGATTTCTTCATTTTTCGGTCTGTACCGGACGTTTCATAGAAGATTCTCCTTTGAAACGGTGAAGAACGATCAGCAGGGGAATGAATTTCTTAGTACATTGGAATGACCCTTTTCTTAACTGTTGGAGTGCGGGATACGAATCACAGAGATGAATTTCATATTACCACATTCTTTCGAGTTAGATTTGCGAAGGGAGTGTCATTACTTAGTACATCGGAGTTTCTCCTTTAGAGTTATTCAAATAAGACGTTCCGTACAAAAGCTTTCTTCATTGGGATCACCTTCGGCGGATCTATTTGAACGCGAGGGATTTTATTTCACAGACTGTTCTGTTATTCGCTTTATTGATGCTCAAGAACGGCTCTTGTTGTTGTGTTTTTATACGGGGGAAACATCCCGTTTGTGGTGAGCCTCTGTTTTGCTTCTCAGCGAACCCCGACAGTCTGTGCGTACTGTGCGGGTTCCATATCGACCATCGGTCTTCGCTCCTTTCTGCTTAAAGTCAGCGGGGTTAGCTCTCATTTGAGCTTCTGCTGTACTTCTCTGGTTTCTGGCTTTATTATACACGCGCGAGCGCGGTTTGTCTATTCGCAGAATGCACAATAAAATAGATATTATTTTTCAAGAAACAACTAAAAAAATGTATTGTTCGCACAAACAGACGGCAGGAACAGCTTCCCTATGCAGTCTGAGCGGCCCGCAGTGCCTTTTGTGGAAAACCTCTGCACAAGAACTGCCAAACTTCGTTCCGGGTGATTGACGGGACGGCGGGAATGCGATAAACTGCCCGAAAATTTCGGGTCGTTCGTGGAAGGATTTGCGCAAAACGGGAGAAAAAGGCAGAAAACTCTTACGCGGGGCGGGAGTTTGTGCTATCATAGCGGGCAATGAATGGTAGTCGTGCAAAGACAGACGAAGGTTCCGCCCTCGTCTGTCTTTTTTTGTGCGGCGAAAGTTCCGAAAGACTTTACCCCACAACACAAATGAGGAGAAAATCAAAAATGCCTAAGACTCTGCTTGAAAAAATCGTCTTTACTGTCGTTATGGCCGCTATCATGGTCTATGGAATGATCGTCTACAATGTCGCCCTCGCCACCGGCGGCGTGACCAACGCCACCTTCGGCATGGCCCTGCATGAGATGCCCATTATGGTGCCGGTGGCCTTCGTGCTGGAGTTCTTCGTGGTGGAAAAGCTGGCGACTGCGCTGGCCTTCACCTTCATGCGCCCCACCGACCGGCCGCAGTTCATCACCTATGCCATCTCTCTGATGATCGTCTGCATCATGTGCCCTGTCATGAGCCTTGTGGCAACGGTGCTGTTCAAGGAGCCCAGCTTCGGTATGTGGGTGCATACGTTCGGCTGCAATTTCCCGATGGCTCTGTGCTGGCAGATGTTCTACTGCGGCCCGCTGTCCCGCTTCATCTTCCGTGCTATCTTCCGCCGCGGTGAGCAGAACGCCCGGTGAGCCTGTATCCTGTATTATAAACAGGTAATATTACTTAATAAAAATAAGCTTCTAATTAAGAAAATTTCATCTATCACACACTTGACAGCTATATGAATTTTATATACCAGATATACATAGAGTGTATAATTCTGCCGGAAGGATTTTGTTTTACCTCAAAAATGAAACGAATCACTAAGGAGTGACGAAGAATTTGGTCAAAATGGACAGTTTGACTGCGAATTATTAAGCAAGATGCACAACGTTCCCGGCCAAGGTGTGAAATAAGATATAACAAAAAGTAGAATATCGACCAAAGGTCTTATCAAACGGCACCAATCGTGCTATGATACCAGACGCAAAAGGGCTGCGCTGAGCGCGGAAAGAGGGTGTGTTTCCATGAAAACAAACGCACCTTCTTTGATTTTTGGCGCGGCTGCTTTAATAAAAGAAACGAAAGGAGATAGAGTGAAAACGAACGATACCTTTACGCTTCAGGATAAGACTCTGCTCAGAAAGGAGGCAAAGCGATGAACGCATTGACTGCGGCCCTGAAAGAAGAGCTGAATGTGGAGATGATCTCCCTCGGCGGCCTGCAGGTGCCGGAATCCGTGGTGGTCAGCTGGGGCATCATGCTGTTTCTGGTCATCGTCTCCATCCTGCTCACCCGGAACCTCAAGGTGGACCACATCTCCAGGCGGCAGGCCATCCTTGAGCTGGTCGTCACCACGATCGACAACTTCTTCACGGGCCTGCTGGGCGAGCAGGGCAGACGATATGTGCCTTACCTCATGACGGTGGCTCTCTACATCGCCTGTGCGAACCTCATCGGTGTATTCGGCATCAAGCCCCCCACGAAGGATCTGAATGTCACCGCTGCGCTGGCGCTCATGAGTATCTGCCTCATCGAGTATTCCGGCATCCATGCCCGGGGCGGCAAGGGCTTCCTCAAGAGCCTCACCGCTCCCACCCCCATCATGACCCCCATGAACATCCTCGAGATCGCCATCCGCCCCACCAGCCTGTGTATGCGACTGTTCGGCAACGTGCTGGGCGCTTTCGTCATCATGGAGCTCATCAAGCTGGTGGTCCCGGTGTTCGTGCCGGCCATCTTCAGCCTGTACTTTGATTTGTTCGATGGTCTCATCCAGACCTATGTCTTTGTCTTCCTCACCTCGCTGTTCATGAAAGAGAGTATTGGTGGAGAAGAGTAAACCTCTCCGTCACGCCTGCGGCGCGACACCTCCCCTATCAGGGGAGGCAAAGAGGAAATTGATTAAAATTAAAAGGAGAAATAATTATGAACGGACTCGTAGCTCTGGGCGCTGGCATCGCAGCGCTGACTGGTATCGGCGGCGGCATCGGCATCGGCATTGCCACCGGCAAGGCAACGGAGGCCATCAGCCGCCAGCCGGAAGCTTCCGGTAAGATCCAGACCAACCTGCTGCTGGGTGCAGCTCTGGCCGAAGGTACTGCAATTTTCGGCTTCGTCGTTGCTCTGCTCATCATCCTGTTCCTGGGTTGATAACGGAGGCATGACGAATGCTGACTCTGAATCTGAACCTTCTGTATACAGTCGTCAACATTCTGGTTCTGTTTTTGCTGCTGCGCAAGTTCCTGTACAAGCCTGTCATGAACATCATCGCACAGCGCCAGAAGCAGGTGGATGACGCACTGAACGCCGCCGAGACCTCCAGGCAGGAGGCCGTTGCGGCCCTGAACGATGCGCAGGCAAAGCTGCGCAATGTGGACGCCGAGGCTGCTGCCCGCCGCACTGCCTACGAGCAGCAGGCCGAAAAGGACAAGCAGCAGCTGCTGGCTGACGCCCAGAAGCAGGCCGACGCCATCCTGGCCGAGGGCAAAGCTGCCGCCGAGGCCGAGCGCCAGCACAAGCTGCGCCAGGCTGACGACCAGACCACTGCACTGGCCCGTGCCATGTGCCGAGAAGCTGCTGGCCCGCAGCCTGAATGAGCAGGACGACGCCCGCCTGCTGGACGACCTGTTGGAGAAAGCGGGGGCTGAAAATGGCAAGTGAATTCAGCACCGAGTTCTTCTCGGCCAACCGCATCCGCATCAAAGCGTCGACCTCCGTGCCGCCCGCCCCCCCGCGAGGAGGACCTGGAGCGCATCAAGAAAGAGGTCGGGAAGCTGTACGACGCCACCGAGGTCATCCTGAACGTCACAGTGGACGACAGCCTCCTCTCCGGCTATGTGCTGCAGATCGGCGACCGCGTCTTCGATAACTCCGGCCGCCACGCCATCGACCAGATGATGGCCGACAAGCCCTCTCTGGCCACCCTCAAGACCCGCATCGAGGACTACAAGCCCGCCGCCACCAGCGAAGAGGGCGGCGTGGTCATCTCCTCCGCCGACGGCATCGTGGAAGTGGAAGGCATGGACCGCGCCGTCTACGGCGAGATCGTCACCTTCGAGAATGGCGCCAAGGGCATGGTGGAGAGCGTCGAGCCGGGCCGTCTGGGCATCATGCTCTTCGACGGCGCTGAGACCGTCGGCGTCGGCACCATGGTCACCCGCAGCGGCAAGCGTGCCGGCATCCCGGTGGGCGACGGCTTCCTTGGCCGCGTCATCGACCCGCTGGGCGAGCCCATCGACGGCAAAGGCCCCATCGAGGCTGTGGGCTACAACCCCATCGAGAAGCAGGCCCCCGGCATCCTCGAGCGCCAGAGCGTGGATACGCCGCTCCACACCGGCATCCTCGCCATCGACTCCATGTTCCCCATTGGCCGCGGCCAGCGTGAGCTGATCATCGGCGACCGCCAGACCGGCAAGACCTCTATCGCCACCGATGCCATCCTGAACCAGAAGGACACCGGCGTGCTCTGCATCTACGTCGCCATCGGTCAGAAGGCTTCTTCCATCGCCCGCGTGGCCGAAGATCTGAAGAAGCACGGCGCGATGGGCTATACCACCATCGTGGCGGCTACCGCTTCCGACAGCGCCCCGCTGCAGTACATCGCACCCTACGCCGGTACGGCACTGGCCGAGTATTTCATGGCTCAGGGCAAGAGCGTCCTCATCGTCTACGATGACCTCTCCAAGCACGCGGTGGCCTACCGTGCCATCTCCCTGCTGCTCCGCCGCTCTCCCGGCCGTGAGGCTTACCCCGGCGATGTCTTCTATCTGCACTCCCGTCTGCTGGAGCGCTCCTGCCGCATGAGCGATGCACTGGGCGCGGCTCCATCACCGCACTGCCCATCGTTGAGACTCAGGCCGGCGACGTGTCTGCTTACATCCCCACCAACGTCATCTCCATCACCGACGGTCAGATCTTCCTCGAGAGCGCTCTGTTCAACGCCGGCAACCGCCCGGCTGTCAACGTGGGCCTGTCCGTCTCCCGTGTCGGCGGCGCAGCCCAGACCAAGGCCATGAAGAAGGCCAACGCCAACCTGCGTATCGAGCTGGCCCAGTACAAGGATATGGAGTCCTTCGCGCAGTTCAGCTCTGATCTGGACGCCGAGACCCGCCATCAGCTCGAGCACGGCAAGGCTCTGACCGAGATGCTCAAGCAGCCGCTCTATCAGCCCAAGACCGACGCCGAGCAGGTGGTCATCCTTGTGCTGGCTTCCCACGGGATGCTGGACGAAGTGCCTCTCGCTGAGCAGCGGGCGCGCACCGCTGCCTTTGTTCGCCAGTTCCATGCAGATGTGTCCGGCACGATGGATGCCATCACGGCCACCGGCAAGCTCACTCCCGAGCAGACCGACACCATCCTGAACGCATGGAAGGCCTACGAGGGAGGCGAGAGTCATGGCGTCCAGTAAGCTGCTGAAAGAGCGCATCGAGAGCATTCAGGATACCCGCAAGATCACGAACGCGATGTATCTGATCTCTTCCTCCAAGCTGCGCAAGGCACGCAAGGAACTACCGAGAACGTCCTGCCCTACTTCACCCGCATGAGAGACACCATCTCCCGTGTCGTCCCCCATCTGCCTGACGAGCCGGTGCATCCCTTCTTCCACGAGCGGCAGAGAGAGGACGGTGATCCCCGCCGCGCCTATCTGGTGCTGACGGCAGACAAGGGCATGGCAGGCTCTTTCAACCAGAACGTGCTGAAACTCCTGCTGGAAAAGGCTGACAGGAACGACCGTTTCTATGTCATCGGTCAGGTGGGCTACCGCGCCCTCCGCAAAGACCCCCGTCTGGTGCAGGAGTTCCAGTACGGCGCGACTGCCCCGTCGCTGCAGCGCGCCCGTGACATCACGGTGGACGCCATCGACGACTTCAAGTCGGGCAAACTGGATGAGATCTATCTTATCTACACCAAGATCCAGAACGCGCTCACCAGTGAGCCGGTCATGGTGCGTCTGCTGCCGCTGGACCGCGAGCATCTGCAGCCCACCCCCAAGGGCCTGGGCGACCCCCGCGGCGAAGTCGAGCTGGTGCCGGACGCATGGACCGTGTTCGAGCAGACCGCTCCTATCTATATGCACGGCATGATCTTCGGTGCCATGACCGAGAGCTTCTGCGCTGAGCAGAGCGCCCGCATGACCGCCATGGATTCGGCCACCAAGAGCGCCAACGATATGATACGCGACTTGCAGCTGGAATATAACCGCACCCGCCAGGGCTCCATCACTCAGGAGATCACCGAGATCATCGGCGGCGCGTCTGCGGTGAAATCACAAGAATAACTTTTCCGCATAGTCTCCCCTCGCCAGGGGAGGTGGCACGACGCCAGTCGTGACGGAGAGGTTGACACATCTAATAAACGAGGCAAATCTATGATACAGGGAAAAATTATTCGCGTGGCCGGCCCTGTGGTGGACGTGCAGTTCACCGCAGGCCGACTGCCTGCCCTGCAGGAAGCGCTGACCGTGACCGCAGAAGGCACCGAGCGCACGATGGAGGTGGCGCAGCACGTCAACGAATCGACGGTGCGCTGCATCATGCTCTCGGCCAGCGAAGGTCTGGGCAAGGGTATGGAAGTCACCGCCACCGGCCACGGCCTGACTGCCCCGGTGGGCGAGGCCACGCTGGGCCGTATGTTCGACCCGCTGGGCCGACCCATCGACGGCAAGGGCTCTGTGGACGATGTGCCGCACTGGCCCATCCACCGCAAAGCCCCCAGCTTTGCAGAGCAGAAGCCCGCTACTGAGATTTTGGAAACGGGCATCAAGGTCATCGACCTGCTGGCCCCCTACGCCAAGGGCGGCAAGATCGGTCTGTTCGGCGGCGCAGGCGTCGGCAAGACCGTCCTGATCCAGGAACTTATCCACAACGTGGCCACCGAGCACGGCGGCTACTCCATCTTCACCGGTGTCGGTGAGCGTTCCCGTGAGGGCTGCGACCTCTGGGGTGAGATGAACGCCTCCGGCGTCCTGAACAAGACCGCGCTGGTCTTCGGCCAGATGAACGAGCCCCCAGGAGCCCGTATGCGGGTGGCGGAGACCGGCCTGACCATGGCCGAATATTTCCGCGAGGAGACCCACAAGGACGTGCTGCTTTTCATCGACAACATCTTCCGTTTCGTGCAGGCCGGCTCTGAGGTCTCTGCTCTGATGGGCCGTATGCCCTCGGCTGTCGGCTATCAGCCCACGCTGGCCAACGAGCTGGGCGCTCTGCAGGAGCGTATCACCTCCACCCGCGACGGCTCCATCACTTCGGTGCAGGCCGTCTACGTCCCCGCTGACGACCTGACCGACCCCGCCCCCGCTACCACATTTGCACATCTGGACGCTACCACCGTCCTGAGCCGTAAAATCGTCGAGCAGGGCATCTATCCCGCTGTGGATCCGCTGGCTTCCACCTCTCGCATTCTGGAAGCCGACATCGTGGGCGAGGAGCACTACCGTGTGGCCCGCAAGGTGCAGGCCACCCTGCAGCGCTATCAGGAGCTGCAGGACATCATCGCCATTCTGGGCATGGACGAGCTGGGCGAGGAAGACAAGCTCACCGTCACCCGTGCGCGTAAGCTGCAGAAGTTCCTGTCCCAGCCCTTCTCGGTGGCTGAGAACTT
>ENA-OPYX01001878-OPYX01001878.1-human-gut-metagenome-genome-assembly--contig:-NODE-1878-length-10305-cov-3.726665_pt1 | contig 10305 bp, 7 predicted proteins | sample MGYA00242639_ERZ504486 | MGnify/ENA primary metagenome ERZ504486 (study PRJEB26092, sample SAMD00036296) | human gut metagenome | host: Homo sapiens | study: EMG produced TPA metagenomics assembly of... | reverse complement strand
GTACCATCATCTGGCGGAAGAATGCTTCGTCCTGCTGTTTTTCGTCCCGTAAAAACTCGAGCAGAATTTCATACCGCTGGATCCGGTTATGCGCCGCCTCACTGTAGCCCTTTGCCCGGTAGAAATCGCCGAGCTCCTGGAAGAAATCGAACGGGTTCTCATACAGACGCTCGATCATCGGCAGTGTGTGGACGAACTGGCCGCTGTTGTAGTAGACTTCCACCATCTCCTCCACGTCTTTGAGCTTCAGCACATCGTCATACGGCAGCCATTTCGTGTACAGTACCTCATATGGTTCGCGCTCCTGATAATGACAGTCATATTCCTCGGTATGCTCATACATGAAAGAACCGCGCAGCACTTTCAAAAATCCCAGCTGTAACTGCTGCGGACGCAGTGCATAGACATCCGCAAACGAACGGCGGAAACTGTCATAATCCTCATACGGCAGGCCCGCGATCAGGTCGAGATGCTGATGGATGTTTCTTCCCTTCGCAATCCGGTTTACAATCTCTGTGACTCTTCCAAAATCCATCTTCCGGTGGATCGCCTCGATCGTCTGCGGATTCGTAGACTGAACGCCGATCTCAAGCTGTACCAGCCCCGGGCGCAGGGTATTTAAGAGTTCCAGTTCCTCCTCAGTAATTAAGATCAGATCCTGTTCCGGATACATGACCATCTTTTTCTTATTCTTCTGTGAAAACCGATCGCCATAGAAATCGGTCCGACACGCCCTAAGTACATGGTAATGATGATAATCACTTTCCCTGCGATTGTCAAATTCGGTGTCAATCCTTTGGTTAAACCAACTGTCGCGAGTGCTGATACACATTCATAGCATGAATCCATAAAAGTCCCGTGATCAAATACCAACAACAATAACACAGATGTCATCAGCACGATCAGGTTGATCACAATGATCGCAAGTGCTTTAGCCAACAGATTCTGTGGAACTCTTCGTTTAAATAACGTAATTGATTCTTCTTGTTTTGCCACAGAGAGCACACAAAATACAAGAATTGCGAATGTCACTGTCTTGACACCGCCTGCAGTACCAGTTGGTGATCCTCCGATGATCATCAGAAACATAGAAACCAGCGAAGATGCATCCGTCAATGCGCCCTGTGCTACCGTCTCAAACCCTGCGGTACGTGTCGTCACAGACTGAAACAGTGATGCCTGTATCTTCTGTGGCAATGACAGACTCTCCATAGTTGCTGGATTATGATATTCAAACATAAAGATCAATATTGTACCAAACAAGATCAAAAATGACGTAATGGATAACACGATCTTGGTCTGAAATCTCCATTGTTGTATCACCCTTTTTACAGGAACTTTATCTTTTACGATCTTTTTGAATCCCTGCCAAAGATCTTTCCATACAACAAATCCAAGACCTCCCAGGATGATTAGCCCCATTGTCGTAAAATTCATAACTGGATTCGTCACATAGCTTCGCAGACTGTCGTCTCTTACAATATCCATTCCTGCATTACAAAATGCCGAGATTGAATTAAAGATTGCTGCCCATACTCCATATCCAATGCCAAATTCCGGCACATACTGAGTCGCATAAAGAACTGCTCCAATTCCTTCTATGATCCCTGTCCCGATCAGAATCTTCTTAACTAATGGAACTAAACCTGTCATTGTATTAAGACCCATAGACTCCTGAATCAACATTCTATTTCCAAGAGTGATTCTCTTTCGAAGCATAAAAAACATTCCGGTTGTGATCGTAATGACACCAAGTCCTCCGATCTGTACAAGCAATATGATCACTGCCTGCCCAAATATACTCCAAATGTGTCATTGTTGTCTCAACGATCAAACCCGTCACACACACAGATGTTGTTGCTGTAAATAATGCATCAATGTAAGGCGTTGCCTGCCCGCTTTGTGTTGCGATCGGCAGTGCAAGCAGTATCGATCCTGCAAATATTGTAATTAAAAATCCAAGCAATATGACCTGAACCGGTCGTAACTCTTTCATAAAATAATGCTCCTATATAGAGAAATAGAGGAATCCTAGATAAACAGGATTCCTCTAAGATCATGTTTTATTTATTTTCCTAATAAATGTGCGATCTGAAGCTGATATTCATCGATATCTTTTGTCATTGCGAGTCCTTCATCAATGTCCATATCCATGAATCTTCCGTTCTGGTATCCAACAACACGGTTTGTCTTTCCTGCACATAATAAGTCAACTGCGTAAGCACCCATCATAGAAGCGTATACACGGTCTTTTGCTGTTGGGCTTCCACCACGCTGCATATGTCCAAGGATCGTAGCACGTGTTTCAATACCTGTTGCAGATTCGATTCTCTTCGCCATACTGTAAGAATGCCCAACACCTTCGGCATTGATTACCATATGATGTGTCTTACCTTTTGCTCTGTTACGAAGTAAATGTTCGATGATCTGCTGTTCTACCTTAGGAAGGTTTCCATCAAAGCTTTCTGGGATCAGGATATCTTCTGCTCCTGTTGCCATACCACACCATAATGCGATATATCCAGCTCCACGTCCCATAACCTCTACGATACTACATCTTTCATGAGATGTTGATGTATCACGGATCTTGTCGATTGCTTCCATCGCTGTGTTAACAGCTGTATCGAATCCGATCGTATATTCTGTACATGCGATATCTAAGTCGATCGTTCCTGGAACAGCGATCGTGTTGATTCCAAGCGCTGCTAACTTCTTAGCTCCCTGGAAAGAACCGTCTCCACCAATAACTACCAGTCCATCGATTCCATGTGCTTTACAGATCTCAGCACCACGTTTCTGACCTTCTTCTGTCTTAAATTCTTCACATCTGGCTGTGAAAAGGATTGTACCTCCACGGAAGATCGTATCGGCTGTTTCTGTTGGTGTTAAATCGATGATGTCTTCGTTTAACAGTCCATTGTAGCCTTTACGGATTCCCTTGACTTTTAATCCTCTTTCTTTACCAATTCTGGCTACGGCACGCACTGCTGCGTTCATAGCAGGTGCATCTCCACCACTTGTTAAAACTCCAATTGTTTTAATGTTTGGTTTTCCCATTTGCAATATCCTCCAATTATTAATCCATACAATTCTTAACTTGGCTTTTATTCTAATCCATTTAAAGAAATTTTTCAATAGTCTTTGTTATATTCCTAACGATCTAACCCGAATATTTCTTTTCCATATCGTTTTTCGAGATCAAATAATAAATTCTCGTCACCATGAAACCATATAATCTCTCCCTAGACGATTCACAGCACGTTCTGTTTTGCAATAGATCACCACTGGATTTTTTACCGGGATAGGAAGTTAAAATGCCTTTTAATGCATCCTCTTCTTTAAAAAATACTTCTTTATCCGCAAATTGTACCCATAATTCCTGTCTGCTATCCTCAAAACTGATGATCTGATTACAGATAACTTTGCTTTCTTCTTCAGAAATCTGTGTTGTTCCTTTGATAAATACTTTGGCATCTTCTCTTAAAAGAGACTGATATGTCGCATACTGTCTTGGAAATACGACAACTTCCACGGTTCCTCTTAAGTCTTCCAGTGTGATAAATGCCATATTCTGATTCTTCTTCGTAAGTTTCACACTCATCTCACTGATCAAACCGCCAATGATACAGCTTTCCCGATCGTGAATCTTTGTCTTTCCTGTTTCTTCATCGATCACAAAATCAGAAGTATGTGCTGTTACACTTCGTTCAAGGCGTTCTATATCATCCTCTAAAGGATGTCCACTGACGTAGATCCCAAGCACTTCCTTTTCCATGGCAAGTTTCTGCTCTTTCTCATATTCCCCAACATCTGGATAGGAAATCTGAAAAGACTGCTGGTCTTCTTCTCCAAGAAGATCCATCAGACTCATCTGTCCTGCGATCTCATTTTTCCGTTCTTTCTGGATACTATCGATCACACTGGCGTAGACGATCATCTGCTGCTTTCTTGTTACATGAAAACAATCTAAAGCTCCCGATTTGATCAGATTTTCTACAGTTCGTTTATTGATCTCTTTGCTTGATAATCGTTCCACGAGATCTTTAAAATCTCTGTATGGTCCATTTAAATTTCGTTCTCTTATGATCGCTTCAATGACTGGCCGTCCCAGACTCTTGATCGCAGTCAGTCCATAGCGGATATTTCCATGGTCTACAGAGAACGCACCCTCTCCATAGTTAATATCTGGTGGCAAAATCTTAATTCCTAATTTCTTGCAGGCATAACTGTATTCTGAAATCTTGTTTGTATTTCCAAGAACAGAGGTTAACAAGGCTGCCATAAATTCTACTGGATAATGGCATCTTAAATAGGCTGTACGATAGGCAACTACTGCATATGCTGCCGCATGAGATTTGTTAAATGCATATTTTGCAAAGTCTAACATCTCATCCCAGATCTGGTTCGCTGTCTTTTCATCAATACCGTTATTGATACATCCTGGAATTCCTTCTTCTTCATTTCCATAAACGAAATTCTGTCGTTCTTTGATCATGACATCGCCTTTTTTCTTGGACATCGCACGACGTACAAGGTCACTTCGTCCAAGTGTATATCCGGCTAGTTTCATAACGATCTGCATAACCTGTTCCTGATAAACGATACATCCATAGGTTGGCTCCAGAATCTCTTCCATCTGTTCACATTCATAATGTATACTTTCCTGATGATTCTTTCCCTCAATGTACCGTGGAATAAAATCCATTGGTCCCGGTCGATACAAAGAAATTCCAGCAATGATATCTTCCATATTCTGTGGTTTTAGTTCTTTCATAAATGACTTCATTCCTGAACTTTCCAACTGAAACACACCTTCTGTATGACCATTTCCGATCATCTCATAAACTTCTTTGTCTGTCGGATCAATTTTCGTGATATCAAAATCCGGCACTTTTCTTCGCACCATTTTCTCTGCATCCTGAATGACTGTTAATGTACGAAGTCCCAAAAAGTCCATCTTCAATAGACCAAGTTCTTCAATCGTTGTCATCGTAAACTGAGTAACAGCTGCGTTATCTGCACCTGTTGCTAATGGCACATATTCATCAATCGCTGTCTTACCGATCACGACCCCAGCTGCATGCATGGAGGCATGTCTTGGAAGTCCTTCTAGTCTCTTCGACATATCGATCAGATAATGTGTTTCTTCGTCCTGCTCATAAGCATTTCTCAAGTCCTTGCTGATCTTTAATGCTTTATCGATCGTAATATTTAATTCATTTGGAACCATCTTTGATATTCCATCTACTTTTGCATATGGAATATCCAAAACTCTTCCGACATCACGGATCACGGCCCTTGCAGCCATAGTTCCAAAAGTGATGATCTGTACCACTTGATCTTTCCCGTATTTTCTTACAACATAATCAATGACTTCCTGTCTTCTCTCATAACAGAAATCCACGTCGATATCGGGCATGGATACACGTTCTGGATTTAAGAAACGTTCAAACAGCAGTTGATACCGGATCGGATCGATATCTGTGATCTCCAAACAGTAAGAAACGATACTTCCGGCTGCGGAACCACGACCAGGTCCCACTGCGATCCCATGTTCTTTTGCATAATGAATGAAATCCCATACGATCAGAAAATAATCAACATATCCCATATTTTCAATAGTTTTCAATTCATAATCCAGCCGCTCTCTTAATTCTTTTGTAATATTCGGATAACGACGTTTTAAGCCTTCTTCGCATAAATGGTTCAGATACGTAACTGCAGTGTATCCTTCTGGCACATCATATTCTGGCACTTTCTGTTCTCCAAATACGATTTCAACATTACAACGTTTGGCAATCTTGCCTGTATTCTCGATCGCTTCTCTTGCATATGGGAACAATCTCTGCATTTCTTCCGGAGATTTTAAATAATATTGACCTCCTTCATAACGCATACGGTCTTCATCCTGCACTTTCTTCCCCGTCTGGATACAAAGCAGGATATCGTGTGCCTCGGCATCTTCTTTAAATGTATAATGAATATCATTTGTAGCAACCAGATCAATTCCTGTCTCTTTTGACATCTTAAGCAGTGCCGTATTTACTTTTGTCTGGTCTGGAATTCCGTGATCTTGCAATTCCAAGAAGAAATTGTCTTTTCCAAAAAGATCCTGTAATCTCAACGCCGTATTCTTTGCTTTTTCGTAGTTATTTTCACGGATATAAGTTGCAACTTCCCCAGCAAGACATGCACTTAATGCGATCAGACCTTCCTTGTATTCTTCCAGAACTTCATAATCTACTCGTGGCTTGTAATAAAATCCTTCAGTAAACCCCCTGGAAACGATCTTCATCAAGTTATGGTAACCCGTGTCATTTTGGGCAAGAAGTACCAGGTGATAGTATCTTTTATCTCCCTGACTGGCTTCTTTATCGAATCTCGAACCAGTTGTTACATAAATCTCGCATCCAATGATCGGTTTGATTCCTTCTGCTTTCGCTGCCCTGTAAAAATCGATCACTCCGTACATCGCTCCATGATCGGTGATCGCAATGCTGTCCATGCCAAGCTCTTTTGCCTGATGAACTAGCTCCTTGATCTTACTGGAACCATCCAGCAGACTGTATTCTGTATGGACATGTAAATGTGTAAAACTCATGAACCCTCTTTTCTAATATGTTTTTGTATTTTCTGGCTATCATTTTATCATACAACTTCATTTTATGCTATAATCTGTAGATAACAGCATAAATTTTTTAAACCGTTATCATCAATCACACCTATGCTGAAATCTAACAGTGAAAGAAACGAGGTTTTCTATGGAGAATATAACAATTCAAGACATTTTAGAAGCAACAGACGGAACACTTTTATGTGGTGATCCTTCCATGAAGATTGACCACTTAAGTACGAATTCTATGGAGATCGGTCCTAACACTTTATTTGTACCGATCATCGGAGAACGTGTTGATGCCCATATTTTTATCCTAATGCATTAAAAGAAGGCGGTGCCTGCTTAACACAAGAACATACAGAAGCTTCAGGAAATGCTCCATACATCAAAGTTCCTGATACTTTGACAGCCATGCAGCAGATTGCTGCCTATTACAGAAATAAAATGTCTCTTCCGATCATCGGCGTTACTGGAAGTGTTGGTAAAACAACAACCCGCGAGATGATCGCACATGTTTTAAAGGGCAAATACAAAGTATTTGAAACGATTGGCAATCAAAACAGTCAGGTTGGTGTTCCATTAACATTAGATCATCTGACATCCGAAGATGAAATCGGTGTTCTTGAGATGGGAATGAGTGAAAAGGGACAGATCACAACTCTTGGTAATATCATCCATCCAAACGTTGGTGTTGTCACAAATGTTGGTGTTTCACACATTGAAATGATGGGTTCCCGAGACAATATCTGTATCGAAAAATTTAGATATCCAGAATGGTCTGCCTGAAGATGGTGTCCTATTCTTAAATGGAGATAATGATATGATCCGTAAACATATCGATTATGTCAAAAAACCATATGAATTTTACGGTTTCGCAGATGATTGTACTTACCGTGCAGAAAAAAATCCGTGAAAAAGGTGGACAGACTTTTATTTTGAATTCCACTATGGTGATATGAAAGAACCTATCACTTTAAATGTGCTTGGAAAGCATAATGTATCCAATGCATTAGCCGCCATTGCGATCGGACTTCGCTATGATGTTCCAATGAGTGCTATCAAGGCACAGTTATCCACATTTTCTGGTCAGCGACAGAATATTATCCACATTAACGACTATATTCTGATCGATGATGCGTATAATGCAAGCCCAGATTCCATGAAAGCAAGTTTAAGTATTTTATCTGAATTTAAGACACGTGGAAGAAAGATCGCTGTCTTATCTGACATGTTAGAACTTGGACCAGATTCACCGGAATACCACAAAGAAGTGGGACGTTTTATCGCTACAACAAAAGTGACAGATCTCTTTATCACTGGTGAACTTTCCAGACATTATATTGAGGAAGCATGGAAGGAAAATCCTTCTCTTCATACCCGTGCATTTTCTTCTAACGGAGAACTGATCGCTTTCCTTGAAACTTACTTAAAGAAGAACGATGTCGTACTGATCAAAGGCTCTAACGGTATGAATCTTAAGGAAGTAAGCAAAGCCTTAATGGCTTGATTGTATCAAAAATAGAACATTATTTTCTCTTGACATTCTTTTTTTACAGGACTATTATGAATGCAACGAAATACAGAATGCAATGAGCAGGACACATTGATATTTGAATTCTTTTTCAGAGAGTTGCCGGTTGCTGTGAGGCAATAAAGAACTTATGTCCATATCCCCTGCGAGCAGTCAGCTGAACATGATGATTCATTAGTAAGTGCGACCGGAATCCTTCCGTTATCAAGGAGCACATTAAATGATGTGACTAAGGGATTACGATTTGAGTAATAAAAAGAAGTGGTACCGCGGAGAATATTCGTCTTCTGGAATGCTGAGCAGGCATTTCAGGAGATTTTTTTTACTCATTTTTATTGTATCCTGTGTTTTGAATACATTTTATTTTATGATAGAGTTTATTTTAAGAGGAGTGATTAAGAATGAATAGCTTAACAATCGTAGCAATCGCAATCGTCGTATTAGTTGCTGGTTATGCCCTTTACGGACGCTGGTTAGCTAAGACATGGGGAATCGATCCTAAAGCGAAAACCCCAGCTTACACACACGAAGATGGTGAAGATTACATCCCGACACCAAAAGCCGTTGTATTTTCCCATCAATTTTCATCCATCGCAGGTGCAGGTCCTGTTACCGGACCGATCATCGCCGCAATGTTTGGATGGCTGCCAGTTCTTCTCTGGCTGTTGATCGGTGGTATCTTCTTCGGAGCCGTTCAGGATTTTACAGCTCTTTACGCTTCTGTAAAGAACGAAGGAAAATCCATGGGTGTCCTGATTGAGAAATACATTGGTAAAACAGGAAGAAAATTATTTCTTCTGTTCTCCTGGTTATTTACTTTACTTGTAATCGCAGCTTTCACAGATATGGTTGCAGGAACATTTAACGGATTCACAGTAACTGGTGCTAAAAGTTCACCAAACGCTGCCGCTGCTTCTATCTCCATGTTATTTATCTTAGGAGCTGTTGTTTTCGGATTATTCACAAAATATGTAAAACCAAACCAGAAAGTAGAATTTGTTGCAGGACTTGTATTACTGCTCGTTATGTTAGCCGTTGGTATTGCCTTCCCATTATATTTTACAAAAAATACATGGATCGCAGTCGTTATGGTTTACTTATTCCTTGCATCTGTTATGCCAATGTGGCTAATGATGCAGCCTCGTGACTATTTAAGTACCTTCTTATTAGTCGGAATGATCATCGGTGCTGTTCTTGGTGTATTTGTTGCCCATCCAGCAATGAATTTACCAGCATTCAGCGGATTTAATGTTGGTGGAAAAAGCTTATTCCCTACATTATTTATCACGATCGCCTGTGGTGCTGTTTCAGGATTCCACAGTTTGGTATCTTCCGGAACATCATCTAAGACAGTCAGCAATGAAAAAGACATGCTTTGTGTTGGATATGGATCTATGATGGTAGAATCTTTATTAGGTGTTATTGCCTTAGTTGTTGTCGGTGCAGCAGCTGTCGGTGGTAAAATGCCTGAAGGAACACCATTCCAGATCTTCTCAGGAAATGTAGCTGGATTCTTAACATTACTTGGAATTCCTAAACATGTAGCTACTTGCTTTATGACAATGTGTGTTTCTGCACTTGCATTAACATCCCTTGACTCTGTAGCAAGAATCGGACGTATGTCATTCCAGGAATTATTCATGGGAGAAGCTGCTGATGGCTCTGATCTTACAGGGGTAAGAAAATTATTTACAAACAAATATTTCTCAACTGTTATCACATTATTCTTCGGATTCTTATTATGCTTAGGTGGATACAACAACATCTGGCCATTATTCGGAGCCGCAAACCAGTTATTAGCATCTTTGGTATTGATCGCATTATCTGTCTTCTTATTAACAACAGGAAGAAAAGGATGGATGTTATACGCACCTATGTGCATCATGTTAGTTGTAACATTTACAGCCCTTGTACAGGCCGTGATTGGAATCTTTACAAAGATCTTTGTAACAGGTGGATTCGTATTTATGATCGATGGATTACAGTTGATCGTCGCTTTACTTCTGATGGCACTTGGACTTATGGTTGCACTTTCCTGCTTTAAGAAACTGTTCCAGAAAAGCCATGAAGGAGCAGATAATAGATCTACACATGCAACTGTGTAAATTTTAATTGTATGACGGAAATGTATTAAGTATTCATAAAAATATAAAGAAGA
>ENA-OPYX01001877-OPYX01001877.1-human-gut-metagenome-genome-assembly--contig:-NODE-1877-length-10319-cov-3.355671_pt1 | contig 10319 bp, 3 predicted proteins | sample MGYA00242639_ERZ504486 | MGnify/ENA primary metagenome ERZ504486 (study PRJEB26092, sample SAMD00036296) | human gut metagenome | host: Homo sapiens | study: EMG produced TPA metagenomics assembly of... | reverse complement strand
CTCTTTTTTTATCTGCATTTTTTGTCATCATAAAAAACACCGCCCTTCTGATTTTTATTATATCAGAAAAGCGGTTCCAACAAAATAGCAAAACCCTGCAAAAGCAGGGCTTTGTCTACAGTCTGAACAGCTAAGATAATTGATATATCTTAGCTGTTTTTTATTTTATACTGGATATTAAGGTAGGGAGTTTTTCTTATATCCCCAAAGAAAATGAAAACTGCCAAAGCGAGGAGGAGGAGAGATCACATGAAAAGGATGAGACAATTTGCAAGTCTGATCGCGGCAGCAGCCATGGTTGTAACCAGTGTTCCGATGAACGGCTGGACAGTACAGGCACAAGCAGCGACTACGCCATCTGTAGATACTACGGTTAAATTGAAACCGACGGAAGCATCTACATTCAATGATACGAATAACGACGGACTTGGCGAGTTTCAGGGATGGGGTACATCCCTGTGCTGGTGGGCAAATCGTATCGGTTACAGTGACAAATTAACAGAGCAGGCAGCAAACCTGTTTTTCAGTGAAGATGGACTGAACATGAACATCGGCCGTTACAATGTTGGTGGCGGTGATGATATAGCAGACACTGTGACTACGACAAAAGTACCGGTAAACGAGAAAGCTAAATTTTATGATCTGACAGCAGGAACGTATACTTACGGCGGTTCCAACGGAAGTGTAACGACATATTCCAAAATGGCGGATATGACTTATTCCCGTTCTGATGCTGAGTTTGGAATTACCAAAGGGGAGAAAGTTGGTTCTTTCGATAAACTTGGCTGGATCAATAAACTGGGTGATACTGTTGGTTCAGGAGACAATCTACGCTATAACGTAAACGTAGACGAAGCTGGTGAATATACCGTAAAACTTCTGTTGACACTGGAAGGAACAAACAGCAGGGATGTGGCAATTCGTGTTAATGACGACAGCACTCAGGATAAAGTTATTTCTTCAAGTGACATTAATAACAGTATCATTGCAGAGGGTACCAATAATAGCAGCCATTGTATGTTGTTCTGCGTAACGATTTCTGGCGTACAGTTAAATGCCGGTGAAAACACCATTAACATTGCAGGAAAGTCTGACTGGACACTGGATTTTGTCAAGATGGCAGTCGTAAAGACTTCTGATCTGGCGGAACTTCCGGAAGAAGATGAGTTTTTACATCAGTCACATATCGTTCGTTCCGATGGTGGCGTTCCGGGTTATGCGACAGAAGTTACTAAAATTGATACAACAAAGCATGACATTAATTATTATGCTGAAAAATTTGATCAGTATGATGAAGACTGTGGTTATGCATGGAACTATGACTGGGAAGCTGACAAAAATCAGGTTGCAGTTTTAAAAGCAGTTGCAAAAGCCAGCGGAAATGACTTCATCGCAGAGGCATTTTCCAATTCACCGCCATATTTTATGACAGTCAGCGGATGCTCCTCAGGAAATACAGATTCTTCCAAAGATAATCTGCGTGAAGATTCTGTCAATGCATTTGCAAAATATATGGCAGATGTTATGGAACACTGGCAGGAAGAAGGCGTGATCAGCTTCCAGAGTGTAGATCCGATGAATGAGCCTTACACAAATTACTGGGGCGCAAACAGTAATAAACAGGAAGGCTGCCATTTTGATCAGGGAGAATCTCAGTCAAGAGTGCTGGTAGCATTGAACAAGGAGCTGCAGAGCAGAGAAAGCCTGAAAGGTGTGATCATCAGTGGTACAGATGAGACCAGCATTGATACACAGATTTCTTCTTATAATAATTTAACAGATGAAGCAAAAGGCGTTATTTCCAGAATTGATACCCATACTTATGGTGGATCTAACCGCTCCGGATTAAAAACAACTGCACAAAATGCTGGAAAGAATCTGTGGATGTCTGAGGTAGACGGTGCTTATACTGCAGGTACAAATGCAGGTGAAATGACCGCTGCGCTCGGTCTTGCACAGCGTATGATGACAGACGTTAACGGTCTGGAATCTTCTGCATGGATTCTCTGGAATGCCATTGATATGCATGCGGACAGCAGCGAAATAGGTCAGTATTGGGTAAGCAAGGGCAGTGCAAATGATTATCTGAGTATGGATGCTCTGGAAACTGCATGGAAATCCACAACTTCCAGTGGTTACTGGGGACTGGCAGCAGCAGATCATGACAATGAGGAAATCGTACTGAGCCAGAAATACTATGCATACGGACAGTTCTCCAGATACATCCGTCCGGGCGATACCATCATTGGTTCCGACCAGGAAGGAAAAACACTGGCAGCTTATGACGTAGATGGCGATAAAGCAATCATCGTTGCGATCAATACATCAAGCTCCGATCAGAACTGGGAATTTGATCTGTCCGGTTTCGAAGAAATGGGCAGCAAGGTTACCGCAATCCGTACAAGCGGGGATCTGAAGACCGGTGAACATTGGAAAGACGTAACTAAGAGTGATAACATCGTTGTAGACGCAGATGAGCAGTGCTTTACAGCAACGATGAAAGGAAATTCCATTACTACTTATATCGTAGAAGGCGTGAATGGAATCAAAGACACTTCAGATGATAATACAACGGAAAATCCGGAAGTAAGCCAGATTACAATTGCAAAAGATCAGGTAACCGGAAGTGCACCGTGGAATAATGGTACCACAGATGTTGCATCTAATGTTGTAGATAATAATTATGGTACATTCTTTGATGGTGTTAGCAGCGGATATGTTACTTTAGATCTGGGTCAGGAGACACAGATTGGTGCCATCGCTTATGCACCGCGAACAGGTTATGCAAGCCGCTGTGTTGGCGCCGTGATTTCAGGATCAAATGACGGAGAAAACTGGACAGAACTGTATACCATTTCTTCCACACCGGCAGAAAAGACAGATACTATGGTATACTATACCGATTTCAAGACAACGGGAGTACCGTCCTATCGTTACATTAAATATTCCGTTGATGCAAATGGTAACTGTAACCTGTCAGAGTTGAAAGTATATAAGCTGACAGATGCAATTGCAACCAGTATGACAGCACATTATGATATGTCCGTATCAGACGGAAAATTAACAGATGTGTCTGGAAAAGGCAACGATGCAACCTTACATGATATTGATGAGAGCAGCGTGGCTACATACGGAAAAGAAAGCGTATTACAGTTTAATAAAGATGGATATGCAGACATTCCGGCAGGATTAGTTGGAACAGACGGTAAATTCACTGTTCAGGCAACTTTCAGTACACAGACACAGGCAAACCACTGGCTGTGGTGCTTCGGAAGAACGGTTGCTTCCTGGCCAGACGTTGATAATTATGTATTTGTTGGTGTAAATTCTGCACAGGATAATTACAAAGGAAATACACTTGCAGCAGTCAGTGTTGGTGGTGAGTCAAGAATGCCGGCACCGTCTACCACTCCGGGTGCAGGTTATACATCAATTACAGTTGTATCTGATGGAACCAATCTGTATATGTACATGGATGGAACATTAGTATCTACTCTTGAAAACCATGGAAAAGATATTACAAAAACAATTCCAACAGATGATGCCCTTGGATATATCGGAAAATCTCTGTATAACGGAGATCCGTTACTGAAAGCAAACGTAGCCGATATGAAATTCTGGAATACAGCATTAACAGAAGAAGCTGTACAGAAAGTTCTTCCGACCACAGCAGAGAAGAAGAAAATGGTTCTGGCAGATATCCGCAAAGCTGTATTAAACGGAAATGCTTCAGCATCAGAAGTAACAAAAGACATCACATTACCAACTTCCATCGACGGATATGATCTGACATGGACTGTTCCGGAAAATGCAGCAATTACTTCCAATGGAAAAGTAACAGCTCAGGATGATGATGTATATGTAAGCCTTAAAGTCGCTTATGGCGATCAGACTGCAAGCATTAGCCTGAAAGTTCCAGGTGAGAACATAGAATCCACCATGAACGAAGCACTTGCAAGTGTAGATATCCCGAACAAAGATGATGTACGTGGAAATATCACACTTCCGGAAAAAACAGAAAATGGTGTAACAGTCACATGGGAAACAGATCATCCGGAAATCGTAGATGTAGCTTCACATGACAATGAGGACTATAATGCAACACCGGCAGGTACTGTTACAAGACCGGAAAAAGATACAACTGTCAAAATGACAGCAACTCTTTCCTATAAAGGAAAAACAGAGAAAAAAGAAATTGAGATCAAAGTAAAAGCAGCCGCAAAAGAAATTAAAGATTCTGATTATACCGATTACTTCTTTGCATACTTTGCAGGAGAAGGCTATTCCGATGGCGAGCAGATTTATTTTGCATCCAGCCAGGATGGAATGAACTGGGATGATCTGAATGACAACAACCCGGTACTTACTTCTACACTGGGTGAAAAAGGTGTACGTGATCCGTTCATTATCCGTTCACCGGAAGGCGACAAATTCTATCTGATCGCAACAGATCTGAAGATCAATGGCGGAAACGGTTGGGATGCTGCACAGAACAGCGGAAGCCAGAGCCTGATGATCTGGGAGTCTACTGATCTGGTAAACTGGTCTGATCAGAGAATGGTAGAAGTATCTGCTAAAATTGAGGCAGGCTGTACCTGGGCACCGGAAGCAACTTACGATGCAAAGACAGGTGAGTATGTTGTATATTGGGCATCCAGAACACCAAACAAAGATACAAAACAGCGTCTGTACTATGCAAAGACAAGAGATTTCTATACATTTACAGATCCACAGGTATATATCGATTATGATCAGTCCAGTATTGATACAACAATGATCGAGAATGATGGTACTTATTACAGATTTACGAAAAACGAGGGTGGCAGCACAAATGAGCTTGGTGCACTGACAAAAACAATCTTCTTAGAGAAGAGCGACAGAGTATTAGGTACATTTACACAGATCAAATCTGATTCCCTGAACAGCAATCAGTATGTTGAGGGACCGACCATCTTCAAACTGAATCAGGATGATACAAATGGTATTGACAAATGGTGTCTGCTGGTAGATGATTTTGGTGGCAGCGGATATTATCCATTGATCACAACAGATCTGGAAAGTGGCGAATTCACAAAACCGGATGCCGGCACATACAAAATGCCAAGCCGTGCAAGACATGGTACACCGATCCGTGTAACAGCAGAAGAGTACAATGCAATCATGAAAGCATATGGTACACCGGAAACAGTGAATACTGTAGGAACACCTGGTGAGACACCTGAACTTCCGGAGACTGTAAAATGCGGAAACGAGCAGGTAGCTGTAACATGGAATCTGGATGGTATCAGCTTCGACGTAAATCCGTACAGTTATGTAACTGTAAATGGAACAACAGAAAACGGAAAAACAGCAACAGCAGATATCCAGATGATCCCGAAAAATGTAGAATACATGATTGACAGTAATAATACAGAATCTGCAACATGGGAGAATGTAAAATCTGTAAGCAAAAAACTGCTGAACAAAGATGCAGCAGATCAGGCTAAGACAGAGGATAACAGCTGGGGCTACACAAGTGTTGTTGGTGACTCAGGAGATATCAAAGGCTTCAGTCAGTCAAGTGTATCCAATCCATATACAGGCGGTTGGTGGGCACGCAGCGGAAAGAACATTACCTATCAGGTAACACTTCCGGCAGGTGACCATGAAATCATGCTTGGAAGTACCGGCTGGTGGAATATGAACCGTGAGATGGATGTATATTATTCCGTAAACGGCTCTGATGAAACAAAACTCTGTGATTTTGATGCAGTAAAGAATGCAGAGTCCTGTGCACAGGGAACGATTTCTCTGGATAAAGAATCGGTTGTAACGCTGACGGTAAAAAAAGCAGCAAATAATGATCCGATTTTAAGCTGGATCAGTATTTCAGATGTAACAAAACGTGATACTACTGAACTGCAGAAAGCTTATGATGAAGCAAAAGGATACCGGGAAAACAAAGCAAATTATACAGCAGGCAGCTATGCAGCATATGAGACAGCATTAAAAGAAGCAGAAAGCTTACTTGAGAATCCGACAATTCAGACAGAAATTGATGCAGCAGCTACAAAACTGCAGGATGCAGTAAAAGGTTTAGTAGATATCAGTGAATTAAGAAGTCTCTATAATGAGAACAAAGATATCGCAGGCGATGCTTATACTGCAGACAGCTACAAAGTATACACAGATGCACTTGCAGCAGCAGAAGCAGTTCTTGCCAACGATGATGCAACAGAAGAAGATGTGGCAGATGCTATATCCAAACTGACTAATGCAGTAAATGGTCTGGTTAAGAAACCTGTTGAGCCGACACCGGGTGAGAAACATGCAGATGGTCTTTCCGATGTAAAAGATGCAGATGGCAACTGGTATTACTACAAAGACAACAAAGTAGCAACCGATGTAACAACAGTCGCAAAGAACAAAAACGGCTGGTACTATGTAGAAAACGGAAAAGTTGACTTCAACTATACCGGATTTGCTTCCAATGAAAATGGTGACTGGTATGTAGTAGAGGGAACCGTTGGATTTAATGTAAACGATGTGATCAAAGATACAACCGGAGCATTAGGCAAAGGAAATTGGTATTATGTAGTGGACAGCAAAGTTACTTATACTGATACCGTAGCAAAGAATGCAAACGGCTGGTGGAAGATCACAAACGGAAAAGTTGATTTTGATTACACCAGGAATAGCAAAGAACCAGAATGGCTGGTGGCGCATTGTTGATGGAAAAGATAGACTTTAACTGCAATAGCGTAGAGAAAAACGAAAACGGCTGGTGGTACATCCGCGGCGGAAAAGTAGACTTCAGCTACACAGGAGTAGCAAAAAATGCAAACAGGCTGGTGGCGCATTGTTGATGGAAAAGTAGACTTTAACTGCAACAGCGTAGAGAAGAACGAAAACGGCTGGTGGTACATCCGCGGCGGTAAAGTAGACTTCAGCTACACAGGAGTAGCAAAGAATGCAAATGGCTGGTGGAGAATTGAAAACGGTAAAGTAAACTTCAATTTCAATGGCATGGCACAGAACAGCAACGGCTGGTGGTACATCCGCGGTGGAAAAGTAGATTTTTCTTATAATGGATATGCAAATATTTATGGTGTCAGATGCAAAGTTGTCAATGGAAAAGCGATGATCTAGGTCTGTCAGAATCATAAAAAAAATCTAAGTAATATAAAAAACGGCTAAGATATTTGATATATCTTGGCCGTTTTTTACTTTATACTGGTGGTAAGCGGTGAACGTTTATGACTTTCCCCCAGAAAGTATAAACCCACCACAAAGAGGAGGAGGAGAGAACATGGAGAATAACAAGCGTAAGCGATGGCAAAACGGTAAAGTGCTCATGGCAGGTGTTTTGTCAGCTGCAATGATCCTGCAGCCAATGACAGTTTTGGCAGCAGATACGCAAGCAGATGAGACTGAGAAAAAAGTGGTTCCAAGTGAAGCAGAGATTGCAGCAAATGATGACATTTTGTATGTTGCGAACTGTGGTACGGCAGATCCGACAGTGACACCTTCTGATACGAAGTTGGGACTTTATCAGTCTAACGTGGATCAGGAAAAAAGAGCAGATGCTACAACTGGATATACCTGGGGTTATGTAAAAGATGACAATAACGGTTATCAGGCGTGGGCATCATCTACAGACCAAACGGTAAGTACATCACAATTGCTTAATTCAGCGTGGTATATGCCATCTTCAGGATGGACATACGATGCAGCAAACAGTGGATTCAAATATGATTTTGAATTGCCGGATCGTGCAAATAAGAGTACCAAGTATGAGGTAACAGTCGGCCTTCGTGTTCCTGCATGGTGGGATAATCGAAGTGTTGATATTGATCTGGAAGATCAACAGGTAGGTTCACAGATTTATTTAAATGGAAAGACATCCACAGGTGCTACGGTAGAGAAAACTTATGATGTAGATGTTACAGATGGAGAATTAAATGTAAAAGTTTACAATTCCAAGAGAAGTAGTGCTGCGGAAGATCCGATGGTCAGCTATATCATTGTTAAGGCAGTAACAGATGACGTGGATCAGTTAGAAGTACTGAAATTAGCAGTAAAAGAATATCAGGATAAATATGACAATTCTGATGTGATTTATACAGAAAAGTCAAAGAAGACATTTGAGGATGCACTTGCAGCAGCCCAGAAGTTGATTGATGATAATGAAACAGATGAGACTGTGCTTGCAAATGCAAAAGAAGCACTTATCGCAGCATACGATGCACTGGTAGAAGCACATATAGAGAACTATACTTCTTTTACCGGTACAAATGCAGACCGTATTTACGATGACAACGGTGTGGCAGTTCAGGCACATGGTGGTCAGGTACAGAAGATCGGTGATACTTATTACTGGATCGGTGAGGACAGAACCAATGGCTACAGACCAATGCCGGGTGTACATATGTATTCCTCCAAAGATCTGTACAACTGGAAAGACGAAGGTGTTGTTTTAAAAACAATGGATAGTTATGACCAGTTTGAAACAGATGATTATTTCAAGAGTCTGTACGGCAATTTGACTGATGAACAGAAGAAAGATATCTACGTTGACCTCTGGTCCAAAGGCTGCGTTATGGAGCGTCCGAAGATGCTTTATAATGAAAAGACAGGAAAATATGTGATCTGGTTCCACGCAGATGGAACAAGTCCGTATTCTTCCGATAGCAGTTCCAACTATGCAAAAGCAAAAGCAGGTATTGCAATTGCAGATAATGTAAACGGACCATATAAACTGTTGGGAAGTTATATGCTGGCATCTGATCCGGATCGTACAAATCATGGATTCGATTCTGTGGGCGGACACGTTCGTGATATGAACTTGTTCAAAGATGATGACGGAAAAGCATATGTAATGTATTCTTCTGAAGGAAATGCAGTAATGTATATTGCAAGACTGAATGATGAGTATACAGGACTTGCAAAAGATGCATCAGAGATGAAACTGGGAGAAGATTTCTGCATCAGCAGTACAGATTCCAGAGAAGGTCCTGCCATGTTTAAGTATCAGAATAAATATTATCTGATCACATCAGGATGTACTGGATGGGCACCGAATCAGGCTGCTTATGCAGTTGCTGACAGCCCGTTAGGACCTTGGACCAGAATGGGTGATCCGTGTATTGGAGATACTTCCAGTACAACTTTTGATACACAGAGTACCTGTGTAATCCCGGTAGATGCTGAGAATGGAAAATTCATTTACATGGGAGACCGCTGGTATAATCCAGATAATGGAAAAGATCTGAGTGATTCCAGATATGTATGGCTTCCAATTGAATTTGGTGCAAATAATACAATTGCGCTTAAGAACTATGCAAACTGGACAAAAAAAGAACTGGATAACAAAGGAGCTCTTACTCTTAATACAAAACTGCCGGAAACAGCAGAAAATCTAACACAGTTAAAAGAAGTATTACCGTCGACCATTGATGTAACGATTGGAGATACCAATACACCAGATGCAAAGGTAACCTGGAGCATGGATGAAAGCGCAGGAGACCTTACACTTGGTTATGTAACTGTGACAGGTACACTGACAGATCTGAGCAGAAGCTTTACAATTCAGGTATTCTGCTGCCCGAAGAAACTGGTATATTTTGCAGACTGCTATACAAATGGAGATAATACATCCAATATTTTTGCCAAATTTGCAGAAAATGCAGATGATCTGTTGAATACCGTATCAGATCAGGCATATAGCGATGACAAAGGTGTAACATGGGGTTATACAAGTACAACAGGTGCATCCGGCGGAAGCAGTTCTGAAGATATGGGAAGCAAAGGATCTGGAGATTTCTTCGACACAGGTTGGTGGGCAACCAGCTCTGGAAAGATTGAATATGGTTTTGAACTGGATCCGGGAAAATATACCGTTTCTACAGGATTTAATGAATGGTGGAGCAGTACCAGAGGTATTACAATCACAGTTTCTTCTGTAGACGCAGAAGGCACAAAAACTGTCTTGAATACAGGAAGCGCAAGCCTTTCTTCCAGCAAGACACAGGATAGAAGCAATATTGACGTGACAGTACCGGAAGGTTCCGATCACATTCTTGTAACAGTTACAAAAGCTTCCGGTTCCGATCCGGTATTAAGCTGGATTGGTATCACTCAGACAGAAAGTAATGCTGTTGAGAGCACAAATATGGTTCAGAACGGAAGTTTTGAAAACGGAAGTGACAACTGGAGTATTGGTGAAGGAACAACTGTTGTAGAAGATGCAGAGGCTCCGGAAGGCTCACATTATCTGAAAGATAATGGAAATACACATAGCTGGGGTGACGGAAGTAGCCAGTCTGGTATTGCGGTAGAAC
>ENA-OPYX01001874-OPYX01001874.1-human-gut-metagenome-genome-assembly--contig:-NODE-1874-length-10341-cov-2.545526_pt1 | contig 10341 bp, 7 predicted proteins | sample MGYA00242639_ERZ504486 | MGnify/ENA primary metagenome ERZ504486 (study PRJEB26092, sample SAMD00036296) | human gut metagenome | host: Homo sapiens | study: EMG produced TPA metagenomics assembly of... | reverse complement strand
TCCCAAAGCCAGCTGATAAAGACAAGGCAGCAAAGTCTGAAACGCCAGCATTTTATTCGGGAGGCTGTGCGCAGACGCTCCCAAAAGCAAGCCGAACAACGCGCTGCCACAAGTATCACCACCCCAATACGCATCGAAAGCCCCACATTGCCGGGAATGACCTCACCCCAAAAGGCAGCTGCCACCCGATTGCAAGCCCTGTTTCGCTACCTGATGAGCGCTATCAAGCAGCTGTTGGCCCGCACGGCCCGGAGAACTGCCGCAACGCTGGCGGCTCTGCTCGGCGCTGGTGGGGTGGTGTTGATGTTGGCTATGGTCATCGGCGCTGCTGCGGCGGTGATCGGCTCACCGATGGGCATCTTGTTTGCCGATGAATCCGGCGACCCGAACAGCATCCGCATCGCGGAAATTGTTGCGGAAACCAATGCCGACTTTGGTGAAGCCATCAACGAGATCGTAGCTGCCCACCCGGAGTGCAGTGAAACCACCATAGAATATGACTACGAGGACGGTCACACTTGGGCGAGCTACTGGCCCGAAGTGCTGGCCGTCTTTGCGGTTCACACCAATCTTAATTCCGACAGTGATGTGGTTGTCATCGACGAAGGCAAAAAGCTGCTGATTCAGAATACCTTTTGGTCCATGCACCAAATCACTTCAGAAATCGAAACTGTAACCACCACACCGGAGCCGACCGAGGACGAACCGGACCCGGAGCCGGTCACAGAGCATATACTGCACATCACGGTCAGCAGCAAAAGTGCAGCCGAGCTGGCTGAAGAATACAATTTCACGCAAGACCAGCGCGACATTCTTGACGAGCTGCTGTCGGACGAACTGCGCCCTTATCTGCTGGCATTGTGCGGCGGTGTCGGCGGCGTGGTCGGTGACGGCACCCTGCAATGGCCGTTGCCGGGGCACACTTATATATCCTGCCACTTCGGGGAAGTGGATGCCTTCGGCAACGCCGGGCATCGCGGCACGGACATTCCCGCGCCGGAGGGCACACCCATCCTGGCTGCCCACAGCGGCACGGTGCTGGTCAGCGGCTGGAACGACAGCTACGGCAATCAGGTGCTGCTGGACAATGGTGCCGGGCTTTCCACGCGGTATGCCCACATGACAGCAACTGCCGTTACGGCTGGTGAAACCGTAACGGCAGGGCAGGTGATTGGCTATGTTGGTTCTACCGGCGACAGCACCGGCAACCATCTGCATTTTGAGGTTATGCAAAACGGTGCGCGCTGTAATCCGCTGAGCGTAGTGAATCCTCAATAAAAAAGATGCGCATTTTGCGATTTTGATTGCAAGCGTTTTTTGTTGCTGAAGTGAGCAGCCATGTTTTACATAATCAAAAATAGGGCTGCAAGCAACTTTCGTCAACTTGCAGCCCTAGATTTAGAATGTTGGCTGACAACGAACCGCGATGCGCATATTGCCGCTGTAGTCACAGGTGAAAAGCGTTAAGGCATATTTGCCGGATGTCATTTCATCTACAGCCGTAGCATTCAGCGTTTCCAAAGCCATAACCTGATAAGTATAGGTGTTTCCGTCCATGGTTTTCAGCATGACTTCATCGCCTTGCTGTAAATCACTCAATTTCCCGAAATGCCGCCTGTAATTATGGCCTGCAATCACGAGATCTTCTGTATCTACAGCACCGGAATATCGGCAGACAGTATCCTTCAGCAGAGCATCGTCAAAGCGATTATACACAGGCAATTCCAGCCCCAAGGCGGGAATAGAAAGCGTTCCGAGGAAGGTTTCATCGTCTGCAGCTTTGGCGATAGCCGACTCCTGTGTCTGCTGCGATTGCTGCATGGTCACTTCGGTCAGCAAATTTTGTGCTGCTTCGTCAGCACGGTTTGCATCGTAGTAGTTGTAACCCCACAAACCGATTGCCGCAAGTAGAAGCAAAATGCCAAGCACTGTGCAATAATGGCCAAGCTTATTTCTCATGGTCAGACTTCCTTTGTAGCCAGCCGCCCAACAGAATCAAGCTCAGGCCCATTGCAATCAGAATCGGTATCGGCCAGTTCAGCTGCCCTGTCTGCGGCAAGGAGGGATCGGGCTTCAGCGACGGAACCGCAGGTTTCGAAGGTTTGGAATCCCAACTGAATTTCGGTTCCGCTACCACTTGATAGGCAGCCGTTCCATTTACCACCGTAGGGATACTAACCAAAAACGGGTCACTGGTGTATGCCGTGTTTTCCGATGCCGGTTTTGTCCGAATTACCAGATACAGTCCCGGTGTCAGGTCGCGGAATATCACCGTGCCGTTTGCATCAGTTTGCTGTGTTGCGGTAAAATCTTTGCGTTTCTGCGCCTTTGGGGCAAGCTGCAGTGCTTTTTCCCGCAGTTGGGATGCGCTGCATTGCGTCCAGTCGCAATCGGCGAAGGAATATGCAGGAAGTGTCTGATATTGCAGTTCCCCCTGCGATTCCTCCAGCGTTGCCACCATGCACAGTGCGTACTCGTCCCCTGCCAAGAGAACGGTATGGTTTTCGCGTTCAATGCTGCACCGAAGCTCCAGACTTCCCTGAAGTGCCGCCGCAGCAGTCGGCAAACAAAACATAGTCGAAACACACAGGATCAAAAGGAAAACCGACGCAAAACCAACTCTGTAACGATACCTTTTCGGTTTCATATTGCAGATTTTCCCCCTTACCTGAATTTTTTCGCATCCACACCACCAGCGCGCGCAGCAACAGAATTGCTGCCAGCACGGCAAGCCCCAAAAGCAAATGCCGATACTGCATGGGCATTTTCATCCATGCCGAGAGTTCTGCCTCTGCCTCCGCTGCTGCGGTGCCGTTTTCGGGCGTGTAGTCGATTCGCGCGCCCCGCACAAGCAGCCGATGCGAGTTAACACCGTAGGGGGTGCAGGTCACCAAGGTGACATAATCTTTCCCCTTTTCGATTGCCAGCGCATCGGTTTCGTTGGGCAAAACGGTGAGAATCTGATCCACGCGGTAGTACAGCGTTTCATTCAACACAGTCAGGCTGAACAAATCCCCAACCTGAACCTGATCCAGATCCGTAAACAATGCTTTAGACGGCAAACCCCGATGCCCGGATAATACGGCATGGGTGCTTTCCCCGCCCACAGGCAGAGAGGTGTTCTGCATATGACCAACAGCCACCTGCAGAACCTCCTCACTGGTTCCGTGGTACACAGGAATTGTCACGTTGATGCGCGGAATGGATATGTAGCCCATCATGCCATTGCCATCGACATCCAGAATATTCCAGTAGTCTTCCGGGGTGATGGGGTTGTTGTATTCATCCAGCGCCGGTTTGGAAAAGCCGTTGTTCTCAGCCAGTCTCTGGTTATATGCCTCTGCCTGAGCGCGCAGCTCCTCCATGCGGGCTTGCTCCATACGGCGGATGGAGTCATCGTAGGTCGAAACCGCCACGCTGGAATTTTTCTCAGAGAGATATTCACTCACAGACGGATACACCAGAATGCCCACGCCCACAAGAATGATCAGGAGCCGGGCAAGACCCCAAAGCCGATCTTTCTTTACTGCTTTCTTCTCTTTTTGGGGGCCAGAACGCCAAGGGCAACAACGCCAACACCCAAAGCAGTCAGACCGATGGTACCCATACCACCGGTAGAGGGCAGCATGGATGCCGGTCTTGTTTTCGACCTTGACGGTTTCATTGGTGTTCTGATTCGTATCGCCAACCGTGTAGGTGACGCCAGTAACCTTGCCGTCCTCACCTTTGGTTTCGGTAATCGTGACCTTAACCGGGGCGGTCAGCTTGTTGTAGCCTTCCGGAGCCTCGATTTCGTGCAGGTAGTAAACACCAGCCTTCAGACCGTTGATTGTGGTAGCAGAAGTGCCAACCGTGGTAAAGTAGGTTACGGCACCGGTTTCGTCTTTCTCAGCTACACGGTAGGTAGCCTCGGAGCCAACCAAGCGAACCACATTGATGTCAGAAGTTTCCAGAGTGTAGCTACCATCCTCACCCTTGGTGAAGTTGGGAACAGTGTCGGAGGTGCTCAGAGCAAACTTTGCGCCAGCCAGGAAGGAGTCAGTATTGTTGTCCTCGAAAGCGTGCTTCTGAACCTTGACAGGGTAGGTGCGGGTAGTGGTGATGCTGGGGTTGGAAGTGCCGTGGTTATCCTGATTCGGGCCGTTCTGGTATTCGACCTTTGCCTCGTTCTTGTTGCCAGTATTACCCACAACGGCGTCCTTGTTCAGGGTAGCAGAGTAGGTCACCTTGATATCGGCACCGGCGGTGTACTTAGCGGTGCCAGCATTCTTCATGTTCAGGATTTCGATGGTGATGTTGGTTGCACTGGTGTCTGCGTCTTTGGCAGTTGTAACCTTGAAGTCAGTATCCTTGGTCAGTGTCTGCTCGCCAATGGTAACCGTCACGCTGCTTTCATCGAAGGTCAGGCCCTTGCTCATGGTATCCTTGAAAGCAAAGTAGTAAGTATCGAACTCGCTCATATCAGGCACTTTGGAGGTCAGGGTAAAGTTGACCTTCTGGCCAATCTGGGCACTGCTTTCGGTTTTGTCGGTATCGACCTTTTTCTCAACAGAGGGGTACTCGCTCTTCAGCTGCAACTCTGCTGCCTTGTCAGAGGGAACGTTGACCAGCATAGCATCGGTCTTACGGGTTGCGCTGGTGGAACCCTTATCGGGCTGAACGAGGTAGTAACCGGGGGTCAGCTGGTCGAAGGTCACGCTGTCGTCATTTTCAGCCTTCTTGGCTGCAGTATCCTCAATGTTATTAGTAGTCTTGTACTTTGCAGCCGTTGCAGCAAATTCTACCAGAGTCTTGGTTTCGCCCTCATCTTTCAAGCTGCTAACATAAGCCAGAGCCTTTTCGTTCAGGGTTGCGCCCTCCTGAGAGGTAACATTAATGCTACCAGCAGGGCACTCGGTTCCAGTGCTAATACCATTAGCCCAGAACAGACCTTCCCACGCGGTGTCCAGCGTGTAGGACAGCTTGTCCTTCGCATCAATCTTGCCGTCGTTATTGGAGTCCACCCAGCTTGCGGTGAACATCTTGGTAGCGTGGACAGTCTTGTCTTTCAGCTGAGTGCCACTCACAATCAGTCGGGCTTGTGCGGCAGGCTCAGCCGCAAATGCCGGAACGGTCAGGCACAGCATCATAGCCAGTGCCATTAAGAGGGTTGCAATTCGTTTTGTGAATTTCATAGTTGTCTTGTTCCTTTCTTTTTGAATATTGTAAGAGTTTGTACAGGGAATACAGTTTACATTGCCTTGTACCTCCCTTGCCTTTTTGCTTTGCGGCGGGTTTTGCCTGTCGTTAAAGCGAACAGAATCAAAACCGCACCGATAGCCACAAACAGCAGATCCCCTGACCCGCCGGTAAACGGCAGCTTAGGTTGGTGCGTGTTTGTAAAGGTTACATGGTATGTCTTATCGTTGTAGGATTGTTTTGTCAGGATATAACCGGGGACATCCTCTTCCTCAAACGTATAGACATAGTAGTACTCTATCTCATCCGTTATCTTGTCGTTTGCATCCACCTTGTACTTGGCTACCGGGGCATTTTCCAGTACCTTTCGCCATGTTGCGGCGTGTCCGGCTTCCCGGTCTGCCTCGGTCAATGTAACGGTTTTGTAGAGCACTTTACCACCAATGGGGGTGCCTTGAATATCGTAGGTTTGCTGATACACTTTGACCGTAAGCTCCTTGGGGCGGCTCCCATCCAAATTGGAGAAATCCTTCCAGATTTTGCTTATAGTCAGATTCACATACTTTTTACAGGGGTCGGCGGTATCTGCCGGTTCCGATGTAGTGTTATCCGGATTGGGGGAATTTGCCGTGTCCAGCATCAGCACCGCCTTGGCGGGACTTGCATAGGCGCTCAGATCAGCGGTTACACCATTACCTGCCATCTTTGCATTTTCCAAATCCGTATAGGTTGTAATTTTGTCCAGATGCAGCACCTGATATCGGTTGTAATTGGTGCCGGTTGTGATATCCTGCACAGCCGTACCAAAAGGCGTCTTGTCCGCTTTGACAACTTCTTTCAGCGCCTCGTTGAAGGCACGGTAGATGGAATAGTGGTTGTTGTTGCCCTCAATCGACTTGATAGTATTGAAGCTGTAAACCGACTTCAAATCATTCACGCCGGTAAAGGGTCCGACCAAGTTTTCTGTTCCGCGCACTACATCGCAGAGGGTCATGGTGCTGTTCTTGACCTGACCTTCATGGTTCAGACCAATAAAGCCGCCGGAATAACCTTCCTTGTCTGTGCCGTCCGCATCATTCCCCGCACCGCCCGCAAATACATCGTACCCGGCAGAAATGCCCGTAACGCTGCATTTGTCAATGTCTGTGCGGTTGCCCTTGATGAGGTTGATTTTTACATTGGGTATATCGTCTTTGTCTATGCCGTTTCGCGTACAGGGCAGCTCGATGACAGAATCCCCGATGGTGATAATGGCAAGGTCACTCTTGCCTTCGCCCAAATTACGGTTCAGTGCTACGCTGATTTTCAGCCCAAGCAGCGTGACGGACAATGTGTCGCCCTCGCTCAGGATCTTCAGCTTCAGAATCGGGCCCAAATTGACATTCACAAAGCCAAGGTTTTGCAAATCACCGATATACAAAATGCGCAGCAGCTCATTGACGATTTCAAACAAGCCGTTCAGCAGCTTGGATTGCAATTCAGTACTTACGACATAGTTCATATCGGTCTTGCCGATAAATCCGCCTGCAATTTGACCGCTGGTGACCTGTTTAAGCGCCGTGGTGCTGCAGCCATTGATTTTGGCAAGGTCTGCATACCCGGCAAAGCCGCCCGCAATGGGCTGCTGGCCGCCCTGAGCCTTGATCACCGTGCCAAGCCCAAAGCCTGTCACAGAGCAGTTATCCACATGGGAGCCGAATAAATCGAGCGCGCCCACGGTGCCGTCCAGAAGCAGCTTATCCAGTACGCTCACATCGTCAATATCCGCTACGCCGCTTTTGCCCAAATGCCCTACAAAGCCGCCTGTGTAGTTAAGTCCTTCTACGTTGGCAAGATTGGAAACAGCACTGTTCTTCACGCTGCCGTCCATCATGCCGCCGCCAAAGCCGCCTGCACAGCCGCTGTAACGGGTTTCACTCAAGGTTCCTGCTGTTTTGCGGTATATGCCCGCACGGTCAGACCATCCGAAACGCCGGTGACTGTGGAATCGTAAATATAAGTGCGGAAGGCATCCAACACCGAGGTATTACCCAGCTTAATCAGACCTTGCAGCACCTTGGTTTTGTTGCCGTTCGCGTCTGTACCGGATACCTGTGCCACACCTGCCACATCGGCTAAACCGAAGAATCCGCCTGCATACAAGCCACCATCTACACTGCGCAGATTTTGTACCTGTATCTTATTCTCGGAGGATTTTTCTTCTCCAACTGCACTGGCTTCCAGCGAACCTGCAAAGCCGCCCGCATAGGCTGCATACTTTACGGTGCCACCGTCTTTATACGCACCATCCACCACGAAGCCCCATTTGCTGTCTGCGGCAGAAACTGTTGCCGCGTGAATGGTAGTGGCAGTAGCTTGCAGCACCTTGACCAAGTAACCGGGTGCGCTGATGAGGTGTTCCAAGATACCTTGCAGCAAGCCGTTGGAGGCGTTGGTATTCACACCCGCCACGCTGCCTGCCGAGGCAAGACCCACATAACCGCCTACCGCAATGCGACCCGTAACACGGCGCAGGTTGGTAGCGTTGCAGGAAGCAACGGGCGCGGCATACTTTTTGGTAGAAGCCCACTGGTCAGCGGATAGCAGCTTCTCTTCACCGTTCAACTGAATCTGTGCGCCGTAGGCACTGCCTACATAGCCGCCCGAATAGCCGCAATGGTTATCCGGTGAGCCGGTAGCCTGTACCGTAAGACCTGACTGATAGCCCTGCACCGAGGAATTGCGAATGGCCGGAACAAACAGCTGGGCGATATTCAGCAGCTGACCCACATTCAGGTTCAGGCCCAGAATATTGACCGATCCCAGCTCCACAGCACCGCCGGTCTTCATCTGACCGGCGAAGCCGCCTGCACTGTGCAGGGCACTGACCAGCTTGGCATCGTAGGCCATACAGTTTGTTAATGTGCCGCTGTTCATGCAGCCCACATAGCCGCCTGCATCGCCGCCGTAGAGCATATTGTTAAACTCACTGCGTCCGGCAACGACATTGTAGCCGTAGATGTAGTTGGCAAGCATAGCATCCAGCTGCTCTTGCGAGGTAACTGTACCGGCTTTAGCAAGTTCGTAACCGTAGCCGCCGTGTACGCCCACATACTTGACCCAGTCGTTCCATGTTTGCACGTCCAGACCGGCGAGGGGACCATATACCGCTGTGTTAGTCTGTACGGGGTAGATGACGCCCAATGCGCCGAGAATGTTGTTGACGCTTATCAGACCTTTCAGCACCTTTAAGCCGCCGACTTTTGCGGTGTCTGCGGGTTCCATAAGACCTGTATAACCGCCCGCGTACTCATGCCCGTAGACCGAACGGATGCGCTCGGCCTTGCACAGGCTCATAGGACCGCTGTAGGCTTTGCTGGTGTCATCCTCGGCAAACCAGAGAGATGTATCAAAGCCGTGGATGGTGCCGCCCATGTTATGACCTACGAAACCGCCAGCCATGCCGCGCTGCACCGTAGTATCCGATGCAGCATTGGCGCGTACTGCGCCGCCGCAGGGCACACAGTTGGTAGAACTGTTGCGGATGGACGGGACGAAGCTTTGCAAGACAGAGGCAAGCACTGTGTCAATGTTCAGCACCTTGCTCAAAATGCTGGCATTGTCCAGCAGCTTGGCAACATCGCCGGGCTGCATTTCACCGACATAACCGCCTGCGGCAATCTCACCGATAATGTACGAGAAGTTTACCGCTTGGCTGTCCTGAATGTGACCGCCGTATATGCCACCAGCGTAACCGCCAGCCATACCAACCTTGCCTTTGTCCAAATCACCGGTTGCCAGAATGGCATATCCACCGGGTCCGCCAGTGACATCGGAGTGTTCGATGGTCGTCACGACCACAGAGAGGGCATCCAAAAGTCCGGTAAGTTCAATACTTTTGCCCAGAATATTCAGACCGCCGCCTACAGAGGCTGCACTGCCGATGTCCATATCACCTACATAGCCACCTGCATAGCGACCACCTGTGACTGCGTAGGTGCTTTCATTGTTGAAGTAGGTAGGCGCAGATATATCTTCCAGATCATCCGGGGGTGTAACGATTGTATGTTTCAGCTTAGTTACATCCGAGTAGGAGATCTGTGCGCCGCTGGCATAGCCTACGAAGCCGCCTGCGCTGCCCACCGTGGTATCCTCTGTTAGCTTAGTTGCCGTAACGGTAAAGCCGTCATCGGATTTCACACCTGCATACTGGATGTACGGCACATAGGCGTTTATCACGCTGACGAGTTTATCAACGTTGATATTTATCCCAAGCTTGCCCAGTATGCTGATACCCTTAGAGGCATCCGCCAAGGCACCGAGTGAATGGCACGCCCAGCAAAACCGCCTGCGTAAGATTGACCGTTTACGGAGCCGAGATTATAGACAGCATAGTAATCGTTTTCCCCACGGGCTTGGTTATTCACCGTTCCGCTCTGGAAGTCGGCTGTAAAGCCGCCTGCAACATCACCGGTCACGCTGCCGCCATCCACAACATAAGAAACCGTGCAGTTTGTGTAACTGGGAATCAGGTAGGAAATGGCTGTAACAAGTCCGTTAGTTTCAATCAGGCTTTTGACCTGTGTGGAATCCTCTCCCACCTCGGCCAGACCGCCTGTTTTGGAGATTGCCACAAAGCCTGCCGCATAGCCGCCGTTATCAGCCGCTGTTACGGATTTCAGATTAGTGACATGCGCGTTTTCTATCTTTGTGCTGTTGCTGCGAGCGATAAAACCTGCGGCTGTGTAGTCAAGCACGGAGTTTGCTTCGCGCTTCTCGGTCGCCTCAACGGTAAAGCCATCCTTGTCGATGCCATTCACGTTTGCATCTTTGATAGTGACCTGCACATACTGACCGATGGAGAGTAGCTTGTTGAGCGTAAGCAAATAGTTTAGACCCAACAGGTTGACGGTCAAACCGCCGCTGGTCCCAACCAGTTCACCGGGGCCGGACAGACCGATAAAGCCGCCCGCATAGTTTTTTGCCTTCGACCGACTCAGTTTATTGATGGTAGCGTTATTGATGGTACCGCCAATGGCATCACCAAAACCGCCACCAACGCGCTCCCAGCCTTCCACGGTGAATCCTCTTTCATAGCCAGTCAGGGTAACACTACCACGGTAAAGCCCAGATAAGAGGCAATGCCTGCCGTATCATTCAGCAAGCCCGCTAACACTGGCAGTG
>ENA-OPYX01001872-OPYX01001872.1-human-gut-metagenome-genome-assembly--contig:-NODE-1872-length-10343-cov-2.068128_pt1 | contig 10343 bp, 8 predicted proteins | sample MGYA00242639_ERZ504486 | MGnify/ENA primary metagenome ERZ504486 (study PRJEB26092, sample SAMD00036296) | human gut metagenome | host: Homo sapiens | study: EMG produced TPA metagenomics assembly of... | reverse complement strand
TCACTGTCCCAGATTACGAATGCAAACATTCCACGAAGCTTGTTAAGCATGTCCTTGCCATACTCCTCGTATGAGTGAATGAGAACTTCAGTATCTGAATTGTTAGCAAATACATGACCTTTCTCAATAAGGTCTTTTCTTAAATCCTGATAGTTATATATCTCACCGTTAAATGTTATTACTATCTTCTTATTTTCGTTAAACATAGGCTGGCTTCCGTTATCAAGGTCAATGATAGAAAGTCTTCTAAAACCCATGTATGCTTTATCATCAATGTATTTACCAGCACTGTCAGGGCCTCTGTGAATAATTTTGTTCATCATGCGTTCAAGAACAGCATCACCATCAGCCAAGTATCCAGTAAAACCTGCGAATCCACACATGTATCTGTACCTCCATAATTATGACTGCACAATCTGTGCATTGTTAAATGTAGTGTGTAAAAATTACTTATGAATTATAACAAAGTAATCAGGCTAATACAAGTCAGTTTCTGTTTACAAAATATTTGAAATAAATTATAATAATTAATCAGGTAAGAAAAAGAAAGAGAGGTTCTTTATATTATGGACAAAATTAAGATGACAACTCCACTTGTAGAGATGGACGGAGATGAGATGACAAGAGTATTGTGGAAGCTTATCAAGGACGAGCTGCTCACTCCTTTTATTGATCTTAACACAGAATATTATGATTTAGGTCTTGTACATAGAAATGAGACTAATGATCAGGTGACTATAGATTCAGCAGAAGCTACTAAGAAGTATGGTGTTGCAGTAAAGTGTGCAACAATTACACCTAATGCAGCAAGAATGACAGAATATAACCTTAAAGAGATGTATAAGAGCCCTAATGGAACAATAAGAGCCATGCTTGATGGTACAGTATTCAGAGCTCCTATTATCGTTAAGGGTATTGAGCCATATGTTAAGACATGGAAGAAGCCTATCACAATTGCAAGACATGCGTATGGTGATGTGTATAAGGCATCTGAGATGAAGGTTTCTGAGGCTGGTAAGGCAGAGCTTGTATTTACTAATGAGGCTGGTGAAGAGACAAGAGAGCTTATTCATAACTTTAAGGGCGCAGGAGTTCTTCAGGGAATGCATAATCTCAACGATTCTATCGAGAGCTTTGCAAGAAGCTGCTTTAATTTTTGCGCTTGAGACAAAGCAGGATCTCTGGTTTGCAACTAAGGATACAATCTCTAAAAAGTATGACCATACATTTAAGGATATATTTCAGGAGATATTCGATGCTGAGTATAAGGATAAGTTTGAAGAAGCTGGCATAACATACTTCTATACTCTTATAGATGATGCAGTAGCAAGAGTTATCCGTTCAGAGGGTGGATATATCTGGGCTTGCAAGAACTATGATGGAGATGTTATGAGTGATATGGTAGCCACAGCATTTGGTTCACTTTCAATGATGACTTCTGTTCTTGTATCACCTAATGGATACTATGAGTATGAGGCAGCACACGGAACAGTACAGAGACATTATTATAAGCATCTTAAGGGTGAAGAAACATCTACTAACCCTATTGCTACTATATTCGCATGGACAGGCGCTTTAAGAAAAAGAGGAGAGCTGGATAATATTCCTGAGCTTGGAAAATTTGCTGATACTCTTGAGCGTGCATGCATTAAGACTATTGAAGATGGAAAGATGACAAAGGATCTTGCACTTATTACAACAATGGAGAACCCTGTAACACTTAATACACAGGATTTCATCAGTGCAATAAGAAAGACTCTTGAGGAGCTCCTTTAATTAAGGGGAGAATTTTCCATTTAATGATGGAGGGTACATTATGTCACATATAATGGGTATAACATTTAGAAGTATGAATATAAGCCAGCTTGTTATATGGTTTTTTATATACAGCTTTCTTGGATGGTGTATGGAATGTGTGGTTATCAGAAAGCAGCTTGGTTACTGGGAAAACAGGGGCTTTGCCAAGCTGCCGTTCTGTGTAATATATGGTTTCGGGACACTGATTGCTTTTAATATTTTTAAGCCAATAGAGCATAATTATATTGCACTATATATTTTTGGATGTATATGTGCTACAGCATTTGAGTACCTTACAGCACAGGTTATGTTAAAACTGTTTGGTGAAGTGTGGTGGAATTATGATCATCTTAAGTTTAATTACAAAGGCATCATATGCTTACAGTCAACACTTGCCTGGGGGTTTGTTGCCGTATTTATATTCGGATTTTTGAATAAATTTGTGGAGCGTTTTGTATTCTCAATCGATTGCAGGATTGCCAGTGTTATGGCAATGATTCTTGTCTTTTCATATACTGCGGATTTTATGCAGAGTTTTTCGGAAAGTCTTAATATGCAGAATATGGATATCAGAGCGGAGATGAGAAAGTTTATTAAGATGTTTCACAGATAATCAGCATCTTATTGACAATTGATTCGGGGATAATTATATGATTTTTAAAAAGTTACGAAACAATTTTAGTCTTTTAATTGACAGCAGCAGGCATGTATGGACATTTGAACTGGCATACAAGCTTGTTGCTTTTGCTGTTATATTCCCTATTGTTTTATTTGCAATTAATTTTCTTATGAAGATAGCAGGAGTGAACTATCTTACTAATGAATATATTCAGAGAGCAATGACTCACCCTGTAGTCATATTTGCAATTTTTCTTGCTATGGGTATATTTGTATTCTATTGCACTTATGAGATGACATATCTTTCAGTCTGTTTTGAGACAAAGAGAACATCATGTAATGCATCTGTCGTTGATATATTATATAATTCTTATAAAGTATTTAAAAATGTTTTTAAGCCAAGGCATGTTGGTCTGAGTATATTTTACTTCATATCAATTCTGGCTTCTAATGTAACTGTATGGTTTAATGTCTTATACAGTGAGACTAATACTAACTTAATTAAAATGTATCTCATTAGGAATCACTGGTATATTAAGGTCGAAGTTATCTTTGTGTTTGTCATTATATATGCAATTGTAATTCCTGGAATATATGCAATGAATATATGCATGATGGAAGGACTGGGGTTTAGGGAAGCATATAAGAAAAGTGCCCGTATGGTTAAGAAGCATCCGCTGGGAACAATATCAGCACTTATTGTGTATAATCTGGTTATGCTTACAATTATTGGAATAACTTATGTGCTTATATCAGTATTTCTTGTTGCAGGTGTTAAGATTCTTAATATGGCGTATCTTGGTAATGCTATATTTCTGTCTGCATTAAGGACAGAAAGACTAATTATAAAATGTATTCTTGTATGTGTAGCAATACCACTGTCTTTTTCGGCTATTTCACATATGTATTACAAATATACTGATTTAGATGATATTACGTTTGAGTTCACAGATATACAGGAAGGTCCTGCAAAAAGAAGAAGGATAATATATAGTATTGTTATAACTGCTGCTGTTGTTGCAGATGCATTTTATCTCATAATGACATTTAATAATAATCCATTTGAAAACGTAGCTATCTTTCATGAGACTAAGGTTATGGCTCACAGGGGGGCTTCAAAAGAGACACCTGAGAATACGATGGCAGCATTCCAGAAAGCTATAGATGATATGGCAGATTATATTGAACTTGATGTGCAGCTTACAAGTGATGGAGAAGTCATAGTGATGCATGATTCTAATGCATATCGTACAACAGGTGTGGATGAAAATATTGCAAATATGACATATAAAGAGGTTCGAAGACTGGATGCCGGTTCATGGTATTCAGAACAATATAAAGGGGAAAAAGTTCCAAGTTTAAGGGAAGTACTTGAACTTACGCAGGGAAAGATTAAACTTAATATTGAATTAAAACCGGCTGGTAATGGGGATGAACTTGCGAAGAAAACAGCAGCTCTCATTGAAAAATATAATATGACAGCGGATTGTGTAGTAACCTCATTCAGCAAATCAGCTTTACTGGCTGTTAAATCATACAATGAAAATGTTAAGGTTGGATATATTTTATCAGCTGCATATGGGGATTTTTATGATATGAGTAATATAGATTTCTTCAGTGTTAATGCAGCGTATTTATCAAAGAGAACTATTGATGCAATTCATAATTCAGGTAAGCAGGTCTATGCGTGGACAGTTAATAATAAAGATTCTATCAAGAACCTGACTAACAAAGGCGTTGACGGCGTTATCACAGATAATCCGGTTCTTGCAAGGGAAACAATATATTCAAGAGATACATCAGAAACTATTGTTAACATGATAAGGTATGTGTTTAATCAGTAGAATGGGGGCATATGTATGGAAAGAGGAATAGGAACTTCAAGAGGAATTGGAATAGGACATGTTCTTATTGTTTATAATGCCAGTGCTGTTGTAAACAGGGGAACGCATTATAACGCAGAAGAAGAGAAGAAAAGATTCTTTGAGGCAAGAAAAACATTTATAGAGCAGACGGAAGAATTATTATCTGAACTGGAGAAAAAATCTTGGTGAGTTTGACAAGGATGCACTGGTGCTTAAGAATCAGATATATCTTGCAAGAGATATAACAACAGAGAATGAAGTCGTTGCTGCAATTGATAATAGTCACATATGTGCAGAAGCAGCTTTTGATGATGTGTGTAATAAGCTGATTCAATTGTTTTCTTCAATGGATAATCCTGATATGCAGCAACGTGTTACTGATATTCAGGATATGAGAGAAAGAATGATACAGATATTGCAGGGAACGAAAGCGTTTGACCTTACTAATCTTCCAGATAATACTGTTATTGTTGCAGATGAGATTAAGCCATCTATGACAGCTTCCATGGACATAGCACATGTTGCAGGTATTGTTGCAGAAAAAGGCGGCGATACGGCACATGCTTCAATTCTTGCAAGAGCATTGGAAATCCCTGCTGTATTAAGTGTTAAGGATGTATGCAGTAAAATTACAGAGGGTGAAGAAGTTATAGTTGATGGAGCTTACGGCGAAGTATTTGTCAATCCTACACCTATAACTCTTAAGATATATAATAAAAAGAAAAAAGCATATGATGAAAGAGTTAAGGAACTTAAGAAATATATAGATAAACAGACTGTTACAAAGGACGGCAGAAAAGTAATGCTTGCTGCTAATATAGGCAATGCTGATGAGGCGGCTAAAGCGGTAAAGGCTGGAGCTGAGGGTGTCGGACTTTTCAGGACGGAATTCTTATTTATGAACAAGCAGGCACTCCCAACAGAGGAGGAGCAGTATAACGAATATAAGAAAGCGGCAGTTGTGCTTGATGGCAGACAGCTTACGATAAGAACGCTTGATATTGGCGGAGATAAAGACATTCCTTATATGGGACTTACAAAGGAATTAAATCCATTTCTTGGATACAGAGCCATAAGGTTCTGCCTTGACAGGATAGACATATTCACAACCCAGTTAAGGGCTGTATTAAGGGCAAGTGCATATGGCAATATAAGAATTATGATTCCTATGATAACTTCTGTTACAGAGGTGCAGGCGGTTAAGAAGATTATAAATGGTATATGCAGGGATCTGGACAAGAAAGGCATTAAGTACGATAAGGATATAAAGATAGGTGTTATGATAGAGACACCAGCTGCGGCAATAATGGCAGATGTACTGGCACATGAGGTTGATTTCTTTTCAATCGGTACGAATGATTTGACACAGTATACACTTGCTGTTGACAGAGGCAATGAGAATGTTGCTTATCTTTACTCTGCACTCAATCCAGCCGTTATACGAAGTATTAAATACATAATTGAGTGTGCTCATAACGCAGGTATTGAAGCAGGAATGTGTGGAGAAGCGGCGGCAGATGAAAGAATGATACCACTTCTTCTTAATTTCGGACTTGACGAGTTCTCTGTTACAGTGAGCCGGGTGCTTGAAACTAGAAAAGAGATAGCTTCGTGGAGCAGTAAGGAAGTAAAAGAGATAACAGAAAATGTTATGAATTATTCGGAAGAAAAGGAAGTATCTAACTATCTTAGCGACTGCATAGCAAAAGAATAGATTATTATATAATAAATGCTTTGTGTTGATTGATATGTTAAGACATCTGCTTCTGGCATAATAGAATTGATTGGAGGAAAATATGGCATTATATGATACAGATGACGAGCAGGAAAAGGTTGTACTTGTCGGCGTAGAGTTAAATCCTCTTGACGACTGCGGGAAGTCGTTAGAGGAGTTGGCAGAGCTTGCTAAGACTGCCGGAGCGGTCACAGTAGGAAAGATGATACAGCCACGTGACAGCTTTCACCCTGCAACATATATTGGTAAGGGTAAGCTTGAAGAATTAAGGCTTATGATAGATGAGCTTGGTGCAACAGGCATAATATGTGATGATGAGCTGTCACCAGCCCAGTTAAGAAATCTTGAAGATGCTCTTAATACTAAGATTATGGACAGAACAATGGTTATTCTTGATATATTTGCCGCAAGAGCTTCATCAAGTGAAGGTAAGATACAGGTTGAGATGGCACAGTTAAAATACAGGTCAACAAGACTTGCAGGACTTGGAACAACACTCTCAAGACTTGGTGGTGGAATAGGAACAAGAGGACCGGGTGAGAAGAAGATAGAAACAGACAGGCGAATAATAAGGGACAGGATTGCTCATTTGTCAGGTGAGTTAAAGGAGATTAAGAGTCACAGAGATGTGCAAAGACAGAACAGACAGGACAGTTCTACACCAGTAGCGGCTATAGTAGGTTATACTAATGCGGGTAAGTCAACACTTCTTAACAGGCTGACCGATGCAGGTGTATTATCTGAGGACAAGCTGTTTGCAACGCTTGATCCTACAACGAGGGCACTTACACTTCCTAACAAGGAAAAAGTGCTTATGACAGATACTGTTGGATTTATCAGAAAGCTTCCACATAATCTTATAGAGGCATTTAAGAGTACACTTGAGGAAGCGAAATATGCAGATATGATAATTCACGTTGTGGACTGCTCTAATGATGATTACGAAAGACATATGGCAACAGTATATGAGACATTGAAGCAGTTAGATGTAGGTGATAAGCCGATAATTACACTTTTTTAATAAATGTGATAAATACGGCGAACTTCCTATACTCAAGGACAGCAAAGCTGATTATGTTGAGAATATTTCAGCAAGGACGGGTGTGGGAATAGATGAATTTCTGGAAGATGTGCAGGATATTATATTAAAGAGCAGAATTAGAATAGAAAGAGTATTTTCTTACAGCGATGCAGGCAAAATCCAGCTTATAAGAGAATACGGACAGCTTGAAAGTGAGGAATACACACAGGAGGGCATAAGTGTCAAAGGATATGTGCCAGCCTGGGTAGGAGGCAAACTATGAATTTAATTGCACTTGTTGATAAAAAATGGGGAATAGCTAATAAAGGAAGAGAACTTGTTGATATTCCAGAGGATAAGAAGCTGTTCCGTGAAGAAACTTATGGAAAAGTTGTTATTATGGGAAGAAAGACATTAGAAGCACTTCCTAACCAGTCAGCACTTGTTGGAAGAAAGAATATTGTTCTTACAAGAAATAAAGATTATGAAGCTAAAGATGTATGTTTATGCCATAGTGTTGAAGATGTGCTTGATAAGGTAAAAAATGTGGATAGTAAGGACGTATATGTCATCGGTGGTGGACAGATATACAAAGAATTCCTTCCATATTGTGATACAGCACATATTACAAAGGTCGATTATACTTACGAAGCTGATACCTATATAAGTGATTTCGATAAGCTTAAAGACTGGAGAATTACAGGACAGAGTGATGAACATACATATTTTGATATATGTTATGAGTTTGTAAGGTATGAAAGAAAGGGTAAGGCTGATGAAATGCCAGAATAAAAAGAAAAATGTAAAGCGTGCTGTGGCTGGTATAATATTTCTTTCCGTAATAGCAATAATATTATCGGCATATGGCGTTACACAAATGTATGCTTCTCCAGAGAAAAAAGCTTTAAAAACGATGTTGAAATCTGGAGAACTTTTACAAAGCACAGTTGAAAAATATATAAACAACATAGATGTAAGTGCCAATAACTATACTGGAAAAATTAATATATCGGAGTTGATATATGATAATACTGATTATATGCAGGGTAAGAATAGTGCAGAATATACCATTACAGCTAATATCGATAATAATGGAATAAATGTAGTTATACCTGAATTGACTAATGATACATTTTTAATATCTAAAGCTGATATATCAAGATATGTTAATATAGATGCAGATCAGCTTAAGCCTGTTTTAAAAGCTGCATTAGCTGACTTTGTGAAGGGCTATGAAGTTATGGCAATGGATTGCGTGAATACAGTCAGCGAAACAGGAAAACACACTTATAATATTAATATAGATGAAACAGCTTTAGTTAATGGCTTTAATACATTTGTGGATGAATTATATAAAGATTCACAGGTTCTTCCATATATTTCGTTGTTAAATGTATATGGCATAAAAAAGGACAGTATTAAATCTGAATTTGCCACGGAAGTAAAGGACTGCAATGTAGTGCTTGATATAGAGGCTGACAGGGATAATAACCTTGCAAAGGTGAGTGCTGTAGTATATTACAATCAAAACGCTGTCTGTAATATGGTTGTTGATTTTGATGGACTGGATAATATGACGCTATATATTATGGCTGAATATTCACAGGCTGAATATGTGAATTCGGTAATACAGATAGATATGCAAAGTGATAATGTAATAGGAGTGTCAGCCGATGCAGATAACATTTTATGAATCACAGTTTAAAACTTAAGGCATCAGGAAATATTAATATCCAATAAGTCTTCGCAAAATAATTATTTTACATTTCTGTAACCAAATCCTGAAAAAAGCGTACTCTATAAGTGAAAGCTTTCAAAAAGAAATAATTAAGGACGATTTAATAAAGTGTGCAGCGAAGAAAAAATAATTGATTTAATAGCAAACAGAGATGAATCTGGAATGCGTGAATTAATGGAGCGGTATCAAAGACCATTAATGAAGCTTGCAATGAATATGCTTGACAGTGAGGAAGATGCAAGAGAATGTGTTAATGATACGTTTTATGAAGTATGGAAATCAGTTCCAGATAACAGACCGCAATATTTGTTTGCATATTCAGCTACTATATGCAGACATATAATCTGCAAGAGAATAGACCATGACAATGCATTAAAAAGAAGCTCTAATGTTATAGAACTTACAGCCGAGATGGAACAGTGTATCGGCAAGCCTGATAAAGCACTTGAGGGTGATGAACATATGGTAGGAGAATTGATTAATACATTTCTTAAAACATTGGATACTGATAAGAGAAATATATTTATCAAAAGATACTGGTATTCACAACCTGTTAAAGTTATATCAAAAGAACTTGGAAAGAGCGAAAGTTCAGTTAAGGTTGCACTGCACAGATTAAGGAAAGATTTAAAGAAGTTTTTGGAAAGTGAGGGCGTTTTGGTATGAATGGTGAGAAATTATTTAAGTCAATGAACAATATTAATCAGGAGTGGATTGAGCAGGCAAAGCCAGCTAATAAGCCTGTCATAATGAGAACCAGATCAAAAATATATAGAAATATAGCAGCAGCGGCAGCCGCAGTGATTGCAATCTCGGGATTAACTTACACTGGTGTATACGCGTACCAGAAGTATCTTGTCCCAAAGAGTAATGTCAATTTTGAATCTCATATAAGCGGGGATAGTTCGGTTAATGTCTATAATACAGGTAATGTTACATCTACAGAAGAATCTAATGTTGACGTGGAATGGGGAAAATATGTTGCTAATGGTGGAAGATTTTATATTGAACTGACTATAAAGTCAAAAGACGGAAGTCCGATTATACCTAATGATGATACCTTAAGTCCAATAATTGGTACATTTGATTTTGCAGATACTGTAATAAAAATAAGTGATGAAACAGACCAGTTCAAATCAACAGGTACATTATACCATCTTAATTATAATGGTATGTCAGATGATGGTTCAGAAATATATGCAGAATTAATATATGTTAATGCTGATTCAAGAGATATTGTTAATCATAACATTCGATTGATGTTAAGGATCTTAAGTGTACGTACAGAAATGGTGAAGATAATAAAACAAGAGAAACCAGAACCTTAGCAACAGGGGAGTGGTCTTTTGAAACAGTTCTTAAGAGTAGCAGCACAGGTGTGCTTAGTACAACTCCTAATATATCGGTTACATCATCTTATAATGCAGACCAGATTCTCAATATAGATACACTTAAATGTGATGGATTCGTACTTGATATATATGGAACAGGAAATGCAGACTTTAAGTGGTTTGGCATGAGTGGTAAATATGCACCTGTAGTACACTTAAAGATGGCACAGTTGTTAGT
>ENA-OPYX01001871-OPYX01001871.1-human-gut-metagenome-genome-assembly--contig:-NODE-1871-length-10349-cov-3.415770_pt1 | contig 10349 bp, 11 predicted proteins | sample MGYA00242639_ERZ504486 | MGnify/ENA primary metagenome ERZ504486 (study PRJEB26092, sample SAMD00036296) | human gut metagenome | host: Homo sapiens | study: EMG produced TPA metagenomics assembly of... | reverse complement strand
GGATGGATTTGAAGAATACACCAGGTGATGATAAAGTATTTTTGATCCGGCAAAGAAACATGTGCAGCTGATAAAAAAGAAAACAAAGAGGAAAGAGAGTCCCAGATGAAAAAAATATTTCAGATGAAAGAACAATCTCAAAAAGAAGCAGGTGTGAAGGACGGGAAAGAGTTACACATCCGGAAAAATGACTGGATTCTGATCGTTATTTTACTTGTGGCGGCGGCCGGTATATACGTTGTAATACAGTATTACCAGAAGGTATCGACCCAAAATGCAGTTGCCGTTGTGACGGTGGACGGTGTGGAATATGGGAGATATCCACTCTCGGAAGATCATACAGAAACCATCCGCTTTGAGGATGGCTCCTATAACCGGTTTGCGATTCAGGATGGCTATGTGAGCATGCCGGAAGCGTCCTGTCCGGATCAGATCTGTGTGCATCACAGCCGGATCAGCAGGAACAAGGAGACGATCGTCTGTCTGCCGGACAAGGTAGTCATCACGATCGAGAACGGAGAAGACTCCGGAATCGATGTTCTGCAACATTAGAGAAAAGAAAGGAACAATGATGGCAAAAAAAATCAGCACTTCTCGGAATGCTTGTGGCACTTGCATTTGTGCTTTCCTATATTGAAACGCTGATCCCGATAAATCTGGGGATTCCAGGGGCAAAGCTTGGACTTGCAAATCTTGTGGTGATGGTCGCACTGTACACACTTGGAACAAAGGAAGCATTTGCACTTTCCATGGTGCGTATCCTGCTCACAGGGCTTACATTTAGTTCCATGGCAGCGATGCTTTACAGTTTTGCCGGGGGACTTTTGAGTTTTGCAGTGATGTATCTGGCAAAGAGATCAAAGCTTTTTTCGGCTGCCGGAGTGAGCGTTCTCGGTGGCATTTCGCACAATGCAGGTCAGATATTTGTCGCAATGTGGGTACTTGATACGGCAACTTTAATTTATTATCTCCCGGTTCTTGCCATTACAGGGATTGCTTCCGGAACGGTGATCGGACTTCTTGCAGTTATGGTGATCCGGCGGGTTTCTGGCATGATAAAGTCGTTGGGATTGATGTTTTTTAACCAAATGAATAACAATTATTAAATTTGTTATAATAAAATCAAATTTTTTCTTGCATTTCTGTTTTTGATATATAATATTTATCTTCGTCTGATTTATACATTGTATATCCACCAGCTACACCTCTTGGTATAATTGATATTTCTTTTACATTTGTTTGTGTTGGTAAATATCTACTTACTACTGCATGTCCTGCTTCATGATAAGCTGTTAATTTTTTATCTTTTTCTGAATATACCCTACCTCTTTTTTCTAATCCAACTGTTACTTTTTTAACAGCTTCTTCAATATCTAAGTTTTCAATATCTTCATGTTTATTTTTAGTTGCAACAATTGCCGCTTCATTCAATATGTTTTCAAGTTCAGCTCCTGTAAATCCTGCTGTATCTTCTGCAATACTTTCTAAATTTACGTCATCTGATATTTTCTTATTTTTTGCATGAATTTTTAAAATTTCTAATCTTCCTTTTAAATCAGGAACTGGTATTGTTATTTGTCTATCAAATCTACCAGGTCTAAGCAATGCTTTATCTAACATTTCTGGTCTATTAGTTGCTGCTAAAACAATAATCGTTTCTTCAGAACTAAATCCATCCATTTCAACTAAAAGCTGATTTAAAGTTTGATTGTTTTCTGTTTCTGCCCCACTATTAGATGTCCTTCTAGAACCTATTGCATCGATTTCATCAATAAATACTATACATGGTGCCAGTTTTCTAGCTTTTTCAAATAATTTTCTAACTCTAGAAGCTCCTAATCCTGCAAACATTTCAATAAATTCAGATCCACTCATAGAAATAAAAGGTACATCTGCTTCTCCTGCAATTGCTTTAGCTATCAATGTTTTACCAGTTCCTGGCTTTCCATATAACAATACTCCTTTTGGTACTCTAGCTCCCATTTTTTTAAATTTCTCAGGTTTTTTTAAGAAATCAACAATTTCAATCATTTCTTCTTTTTCTTCATCTAATCCAGCTACATCATCAAATTTGATTTTTGTTTTTCTTTCTGTATCATCATATACTTTGCCTTTTTCTCCCAATCCTTGCATTTTAAATATCATAATAAATAATGCAAGCATTATAGCTGTTGGTAAAATAGACATTATCATACTTGGTATTTGTGCCAAAATACTTTTTGGCTTTTGTATTAATTCTAATTCATTTCCTTCAGCAACTTTTGATTGAACTAACTCCATAAAACTTTCTGTTTCTGGAACAACTGATGTTTTTTCTTCTTCTACATTTTTTAGTTTTACTTTTACCGTTGTACTACCTGTAGTCATTTCTATTTTCTCTATATTTCCATATGACAATTCTTTTATTAAATCTGTATATGCTAATGTATTTTCATCTTTTTTACTAGCATTTTTTATCCAAAATATACTTACTAAAACTATAATTATTACCAATAATATTGATAAGCCTATTAGTAGCATTGATTTTTTATTTTGCTTCTCTTTGTTGTTTCCCTTATTTTTGCTCATTTTTTATTCGTTCCTAAAATTTGTTAGCCTAATCTTACTGTTTTAACCTAAAAAAATATCGGAATTTTTTTAAAAATATTCAATATATTTTTTGACAATCGCAATTTATTGTGATATAATATCTTTACTACTACAATATGTACACATTTTCACACAGAAAGGTGTTAAACTATGATAATCAAAGAGTCGGCCGAAAACTATTTGGAGGCCATACTTATGTTAAAGAACAAAAACGGTTATGTTCGCAGTATTGATGTTGCTCATCATCTTAACTTCACAAAGCCGAGCGTATCCGTTGCAATGAAATCCTTTCGTGAAGAAGGCTATGTTACCGTTGATACCGACGGCAATATCACTCTTACCGACAAAGGTATGGAGATTGCTCAAAAAATCTATGAACGTCACCAGGTTATTGCCAAGGCTCTTATTGCCCTCGGTGTCGATGAAGAAACTGCATATGATGACAGTTGTAAAATAGAGCATGATTTAAGTGATATTACTTTTCAGAAAATCAAAGAATATTTTCTTAGTCACACAAATGAAAATATATGATTTGTTTTAGCAATATTATCTAAATTATTTCGTCTTTTATCTGCTTATTAATGTACTTCGACAATTCTCATACCAATATAGTATGAATCGTTGACAAAAGTATGTTCAATATGGTATAATCAACGTGGTTAGAAACAGCTAACCATACAGTAAAAACTTACTTTTAGCTAACTTTTTGCTAACTGTAAAACACTATCAGTTCACAACTGTTTACAAAACAGTTGAATATATTATGGGAGGTCAAAACAAATGACAGATTTCGAACAATGGAAAGGATTTGAACAAGGTAAATGGTGCGATGATATCGACACTCGTGATTTCATCCAGATGAACTACACACCATATGATGGCGACGAGTCATTCCTTGCAGGTCCAACAGACGCAACAAACAAGCTATGGGGTAAACTTCAAGAGCTTCAGAAGCAAGAAAGAGCTAAGGGCGGCGTACTTGATATGGATACTCATATCGTTACAGGTATCAACGCTCATAAGCCAGGATATATTGACGAAAGCATGAAAGACCTTGAAAAGATCGTAGGTCTACAGACAGACAAGCCTCTTAAGCGTGCATTTATGCCTTTCGGCGGTATTAAGATGGCAGAAGAAGCTTGCAGCACATACGGTTATGAGCCGGACCCTGAACTTCACAAGATTTTCACTCAGTATCACAAGACACATAACCAAGGTGTTTTTGATGTATACACACCTGAAATGCGTGCAGTTCGTAAGAACAAGATTATTACAGGTCTACCTGACACATACGGCCGTGGCAGAATCGTAGGCGACTATCGTAGAGTTGCTCTTTACGGTATTGATATGCTTATCGCAAAGAAACAAGAAGATTTCGTTGAATGCCAAAGTGAATCAATGTTTGAAGATGAAATTCGTCAACGTGAAGAAATCACAATGCAAATCAACGCTCTTAAAGAAATGAAGACAATGGCTGAATCATACGGATTCGACATTTCAAAGCCTGCTAAGGACGCAAGAGAGGCTTGTCAATGGCTATACTTCGGTTATCTTGCAGCTATCAAGACACAGAACGGTGCTGCAATGAGTGTTGGCAGAGTATCAACATTCCTTGATATTTATATCCAACGTGACCTTGACAACGGTACTCTAACAGAAGAAGAAGCTCAAGAACTTATCGACCATATGGTTATGAAGTTCCGTATGGTTAAGTTCGCTCGTATCCCATCATACAACGAACTATTCTCAGGTGACCCGGTTTGGGCTACACTTAATGTTGGCGGTAAAGGTGTTGACGGCAGATCAATGGTTACAAAGAACGACTTCCGTTTCCTTCACACATTGGAAAACATGGGTCCTTCACCTGAACCAAACCTAACAGTTCTTTACTCATCAAAGCTTCCTGAAGCATTCAAGCGTTATGCTGCTGCTATTTCAGTTCGTACAAGCTCAATTCAATACGAAAACGATGACGTTATGCGTGTTACTTGGGGTGATGACTACGCTATCTGCTGCTGCGTATCTGCAACACAAACAGGTAAAGAAATGCAATTCTTCGGTGCAAGAGCTAACCTTGCTAAGTGTCTTCTATACGCTATCAACGGCGGTATAGACGCAAGAACAAAGGTACAAGTCGGCCCTGAATACAGACCAATCACTTCTGAATATCTTGATTATGATGAAGTTCTTGACAAGTATGACAAGATGATGGATTGGCTTGCAGGAGTTTATGTACGTACACTAAACGTAATTCACTATATGCACGACAAGTATTACTATGAAGCAGCTGAAATGGCTCTTATCGATACAGATGTACGTCGTACATTCGCAACAGGTATCGCAGGTTTCTCACACGTTGTTGACTCACTTTCAGCTATTAAGTACGCTAAGGTTAAGACAGTTCGTGACGAAAACGGCGTTGTAGTTGACTTTGAAACAGAAGGCGACTTCCCTCGTTACGGTAACGATGATGACCGTGCTGACGAAATCGCAGTATGGCTACTAAAGACATTTATGGCTAAAATTAAGAAGTGCCACACATATCGTAACTCAGAGCCTACAACATCAATCCTTACAATCACATCAAACGTTGTTTACGGTAAGGCTACTGCATCACTTCCTGACGGACGTAAAGCAGGTGAACCACTTTCACCGGGTGCTAACCCATCATACGGTGCAGAACAAAACGGTTTGGTTGCATCACTTAACTCAGTTGCTAAATTGCCATATGAGTATGCTCTTGACGGTATTTCAAATACACAAACAATTAACCCTGACGCTCTTGGTCACGAAGAATCAGAACAGGTTACAAACCTTGTAAACGTTCTTAACGGTTACTTTGATCAAGGTGCTCACCACCTAAACGTTAACGTATTCGGTAAAGAAAAGCTTATCGACGCTATGGAACATCCTGAAAAAGAAGAATACGCTAACTTTACAATCCTGTGTATCAGGTTACGCAGTTAAGTTTATTGACCTTACTCGTGAGCAACAGCTTGACGTTATCTCAAGAACTTGTCACGCATCAATGTAATTTGATATGATAGGACACATTCATTCAACTGAAAGTTTTGGTGCCGCTGACGGACCAGGCGTAAGATTTATAGTCTTTATGCAAGGTTGTCATATGCGGTGCCGCTACTGTCATAATCCGGATACCTGGAAAATGGACGGCGGAGATGAAGTAACTGCCGATGAGATTTTAAAACGTGCATTGCGTTTTAAACCTTATTGGGGTAAAGACGGCGGTATTACCATAAGCGGCGGCGAACCGTTATTACAAATTGATTTTGTAATTGAATTGTTCAAAAAATGCTAAAGAGCTTGGTATTAATACTTGTATTGATACTGCCGGTAATCCTTTCACAAAGGAAGAACCCTTCTTCAGCAAGTTTGAAGAACTTATGAAATATACCGATTTACTGCTTCTTGATTTGAAAGAAATCAACCCTGCCCGCCATAAAGACCTAACAGGTTTTGATAATTCAAATATTATCGAAATGGCAAAGTATCTTTCTGAAATCAATAAGCCTGTTTGGATAAGACACGTTCTTGTTCCTGAACACAGCGATTTTGATGAAGATTTAGACGCTTTGGGTGATTTTATTGATACACTTTCAAATGTAGATCGTGTAGAGATTTTACCTTATCATACACTTGGTAAATTCAAGTGGGAGAACTTAGGTATTCCTTACACTTTGGAAAGTATATCTCCCCCATCTGCCGAACGTATCGAAAATGCTAAAAACAGAATTCACGCAGGTATCAGAAAACAGTAATATATAAGACGGAGCATATGCTCCGTCTTTTTTGTTGCTATTAAAACGATTGGGTATTGTTGTTCATTATAACACCCCAAACTTTTACGCATACAAAAAGCCGTACAGCTTTAGTCTGTACGGCTCATATTTAGCTATAAATTCAATTATTTAATAACTCTGACTCTTATAACAGCGTCAATTTGATTTAGCTTTTCAATAGCTTCTGCAGGGATTGCGTGGTCAGTATTGATGATTGTATATGCAAGCTCACCCTTTGACTTATTAATCATATCTGAGATATTCACACTTGAAAGTGCCTCTGTAAACTTAGCGATAACATTCGGAATATTTTTATGTGCAATAGCAATTCTTCCGATATTGTCTTCAGGAAGTGAACAATTCGGGAAGTTTACCGAATTTAGGATATTACCGTTTTCAAGGTAATCAGCCAATTCCTGAGCAGCCATAACTGCACAGTTATCTTCTGATTCGGCAGTTGACGCACCAAGGTGAGGAATGTTTATAATACCGGGTTGGTTAACTGTTTCACTGTCAGCAAAGTCAACAACGTACTTAGCAACCTTACCGTCAGCCAAAGCCTTTTTAATATCCGCATTATTTACAAGACCGCCTCTTGCAAAGTTAAGAATTATAACACCGTCTTTCATTTGTGCGATTGTTTCGGCGTTAATTGTATTTCTTGTTGAATCCATTAGCGGAACGTGAATTGTTATGTAATCTGCCGCCGCATAAACTTCTTCAGGGCTGTTAGCCTTTTTAACGTGTCTTGAAAGTTTTAAAGCAGAGTCAACCGACAAATAAGGGTCATATCCGATAACCTCCATACCCAAAGCATAAGCCGCATTTGCAACAAGAATACCGATAGCACCTAAACCGATTATACCAAGAGTCTTGCCCTTAATTTCGCAGCCTGCGAAGTTTGACTTACCCTTTTCAACTTGCTTGTCAACGTCATCGCCTGTAAGTGTATTTGCCCATGCAACACCGCCAATAACATCTCTTGATGCCAACAACATACCCGCAATAACCAATTCCTTAACAGCATTTGCGTTTGCACCGGGAGTATTGAATACTACGATACCTTTTTCACTGCACTTGTCAATCGGAATATTATTTGTTCCCGCACCTGCTCTTGCAACTGCCTTTAGTGATTCAGGCAATTCCATATCGTGCATTTTAAAACTTCTAAGAATGATACCGTCTGCGTCAACATTGGCATCATCAGTTATTTTATAATTATCATTAAGTTGGTCAAGACCACATTTAGCTATCTTATTAAGTGTCAATATATTGAACATTGTCTAATCTCCTTTTCATTTATATAAAACACCCGAATAACTTCGGGTGCAATATAATTACATATTCTCTTTCTCGAATTTCTTCATAAATTCGACTAATTTCTCTACTCCCTCTACAGGCATAGCATTGTAAATGCTTGCTCTCATACCGCCGACTGTTCTGTGGCCCTTTAGGTTTACAAAACCGGCAGCCTTCGCCTCTGCAACGAACTTAGCGTCAAGTTCTTCATTACCTGTTACAAACGGTGCGTTCATAAGTGAACGATCCTCCGGAACTACTGTACCCTTGAACATCTTTGATGAATCAAGATAATCATAAAGAATTTTAGCTTTCTTTTCGTTGATTTCCTGAAGTGCCTTAACTCCGCCTTGTTCCTTTATCCATTCAAGAACAAGCTTTAGCACATATATTCCGTATGTCGGAGGAGTGTTGTACATTGAGCCGTTGTCGGCATGTGTCTTATAGTCAAGCATTGTAGGAGTAATATCCATTGCGTCGCCTATAAGGTCCTCACGAACGATTACAAGCGTTACACCTGCAGGTCCAAGGTTCTTCTGTGCACCGGCAAACAGTAAACCGAACTTTGAAACGTCGATTTCCTCTGACATTACGCATGATGAAATATCTGCGATAAGAGGAACGTCGCACTGCGGAAGTTCTGTATATCTTGTTCCGTAAATTGTGTTGTTGTAGCAGATATAGAAGTAATCTGCATCGCTTGAAAATGTTGATTTATCAAGCTTTGGTATGTATGAAAAAGTTTTATCGGCAGAAGATGCAACTCTGTTGACTGTAATGTATCTTTCAGCCTCGGCAGCTGCTTTCTTCGCCCACTGACCTGTTATAACATAATCAGCTTTCTTATTCTTGGACGCAAGATTTAGCGGAATCATAGCAAATTGTGTTGAACCGCCGCCTTGCAAGAACAATACTTTGTAATTATCAGGAACGTGCATAAGTTCTCTTACAAGAGCTTCAGCACTGTCGATAATATCTTGATAGTCCTTAGATCGGTGGCTCATTTCCATAACGGACATACCGCTTGTACCGTACTCCAGCATTTCAGTTTGCGCCTTCTTCAATACTTCCTCAGGCAGCATTGATGGTCCGGCTGAAAAGTTATAAACTCTACTCATTTTTTTAGCCTCCAATATATATAATATACATATTATTATATATCAAAATTCCCTTTCCGTCAATACATATTGACCAAACTCCGATAAAAATTTAACATAATTTCTCTTTATTTTTACATCACTTTGTATAATTCTCTATTGCACTTGCGATTGCCCACGCGATTTTTGACTGATATTCGTCACTTGCAAGTTTTTTCTCCTCGTCCGGATTTGACAAAAAACCACATTCTATAAGTATTGCGGGCATAGGCGGATTTTTCATTAAAAATAATCGTTCATCTGCGGTCTTTACCGCGTGCATTTCCGCCCCCGTCACCTCGCTCATTTTATTTTGAATACTTTTTGCAAGCCTCTCGATTTCGGGGTGATTTTTGTCGTAAAATATGTGCAGACCGCTCACTTTTTGGTCACCGAACGAATTCATATGTATGCTCACAAAAATATCTGCGTGACTGTTTTTCATAATATCTAACCGTTTGTTCATATCCGATACTTTCATTTTGCGAATAGTCTCGGCATTTTCGTCCTGTAAACCGCTGTCGCCGCTGCGTGTTAAAATCACTTCAAAGCCTTTGCTTTCAAGCACTTCCTGCAATTTCTGAACAATCGCAAGATTAATGTCCTTTTCCACCACTCCGCTCACACCCACTGCCCCACCGTCAGGATCGCCGTGTGGGGCGTTAGCATTATGCTTTAAAATTTCCAATGAATATCTATTTCTCGTTCTTTCGTTTCCAGATTTAACGCTCCTACATACACTTTGTCAATCAATTCATGTACAAGTTCAAATGTTAGTTTGTCAATATTCTTATATTTTTCTAATATCATTTCCCGACTGAGTGTAGTTTTCTTTTCGGTTGATAATCCTATACATTCCTTTTCAATTAACTCAAGCCGTTCATTATAATTACTGAGTTCGGAATTGAAACTGCCACTTAAAATTTTAAATTGTTCATCACTTACAATTCCGCTTAATTTATCTTTATAAAGCTGTACAGAGTCATTTTGTAATTTTGCGATTTTATTTTCAATTTGTCTCTTTTCTTCCTGCAATGTTGAAAGCCGATTTTGAGAATCTCGTTTCTTTTGAAGTTTTATCTCGTTTTCATCAAAATACGTTTCAGACATTTTATGCAATTCTTTTAAAATCAAATCTTCTAAATCAATCTGCCTGATACTGTGTGTATTATTGCATACTCCAGCGCTATTCTTTACTGTACGACATCTGTAATACTTATATCGTTGTTTACTGCATTGATAACTCATTCTCCACATTCCCGAACCACATTCTTTACAAAATACAATTCCTCGAAGTGGATTTATTTCGTATGTATTGCTTTTAAACTGCTTATCATTTCCCTGTCGATTTTTTAAGCGATCTTGCACTGCATTCCATAATTCTTCATCTATTATCGGTTCATTGCATATTTCGGAACAACTATCCATTCACTTCTTGGTAATTTAATTCGTTTCTTATTTTTATAAGAAATATTTGTTGTTTTACCTTGAACGATTGCTCCTGTATACACTTCTTGACGTAATA
>ENA-OPYX01001870-OPYX01001870.1-human-gut-metagenome-genome-assembly--contig:-NODE-1870-length-10352-cov-2.572518_pt1 | contig 10352 bp, 10 predicted proteins | sample MGYA00242639_ERZ504486 | MGnify/ENA primary metagenome ERZ504486 (study PRJEB26092, sample SAMD00036296) | human gut metagenome | host: Homo sapiens | study: EMG produced TPA metagenomics assembly of... | reverse complement strand
CACTCTATCATCTATATAAGTTAACCCTTCCGGTAATTTATATTATTTAACTTTCTACAGTTGTTAAATGTATACCCATAAATCGAAGTGATACCATCCGGAATATTAATTGTTTCAAGATTTGAACAACCTGCAAATGCTTTTTCGGCTAAAAAATGTCTAATGTGCATTGGTAATTTCACATTAACAACATTTTTAAATGGTTTTAAAACAGGCTCATATATTTTAGTTATTCCATCTTCAAATATAATATCTGTAACCGTACCCGCTGAAAATTTTACATTAGAAGAATTTGTCCAATAAGTGCTTGATGGCATATTAGACGGAAAAGCACCCGAACCATATATATATAATGTTCCTTCATCATATGTATATGAAAAATCCATTGCATAAGGAATATTTCCTGAATCATATGTTTCTTTCCTGAGAATAATGAAATTCCAAAATCATCATCTGAAACATACTCATTCAATGGATTATTATTGTTTAAATCTTCAAAAGGGGCTTTATCATCATTTGGTGTTAATGTTGATTCTGAATTATCATCCGTTGGTGTTACTGTAGGTTCGATTGTTGGACTTGCCGTTGGCTCAATTGTAGGGCTTGCTATAGGTTCATTTACAGCTTCCGGTGTTGCAGTTACCTCAGTTATATTCGTATCATTTACACCAGTATTTGATGTTTCCTTATCAAAATCAGCCAAAGCTGACACAGATGTAACACCAATAGCTGTTGTCAATACAACTGCTGTTACTTTCTTTTTTACTTCTTTCATAATAGTACGAGAAGAACCATACACAAATGGTTCTCCTCTTCCTCCCTTCTTTAGTTTACGTTATGATTAATTACTGCTTCAAGAATTTGATTATAAGCCCAATGCTTATCAGAAACATCATTGAATGGATTTTCTGTATTACTCATATCCGTTCTTTCAAGAACTGAATTTATAATCTTTACCGCCTCTGCTCTTGTGATAGGGCTGTCCGGTTTGAATGTTCCGTCAGTATAACCGTTAATATATCCTGCTTTGTAAGCCGAATAAATATAATCGGCACTCCACAATGATTTATCAACATCAGAAAACGGTACACTTTCAAATTCGGATACAGTTTTCGATTGCATAATCATTGTTACAAATTCTGCACGAGTAATTTCGTTATCCGGTCTGAATGTTCCGTCAGTATAACCGTTAATAACACCGGCTTTACTCATTTCTTCAACAGCTTCAATATACCAAGCACCATTTACAAGGTCCGAGAAAGTCAGCTTCTCGTTATCTGATTCAGTATCTAATACTCTGTAAAGCATTGATGCCGTTTCAGCTCTTGTTATATTGCCGTCCGGTTTAAAATTGCCGTTATCATAGCCTGAGATATATGCCTTATGCTCATATTCAGGATCAGGTGTCATTGTCGGAATCGGACTTGTTTCCGGTGTCGGAGATGGTATTGTTTGTGGTAATACAAGTTTTACCGTTTTCATCCGTCACACCTTCTGCCTTATTCCCTTTCTTGTCAACTACCTCTACCTTTTTGTTTGGTATTGGCTTTTTATCTTTGTCGGTTATGATAATTGTGTAACTGTCATCATCCGATATAGTCTTATTTGACGGCAATGTAATAACTTTGGTATCACCGTTATTCTTTACACTTACTGTTATCTTATTATTGTTTTTATCTTCAACAGAAACATTTTCTGGGCTTTTTGAAGAGCCATGTGAACCTCCTGAAGAAGAATTTTTTCTTGATTTCAAATGTAGCATCTTTAGAGCCTGAATAATTTCCGATGAAATTGATTATAACCGTTGCTGTACCGGCATTAACATTGTCTTTATACGTTAATGTATAATCAACATCTTTTGTCAATACTTTACCCTCAACAGTAATTTCTATATCTTTTTCATCTTGAACTTCCTGAGCAGTGATATTGGGATTGGTTGTTTCTTCGGCATTTACCATTACAGCAGCACTTGAAGCCAACATTGCAACAATCAACATTGATGAAATTAACTTTTTCATAAACATATACAGGGAAATCAATTTTCATTAACTTCCCTGCTTCCTCCCTTCTTATCTTGTTGTGTCTGTGATTACCGGCTCAGGTTTAATTTCTTTACCGGTGTACGTCTGATCAGCTATTGGACTTACAACGATTGTGGTATCATCATCAGTGATTACTCTTGAAATAATTTCAAAAGCAGTAGAAGCATCACCTGAATAATTACCTATGAATGTAACTTTGACTGTTGCCTGTCCAACGTTGACGTTATTTTCATATGAAAGCGTGTAATCTTTATCTTTTTCAAGAGTCACGCTATTATATGTAATGGTTGGTTCAGGTTTAATTTCTTTGCCTGTATAGGTCTTATTTTCTATAGTCGAGAAATTAACCTTTTCTTGTGAAAGTACATCAGGTACGACTTCAAATGTTGTTGCTGCATTACCGCCGTAGTTACCCTTAAATGTAATTGTTATATCGGCTGTACCAACATTAATATTGTTCTTATATGTAAACTCATAATCCTTGTCTTTTACAAGAACAACACTGCCGTACTTAACTTCCGGTTCAGGTGTTATTTCACTGCCTGTAAATGTCTTATTGTCGATATTGGCAATCTTTACTTTATCCTGTGTCAAAATATCCGGTATAATCTCAAAATCGGTTTCTGCCGTACCGGTATAGTTTCCGGTGAATGTTACTTTTACCTTACCTGTTCCTACATCTGTATTATCTTCATATGACAAAGTATAATCTTTGTCTTTTTCCAATACAGTTTCGCCGAACTTAATTGTCGGTTCAGGTGTCAACGGACTACCGGTATAAGTCAAATCATCAATCGTTGTAAAGGTTACATCATCTGTTGATAACGTTTTTGCAATGATATTAAAATTGATTTTTCGTATTCCCGAATAGTTTCCTTTAAACGTTGCAGTAATAGTCGCTGTACCTACATTGACATTATCTTCATATGTCAAATCATAGTCAGTTCCTTTTACAAGTTGTACCCACTGTCCATTACAGAAATGTCCGGTGTAATTGAATCACCGTTATAAACTGTTGTGTTACTTTTCGGTGCTGATGTTGATCTGCATCATTACTTTTTCTGCAAAACAATTAATTGCAGAAAAAGCCAAAGTCAATGATAGTGCACCTGCTATCATATTTTGATAGACTTTTCACTTTCATCATTCCTTTCAAAATAGTTTTTAGAACTCCAAACCTAAAATTAGCTAATTCTTTTGGGGGGAATAGAATTGCAGTCTTTTTTTGAGAGAGAATTATATTTTTTTAGCTTTTTGCTAACGGAGAGAAGAGTTCTAAAACCTCTCTCATTAATATAGTCCCTATTTTATTTCATTTTTCTACCTTTTCATAAGCAAATGGCGGTAAAATAAAATTTTTCTAAAAAAGCCCTGAATTATTAGATTCAGAGCTTAGATTTTTATAAATTAATTTGCCGTAAAACCACATACCTTTATGGTGTGTGGTAGTTCACACTTTATGCTGCACTTACCTCCTCGATTTTTTTCAAGCATTCTTGTCAATATTTTCTCCATAGACTGGACAGCCTTTTTCTTTTTATCATCTCAATTTTTTAATTCAACATTCTCTTTTTTTGCTGTAAAAATCATCTTTTTTGATTTCTTCATCTTTCGGATATTCTGTTTTTGATTCCGAATTTACATTTTGAACTTCTGTAGGCTTTTTCTTGATTGGATTCTTTTCGTTATCTGCTTTTATTGGTTCAATCTCAACATCTTCAACCTTTTCTGCTTGAAATTCATCTAAAATTTCAATATCCGAAGTTTCGATAATCTCATTTTCTTCAAAATCAAGTATTGTTTCTTTGTAATCGTTATTGGTCAATTCAATATCGCCTTTAGGCTTAATATTTTTCTTATGGACCTTTTTAGATTCTGCACTATTGGTTTTTTCTTAATATGATTTAAGATTGAATCTTTATGAACAGCCTTTGCGGTATTCGTTTTTTTCTTCTTGTCAAGATTATTATAGTAATCTTCTACAGATTTTTTGGCTCGTTCTTCAAAAACTTTTCTTCCTTCTACATCTGTAATATCAGGTCTGTCTTGAATTCTTATATCACTGAAATACTTTGCTTCCGGGTGTTGCGAAAAATCATATTTATATGCTTTCATAACATTTTTGCCTCGTAGAATAATAAGTTCTTCATTTCCCGGTACTCTCATAACTTCATCTTCTGTCATAATTTTACGCTTACCGTCACCACTGCTGTGTTTTCTTCCTATTTGGGAAAAAAGGACTCTATTTTTTTCATGTTGTTCCGTCTTTACTTTAATAGTTGCATCTCCAGTTCTGCCTGATATAAATTTAGCTGTTTCCGGTTCATTACAACCTAAGAACAGGTGTGTATCACAGTTTCCCAAAATGCCTAGCCATTTACCTTCAGGATAACGTGCCTGTAATTGAGTAATACCCTGAAAGATAATAGATATATTAAGTCGTCTTGAACGTACTGTAGCTATCTTTTTGTCAAAATCAGGAATAGAGCCGATATTTGGGAACTCGTCAAGCAAGAAGTTTACCGGAACAGGACATACACCGCCGTTCATATCAGCATATTCTACCAAGTCTATAAACAATGATGTAAAGAAAGATGACGATAAAAAGTTCAAAGCACTATGTTGGTCTGACATAATACAAAAATATGCACAAGGTTGCTTTGCAGGCAAAACCAAGTCAATATCATCTTTAGCTGTAATTTCTCGTATAACCTCATTTGAAATACTTGTAATCTCGTTGCTAAGCCTGTAATAATGTTACCTCGCATATTATCCGAACCTTGTTTAAAGGTCATATATGGTCCAAGACAACATTTTTCATCTCTTGTTAATGAATTAACATCAAATACCGTATCTAAATACGATTCGCCTGCCGGATTCTGAATTAGGTTATATGCCTCGCCTATGCTTTGTCTGTTATTTTTTGCAAAGTCGTGTCCTCTCTCTACTCGTAGCATAAGTGCTTTTAACAGCGATTCTGCCGAATTATCCCAAACACTGTCACCGCCACCGGTATTGTTTATAATTACATTTGCAAGTATTTGTGCTCTGAGTTCATCACCACGAATTTCTTTTAGCATATTCCAACCATCAGATTTAGCCGGATGTACTAAATCAAATATTTTAACAATATATCCGTTGTCTTGCAGATATTTAGCAGTAGATTCATATAATTCACCTTTTGGGTCGGTTACAATTATACTTTCACGTCTTTTAACTGCATTTATAATAAAAGGACGTGCATAACAACGTGATTTACCTGTACCTGATGCACCGAATATAGCAACGTGTTTATTCATTCTGCTGTTCATATCTGTATTTACAATTCTGTTACCGGTTTCATCTAATTGTCCAAGAATAACACCTTCTGCATCTTTGGCATTATTTACTTTACAATAGCCTTTCAATTCAGATTCTGTAAGCAATCCTGCTGTTCCATACACACCTGAATCAGAATATTTGAAATTTCTTTCATCTTCTTCAAAATTATCTTTTTTCGATTGATGAATTAAAAATCCTGTTACAAGTAATAGCATTCCTAAGATAATTAAACTTTCTTTAAAAGGGAATCCTAAGACCCCTATATCTTTAAATAGAGGTCCTAAACTCCACTTTAACTCATTTGCACTTTTAAAATGCTGAAATACAAAAGCCAGATACATTGAAAACAAATATGTAGGAATACAAATAATTACGAATTTCTTTAATTTACTTTTTACTTTGTTAATCATAATTAATTTCCTCCTTTGTTTTCCTCTGTCTTATTATCTGTTGTACCTTTTTCCTTGTTTTGCTTCATCAGTTCATCATCACCTTTATATTTTGCATATGCTGCATCATTATATCCGCAAATATCACCCGATGGGAAAAATCCGTAGAATTTGTATGTAGCACCATAAGGATTCTGTATTATGTCACCATGTTGATATGCTTCTTTTGCTTTAGCATTAAGTACGTCCATTGGGAATGTATCAAATTCAATTACATAACGTGGTAAATAACGGTATCCCTGATTAAAGACTTCTTTGACTGCTTGAATTGCTTCATTAGTACAACCGTCTTTCCAAGACCTCGCAGCATACCACGCATATCCGGTTGTGCCTCGTGGTGCAACTACTTGTCTTACAAAACTCTCATTTTTTTCTTTATTGGTGAATTCTTCAATATGATTTGCTGCATGTGAAGCATAAATTCTACAAGAATTCAAATCACTGCCGCCACCTTCACCTGTCATACATGTAGCAACCCATTTGATTGTATCATCAGATAAGTTATATGTTTGACAACCTGTGAGATAACCGTCAGCTCCTTGAGCGGATGTTGCCGGATAAGCAGGTCGGCAATAACCGTCCCAACCTAAGCCTATCATAGAATCTATAGAATATTTCTTTTCCCATACACCCTGACCTGAGTTCGTACCATATCCGTTATCGTTCATATTAGATGATGTATTGCCTTCAACAGTATATACATAGTTATCCTCTACTTTTTCAACAATACCGATATGAGCACCGTGCCGTCCGTATGATCCTCCACCTTTTAAGATAATATCACCCGGTTGCATTTCAGCAAATTGAGATGCAGAAGTGACATTAACAGCTTGTCCTTTTTGTTCAAACCAACTATATGTAGTCGAGCATAGTGCTGATTTTGGAATGATACCACTATCTATAAGTCCACATTCATTCGCACACCATGACACAAAGATATTACACCAAAAATCACCGTTCATACCAAACCATTGACCGTATTTTGTATAATTACCACCACCGGGATTAGCAGTTTTATCTTCCAATTGTGAATTAGAGGCTTTTTCCAAATAACCGACTTCATTTAAAGCTACTTGAACTAATTGAGAACCACTGCCTCCGCCACCTGATAAACCTCCACTACCGTATATTCCGAAGTATTCGCAAGTATTTTTAACCATATCATCAAATACTTCACTATGATAATTATTCGGATTAATCGGATTCGCATCATCTTTAGTTTCATCAAAACCTACAAAATCAGATTTGATTTCATCTGTTGATTTTACTTTAATTGTATATGTATAATTCATATATGAGCTTACAACATTTCCGTTTTCATCTTTAACTTCAATTTTTTCTTCTTTTATATCCGGTTCTAATGAACACAGCTGTTGTAACGCTGATGTTGCTTTATCACCGTAGTTATCTTCAAATGAATTTTCAAATTCTTGTTTATCAAAATCATATTTCTTTTTCTCGGCATTGATTTCATCCATTTCTTTTGCGGTAACATTGTACCGTCCCAATATGTAGGCTTTACATTCCAATTAGATTTTTTCCATTTTTCTTGTTCTTCGGCAGGACCGCCTTTATCAACTGTTGTTCTCCTAAACCAACCTTTATCGGCAGTTCCCAACCAATCAAGATAATCATTAAAGTCAACATTAATAACATTGCTGTCATTTTGAGTCGAATACAGACAAAGCAGATTTACCGCCTCTTTATCACTTGTCGTAGCTCCTGATGTTACTGCATCATTTACCGTTTTCACTGAGCCGTTCGGTCTTGTAGCAAAGTCAGCTTCAATTTCTTTTATCAGTTCTTCATGTCTTTTGTTAAAACGTTCTTTTGTTTCTTTCAACATATTATTCATTGTATTTTTAGCTGACTCGGAAGCATTTTCGGCATCTGTTGTTGTATTATCAGCTAATACTTGTATAGAATCCGAATCAATCATTGATTTTTCAGTATCCGTATCTTTATTTCCGAATATGCTTTTAAGAAAATCACCGATAGAATCAACCGGTTGTTTCAGCACTTCCAAAAAAGAATGTTCACCTGAAAAAGCATCTTCAGACGGTGTAAATAAAACGCTTGGTACAACAGATGTCATCATTACAATCATTGCCATAAAAAATCCTACAATACCACCTATAATTTTCTGTACATTACCATCTTTGGCTATATCTTTTACACCACCTATTACATCACCGGCAGCCATACGTCCTGCACCTTTAGCAACATTAACAGCCGTTTTAGCAGCATCGGCAGCTTGCTTTGAACCACTTTTTTTATTTTCATTTTCTGCCATTATAATTCACTTCCCTTCTATAAGAAAAACGTACCACTCCAAACGCTTAACGTCTGAAATTTGTGGTACGTTTGAATACATTTTATTTTGTGGCTTATTAGACTTTGGATTACGTTTCGGATTAGTTCTTCGTTGTGGGTTTGACATAGATGATTGTGTGTTGTTTGGTGTTGCACCAACATCCATATTTGATATTTCTGCTGTTGTAGATTTCGCATAATATCTTCTGTTATCACTGCCGGTAAATGCAGCATATTCAGCTTTTTGATCATTCGTTAATCTTTCGTATGATTCTGCTGTTCTTATACTGTATTCTTGCGGTAATGATACTTCATCATCTGTTGTTGTAGGTGTATATGTACCGGATATTTCTCCGTCATTCATATTCATTTCAAAATTTTCTACTCCAAAGCCGTCTGATGATTGCTGTACTTGTTCACTTAGTCCCGGCAATACTTTTTCAACCCCACCGTCACTCGGTGTATCACCGTCAAACAGTTTTTGATATGTTGCTGTCTTAACCGCTTCATCTTGAATACCACCGTTTACGTTTGCATTCATTATTCTGTTTGCAGTATCAGGTGTATTGTGCATAATAGTATTTGCTTTTATTTCTGAAGCATTACCCATTTGTGCACCGCTATTCATAGCTTCTTTAGTTGATGAATGAACAATTGCATTTGCAAGGTTTTGTGAATTCGTACCTGTTAATATAGGTTTATTATTAATATCCTTACCTAATTGATTACCCTTAACTTGACCGTTTTCATCAAATACATTTTGATACTTTTTGGCTTGTTCTTTTAAATCGGTAACCGATGTCGGTGCTGTTGTCGTTGCTGTATTTTCATCTTCATCATTTCTGATTGGGTTTCCGTTGTCATCATAAGTTAATGTAGGTTCATCCGAAGGTGTTGTTTGTGTCGGATTACTTGACGGATTACTTGTAGCTTTTGAATCAGTACCGGTATTTTTAGTTGAATTACTGCCATTTTTAATTGGGCTATGTCCTGCAAATTTACCAATACCATAGCCAAGAGTACCCGGAATACCGTGTTTAGCAACCATTTGTCCCAATTCTTTATTACCTGCACCTGTTATAATTCCACCTGCTGTTGATTTTAATGTTCCTCCAAGTGCCAATAAATCATCTGCAAGCGAACCACCGGTATGAGCTGCATTTATACCCATTGATTGTAGATATGTATCAAATTTTTGTGCTACCCTACAAAATGCAATAGCCAATATAAATCGTAAAAAATACATCCGATTGAATAGCACAAACCGCCAGCTAAAAGCAGCCAAAAGGCAGCAGGATCCAATAGAGCTAAAGCTGCGGAATGAAAACAACAACTGCCCATCCTAAACAAAGATAAAGGACCGCAGACACCCAGCGGGGGCGAAACACCCAAAACGCTTCCACCGCTACACCCACAAGCGCACAGCCCATACAAACACGCATAGCCCCACACCCACGCTGTCTACCAGGGTGATCAAACAATAAGGAGTATAGGTCGCCGCTATAAACAGGTAGATAAAACTATGATCAAGCACTTTGAAGACACGTTTTGCACGGTCAGCACTGAGCGCGTGATATAATGTGGACATCACATATTCAAGCAGCATAAAAATGCTGTAGAGCAAGGCTGCCAACAAATGAAGCGGCTCATTTGAATTAAGCGCTTGCACCACACAAAGAGGAATAGCAGCGATAGCAAGAAGTACGCCAATCCCGTGCGTGATCGAATTGGCAACTTCCTCACCAAGAGAATATTCGTGTATTGATTTCATCGCGCGCCCAACCGCACGGGTATCAAGAAATTGACTTGGGGTCCAATCGTGGTTCATAGAGTGTGCTACCTCCCTCGCGGATGCACCCAATCAAACCACTCGTCAGCATCAGCTTTTGACACGTCAATAAGCTTATGGCGTGTGCTGCCAACTCCTGCTGCAGTATCGACCAAAACAGTTGCTACACGAGCATAGCGCTGCAAAGGATTGGTTCGAATAGATGCTGCTTGTATTTTAGTACGAGGTACCGTAACCGTATCTAGAGAGAAGCCACCATTTACTAGAGTGAAACCAAAATGATCCCAACCAAACGCCGCCTTGCGATACCACAAAACAGCATTTATCGCTTCCAGCACAGCAATTACTATCACAAGGGCCACTACAGCGCCCGAAAATAAAATCATGCACTGCATCAAGGTCATTCCATTTAAAAGAACTCGAGGGACAGTTCTGTAG
>ENA-OPYX01001867-OPYX01001867.1-human-gut-metagenome-genome-assembly--contig:-NODE-1867-length-10365-cov-2.554503_pt1 | contig 10365 bp, 12 predicted proteins | sample MGYA00242639_ERZ504486 | MGnify/ENA primary metagenome ERZ504486 (study PRJEB26092, sample SAMD00036296) | human gut metagenome | host: Homo sapiens | study: EMG produced TPA metagenomics assembly of... | reverse complement strand
AGTATAGCGGACAAGTGTATGTGGTGGATAGTATCGGTAGCAATGCTTTTGATAATTGTGATGAATTGACTACTGTACGACTGCCTGAAGGCTTGAAAGCCATAGGCGAGAATGCTTTTAATACTTGTATTTAGAAGCGTAGAACAACCAAAAACAACCAGAAATACTCAAGCGTAAATCTTTATCTATCAGCATATTCTAAAAATTAACACTTTTCGGCTGCTTTTTGATGCTTCCCAAATTTCCACATATTTTTGAGACGTATTTCTGACGTGGAGAATTTGTGGAGCTTGTTTTTTGTCACATCATGCAGACAGTTCACAAGGGTTTACAACCGTTTACGACAAGCGACAGCAACCGTTCCTTCTTGCAGCGATGGTAACATCGTGCAGAAAGGCGACAACGGTTGACTTCCGTTTACTTCCATTCACCATTTCAGGGATACACGATTAAAGGAATGAACCAGTAAACGATAAAGCAGCATGAAAACAACCAGAAAATGCAGTTTTTGCGGCAAGTCATTTGTAACCCGGAGCGGGGTACAGAAATATTGCAGCGAGGCTTGTCAGGCGGAAGCCAAACGAGCTAGAACGGAACAGAAGAACAACCTCTTCAAAGCTGTCCGCCCCTTGATGGAGATACAGCATCAGGAGTATCTCACCTTTTCCAAAGCAGCAGTACTCATGGGCTGTTCCCGACAGTACATCTATAAACTCGTAGCCCTCGGCAAACTGAAAGCCTCACGTATCAGCAACCGCATGGCGTTTATCCGCAAGACAGACATCGAGCGGATGCTGGAGGGCAATCCCTACCACCGTGTCCTGCCCGGCAGTACTTCCACTCCGAGAAAGTCCGCTTCATCTTCCCCGCTTGCCAAAAAAGAAAAAAGGGAAAAGGAAACCTATGAAGTGCTGGACTTCTATTCTGGCGAGGAGGTGATGTCGCTCTTCAAGGTCAGGCAGTCGTGGCTCTATACCACAGCCAAGCGCAACCGCATTCCCATCTGCCGCATCGCAGGGAAAAACTATTACAGCAAGAAACACGTTGACGAGTTCTTCGGTATGGCTATAGATACAAGCAATATCACCGATTGGCTCCTGATTGAAGAAGCGGAAGAACTGTTCGGCATGAAACCCTCCGCACTCCGGGCATACGCCTACCGCCACAAGATACCGACCAAAAGAGAATACGGGCGCACCTATTACTCCAAATCCCATCTGGACGAACTCCGCAGGACAGACCTCGTGAACGATGAACGCTACTACACCGTGGAGCAAGTCCGGCAGATTTACGGGCTTTCCTCCGCCAACATCAGCCATATCGTCAAGGTGAAGCACATCGAAAAGATAAAAGTAGGCGTGAAAAACCTGCTTTTACGCTCCGATGTGGAGCGTGTCATGGCTGAAAGGGAGAAACAACCGTGAGCAACCGACATTGCCGGAAAATTATTTCAAAATGATTGTCGTGGAGGTATTCACGGTTGTTTCACGTTGTTCCTTTGCCACCGTAAACACGGGAACACCCCCGAAAATGTACAACTTAAAACATCATCAATATGAGCAAATGCAAGACAGTTACCTTGCGCAAGCGCAAGATTAAGAACGGAACACAGTATTCGCTGTGTCTGGACTATTATCCCGGCTACCGTGACAACACCACCATGAAGGTGATTACACGTGAAGCTCTTGGGATTTACATCTTCGCCAAACCTGCCAACCAGCAGGAGCGTGATTTCAACGCACGCATGATGAAAAAAGCGGAGATACTGCGTAATAGGCGTTATGAAGCCATCTTCAACGAGAACAACGGCTTCTTTGACAAAGCCAAGATGAAAGGCGATTTCCTCGCCTACTTCAAGGGGTTGGCAGACAGGAAGAATATCAAGTGGCAGCACGTCTATAAACATTTCGAGCGGTTCGTGAACGGCAAATGCACCTTTGAGGAGGTGGACGTGGATTTGTGCCGCAAGTTCATGGAATATCTGCTTAACGCCCCACAATCCATACACACCAGCCAAAAGCTGCATATCAATTCTGCGGCGGGCTACTGGTCGGCTTTCCGTGCGGTACTTCACACCGCCTACCGGGACAGGAAGATAAAGGAGAACCCAAACGGATTCTTAGACCGCATCGAGTGCATTCCCACCATGAGGGAACATCTGAGCCAAGAGGAACTGATACGGCTTGCCGAAACGCCTTGTGAGGAAGAGGTATTGAAAAGGGCGTTCCTTTTCGGTTGTCTGACCGGACTAAGAAAGAGCGACATCAGGCAGCTCACTTGGCAGCAGATACAGCCGTACACCAACGGCAAGATGTTCGTGACCACCCGTATGCAGAAGACCAAACAGATTGTACACAACCCCATCAGCGATGAAGCCTACGGACTGCTTGGGGAACGGCACGAGGGACTTATCTTTGACGGTTTCAAGGACAAGATGCTGCAAGGACCACTCAAACGCTGGCTCTTGGCGGCAGGCATAACCAAGAAGATAACCTTTCACTGCACCCGGCATTCATTCGGAAGCCTGCACGTGGAAATGGGTACGGACATGGCTGTCATCCAAGCCTATCTGGGACACAAGAACATTACCACCACGCAGATTTATTCCAAGATGGCGGCACAGCAGATGTGCGAGGTCGTGGACAAGATAACCCTGAAACGCAAGGAAGCGTAAGGCGGTTCAAAATCCATGATATTCAGAGGGAGCGGTTATTGTTTGGAGCTTTAACCGTTCCTTTTATTTTGGTTGGTACTTAAAGTATGATAATTGAGTATGATTCCGGACATTTGGTGAAAACATTGAAAAAGAAACCACTGACAAAGGATAATGAGTAATAATTGAAAGAAGACTATTAAATTTGCGAAAACAGTAACAAGTAACAACCGAATAAGACAAAGAATATGGAACCGTCCGTAAAAGACAAACATATCATTTTAGGAATTTGTCGGCTTTTGCCATCCTCCTAATATCTTCCATAGCGACACTGATTGTCGCTGAGAAATTCAACCAAGACACCTTTGTAAGGCTGATAGTCTTTGTGTGCAGCAACCTGTTGGGGTGGCTGCTCTACTTCTCCTTCCAGACAGTCATTTTCGATACATACGAAATCTACAGAATCAAGTTCGGCAGGAAAAAGACACCTGCCGAAATCACAGAAATTCAGGAAGACCAGTCCCAAGATGCACACAAGCCTGTAATATCGGCATCAATGCCAACAGGTGGAGAAGCGACCCCGGATATAAAACCGACAGAGATTGCCATATCCCCGGAGCTTCACGAGAAGAACCGTGCCGATTACGAGGACAGGGAGCAGCGGGAAAATGAGGAGCGCATCGCTATGGTCATGGAATACATCCATTTCATCATGCCCCGTATTGCTGACAAGGAGACCGTGAACCACATCTGTGCCGAGGTCAACAACTGGATGCGGCTCCACAGTTACAAGCCCAAGCCGATAAAAGGGCGGCTGACCAAAGATATTTCAAACATTCCGCTCCGCCATTTCGTGTGGAATATCTCCGAGCGTTTCATGTACAAGAAATACTACACGGGGGATAACCGTGCCCGCTTCATCAGCACCCTTTTCCCACGGGAGTTTGCCGATACGGACATAGCTACCATCAAGAACTTCAAGGTAGAGCCGTTAAAGACACTGATTCCCATTGACGAGCCTGAAAACGGCAGACTGGATTTCCATTATCCTGCGGATTATGTGCAGGAGAAGCGGATTTAAGCCTGTTTTAGAGTAATCACGATAATAACGACAAACAGCCAAAACTCATAATCCTCTGTTATACAATAATTCCCGAATAACTTTACCCGTCATTTGCGGTTGGGCATCGTTATTCGGGAATTATTTTGCAATGACCTTTCGTGGAGATATTCACGGCTGTATCATTCCAGTCCTTTGCGCCAAGCCTTACAAAAGAGGCGAGTACGCAAATGGAAAAAACAGTGATTACATTCAACGACCTCCCGGAGATTGTGGCTCAGCTTCGGGACGAGGTGATGAGCCTTAGAAGCCTGCTTACTGAGCAGCGCAGTGTGAACAACGCAAGGGCGGTGGACACCCATGTCCCCATGTCAGTGGAAGAGGCGGCGGAATATCTGGGCATTCCCAAAGGCACGCTCTACATGAAGCTGTCGGAGGGAAGCATTCCCGCCACCAAGCCGGCAAACGATATTGCCTTTACAGGGACGAACTGGACAAATGGCTGGAATCCTCCCGGAAGAATCCCGTACCCCTGTCCGATGAGGAACTGAGCGAATCCTTATATTCTTCCCACCGCCGCAAGCCCGCTCCGCGTAATTGGTAAACGTCATGGAAGAGGACAAGAATTATATCAGTCTGATACATGGCGACCTGACGAGGGCGACCCAAGTACAGCACGGGATGCCGGACAGCATCGGCGTGATGAGTATCAAGACCGCCAACCGGACGATACTCGAAGCATCGCTGCTGCCCACGCCCCGTGCGCTCTGGGACAGTTTCTGGTATGAGGGGGAACTGTCCTGCCTCTTTGCGGATTCCAATGTGGGCGAAGTCCATCCTTGCCGTGCAGATAGCCGACCGTATCGCCCGGACTGACGATGTGCTGTATCTGGACTTTGAACTCTCCGAAAAACAGTTCCAGCTACGCTATACCAGCGAGCATGGAACGCCATACATCTTTCCTGAAAGGCTGTACCGGGTATCGCTTGACTGCTATTCGTTGCTGGAAGCCGATTTCGAGGAAGCCATCATGGGAGGCATAGAACAGATGGCTCTGCAAACCGGGTGCAAAATCTTCATCGTTGACAATCTTACCTACCTGTGCTGCGCCATGGAGAAAGGCGATGCGGCAGGACGGCTGATGATACAGCTCAACAACCTCAAAAAGAGATACGGATTGTCCGTCCTTGTTCTGGCACATACACCCAAACGCTCTTTGGACTGTCCCATCACTTCCAACGACCTTGCCGGAAGCAAACGGCTCTACAATTTCTTTGACAGCGTGTTCGCCATCGGGAAGAGTGCGCAGGACGGAGGGCTTCGCTATGTGAAGCAGCTCAAAGTCCGGTACGGGACATTCTCCCACGATGCGGACAATGTAATCATCTACGAGATTGAGAAGGTGGACGCTTTCCTGCAATTCGTGTTCAGGGGTTATTCAACGGAAAAGGAACACCTGAAGAAACTGGGTGACAACGAATCCAGCCAGAGGGATTGCCAAATCCTGCAATTGTCCCAGTCCGGCAAGTCCGTCAGGGAGATAGCCTCACAGGTGAACTGCGGCAAGTCCACCGTCAGCCGGATAATCCAGCGCAGCAAGGAGGACAGGAATGCAGCCGTCCCAAGTGTCCCGCTGTCCCAACAGACAGGAAGTGGGACAATGGGACAGGTGGGACAGCATGGGACAAGCGGGACAGTAAGAGAAACAAAGCAGGCAGAGTTGTTTACAGGATATGGGAAAGAGGAGAATAAGGCATGAAAAAGCAGTCTGCACATAGCTGTATAAAGGATAACCGCTTCATTTACGGTACAAGGGATGATACAGGCAGAAGCCTGATGTCCCAAGGTGTCCCGGGGTGTCCCACTGTCCCAAGTCTTATAGGGACGGGACAATGGGACAGCGGGACAACAATCGAAAAACTCAAAAACAAAGACAAGCCATGAGCAACTATTCGTTACAGAAATATAAAGGAACGGCAACACGGCATACTTGCCCGAATTGCGGGGACAAGCGTTCTTTCACATGTTATGTGGATGAAAGCGGTATGCTCCTGCATCCGTCTGTCGGCAGGTGCAATCATGAGAGCAGTTGCGGGTATCATTATACTCCCAAGGAGTATTTCCACGACCACCCCGAATGCCATACCGACAAGGGGTTCTCTTTTGACAGGCAAAGGTCAGAACGGAAGCCCGGACAGACATCACCAAAAGCAAGCATAGGCTACATACCGCCAAAGTATGTGGAGAGGTCGCAAAGCGTGCATAGCAATTTTTTCCGCTTCATTTCATCGCTCCTTGGTTCCTATTACGGCAGCACGGCAAAGGAAGTGTTGAAGAGGTTGCTGGAAGAGTACCGTCTTGGAGCAACCCGTGACGGGGCTGTCATCTTCTGGCAGATAGACCGCACAAACAGGGTACGCACGGGCAAGGTGATGCAGTACAATCCAGAGGACGGACACCGTATCAAGGGAGGAGAGGTGTCGGCAGTGGACTGGATACACAGCATACTGAAAAGGCAACGGGTACTGCCGGAGGATTGGCAACTTTCCCAATGCCTGTTCGGGGAACACCTGCTGAATGTCTATCCCGACAAGGTAGCGGTCTTGGTGGAATCCGAAAAGAGTGCCGTTATCGGCTCTGCCCTCTTTCCCGGTTATGTATGGCTGGCGACAGGCGGCAAAAGCCAGTTGAGAGAGGAAAAGCTCCGTGTGCTGAGCGGACGAACCGTGCTTCTCTTTCCCGATGCGGACGGATATTCGGAGTGGAAACAGCATGCCAGGGACATGGCCTATTGCAAGGTTGTCGTGTCTGACATCATAGAGAAGAACGCCACACCGGAACAGAAGGCAGCCCATATCGACATAGCCGACTGGATTGTCTTCCAGATACGAGAAAGTAAAATAATGTGTACAGCCAATCATCTTGTAGAGGCGGAAAAAGTCCTCCGGCGGATGATAGAGAAGAACCCCGTCCTGCAAAAGCTGATAGATGATTTCGACCTTGTACTGGTCAGTACATCCCCAATCGGCAGTGGCGATGAAAACCCTCCTTAATGGAGGAGAGCGGAAGCCGTAGGCTGTAGCGGACAGACAAGGGCTTGCCCTTGATATAGCCCACTATAACTACACGCTCCGCTTTCGTAGTTGTGGGCTCTCCCGAGGGGCTGGGCGTTGCCCCGTCCCACTCAGGGCGTTTCACCCCTGAGAACCCCGAGCAAAGAGTGACCCTCTCTTTGCAATCTCCCTTATGGGCACAGCCTCTAAGAACCCCATAGCGGTTATGAGCGAACAGCGGCAAACAACTTTAGTTAATAACCAAATCAACATAAAAATGGCAACAAAATCAAGCATACATATCAAGCCCTGCAGAGTCACATCAAGTGGGGCTCATAACCGGAGAACTGCCGAATATATGCGCAATATCGGCAAGTCTCAAATCTACATCGTACCCGAATTGACTGCCGGTAACGAGCAGTGGATAAACCCGGGCTTCGGCAATCCCGACCTGCAGGCGCACTATGACTACATCAAGCGGATGGTCAAGGAAAAGACAGGACGTGCGATGCAGGAGAAGGAGCGTGAACGCAAAGGCAAGAACGGGAAAATTACCAAGGTGGCTGGATGCTCGCCAATCCGTGAGGGCGTGTTGCTCATCAGACCGGACACGACACTGGCAGATGTTCGCAAGTTTGGCGAGGAGTGCCGGAGACGCTGGGGCATCACTCCCCTCCAGATCTTCCTGCACAAGGACGAGGGACATTGGCTTAGCGGTCAGCCGGAAGCGGAAGACAGGGAGAGTTTCAAAGTCGGCGAAAGATGGTTCAAACCGAATTACCATGCCCATATCGTTTTGACTGGATGAACCATGACACAGGCAAGAGCCACAAACTCAATGATGAGGATATGACCGAAATGCAGAATCTGGCGTCCGATATACTCCTGATGGAGCGTGGGCAGTCAAAGGCTGTTACAGGCAAGGAACATCTGGAACGTAACGACTTTATCATTGGGAAGCAGAAGGAGGAAATGAAGCGGCTTGATGCCACGAGGCAATACCGGGAACATCAGCTGGAAATGGCGAACAAAAAAGATGCAGGAAACGGAAAGCATTACCAACGCCCTTATCGAAAAGGCAAATGAAAAGGAACGGCAGAGTGAAGACCTTGACAGGGCTATCAGCGAGAAACGCTCCAGACTGAACAAGGAAAAAGGAAGCGAGCTTCTGAACGCTGCTGTCGGCTGGGCTACCGGAAAATCGAAAGCCCTGAAAAATGAAATAGAGGATTTGCGCTGTGAGATTTCCACGCACGAGGAAACTATCGAGCAGTTGCAGGACAGAATCCAGACCATACAGAACGACTACAGCCGTGAGCTGATGCAACTGGAGGCCAAACACCGATCCGAACTGAATCGCAAGGAAACGGAACATGCACAGGAAACCACAAGGCTTAGAAACTGGATTGCATGGCAAGGCCATATCATCGGCTGTCTCAGTTTCCTGCTGCTCAAAACGAGCGACATCTTCCGTAAGGCGGTACACAGTATCATCCGTTTCGCCCGTGATTATTACAAGCCCCGTTTTGATACGGAACAGGTATCTGACATCAAGAACGCCCTTAACCTGTTCGGAGATGACAGACAATCACATCAGGCGGCAGGGGATTTCCTATACTTCACAGCCAGACAAAAGGGTGAATTTGACAACCGGGAGCAAATCAAAGCCAGACGGGGAAGTTGACAATGTGGTGGAAGGGTAATTATGACCAGCAGCAGAAAAGAGGATTTTTCGATGAAAAGATAATACCTTTATCTTATAATCCTCGCTTCAGGAGTAACGATAGAAATCAGTGCAGGTTATTTGAATAGCAAATTAAATAATCCGCCACCGATATCAATACCCAATTTGTTGCCTTTATACTGAAAATACGGAGCTACTATCGGAAGCGTTTTCGTTTTATGCAACGGAAAATCGGTATGGCTTCTGACGCCGAAATCCATCCCCCAGTTGGGAATGATGTCATAGGAAACGAATCCCCCGTAATTCGAGGAACTGAAAGGAGAAGAAAGAATGAAGGAGTATGAGGCAAATGTGTTTAGACGAATTTTCTCGTTGACGGGATATGTCAACAGCCCGGACAATCCCAATAGCTGACTCTCGCGTCTGGGGACACTCCATTTTACGGTATATGCCTGCAAGTTAAATGACCAGCAACCGGGAGAATATACATATCCGATACCTGCATAGTTCATTGTTCCCAAGCCGATGAAGTTTTCCTGCCTGCCTATGCCGTAAAAATAGCCGGAAGGATAGCTTTTAATGATACCGGAGGTCGAATATTCCCCCTCATGCAAAGGCGATTTGTCGGTAGGGAATGTCGGATTATATGGGTTCTGCACGTCAAATGTTATCTGGGACGGGCAACTGCCGGAAGAAAGATCAACCGCTTTCCGTATATCCAAAGGCTTTGGGGTAATGCTTCTTTCGTTATGAGGCGAAGTATTTCCTTCCTGAACGGAAACCTTGACGGTGTCACGCGACACTTGAAATTCCTGACCGTAAGAAGCGGCTTTATTTAGAAAAAAGAAAATCACTATAAAACAAGTAAATACTTTCCTGCTCATAAAATGATAATTTTAATATTCGGGACGAACATTTGGCTATATCAGAGATTCGTCCCGAATGATTGGTGAATAATCCGGTTCAATAAGGATTACAATTGCACAGTCATTATTCCGCAGTTTTCTTCACCGGTACCGCGAGTCCACATATACAATTTCGCTCCATTTGGGAAAGGATTGCCCACGATCATAATGTCATGACCGCTTTTCACTTCTTTACCAAATTGTACAGGGCCGTTAGGCGTGTATTTCCAATAGTACGCAGTCGTATATTCCACCCAGCCCCATAAAACTTTTTTAGACGCATTTACACGGATAGCCTGTTGGTTTCCTCGCATACCAATCTGTGCGGTGAACTTTCTTTTCTTCGTTTTCACGTAAACCCTGTTTATACCATTTTCGATCGTTACACCCAGCGGGACAGGATAAAGTAAAGAAAGTTCTTTTTTATATCCGTCATAATTTTCAAACTCCTTCATGTTCTTTCTCTCACCGGCGATACATACGAACCCTTCGGGGGTCAATGTGATTGCCTTGCTTACATTCAACACCGGCATATATATCGACAAATCGGTGCTGTCCTTGTCGTTGAATATAAAATCAGTCTGGTAAGCAGTCTTAATGGATTCATATTCTTCCTTGCATGTGGCGTTTAATATCTGTCCCAAGGCTTCGCTGTGCATCCTGTACATGGAGGTGAAGCCTTTCTGTCCGGATTCCCATTGCAGAAGTTCCTCATCGGACAACGTGCCCAAGGAATCGAGCAAGGCATTGTATTCCTCCTCACTGGAAAAGGAAAGAATATTTTCATGCAAACTTCTGGAGGCCGGGAAAGAATGGTTCTCCTCATTCATCGGATTGTTCACTATGTCATCAGAACTACATGATGATAAGACAGCCATTGCCAAAGCAAGACTAAAAAGCGTTTTTCTCATAATTGAAAAAATTTAATAATTGGTTATTATTTAAACATGGGCACATATAATGATATGCCGAACTCTTTGTTATTCTTTGTATTGGAGGCAAAAGCATTG
>ENA-OPYX01001866-OPYX01001866.1-human-gut-metagenome-genome-assembly--contig:-NODE-1866-length-10372-cov-1.983211_pt1 | contig 10372 bp, 15 predicted proteins | sample MGYA00242639_ERZ504486 | MGnify/ENA primary metagenome ERZ504486 (study PRJEB26092, sample SAMD00036296) | human gut metagenome | host: Homo sapiens | study: EMG produced TPA metagenomics assembly of... | reverse complement strand
ATCACCATAACCGCCGAATCGGCCGCCATAAGAGTACGATAAGTATCTTCCGAGAAATCCTGATGTCCCGGTGTATCCAGAATATTGATGCAATAACCGTCATACTGGAACTGCAGGACAGAAGATGTTACCGAAATACCTCTTTCTTTTTCAATCTCCATCCAGTCTGAAACCGCATGTTTCGCTGTTGCCTTTCCTTTTACAGAACCTGCCTGATTGATTGCCCCACCATATAACAGAAACTTCTCTGTCAGGGTAGTCTTACCTGCATCCGGATGGGAAATTATTGCAAATGTTCTTCTTTTCTTTATCTCATTCGTAAAATCTGCCATGTTATTCTACTCCTACTATTTTCTCAATGTCACTCAAACTCTTATTATATGGTATTTTTGCTATAATATCAATCCCCTGATTCACTCGTATTTGTACTTTCATGGATCGGTGTGATCACCACATTTGCAGCATTTACCTCTGCTTTACGTGTGACAATATCCTCGATCTGTGCCCGTTTTGCATCCGACAGATCCGCCACATCAACAACCACATCTGCGGATTCTTCGGTAAGACTTACCACCGCATCCTGAAAGCCTTTGCTGGCAAGCAGAGTCTCAATTGCAACCTCCTGTTCGGCGCGCTGTGTCATCTCCACCATCTGCGCAACTGCATCTGCTTTCTGGTCTTCTGCGATATCTGCATTATCAATGATCGCCTGCAGGGTTTCTTTGTTTTTTGCCCGCACCTGCTCCCGGTTCACTTTTGCCTGTGCTACAAGCGCACTGACCGATCCATTTGTCAGCACCGCCTCTCCCGGATTTCCGTCCACCTGATCGTTATCCGCTGTCTGGAGGGAGCTGTCACTTCCTGTGTCCTGATCCGAAATATCCAGAAGTTCCTTATTTGCCATCTCGCTTCCCGTCTCTGCTGTTTTGTTTTTCGAGCCAAAAATTTTTTCCGGAATAGTTCAGATATCCTGCCGCAGCGATCATCACCGCAAGAACTGCAATCACAATCTGATTTTTCTTAAATACTTTTTTCACTAGCCTTCCTCCTATAAGATTCTTTTTTAGTTATGCTTCATTACTTTTATCTTATGCGTGTCTACTCCGAATAATGCCTGCACAGCCTCTGTGATATTTTCAATCACGATGGCATTATCTCCGCCATCTGCAATTACGAGAACACCTTCTATCCGGGGACTTAATTCCTGTTTCACATATGGCGTTTCTTCTCCATTTCCGTTTGCATAAACTGCCGTCTCTGAAGAACTGGTATTTTTTCCTCCGCTCTCCCCTTCCTGCACCTCGCTTGTCATCTCCCGATCCTTTTCCACTACCTTTTCCGAGGAAGAAGCCAGAGTGATCATCACCTTTACATTTCCAACTCCTTCTACTTTTGCAAGTGCATTTTCCAGCCGTGTTTCCAGTGCATCTGCATAAGTATCCTCCGATGCATTTTCCGCCTTCTGCATCTGCTGTTCATCCTGTGTCTGGTCTGATTTTATATCGGAAACAGGCATCGCGATCACAACCAGAAGTTAGTCCGACAAGTAATATGATCAGCCACTTGTCTTTTTTATTTTACGGATTTCAAACATCTTCATTCACCGCCCTTTTCGAGCAAATCCGCCGCATACTCCATCTCTTTTTATCATCTGCTCATACTCCGCCGTCCGATACAGCTCCGTTACCTGTCCGGCTTCCCCCATAAGGTCCAGAACCGGCTGGGCAAGCAGAACTGTCAGAAGAAGTCCGCAGAAAAAACGGACATATTTCCGGTAGCTATTCTCTGGAAGTGCCTGCAAAAATGCGGTTACAAGAAGCATATAAACGGCGAGATTCTGCATCCACCTGTAAACCAGCTGTATCATTTTATTCCTCCTACGAAGCTGCCGATGCCGCAACTGCAAGTGTCACCAGAAACAGGACCGCCGTCGCAAGCACCGTCTTTAGCAGCATATGATAACCTTCCCCGGTAAAACCTGATGGCCTCCACGATCCGTTTATCAGACACCGGCTGAATAAGTGCCGCCGTTCCTTTGTAAAGAAGCGTCAGAATTCCCATATTGATGACCGGGATCATCACAACTCCCGTTACAAGCAGTGCCCCTGCAATTCCAACTCCATTTTTTAAAAGGACCGCACTTCCAAGCACGACTTCGCTTGTCCCGCTGACTACATCACCGATTCCCGGAATCATTCCCACGCCCTTTGTCCAGACACTCCTTTTCACCTGATCTGCCGCCGGACTGATTATCCGCTCAATAAACCCGATCCCCGTCACCAGGGCAAGCAGACTTTTCAGACTCCATCCGATTACAAGTCGCAAAAGTTCCGCTGCCTTAGAAAGAAATTCCTCCTCCGTCAGATTGTTCAAGATTTCCATCAGAAGTGCGATCTGGATCAACGGAACGATCCATTTCAAAATCACAAGTTCCACAAGAAAAATCAGGAAAAGCGCCAGATTATAAAATGCGATCGCAGAAATACTTCCCACTGCGACTGCCATACAGACAAAATAGACAGGACAGAGTACTCGCATAAAGAGGATCAGATTTTCGAGTCCATGCTGTACCTCTACGGCTGCTGCCTGAAAATTCCGTATGCCGACTGTAATCACAGACAGGTATACCAGAAAAAAGGCGGTCTGTGAGATCTGACAGTTCTGAAACACTTCCGAAAAGTTGGAAAAAACCGCTGCGATCAGCACCAGAAAAATGATAGATGCAAGCACCGGTTTATTGACCTTCAGCACATAGAAAAACTGATCCGTCACAAAGTTTCTGATCTGTCCGGCAGACAGGTTCTCATCCTGCCGGATCACAGACTCAACAAGATCCTGAAAATGCAGTTTTTCTTCCGGGAACAGTTTCCGGATTGCCGTATCCAGATCCTTTATCTCTGTCAGCTCCCAGATTTTCTGCTCTGTTTCCTCCTGCGTTTTTTCCAGATCCGTTTCTGTCATATTATCTTCTGTCCGGCTGTTTTCCGAAGAGGAATCTTCCCCTGCCGCAAATACCTGTACCGGCAGTATCAGTACGAAGATTACAAGTCCGATCATGCATGCTATGCCATATTTCTGAAAATAATGTTTCATTTTTCTTCCCTTTTACTGTCCAAGTTCGCGGATTGCAAGAAGCAGTGCTTTTAATATCGGCATTCCTATTACAAGTATACTGAGCCTTGCAAAGACCTCGATCTGCCCGGCGATCGTCTGATAACCGGCATCCTTGCAGATTGCTGCCGCAAATTCCGCCAGATAGGTCACACCCAGAATTTTCAGCATTGCCGTCAGATATACCGCATCGATCTTTACAAAGCTACCAACCAATTCCAAAGTTTCCCGGATCACCGACAGATTCCGGCTCATCCCGAGAAAAAGGAAAATGCTGACCGCAATCCCAAGATAGATCCCATACTCTTTTCTGGTATTTTGAAATTGTAATGCCAGGAAAGTTCCTGCAATCCCGATGCAGGCTGCCTTAAGGATACTCATCTTTTCCCTCCTTTACAGAGCAAAGAGCCGTCTGATATCGTCAAACAGATCTGAAATATAAGGAAGGATCCAGAATAAAACCAGGAGCAGTCCTGCAAGGCTTGTGAGAAATGCCTGTTCTTCTCTTCCGCTGTGTTTCAGCACCTGTCCCAGGACAGAAACCAGAATCCCGACTGCCGCAATTTTAAATATCAGATTTACACTCATGTTTCGCTCCTATTTACAGAATCAAAATTGTCAGGAAAAGCCCTGCTGTAACACCCAGCAGATTGCAAAGCCTCCGTTTTTCCTGAATTTCTTTTAAAAAGACCGCCTCTTTTTTCTTCCAGAAATTCTGCATACTGCAAGAAAATCTGCGTTTCCTGCTTCTTATCCAGGCTGCCAAGCTGCATCCCAAGCTCATGCAGACGTACCCTTTCCTCCCTGCCAAGGAGCAGACATTCAAGATCACTTTCGCAGCACCTCTCCCAGATTATTGCAAGACTTCTTGACGGCATCTCCAATTCTTTTGCCAGATGTTCCAACCAGATCCTGTAGTTCTGACTGCATCTTCGGGAAACAGAAGCGCATACCTGGGCGAGTGGTGCATAAGTATACTCCATTTCTCCCGCAAGCTGCCTTATCACTCTTTGCAGCTCTCCGGTATCCGTGATCTGTCTCTGATATTCCATTCCCCTGCTGTATCCATAGCCGGATGTCGCCGCCACAATTCCCAGGCATCCGACCATTTTCAGATACACAGTTTTTCTCCCCGTTCGTTATAAATCCCTTCAATTTCTCCTACATGTTTCCCGGATTTCATCACAACATATCTGGCAAAGCATCTTTCCTTTACCAGATTGCTGACCAGTGGCTTTTCACGGATCTCATCCATACCGGAACCATGCACCGTCGTCAGCATGGTTGCCCCACAGTGCATGGCGTACTCGATCGCCTCTACATCCTTCGCTGTCCCGATCTCATCTGCCGCGATCACCTCCGGCGCCATGGACCGCACCAGCATCATCATTCCTTCTGCTTTCGGGCAGTTGTCCAGAATATCTGTCCGCATCCCAAGCTGGTTCTGTGGCACGCCACGGTAGCATCCTCCAATCTCTGAACGTTCATCCACCACACCCACATTTCTTCCTTCCACCCAGCGGTTCCCATCCGAAATCTGACGCACCAGATCCCGCAAAAGTGTAGTCTTTCCTCCACCTGGTGGGGAAATGATCATGGTATGGCAAAGTCTTCCTTTTTCAAGGATCGCAGGAAACAGCTTATTCGCACAACCTGTAATCTCATGGCAGATTCGGATATTGATCGATGTAATATACTGAAAATTCCGGATCTGTTCCTTTTCCGAAATAATTTTCCCGGAAATTCCGACCCGATGCCCTCCTTCAATCGTCAGAAACCCCTGGCGCAGTTCATTTTCATAGGCATACAGAGAATAATTGGATACATATTCCATCGTTTCACGCAATTCTTCTTTTGTCACCCGATGGGTAAAAAGTTCTTCCTTTCCCTCTTTTTTCACTGCAAGCGGCTGCTCTTCCCGAAGCCGGATCTCCTGGATCTTCTCAAAATCCAGTCCATGATTCAACAGGATCCCTCGGATTTTCTCCGGAAGCACCGCCAGAATTTGATCTTTCTTTTCTCTTCTCATCTTGTCCACCTCTCTTTAAAAAATGTATATGGAAGGCAGGAGAAAAATAGAACTAAAAAAGGGACTCTACCAGATACTGGTAAAGTCCTTCTGATTTTCATAAACTTTATTCTAGCAACATCTTTGATGCTGAAGCTCAAACGTCCCATCTTGTCTTTTCCAAGGCAAACCACTTTGACGTGATCTCCGATAGAAAGAACATCTTCTACATGGTCGATTCTCTGCTTAGCGATTTTGGAAATGTGTACCATTCCTTCTTTGCCCGGTGCAAATTCGATGAATGCGCCGAATTCTTTGATGCTTACAACATCACCTTCAAGAACCATTTCCTGCCTCGAAGTCTGTTACGATGGTAGCGATCATCTTTCTTGCCTGTTCCATGCTGTCTGCATCTACGCCACAGATAGATACACTTCCTTCATCTGTGATATCAATCTTAACGCCTGTCTTTTCGATGATTGCGTTGATGGTCTTTCCTCTCTGACCTACAACTTCACCGGATCTTAGCCGGATCAATATTCATCTGAATGATCTTCGGTGCATACTTGCCAACCTGTGCTCTTGGCTCAGCAATTGTCTTAGCCATAACTTCATCCAGAATGTAAACTCTTGCTTTTCTTGTACGTGCAATTGCTTCTTCGATGATCGGTCTTGTCAGTCCGTGTATCTTAATATCCATCTGGATCGCTGTGATACCTTTATGTGTACCTGCTACCTTGAAGTCCATATCTCCGAAGAAATCTTCCAGCCCCTGAATATCTGTAAGTACCAGATAATCATCGTCAGTAGCACCTGTTACCAGACCACATGAGATACCTGCAACTGCAGATTTGATTGGTACACCAGCCGCCATAAGTGACATAGAAGATGCACATACACTTGCCTGAGAAGTAGAACCGTTAGATTCAAATGTCTCAGATACGGTACGGATCGCATACGGGAATTCTTCCTCTGACGGAAGTACCGGTACCAGTGCTCTCTCAGCAAGGGCTCCATGTCCAATCTCACGACGTCCCGGTCCTCTGGAAGGTCTTGTCTCACCTACAGAGTATGACGGGAAGTTATAGTGATGCATATATCTCTTGGATGTCTCAGATTCATCCAGTCCGTCTACCTTCTGTGCTTCTGAAAGCGGAGCCAGTGTGGTGATGGTACAGATCTGTGTCTGTCCACGTGTAAACATTGCAGAACCATGTACTCTCGGGATCAGGTCAATTTCTGCGGCAAGTGGACGGATTTCTTCGATTGCACGACCGTCCGGACGCTTGTGGTCTTTGAGGATCATCTTGCGGACAACCTTCTTCTGGTACTGATATACAGCTTCACCAAGTTTGGCAAGCCATTCTTCGTTATCAGCAAAAGCTTCTTCCAGCTTTTCTGTGATCTTACGGATATTTTCTTCTCTTGTCTGCTTGTCATCTGTGAATACTGCAACTTCCATCTCTTCCGGTGTTACGATCTTCTGAATCGCTTCAAAGAGTTCTTCCGGTACTGCAAAGCTTACATAATCATGTTTTGGTTTTCCACATTCTGCAACAATCTGGTCGATGAATGCGATGACTTTCTGATTCACTTCATGCGCCGCGAAGATGGCTTCGAGCATCTTAGCTTCCGGTACTTCATTTGCTCCGGCTTCAATCATGATTACCTTTTCTCTTGTAGATGCAACAGTCAGTGCAAGGTCGGACTTTTCTTTCTGCTCTGCGGTTGGATTGAATACCAGTTCTCCGTCAACAAGTCCTACCTGGGTAGAAGCTGTCGGGCCATCGAACGGGATATCAGAAATAGCAGTTGCAATCGCTGATCCAAGCATAGCGGTAAGCTCCGGTGAGCAGTCCTGTTCAACAGAGAGAACCAGGTTCTCCAAAGTTACATCATTTCTGTAATCCTTCGGGAAAAGCGGTCTCATCGGACGGTCGATCACGCGGCAGGTAAGAACAGCATTTTCTGATGCCTTTCCTTCTCTCTTATTAAATCCTCCCGGGAATCTTTCCTACTGCATAAAGCTTCTCATTGTATTCAACGCTGAGTGGGAAGAAGTCAATTCCTTCTCTTGGTTTGTCGGATGCAGTTGCTGTTGAAAGCACAACTGTATCACCATAATGCATAAGTACTGCGCCGTTCGCCTGTTTGGCAACTCTTCCAACATCTACGCGGAGTGTACGGCCTGCAAGTTCCATTTTCAAACTTTTTGTACATAAATGTTCTCCTTTTTTATCTGTTTATCTGACGGGTAAAATCTCCGAAACTACTGAAAAATACACTTCTCAAAAATATACTTTTCAGTGGTCTCGGACGCAATCTCTACCCACAATCTTTTGTATTATATCATATCCTTACATCTCTTGCAAGATTCTATATAACTAACTTTAAAATGTGGCAAAACACGGTTATTGGTCACTCCCATGTCAATCACTATGCTGATTGGCATAGATGATGCATGTCGTACCGGTTCGGCTCATTGTTTGCGTAAACAAACAGGGAGCGAAGACATCCAGCTGATGCCTTTCGCTCCCTGTAAAATACGTCTTACTTTCTTAAACCTAATCTTTCGATCAGTGAACGATATCTTTCAATGTCATTCTTCTTAAGGTATGCAAGAAGTCCTCTTCTCTGTCCAACCATCTTAAGAAGTCCTCTTCTTGAGTGGTGATCCTTTGGATTAGCTTTGAAATGATCTGTAAGATCATTGATTCTTGCTGTAAGAAGAGCTACCTGTACTTCCGGAGATCCTGTATCTCCTTCTGTTCTTCCGTATTCTTTGATAATCTGTTCTTTCATTTCTTTTGTGATCATTTGTCACTACCTCCTAAATATACTGTTAATTGCCTGATATTAAGCAGTGGTTGGAGATTCCATCTGCCGAACATCGGTTTTTCATACTTGCCTAGTGTACCATATGCCCCGAATCCTGTCAAGAAGGATTTTATCTTTCCCGCATCTGGCAGGTTTTCATATTCCTGTTCACAGGCTGCCTGTAAATAACCGCATTTCCAGAGCTTTTTCACCGGCTCTGTTATTTCTTATGATGATAACGGAAAAATTCTTTTGCGTAAGCAATATCCTGATCGATCTGTGCCTTCATCATTTCTACCGATTCAAACTTCTGCTCCGGTCTCTTAAAATGATAAAGCTGGATCTCTACCTCTTTTCCGTAGGCATCACCACTGTAATCCAGCAGATTGCTCTCGATCAGCATCCGGTTCTCATCGGATACCGTTGGCTTAACCCCAACATTTACCGATTCCGTTGTACCAGATTCCATCAATCCTCACACTATCCAGATAAACTCCGTTCGGTGGAAGAAGTTTATCCCTTGACGGATGTACATTAAGTGTCGGAAATCCCAGTTTTCTGCCCAGCTGCCTCGCCATGCTCTACTTTTCCCCGTACAGTATATGCATACCCCAGCATATCATTCACAGCTTCCATATTTCCCTTCCGAAGCTCTTCCCTGACATAGCTGCTGCTGATCTCCCGTTTTCCGTACATCTCTTTTTCAATCACAAAAAGTTCATATCCATACACATCGGCATATTCTGCAAGCATTTTTGCATCACCACGCTTGTCATGCCCAAAGTGGAAATCCGTTCCGATCACAATATACCGGGCATGAATTTTCTCAATCAGGATCTTCCGGATGAAATCCTCTGCCGACATACTTGTGACATCTTCGGAAAACGGGCATTCCAGCAGTACATCTACTTTCTCGTCCAAAAGACATCTGCGCTCCTCATTGGACATGATCCCTTCTCTTGATTTTCCAAGCTTTTCATAAAGCGGATTCATATCAAATGCAAACACAACAGAACGAACGCCTTTTTTCGCCTTCAGCTGACATACTTTTTTGATCAGCTTCTGATGTCCTCTGTGAACTCCATCAAATTTGCCGAGTGTGATTGCTGCCTCTCTGGAATCCTGATAGGCTTCCAGCCCTCTGATATAGTCCATGTTCTTTCCTCTTTAATTACTTTTTTCATTTCCATCAAAAACATTTTACAATCTTGAAGAGATCGTCTTTCCTGCAGTAACAGTAAATCGCAATAAACTGATGCGATTCATCGTACACGCGGACTCTCTCATCGTTCTCATACTCCTTTAATGCTGTTTCCTGTGAAATATCTCTTTTTCTGAAACTATTCCCGTTCCGTACTGCCGCGGCCGTTTTTGGTGGCAGTACGACCTGTGCATACGTTGGAAACATTTCATCTATCGCGATGATCTTCTCCTCCAGAATCCCTTCTTTCTGAAGCTGTGCAATTTCACCGAGCCGGATACTGTCTTCAAGTCCAAACCGCTCTACACGTGTTCTCAAAAGCTCTTTCATGCATCCGCCACAGCCAAGCTTCTGACCGATATCATGACACAGTGTACGGATATACGTTCCCTTTGAACAGGTCACTTCCAGTTTTACCTCCGGAAGATTGATCTCCAGGATCCGGATCTCATGAATCGTGATTCTTCGTGCTTTCCGCTCTACTTCTTTGCCCTCTCTGGCAAGCTCATAAAGCTTTTTCCCGTTAACTTTGAGTGCCGAATACATCGGCGGAATCTGATCGTATTCTCCCTCAAAGCTGCGGATCACATTTTCCACTTTTTCATTGGTCAGATCTTCTGTGCTATGTTTTTCCAGAACCTGACCGGAAGTATCCTGTGTATCCGTCACCTGACCGAGAAGAAGAACCGCCTGATAGGTTTTATCTTTATCTGTCAGCAGGTCACAAAGCTTTGTTGCTTTCCCAAAGCAGACCGGAAGTACTCCTTCGGCATCCGGATCAAGGGTTCCGGTATGCCCGATCTTTTTCTGCTTTACGATCCCACGCAGCTTTGCAACCACATCATGGGACGTATAGCCTTTTTCTTTATATACATTCAGCACGCCATGTATCATTCCGCTTTCGCTCCCACTGTTAAACTGAAGTTCCAGTCTTCTTGCCAGATTGTTGATCGATATCAATGTGGTGTGGCAGTCATGGAGAATCCGGCTGCCCTTGCGTGTCCGCCGCCACCAAAATAGCTTGCAACTACACTTACATCTATCTCTTCACTGGATCGCAGACTTACCTTAAAGGTTCCATGTTCAAGCTCATACATAAAAATTGCAACATCGATACCTTTTGTGAGTTTCAGCTGGCTTACGATTCCAATCCAGATGTTTCGCTTTTACCTGGTAGAAATCCATCTCTCTTTGTAACGTAGATTACAATACATCTTCCGTCCATAAAAAAGAAA
>ENA-OPYX01001865-OPYX01001865.1-human-gut-metagenome-genome-assembly--contig:-NODE-1865-length-10376-cov-2.751781_pt1 | contig 10376 bp, 9 predicted proteins | sample MGYA00242639_ERZ504486 | MGnify/ENA primary metagenome ERZ504486 (study PRJEB26092, sample SAMD00036296) | human gut metagenome | host: Homo sapiens | study: EMG produced TPA metagenomics assembly of... | reverse complement strand
AGCTAGTCTCTCCGAAATATATCCCTTGTATAAACTTTCTCTTTCACATCATCCAAACAAATATCATAACGGTTAGCGATGATGGCTTGACATTGCTTTTTGAAAGCATTTAGATTATTTAGCACCTATGTCCCAGGCCGACACCATCGTCTTCGACAAGACCGGCACCCTGACCCGCGCTACCCCCAAGGTGGTCAAGGTCGTCCCCTTCTCCGGCTGCAGCGAGAGCGAAGTTTTGCAGCTGGCCGCCTGCCTCGAGGAGCACTTCCCCCACTCGATGGCCAATGCTGTCGTCCGGGAGGCCAAAGAGCGCGGCATCTCCCACGAAGAGATGCACTCCGAGGTGGAGTATATCGTGGCCCACGGCATCGCCAGCCGCGTCAGCGGTGAGCGGGTCGTCATCGGCAGCCACCACTTCGTCTTTGAGGACGAGCACTGCACCATCCCCGAGGACGAGCGCGAGAAGTTCGATAACCTTGAGCCGGAGTATTCTCACCTCTATCTGGCCGCTTCGGGCCGTCTGGCCGGCGTCATCTGCATCGCCGACCCGCTGCGTCCGGAAGCTTCCCGCGTGCTGCGCGCTCTGCGCGGCCTCGGCATCACCAACACCGTCATGATGACCGGTGACAGCGAGCGCACCGCCGCCGCCATCGCAAAGCAGGTGGGTGTGGACCAGTTCTTCGCCGAAGTCCTGCCCGAGGACAAGGCTGCTTTCGTCCAGAAGGCCAAGAGCGAGGGCCACACCGTCGTGATGATCGGCGACGGCATCAACGACTCCCCCGCCCTCTCTGCCGCTGACGTCGGCATCGCCATCAACTCCGGCGCTGCCATCGCCCGCGAGATCGCAGACGTGACCATCAAGGCCGACAGCCTCGAGGAGCTGGTCATCCTCAAGACCATCGCCAACTCCCTGCAGCGCCGTGTCAGCGCCAACTACCACTTTGTGCTGACCTTCAACTCTGCCCTCATCGCGCTGGGGGCAATGGGCATCCTGCAGCCTGCGTCCTCTGCCATGCTGCACAACCTCTCCACCATCGGCATCAGCCTGAAGAGCATGACCAATCTCATCCCCGAGGAAAAGGCTCAGAAGGCTCTGGCAGAAAAGAACTAAATCCCATCAGATACAAAAATACCGGCTGTGCATTCAACACAGCCGGTATTTTTATGTTCAGATATTACTCAAGGCCGATCTGCCGGGCGTACTCTTCCAGCAGTTCCCGCTCGAGGAAGGGGGTCTTGACGCCCTCGCGGTCACGGTAAGTCTCATGGCCCTTGCCGATGACGGCGATAAGGTCGCCCTCCTGTGCGTGGTCAACAGCATAATGCAGGGCGTCGAGACGGTCGGGGATCTCCACGAACTTTGCGTCCGGGTTGCCCTTGTTCATGCCCACGCGGATGTCGGCGATGATGTCTTCCACCTTCTCAAAGCGGTTGTTGTCCTCCGTGAGGATGGAGAAATCGGCCATCTTGGCACAAATTTCGCCCATGCCGTAGCGGCGCAGCTTGGAGCGGTTGCCGCCGCAGCCGAACACCACCACGAGACGGTGGGGATTGTAGGCCCGCAGAGTCGTGAGCAGGCTCTCGGTGGAGACTTCGTTGTGGGCGTAGTCCAGCAGGATGGTGAACTTCCTGCTGATGGGGACCAGCTCCACGCGGCCCTTGACCACACAGCGGCCCAGACCTTCGTGGATGGCCTCATCGGGCAGGCCCAGCACCTTGCCCACAGTGAGAGCGGCCAGCGCATTGTAGACGCTGAACTCGCCGGGCATATTCACCTTGACGTCCATATCGTCCTTGCCGGAGACATGGAACTGGACGCCGAGGAAGTCATGGGTGCGGAGCAGCTGGTAAGTACCGGCGCGGTAGTCGGCCTTCTCGCTGTAGCCGTAGGTCACAAGCTTGCAGGTGTGGCCTTCCAGCAGGGCCTCGGTGTTCTCGTCGTCGATGTTCACGACGCCGGTGGTGCAGCGCTTGAAAAGCTGACCCTTCCAGCTGCGGTATTCTTCAAAGGTCTTGTGCTCGCCGGGGCCGATGTGGTCGGGCGAGATGTTCGTGAAGACGCCGATGTCGTAATGGATGCCCGCCACGCGGTCCATCATGAGGCCCTGACTGGACACCTCCATCAGCGCCGTATCGCAGCCGGCGTCCAGAAACTCCCGGAAAGTCTTCTGCAGCTCATAGCTCTCAGGGGTGGTGTTAGCCGTCTCCTGATGGTGGCCGAGGAAGTAGATGCCGTTGGTGCCGATCATGCCCACCTTGCGGCCTGCGGCTTCCAGCACGCTCTTTATCATGTGGGTGGTGGTGGTCTTGCCCTTGGTACCGGTGACACCGATCATGGTCATCCGGCGGGAGGGGTTGCCGAACAGGTTGCCGCTCATGAGTGCCAGCGCATAGCGGCTGCTCTCCACCTTCAGCACGGCAGCACCGGGGACGGTGGAAAGGTCGATGTCGTGCTGGACCACCAGCGCCGTCACGCCGTCGGCCACGCACTGGGCGGCGTAGTCGTGGCTGTCCCGCTGGGTACCCACGATGCAGACGAAAAGTCGGCCCGGGGCCGCCTTGCGGCTGTCGTAGATGATGTCCTCGATGTCAAGTTCAAGGCTGCCCTGCACCAGCGTATAGGACACGCCCTCCAACAGTTGTTCCAGTTTCATCGTTCAAATGCTCCTTATTGCTGTTCTGCCGCTGCGGCAGTAGGGTCTTCGGCGGGCGCGGCTTCCGCGCCCTCAGTATCGGGTTCGGTGCCGGAGGCTTCCTCCGGCTGGCTCTCGGCTTCTGCCTCCGCCGGGGCGACAGGCTCTTCCGGGGCCGTCCAGCCCGAGGGCAGGGTCGGCTCACCCTGTGCAAAGCGGAATTTGCGGCTGGAAGAGGCGCTCAGGTGGCTCAGATCCAGCATACCGGTGTCGGTGGGCGAGCAGCCCTTGCCGTCCTCGTTGAGCAGGACATACTTTGCCAGCCGGAGTTTGTAGTCCAGCTCATTCAGGGTACCCAGAAGCACGCTGATGCGGCCCTGATACAAAAACGCCATCTGCTCCGGGTCCTCGAACTCGATGCGGGTGACATCCGCCCCCAGCTCACTGCTGTCCAGTGCGGTCAGCAGAGTGTTCAGGGACTCGAGCCGCTTATCCGTGGGCGGTCCGGCCTCGCTGGATGCGGCGCTGTCAGACGCCGCGCTGTCCGAAGACGCGCCGGACGGTCCTGTCTCAAATTCCAGCTGTGTACCCGGCGTCGTGGACACCGGCTCGCCGCCGCAGAGGATGATAAGATCCGGCTGGGCCGAATCCTTATCCAGTATCTTCAGTCCCGCAGAAAGGCTCAGCCAGCCGCCGGACGTCTGCATGGCGTAGACGGCAGTGGCCGCGTTGGTCCGCACCACTACGGTGTTAGGGTAATCCCGCTCCACCCGGATATTTTCCAGCAGCGGGAACTGCTTTTCCAGCGCAGCGGCCTTTTCGGCGGGGTCGAAGCTGAAGATGTTCTCTTCCGCGTGGACGCCCAGCGCCTGCAGGATCTCAGCGCTGGAATAGCCGCCCACCTCCTGCACCACCTCTCCATCGACCGCCACTTCTAAGGTGTTTATCTTGAAGAGCATGGTCACGGTGAGGTAGACGCCCACCCCGATGACGCAGAGCAGCAGCGCCAGCGCCGTCAGGCGGCGGATGGCCCTGCGGCGGCGGACAGCGGCCCGGGTCAGACGGCGCTTCTTTCTGCCCTCCCGCCGGGCCGGGCTGCGGAGGTTCGCCTCCGTGGGGCGGTAGCGCCCGCCGCTCTGGGGCCTCCGGGCGCTCTGGGCCGCTGGCCATTGCGGGGGCGGCTCCCATTTGTGGGGTAGGCGGTCGTGTTCTGACGGGGCCGCTGGCTTCTCTGCTGGCCCTGACGGCGGCTCTGGTTCTGGTTATTGGGCCGTCGCGCCGTCTGCTGGGGAAACTGGATGCTGTTGTCCGCATATCCCGAGCTGTGGTTTTCGAACGTCACATTGCCGCCCGAGAAGTCCAGCGTCTGCTCCTGATAGCCTTGCGTCCGGCGGCGGTTCTGATTCGAGGGACGCCGGTCCTGCGTCCAGTCGTAGGCTTTGCGGGGCTTTCCCTGCCGCCGGGCGCTGTTCTGCTGGATTGAACTGCTGGGGCGTCGGCTCTTGTTCCGATCCTGCTGCATGGTGCGGCGTCGCCTCCTTTCCGTCTGATTATTTTATCACAAGAGTGCTGCCGAATCAATCACGGCGTCTTGACCAGTTTCATCAGGGCGTCGGCGATGCGGTCGAGGCTGTCGTCCACCGAAAGGGTGCGGGCGTTCCTGCCCATGGCAGCCAGCTTGCCCGGCTCGGCCAGCAGGCCGGAGACGGTCGAGACCAGCTTCTCGCCGGTCAGATCCTTTTCCTCGATGACCACAGCGGCACCGGCCTTCTGCAGCTCCATGGCGTTGTAATACTGGTGGTTCTCCGCCACATTGGGGCTGGGGATGAGGATGGCGGCGCGGCCCTCGGCTTCCAGTTCGGCCAGCGTCAGCGCACCGGCACGGCTGATGACGAGGTCGGCAGCGGCCAGCAGCTCGGGCATATTGTTGATATATTCCTTCACCACGAGGCTCTCGCCGGGAGCAAAGCCTTTTTCCTTTTCAAGATTTTGAAACAGCTCCACGCCGTACTGTCCGGTGGCATGGATGTGGAGCACAGGCTTGTGCTCTTTCTGCTCCCATGCGCAGAGGTCGGCCACCACCTCATTGACGCGGCGGGCGCCGAGGCTTCCGCCGAAGGAGAGGATGACGGTGCGGTCACCGGCACCCAGCTGGGCGCGGATGGCGTCCCGCTCCCCTGCCTTCTCGAACACTTCAGGCCGCACCGGGTTGCCCACGACCTGCGTCTTTTCGGGCGCACCCAGCTTTTCCACAGCGGCAGGCACGGCGGCGAACACGATGTCCACGTCCGGGGCCAGCAGCTTGTTGGTCACGCCGGGGAAAGCGTTCTGCTCATGGATGGCGGTCTTGATGCCCTTCTTGGCGGCGCAGCGCACCACCGGGCCGGAGACGTAGCCGCCGCAGCCGATGACGAGGTCGGGCTGTACTTCCTTCATCATGGCCCGGGCTTTCGGGCCGGAGAGGGCCAGGTTCCAAAGGGTGATGATGTTCCGCTTGATGTTGTTCAGGGAGAGCCTGCGCTGGAAACCGGTGATCTCGATGTGGTGGAAGGGGTAGCCCGCCTGGGTCACAAGGCGGTATTCCATGCCCTCCTTCCGGCCTGCAAAGTGTATCTCGGCGGACGGGTCGGCCTTTTTGATGGCTCCCGCAATGGCCAGAGCCGGGTTGATATGTCCGGCAGTTCCGCCGGCTGCGATAAGTACACGCATGGTGATTTCCTCCTTATTTGGATGTGCTCAATATCCCATGTTGGGGTCGAGCCGGATGGTGTTATTGGACTTTTCTTTTTCCCGCTGTTCCCGCAGGGCGCGGAGATTCTCCCGTTCAAGGCGGGCGCGCTCGCCGCCCCGGCCGATGTTTATCATCACGCCCATCTCGGCCAGCAGCAGGATCAGGCTGGTGCCGCCGGAGGAGAAGAAGGGCAGCGAGATGCCGGTGTTGGGCAGGGTGTTGGTGACGACCGCGATGTTGCAGAACACCTGCCACGCAATTTGGGCCATGATGCCGATGCCCACCAGTGTGCAGTAGCGGTTCTCGGCGTGGAAGGCCAGCCACAGCCCCTGCACGAGGAAGAGCACGAAGAGCAGGATGACGATGACGGCACCCACGAAGCCCAGCTCCTCGCACACGACGCTGAAGATGAAGTCGTTGGTGCTCTCGGGAAGCCAGAGCTGTTTTTCGATGCTGTTGCCGAGGCCGAGGCCGGTGACACCGCCGGAGCCGATGGCGTACAGGCTCTGCACGGTCTGGTCGGTCATCTTGCTCAGGTCGTGGGTCCAGCCGTCCAGACGGCTCTGTAAGTACGGGATGGAGTCGATGTGCTCCAGCACGGTGCGGAGCAGCAGCACAGCGGACGCGCCGCCCGCCCAGGTGATGATGCCGCCGCTACCGCCCAGCAGCAGGATGGTGCCGCAGATGGCCGTCGTCAGGACGATGCCGGACATATGCGGCTCAAGCATGAGCAGGATGACCACCGGGATGAGGGGCAGCAGCGGGACGATGAGTTCCCGCACGATGCGCTGATAGAGCCACTGGCCTGCCGGGACGCGCCGCCCGGAGGCGGGGTCCAGCTTTTCCAGATGGGGCGCTTTCGCGGCCAGATGGGCCGTGAGCAGTATCATCTCGAACTTTGCGATCTCCGATACCTGAATGGTAAAGCCGATGCGCAGCCAGCGGCGGCAGCCGTTGAGGGGCGCACTGAACAGCACCGCGATAAGCATCACGATGCAGACGACATAGCCCGGCCCGACCATCCTGCGCAGAAAGCGATGGTCGATGCGAGAGAAGAGCAGCATGACCGCGAGACCCAGACCCAGGCAGAACACCTGCGACTTGATGTAGTAAAAGCTGTCGCCCATCCGCAGGTAGCCCGTGGTGTAGCTGGCACTGAACAGCATGATGAGTCCGAACACGATGATGACTGCCAGCGTCGCCAGCCAGTTGATGAGCACCTGCGGCCAGGGGCCGGGGCTCGACAAGATGGCAAAGGACTCAGACTTTTTTCTCCGGATGGTCGCCATCCGCATTCCCTCCTTATCAGGTCCCGGCTCAGCTGGCCCGCGCCGCCTGCAAGGTCAGCGCAAGGCCCAGCATTGCCAGGACTCCAAAAATATAAAAGATATTCACCGGGTCAAAGCCCCGCTTTTCCAGCCAGCGGTGGAGCGGCGCGGTGCCGAACAGCTGCCGCCGCCCGCCGGAGGCTTTCCAGACGATGATCTGCAGAGCCACCATGCCGCCTTCCAGCCAGTAGGGCAGAGCCAGCGGGAGCGTCAGCCCGGGCCAGCCGACGCTCAGCGGCACACAACCCAGCGCACCGGCTAAAAACTGGCATCCCACTGCACCGGGGCGGAGCTTTGCGGGGTAGAAATTCCAGAGCAGGAAGGCCATCAATGCCCCGGCCAGCGCCGCCGGAAGGACGCCCAGCGGGAACCAGCCCAGGAGGGTCATAGCCGTCATGAGACCCAGCATGGCGATGAAGGCGCAGCCGCAGACCGTGCCGTCCATGCCGTCGGCGGTGCGGGCGCTCTCGGCCAGCGCCACTAAAATCGCCAGCCAGACCACCGGGGCCAGCGGCCCGAGGGTGCAGTAGCCAACGCCCGGCAGGGCCAGCCCATCGGGCAGGCAGTGGTTCAGCCCCAGCAGGGCCAGCACCAGCGTGCCGGAGGCCGCTTCCAGCGCCAGCCGCACCGGGCGGCGCAGCCCCAGCGGCGACCGATGCCGCAGCCGGGCCACATCGTCCGCAAGGCCCACGGCCCCGAAGCAGAGCGCCCCGAACAGGGCGATGAGCAACCGGGTGGTCAGCAGGCTCTCGGTCCCCAGCAGCTCCGGCTGGGCGACACAGGCCGCTGTCCAGCCGACGCCTACCGCCGCCAGCGTCCCCACCATCAGGCAGAGCCCGCCCATCGTGGGCGGCTCATTTTCCTCCTGCTGGACGCGGAACGCCCGCAGCAGCGGCGTCATCAAATTCCCGAGCGCCGCCGTGAGGACGAACCCCAGCGTTGAGGCGACGATCAAGGCAAAACGAATCATAATAACGATACTCCAAGTATTTTACTTTGCGCAGACAGGATAAAACAGGGCCAGCGCCTTTTCCAGTGCCATGCCCCGGCTGGCCTTCACCAGCAGAGCGTCGCCTGGGGCCATCCGGGCCAGCAGAGCGTCTGCGGCCTGCTGGTAATCCTCAGCGTGGACGACGTCGGCGAGGCCCGCGTCCTTTGCGGCCTTTGCCGTCCGTGCAGCCTCGGGGCCGTAGGTGACAAGAGCGGTCAGCCCGGCCTCTGCGGCCTGACGGCCCAACTCTTCATGAGCGGGCGCGCTCATCCCGCCCAGTTCCAGCATATCGCCCAGCAGAGCGAAGCGGCGCTTGCAGGGGTACTCTTTGAACATCGCCAGCGCAGCCTTCATGCTGTCGGGGTTGGCATTGTAGCAGTCCTCGATGACGTCCATGCTGCCTGCGTGGACGACCTTCTGGCGCATACCGGTCTGCTCGAAATCGGCCAGACCCTCGATGACGCCCTCGGGCGCGAGGCCCAGACGGGTGGCGGCGGCGTAAGCAGCCAGTGCATTCGCCACGTTGTGACGTCCCATCGCAGGAATCGTCACCTCATAGCGGCCTGCATTTTTATCGCAGAGGGTGAAGGCCATGCCGTCGCCCTCCTGCCGGACATTGAGGGCGCAGACGTCGGCGTTCTCGTCGCCGAGACTGAACCACACGGGCCGGACATGGGTGGGCAGAGCGGCTTTGCGCAGGAAGGGGTCGTCGCCGTTGAGCACGAGGGGCGAACCCTCGGCAAGGCCGGCGCAGATTTCCAGCTTCGCCTTGCAGATGTTCTCCTGACTGCCCAGATTGCCGATGTGGGACACGCCGATGCAGGTGATGATGCCCACATCGGGGCGGGCGCACTTTGCCAGACGCTCGATCTCACCGGCGTGGCTCATGCCCATCTCGACGACAGCGTACTCCGTATCCCTGCCGATGCGGAACATGGTGCGGGGCAGGCCCAGCTCATTGTTCTGGTTGCCCTCGGTCTTGATGGTATTGCCAAAGCCCGCGATGGCGGCGTAGGTCATCTGCTTGGTGGTGGTCTTGCCCACACTGCCGGTGACGCCCACCACCTTCGGGTGGAACTGGCTGCGGTAGTTCGCGCCCATGACCATCATGGCGTGGTAGCTGTCGGGGCTGATAACCGCCCGTTCAGCCGGGACGCCCTCCACCGGATGGTTGAGGACGACGTAGGCCGCGCCCTCTTCCAGCGCCTTGGCCGCGAAATCGTGGCCGTCGAAGCGCTCACCGGGGAAAGCCACAAAGATGCAGCCGGGGCAGACCTCGCGGCTGTCGGTGGTCACGAGGCCGATGGGCTGGCTGTCGGCGAAGCCCTCGGGGGCAAGGCCTTTCAAAAGCAGGTCTGCTGCGATTTTTTCCATAATAAATCTCCTTATCCGCAAGTGATGGTGACGACGGTGCCCTTCTGGACGCTGGAGCCGGCGGCCTCGCTCTGGCTCTGCACCGTACCGGCGCTGTCGCCCGCCACCTGACAGTTCAGGCCGGCGGCGGTCAGCATCTGGCGGGCAAAGTCGGCACTCTTACCACTGACGTCCGGCACTTCCGTGTGGCTGCCGGAATAGGTATCGGTGTAAAGATAAATGGTGGTGCCGCTGGCCACCGTTGCGCCCGCGTGGGGGTACTGGTAGGTGACGACGGCGGCGGTCTGGTCGCTCTCGCTCTCCACGAGCTGATGCTTGAGGCCCTTGGTATTCAGGGAGACCTGCGCATTGCTCCACTCCTTGCCCACGAGGTTCGGCACCTTGACGGTATTCTGGCTGCGGTCGATGCCATCGGTGGCAATGCCCAGATAGGGGGCTATCTCACTGATGATGTTGCCGACCACAGGCGCAGCCAGGATGGACGAATAGTCGGTGTGGGCGTTGTTGGGGTCGTCCAGCATGACGTAGACCAGAATTTCGGGGTCGTTGGCAGGCAGGACGGCGGCAAAGGAGGCGACTTTCTTGTAATCGCCGTCGGCGCGGCGCTCCATGTTCAGCTGCTCGGACGTACCGGACTTGCCGCCGATGCGGTAGCCCGCGACGTAGGCGTTGGAACCGCCGCCGGTGGTGGTGCCGTCGCCCACCTCATACTCCATGATCTGGCGGATGGTCTCGCTGGCGCTCTTGCTGATGACCTGTCGGCGGACGTTCGCACCGATCTCCTCGACGACGTTGCCGTTCTGGTCGGTTATCTTATCCACCACATGAGGGGTGACGAGGTAGCCGCCGTTGACGGCTGCCGAGACGGCGGTGCAGACCTGCAGCGGGGTCACGGCCATTGCCTGACCGAAGGACGAAGACGAAAGCTCGACCTCGCCCAGCTGGCTCTTGGTGTAATATTTCATCATGCCCGTCTCGTTGGGCAGGTCCACGCCGGTGCGCTCGGTGAAGCCGAAAGCGTCGAAGTAGTCGTAGAAGGCGCTGGAACCCAGCCGCTGACCCAGCTGGATGAAGTAGATGTTGCAGCTGTTCCGGAGGGCCTCGGCGAGGTTCTGGACGCCGTGGGCCTTCTTACCGGCGCAGTGGTACGTCTCTTTCGCCACGCCGTAGGCACCGGAGCAGTTGAAGGTGGTAGTTTTTGCTGAATTCGGTCAGCACAAGGTCTTTGTTTCGATCCTGTACCATGCCGACACTCCACGGATTGACAAAGAGAAGCAGCGGATTTCCCTTGAGGTCCATGACCTTCTTCATATCGGATG
>ENA-OPYX01001864-OPYX01001864.1-human-gut-metagenome-genome-assembly--contig:-NODE-1864-length-10376-cov-4.122549_pt1 | contig 10376 bp, 9 predicted proteins | sample MGYA00242639_ERZ504486 | MGnify/ENA primary metagenome ERZ504486 (study PRJEB26092, sample SAMD00036296) | human gut metagenome | host: Homo sapiens | study: EMG produced TPA metagenomics assembly of... | reverse complement strand
GCCGGAAGTCCTTCCTGTACGTGTGCCAAACCTTTTAGTAAAACGGCGCAGAGGGAATTGCCGTTGGTATGAGTACCAGCATTCCTACCCACAATTTAGGGGGAAGTAGTGGATGTAGTCCAGGCATATATTGATGATCCGGCAGCTCCTACAGAAGAACTGATGGAATATCTGCCGGGACCTGACTTCCCAACCGGAGGCATTATTGCAAATAAAAGCGAGCTGCCACAGATCTATGAAACAGGTGTTGGCAAGATCAAATTAAGAGGCCGTTTTGAGGTAGAACTGGGCAAGCGGAAAGTTGATAAGGACAAACTGATCATCACAGAGATTCCTTATACCATGATCGGTGCAGGTATTAATAAATTCCTGGTAGATGTGGCAGATCTGGTAGAGTCCAAGAAGCTGACCGATGTAGTGGACATTTCCAACCAGTCCAATAAGGACGGTATCCGCATTGTGTTAGAACTTCGCAAGGACGCAGATATTGACCGTATTAAAAATATTCTTTATAAGAAGACCAAGTTAGAAGATACTTTTGGTGTCAACATGCTTGCCATTGCAGACGGCAGGCCGGAAACATTAAACTTAAAAGGCATCCTGCGTAATTTCATGGAATTCCAGTATCAGAATACCGAGCGCAAATACAATGTGCTTCTGGAAAAAGAACTGGATAAGAAAGAAATCCAGGAAGGTCTGATCGCAGCCTGTGACTGTATTGACCTGATCATTGCCATTTACGTGGTTCTAAGAATTTAAAAGATGCCAAGGCATGTCTGGTAAACGGCGACATTTCCAATATTCATTTTAAAGTAGCCGGTTTTGAAGAAGATGCAAAGAAGCTTCATTTTACAGGGCGTCAGGCATCTGCGATCCTGGAAATGCGTCTGTATAAGCTGATCGGATTGGAAATATTAGCCCTTGAAAAAGAACACAGAGAGACTTTAAAGAAGATCGCCGAATACAAGAAGATCCTTGGCAGCAGAGCGGTTATGAACCAGGTGATCAAAGATGATCTGGCTGCCATCAAAGCAGAATTTGCTATTCCAAGACGGACCCGTATTGAAGACGGGGCAGAGGCTGTTTATGTGGAAAATGAAATTTCCGTTCAGGAAGTTGTTTTCGTTATGGACCGCTTCGGCTATTGCAAGACCATGGACCGCTCCATCTACGAGAGGAACCAGGAGACCGTGGACAGCGAGAATGTCCGGGTACTTCCGGTGATGACGGACGATAAGCTCTGCATGTTCTCGGATACCGGAAACATGTACCAGGTGAAGGTTGCGGAGTTCCCGACACTGAAGATGAAAGACAAGGGAATCCCCATCGAGCAAATTGCCATTCGAACCGCCGATGTGAACGAGCTGAAAAACACCGATTTGATGTCCCCAAGCTGTCCGATTCGCTATATTATCACGGTCAATGCGCTGAAAGAGGGCTGGGATTGCCCCTTTGCCTATATCCTTGCGTCCCTCGCCAATAAGACCAGTCAGGTTGACGTGGAGCAGATTTTGGGACGGATTCTCCGTCTGCCCCATACGAGTCAGCATACGCAGAGCGCACTCAATATGTCCTATGTGCTGACTTCTTCCAACGACTTCAACAATACTGTGGCGCATATCGTCAAGGGCTTAAACAGCGCAGGTTTCAGCGATAAGGACTATCGGATTGGAGAGTCTGCAAAACCTCAGATTCCCGAACAGGCAGCAGAGCAAATCACGCTGCCCGACCCGCAGGGAGCTTCCGAACCGGAAAGCGCAGAGGACGATTTTGCATGGTTGGACGATAAATCTATTGACACAGAGTTGGAACGGCGCAGAGAACAGGCAAAAACGCCTGAAATCACCCCGAAAGCCGACACCATGCTGGACGCTGCCGCAGAGGTCGAAAAGGCATATACAGACGCAATTCAGCAGACCGGCAATGATCCGGTGATGGACAATCTTCCGTGGGAGGTGCGGGATAAAGTGAAAACATTTTGGGTAAATCCGCAGTTCCGGGAGGATATTGAAACGCTGCAAATCCCGCAGTTTTTCCTGAAAGTTGAGCAATCTTTGTTTACAGACGGTTCTTTTGAACTGCTGGACAAGGAAATGCTGGCAGAGGGCTTTACCCTCAAGGGCAAGGCATACGACATTGATTTTGCCGCCGCAGACGATGAAATCCGCGAAATCGACGTACGGGAGCAGGACGGCGGTTTGCCGAAGGTATTCAAGATGGAGAGCGCCGAACAGCGGTACTTCAAAGAGTGGTTCAACAATCTGCCACCGGAAAGCCGGGTACGTCAATGCAAGGAAATGATGTTCAATCAGCTTAACAAGCTGAACATGGTGGATGCCGCCGAACTGAGAGCCTACATAAACCGCATTGTGGACGATATGGACAAAGCGCAGCTCGCCGCCATGGAGAAAGCCCCGCTGGGCTATGCGGCGAAGATCCGTGACAAGATCGAAACGCTGCTGGAAGCCCACTATCGGGAAACTTTTGATAAGTGGTTGGAAACGGAACGCATTGTCTGTATGCCCTCGTTCCGTCTGCCCCACGCAATCCATCCTACCACCCATACTGACATATACGCCCGTTCGCTGTATACGGCTGAGGATGGCGACATGAACAAGCTGGAACAGAAGCTGATTGTGGAGTTGACCGCCCTGCCGAATGTCCGCTGGTGGCACAGGAATATTGCCCGTCAGGGTTTTGCAATCAACGGCTTTATCAAGCACTACCCCGATATTCTGATTATGACCCAAAGCGGCAAGCTCATCTGCGCGGAAACCAAGGGCGAACACCTGAAAAACGACGATAGCCGGGAGAAAATCGCGCTCGGTCAAGCATGGAGCAGTCATGCGGGAAGTCAGTTCCGGTACTATATGGTGTTTCAGGAGGAAAATGATATTCTTAAGGGTGCTGTCAGCATGCGTAGATTTGTAGAAATCGTTGCTGCTTTATAAGGAGCTTATCATGCGCATATATAAAAATTTTAAAGAATCAAACAATGTCACGCTATACAATGGCGATTGTAGAAAGCTGTTGAAACGATTACCTAGCGAAAGTGTGGACTTAGTTGTAACATCGCCTCCGTATTGTATTGGGAAAGCCTATGAGGATCCTCATGACGATATCGAAACCTTTAGGAAACAGCATCAAGATATTTTTAGTGACCTGTATAGAGTTGTAAAACCCGGTGGAAGTATCTGTTGGCAAATCGGATATCATGTGTCTGATAAATGCGTTGTACCACTTGACTACATTGTTTATGACATATTTACATCCATGAGTGAAGGGCTAGATAATCCTTTGATATTGAGAAATCGCATTGTTTGGACATTTGGACACGGGTTAAATAGTACGACGCGATTTAGTGGTAGGCACGAAATGATTTTGTGGTTTACAAAAGGTCTACAGACTGTTTTCAATTTGGATGAGGTGCGAGTTCCTCAAAAGTATCCTGGAAAACGATTTTATAAGGGACCGAATAAGGGGCAACTCAGTGGCAATCCAATGGGCAAAAATCCTTCTGATGTGTGGGATATACCAAATGTAAAAGCAAAACACATTGAAAAGACAGCTCATCCATGTCAATTTCCTGTAGCTATTCCCCGACGGTTAATTAGAGCATTGACGAATAAAAATGGTCTAGTATTGGATCCATTCATGGGTTCTGGTACGACCGGAGTTGCAGCTTTGATAGAGGGGAGACGCTTTGTTGGATCCGAAATTCAAAAAAGCTATTTTGATATCTCCGTCGAACGTATTAAAGATGCATCTGATGGCAAAGCCAAAATACGCGAAGATAGACCTGTCACAGAACCAAACCCGAATGCAGCAGTAGCAAAATTACCCGATGAATTTCGAAGAATAAGGGAGGCAAATGATGAATAAAAAATCCACAAAAAGAAAGCCTCTGACTCAGGAGCAAATTGATAAGCGGACTAAAACTGTGTTCAAGCGAAAAATTAGAAATATTTTCACTGGGATGGGCTTCACATATGTCCCTACCAATGATCACGAAATGGTTATTGGGCTACGGAAAGTAGAAATTGATGCCCTGTTTATCTTTGAAAATATCTGGCTTTTATGTGAGGACACCATTAAATCGGCTAATATCAAAGAACATATTAGAACCAAAAACGAGGCATTTGGCGAAATTAAGAAAAATTTATCTTCATTTCAAGATAAATTGATCGAGCTTTTTCCGGATAAAGCTGAACTATTAAATCGGTATGATGTAGGACGTATTAAAGTATATGGATTATACGTTTCGAAAGAAGAGGGTTCTCTTTCGGAGGACGAAGATAAGCTGTTTTCAAATTTAATTTTCATCCAACCAAAGACTTTAAATTACTTTCAATGGATTTCGCAATGTATCAAGCTTTCGGCAAGGAATGAGATATTCCGATTCTTAAATATTAAAAATTCGGATATCGGTAACATTTCAAGTTCAAATGCAGACACAAAAATCACCGCGCCAATTATTTACCCCAAATCTTTTACCGGACTTAAAAATGGCGTTCGAATTGTCTCATTCATGATGTCTGCCGAAGATTTGTTAAACACTTGCTATGTTCTTCGAAAAGACAATTGGTCAGAATCTATTTGGCTGTATCAACGGTTAATAGAAAAAGGAAAGATAAAGAATATCCGGAATTTTTTAGCGTCAAAGGGTGCGGCATTTTACAATAATATTATTGTTGCATTACCAGATACTGTAGCATTTTGTGATGAAGCACATCAATATAAAACGATAGATGAAATTGGTGCGTTGGAAGGGAACTGTCAGCTTGTTTTACCGAAAGAAATGAACAGCATTTGTGTAATTGACGGGCAACATAGAATATTTGCGCATTACGAAAGCGGCATCCCATCTAAACAAGAAAGAACAATTGCAGAGCTCAGAAAACAACTGCATTTACTTGTCACTGGGTTAATATTTCCAAAGGATATGCCACCGGAAGAACGGGCAAGAATTCAAAGCGAGATTTTCTTGGACATTAATTCGAATGCAAAGCTTGTTCCCCAAAATGTATTACTGCAAATTAAACGCATCAATAATCCTATTGCAGATGAGAGCATAGCACAGTTTGTGGTTGAACAGCTTAACAAGCAAGGTGTGTTTCAGAACCTCTTGCAACTCTCTACGCTCGACAATGGGAAAATCAAAACGGCATCTATTGTGAAGTTTGCTCTCAGATATTTAGTTACTGTAACTCCCGCCGAAGGCAAACAAAGTTTGTTTAATTACTGGGATGGTGATAAGAATGCTCTTTTAGCTATGGATGGAAACGCCATTGAAGAGTATGTAAAATTTTGTGTATCGACTCTCCGAAACTATTTTGGAGCTATCAAGAAAAATCTGCGCAAACAATGGGATGATACAGATTCAAAGCTTCTATCTGTTATTTCTATCAATGGATTTATCATTGCATTGACGCGGCAGTTAAGCGTCAATGGGGTAAATGATTTTGATTTTTATGATCGCATTTTTAATGGATGGACGATTGATTTTTCAAAGGATGGCTTCAAATATACATCTAGCCAATATCGAAAATTCTCAACTCAAATTCTGCGTGAAGTCTTTCAAATATCAGATGAAATAATTGCTACTATATAGGATGATTCCCCCTACCGGATCAATCACAAATTGATCACGATAGGGGGAATTAGTCTATCCTGAACACATGGCTGATTCGAACTGGAGTCACGGGGATATTTGTTTCTGTCAATATCCTATTGGTAAATAGAGAAAAAATGTCTTCTGCACAGTACTTTTGGCTCTCTTCTTGAATTGTTTCGCACATTTTATTGACGAGTTTATATTGTTCGTCAGATATCTGTGCCTCAAAATAATATTTTATTCCGCGGATTGTAACAGAATATAATTTCATGCTTTGTTACGCTCTCCCAATGACTTAAAATGGTTTTAGATTTCAATGAAGTTCAGAGCTATTATATGCAAGAAGATAAACTTATATTACACAACAAAACGCGCAATTTCTTCAAAATCCGGGTTGACATCTGCTCGGATTTTGATTATACTATACTTAACCCGAATTGGAGGTTGAACAGCATGAAACAACTGGGTATGCGCCTTCGCGCATTGCGGGAAGGCATTGGTTTATCCCAATCAAAATTTGCCGACGTAATCGGTTCTACGCAGTCCAGCATCAACCGCTATGAAAACGGTCAGGCAACGCCGACAGTTGAGCTTCTGCGCAAGTATGCGGACTATTTTGACGTTTCAATGGACTATATTTTTGCCCGCTGTGATGATCCGCATGGCAAGCTGTATGAAGCGAAACCTCCGGTTGACGCGAACAATCCTGAACTGAGAAAGTTCGTTGAGATGTGCTTCGATCCGGAATCACCGATGAACGAAAAGCTGAAAGAAGCAATGCTGAAAATGCTTGGGGAGGCGAAGGCATGAGCAATGAATTAACCCGTAATCCGGGACGGTTTGATGAAGTCATCCATATTATCGACAACGCTCGCAGCCGTGCCATGAAAGCAGTCAATGCAGAGCTTATCCAGATGTACTGGGAAATCGGCGCTTATGTCAGCGGTAGAGTGAAGGATGGCGGCTGGGGAAAAAGCGTGGTTGCCGATTTCTCTGAGTTTCTGCAAGCGCATTATCCGGGAACAAAGGGATTTTCTGCGCAGAACATCTGGCGCATGAAGCAGTTTTATGAGACTTATTGTGACAACGAAAAACTCTCACCGCTGGTGAGAGAAATTCCATGGACAAGCAATCTGCTGATTATGACTGGCTGTAAAACCGATGAAGCGCGTGAGTTTTACCTTCGCCTGTGCATTGCAAACCGTTACACAAAACGTGAATTGGATCGTCAGATCGGCAGTATGCTGTATGAGCGGACGATGATCTCTCACGAAAAGCATAAGGACCTGCTTGTTGGGAACGGCGGACTTGCGGCTTTGCGCGATTCCTATGTGTTTGAATTTCTTGACCTTGAAGAACCGTACAAGGAAAAGGATTTGCGGCGTCAGATTGTCTCGCATCTGAAAGATTTCATTTTAGAGTTTGGACATGATTTCACTTTTGTTGGCGAAGAATACCGCGTTCAAGTTGGCAACACGGATTTCTTCATTGATCTGCTGTTCTATAACCGTGCATTGTCCTGCCTTGTTGCAATCGAATTGAAAATTGATACCTTCCGACCTGAACATCTGGGACAGCTCAATTTTTATTTGGAAGCACTTGACCGCGATGTAAAGAAGCCAAATGAAAATCCGAGCGTTGGCTTAGTCCTCTGCACCGGTAAGGATGATACTGTAGTCGAATATGCGCTCAGCAGGTCCATGTCTCCGACAATGGTCGCAGATTACACATTGCATCTGCCTGATAAAGCAATCCTGCAAAGTAAGCTGCGTGAATTGACAGAACTTGCTTTGGAAAGCGGCGAAGGCAACGAGGGTGATGAAGAATGAACGCTGTTATCTACGCCCGCTATTCCTCAGACAGCCAGCGCGAGGAATCCATTGAAGGTCAGCTCCGCGAGTGCAGGGAATATGCTGAACGCAACAACATGACCATTGTTGGAACGTATATTGACCGGGCATTATCTGCAAAAACGGCAGATCGACCGGAGTTCCAGCGCATGATCAAGGACAGCGTAAAAGAGCTGTTTGAGATCGTACTTGTGTGGAAGCTCGACCGCTTTTCCCGCGACCGTTACGACAGCGCTCACTACAAGCACATTCTGAAAAAGAACAGCGTAAAGGTTATTTCTGCGAAAGAGCATATCTCCGAAGGCCCGGAGGGTATTATTCTGGAAGCAATGCTGGAGGGCTATGCTGAGTTCTATTCTGCTGAGTTATCAGAGAAGATCCATCGTGGGCAGAAAGAGAATGCATTGAAAGGAAAAAACAACGGCGGTGGCGTTCCGCTCGGCTATCTGTTGGACAAGAAAGCACAGAAGCTTGTGATCGATCCCGTGACTGCACCATTAGTGGTTGAGATATTTGAAAAGTATGCTGATGGCAAATCGGTTCGTTCCATTGTTGAGGATTTCAATACCCGCAGACTTAAAACGAAAAAGGGACAGCCGTTCAATATCAATAGTTTCAGCTCTCTGCTGAAAAACCGCAAATACATTGGCGAGTATCGCTATCAGGATGTTGTAATTGAGGGCGGCGTTCCTGCTATCGTTCCGGAAGACCTGTTCAACCGTGTGCAGGAACGCATGGAGAAGAACCGCCATACTCCCGCAATGGCAAAAGCAAAAGAGGACTATCTGCTGACAACAAAGCTGTTCTGCGGCAAATGTGAGCGCATGATGGTTGGTGAAAGCGGTAAGAGCCATACCGGCGCTATGCACTATTATTACAAGTGCAACGGTGCGAAGCGCCTGAAGGATTGCGACAAGAAGGCTGTTCGCAAAGATTGGATTGAACGTGTTGTTGTCCACCTGACCATGCAGCGCGTCATGGATGAAGAGAAGATTAACAGGCTCATCGATGCAATTCTTGTTATGCAGGAGCAAGAAGACACAACAACCCCTGCGCTTCGTTCACAGCTTGCGGAAACCGAGTCCTCCATTGGAAACATTCTGAAAGCAATCGAGCAGGGCATTTTCACGCCGTCCACCAAACAGCGGCTTGACGAGCTGGAAGCACGAAAAGAAGAAATCCTTGTGAATATCCAGACTGCTGAACTGCAAAAGCCAAAGCTGACCCGCGAACAGATGACGGCATGGTTTGAGCAGTTCCGTCATGGCGATCCAGCAAACCGTGATTTTCAGAAACGCCTGATTGATACATTTGTAAACGCCGTGTATGTGTTCGATGATAAACTGGTCTTGACCTACAACTATCAACATGGGACGCAGACAATCTCACTTGACGAGATCGCATCGGCACTGAGTTCGGATTTTGATGGGGCTACTCCACCACACGTGAGCCAGACGAACCCTCTGTGCTCCACCAAAGGGAAGAGCCTCACCGCTTTGCAGTGAGGCTCTTCCCTTTTCATCTTATAGCATCCTTATCCCATGAAATCAAGCAGCACGTCGATGTCCTGACTGATGGCGCGAAGATAGTCAGCTCCGCCGCGCTGGCCTCTATAGTTCCGGGCGCGGCTGCTCATCTCATTCAGGAGCTCTTCCTTCCGCACCAGAACGGGGTCTCCGATCCACTCGTCTTTCTCTATAAAGGCTTCCAGCTGCTCATATTCTTTTATGATACGGACGTTGGACAGGTTCTCCGGGAGGGTACGGGCATCGAACCAGTCCGGCTGCGCGTGAAAGTCCAAAGGCGGCAGCGGGTCCAGCGGCTCATCGGCGTCCCACACATAGGGATGCCGGTCATCTTCTTCCGGCGTCTTCTTGAAGCGTCCTACCCGATTCTCGGCCTTGCCGACCGTCTCATAGTGGTTGAACAGCGCCTCAGCATCGTAACCATAGAGCTCGTAGGCGTCCGAATAGCGGTCTGCATAGTCCTTGTACTGGAACGTCTCGACGCTTTCCGTCCCCGGGGTACGGTCAAGCCAGATGCTCACCGCCTCCGCATGGGTGGGCAGAGCTGCCATGACTGTCAGGGCCAGAACGCCCGATGTGACCGCCGCAATAAATTTTCTTCGCATGATAAAACCTCCTTTTTATGAGCGGTTCATCCCAGAATCGAGAATCTCCGCACTTCTACATTGTTATTCTCCACGCCGGAGCAGTCCTGAAAGACTTTATGCCGTATCCGGCCCCGGATGGTGTTGCCGCTGACTTCCTTCGTGCTGGCGATGCCATAGCCGAGGGAGACGTCCAGCGTATTTCCTTTCAAGGCGCTGAGCTGATAGCAGATGCGCCGCCCGTTGTCGCCGCTCAGGGTGATGCGGCTGTTCTGAATGACCGTGCTGCCGTCGGCACGGTCATTGCCCCGGGCCAGCATGGGGTTCGCGCCCTTTTTCATATCGTGCTTTGCCATGCTGTCCGGCTGTTTCATGGTGATGTCGCAGTTGTCCACGACGGCGCGGGTCTTATCGTCTACCATACGGAAAATGGTCTCGCAATACTCCGCACGGACGGTGCAATCCTCCATCCGGACGTCTGTGGTGCCGCTCTGCCCCAGCGTGATGAACCACACCGGGCGATGATCGGCGTCCAGCGCCTCCTGCGTCTGTGTCTCATAGAAGCTGCAGCCCGAGAGGACGACATCCCGCACCGCGCCGCCCCATCCCCAGACCGCCAGCAGCTCGTCGGCACCGGACTTGTAAAATTCACAGTTCTGGAAGCGGACTATTCCGGCTCTCCACCCTGTCCGTCCAGTTGCGCACCCAGATGCCGCCGGACGCGCCGGAGGTCATCTGGCGGAATACACAGCCCTCAAAACGGATATTCCTCGTTGCCGCCATACAGGTCGGCGGCGCAGCG
>ENA-OPYX01001863-OPYX01001863.1-human-gut-metagenome-genome-assembly--contig:-NODE-1863-length-10378-cov-3.129353_pt1 | contig 10378 bp, 9 predicted proteins | sample MGYA00242639_ERZ504486 | MGnify/ENA primary metagenome ERZ504486 (study PRJEB26092, sample SAMD00036296) | human gut metagenome | host: Homo sapiens | study: EMG produced TPA metagenomics assembly of... | reverse complement strand
CCAAACTTGACATCGGAATAGTTCGCGTTGACAATCGCCGCCGCAATGAGCTTGTACGTGACCTGGAGCTCAGAGAGACCGACGGACTTGCGGTACTCGTTGATGGACTTCATGTACGGGATTGCCGCGAGCATGTTGTCGAGGCTGGTCGCGTCGAGGCTGTTCCCCACCTCGGTGTAGTCCTTGTATGTGCAGTTCTGGATGATCTCGATGGCTGAATCGGCACCCATGGCACGGAAGAAGCCGATGGCTCCCTGCTTGAGCTGCGCGTCGGCGGAATCGAGTTTTGCCTGTGCCTCGTCGACCTTCTGCTGGGCGGCGATCACGGCAGCGTCTGCGGTATCCTTTGCGGCCTTGGCGTTCGCGAGCTCTACGTCGGCGGCTGCCTTGGCGGACTCGGCATTCTTGACAGCCTGCTTCGCTGCATCCAGCTTGGCGACGGCGTCGACGTTCGCCTGCTTGGCTGCATCGAGGTCGGCGTTCGCGGCATCGAGTGCGGACTGGGCGGCGTTCACGCCGGATTCGGCATCGGCCGCGGCCTGCTGCTTTGCGGAGAGGGACGCCTGGGCATCATTCAGCTCGGTCTGTGCCGTTGCTGCAGCGGACTGCGCCTGCTCGAGCTCGGACTCGCACTGGGACTGTGCCTCTCGTGCGGCGGCGAGGGCTGCCTCTGCGTCCGCGACCTTCTGCTTCGCGGCATCGTACTCCGGACCGCTGGCGCCTGCCTCCGCTGCGGCGAGGTCTGCTTTCGCCTTCTCGTAGGCGGCGCTGGCGGCTGCGGCCTTCGCATCCGCCGCGTCCTTGTTCTGCTTGGCTGCAGCGAGGACAGAATCGGCGGCATCCTTTGCAGACTGGGCCGCAACCAGCTTGGACTGGGCATCGGCAAGCGTCGCGTTGGCGTTGGCGAGTTCGGCCTGTGCCCTGCTCACGGCATCCTGGGCGTCGCGCACGGCCTGCTCGGCGGCACTGATTGCCTCCGGGGTGGCGCCTACGGCATCGGCCTTGGCTTTATCGAGGGCATCCTTGGCATCCTGGGCCGCCTTGAGGGCGGACTGGTACGCTTCGTCCTTCTCGGATGCATCCGCCTTGGCGTCTGCGAGACCTGACTTCGCCTGCTCGAGGTCCTTGCCGGCGGCATCGGCGGCGTCCTTGCCCTCCGCGACCTGACGGGCGTACTCGTCCATCGCCGCTCGGTCGGCTGCCGTGCCGGCGCTGACTGCCGAATCGTAGGATGCCTTGGCCTGGTCGCGGGCGGAAGCCGCCTCGTTGTAGGGACCGGCGGCCTCATCGTAGGATGCCTTGGCGGCGTCCTCCTTCGCCTTCGCCTCGTCGACTGCCTTCTGCAGGTCCGCGATGGTCTGTGCGGCGGATTTCGCGCCGGTACCGGATGCCGCGCCGGCGTGGGTGGCGATCGGCGACATCACGGCGGGGTGCTGCGTGCCCCCGTCACCGGTCTGGGCGAATGCCGTGAACGGTGAGATGAGGCTCGATCCGGTCATGGCGGCCATGGTCGCCGCGGTGACGGTCAGACGCGCGATCCCCTTCGGGGCGTGAATCTTTTTGCTTGGCAGTGCGGCGAAGTGATCGCCACCGGCAGCGAAATGCTTTCCCCTGAGTCATTGTGCTGTTCCATTCCTTTTTCCGTGCCCTATCCGACTGGGCATCAGAGTGCTTTCCAATAGAGATAATTATGCGCCTTAACTGGGATTATTGTATATAGTCCGTTGGCTTTTATACAACAACCATGACTCTTTTTGTCATGGATACGAAGACGCTTCAGAAATCATTCGGCATGAGATGCAAAGAGCTCCGCGCTGGACTCGGGTGCAGCCAGGAGCAGTTCGCCAATTTGATTGAAATGGATCGTTCCTACTACGCGAGCATTGAAGTCGGGCGGCGTAATGTCAGCCTCTCAAATCTCAAGAAGATTGCCGACGGATTTCAAATCAGCATTGCTGAACTCATGAGAGGCGTCAGCTAAATTTATCCGTCTCATAGTTCACAGTGGGTCTCGTTGATTAGTGCCTTAAGAAAATGGAAATCGTCCCAACGAGCTATCGTCAATCGTCCCAATAAATTACCGTCAATCGTCCCAATAAGTAATCGTTATTTGTCCCAACGACGCAGATAGACGCTATAATTTCAAATGAATGATTGGAGGGAAAGCCGATGGATAGGTATATAGGACGTTGTGTTGACTGCTTGGTCGAGCGCGACCTTGGCATTTTTGGTGCAGTGCTCATTCAGGGGCCGAAATGGTGTGGAAAGACAACGACAGCCCAGAGATTTGCCGAGTCATCGTTATCTCTCTCCGACCCATCTGGCGGTTTTGCGGCCCTCCAACTCGCTCGTCTCGATCCGGCCCAAGCAATTGTCGGACCGACCCCGAGGCTTGTCGACGAATGGCAGGAAGAACCGAAGCTATGGGATGCCGTGCGATTCGAATGCGATGCCAGAGGAGGGGAGCCAGGACAGTTCATTCTCACCGGATCTGCGACGCCGCGAGCCGAGAACCAGCCGATGCACAGCGGTGTGGGTCGAATCGCCCGTTTGCGGATGGATACCATGACGCTTTTCGAGCTCGGCATTTCGTCGGGAGCGGTCTCGCTTGGTGCGCTGCTCGCCGGCGATCCCGTTGCGGCGTCACTCGGATCCATCGCCGGTATCGCCGGTATCGCGGATTTGCTCTGCCGCGGCGGTTGGCCCCAAGCGGTCGGTAAGACAACTGCCGACGCGATGCGGATAGCCGCCGCCTATATTGACGGTGTTTGCGAGTCTGACGTTTCGAGGGCGGATGGAGTGAAACGCGACCCGGTTAAGGTAAGGGCCTTGCTCTCCTCGCTTGCGCGCAATGAATCGACCCTTGCCGGCATGAAGTCCATCGAAAGGGATTTGGGCGTTGACGTCTCAAAGAATACGATTACCGGTTACATGGACGCGCTGCGCCGTATCAATATCGTCGACGATGTCCCCGCGTGGCATCCGGCTCTCAGGTCGCCGGTGAAGCTGCGGCAGGGCGCGAAGCGGCACCTTGCGGACCCATCGCTCGCCGTCGCCCTCATCGGTGCGGACCCGGAGTCGTTGTCATCCGATCCGAAGACCCTTGGCTTGCTCTTCGAATCCCTCGTGCTGCACGATCTCAAGGTTTACGCGGCGGCCAGCGATGCGACCGTATCTCACTACCACGACGCTGACGACCTGGAGGTCGACGCGATTGTCCATCGTCGTGACGGCTCGTGGGTTGCCGTTGAGGTCAAGCTTGGGAGCCCCCAAGTCCCAGAGGCAGTGGAAAATCTGCTTCGACTCGAGCGAAAGCTGGTCGATCGTGGGGAGAGGCCGCCTGCGGCGAAACTCATCGTCATCGGGTTTGGTATGCCGGCTCACGTAACTAGCGAAGGCATCGTTATTGCTCCGGTCGATACGCTCGGAATCTAAAGCTATTTGCATTTCCAGAAATCATCTAGAAGGCGTCTAGATGATTTCTGGAAACAACCGGTATTTTGATCTGGGCTAAGAAAGGTTGCGGGTCCAAATTTCGTGCTGCGTGGAGCCGGTGATTTTGTTCAGGAACTCGCGCTGCTCCTCGGTTGCGAGGATGTAGGTAGAGCAGCCACTGAGCATCTGGTCGACGTCTGTGATTCCGGACGCCTCCCATCCCAAGATGCTGACGGCCTTGAGCGCCAGGCAGTTGAGGAACATGTAGGACGTGTTCTCGACGTTCGAGGTGTCAAGACGGTCGAGATCAAAAAGCTCCGTGACGCTTGAGCACCCCCTGAACATGCCCTCCAGGGTCGTGCAATCCGATGTATCGAGTTTAGATAGGTCGATTGGGTTAGACCGTCGAACAGGTATCTACCGCTCTCTGGATCCCAGGTATCCAGGACAACGACCTCACGGATTCGATTCCTGTAGGAATACCACGGTTGCTTTCCGAATTCGTCCGTGTGTGTACGGATGAATGCGGGATTCGATACCCCGGCGGCCTGATCGGCAGGCCGCCGGGAACTCTCACTCCTCGATAAAAGCCGGCACTCGGTTAGTTCTGCGCATCTTGAAATCGCCAGTCTCGTGGGAGACGTAGAGGATGCCGTCCATCCCATCTCGCGATGCATATGAAAGGTGAACAGAACCGCAATCCGCTCCATCATTGTCGAGAAGATCGAACGAATTCGGGTCGCTCGTTGCGGCCAAACGACCACTCAGACAAGAGCCATCGTCATTACAGATTTGCCATTCCATGTCTTCGCCTGCAAGAATCGCCATAGACGTCCTGGTCGCGCCATCGTTGGCATACATCCCGTCTATGCCAAACCCATTTTCAGCGCCATCGATGAACGACTGCTCGGACCTATACCTCGCGAATGATGCGCATAGCACCATTGCAAGACAAAGTACAAAGCCAACAATCGCTATCTTTGCATAGCTCTTGCCTATCATGTCATTCACCTCCCTCGTATGTATCAAGGTATTCCTGCTTGAGCGTCTGCGAGGACGACTTGATCTTTTCCACGAGCGTGCCGGCCTCGATGAAGTAGAACGAGTCGGTGAGGTCTGCCAGGTCGTCGAGTAGATGGCTTGAAATGAGCACGCTGTGTCCCCGCGCCACCTCGCTGCGCATCGCGTCGCAGGAGGTTTTCCGTTTTCCCGGATCGAGGCCGTTCAGCGGTTCATCGAGGATGAGGTACGGGCAATCGGTCGCTATCGCCATGGCAAGCTTTACCTGCTGCTTCATTCCTGTCGAGAGTTTACGGGTCGGCTTGTCGAGATATGGGGAGATTCCGAGGGAGTCGCAGAGCGAGTCGATGTCGGCGGCCGATTTCCACGCCTCCCTAACGAAAGCAAGGTGCTCGATGGCCGATAGCGTGGGATAGAGATCCGCGCCGCCCGAAGAGCTCAGGTAGACGAGTTCTGCAAATTCGGCTGATCGACGGTGGCAGATTCCGTCTGCCGCCAGGCTTCCCGAGCGGATGCGGGCGGGAAATTGGCCCGACAGCGCTTCAAGAAGGGTGGTTTTCCCCGAGCCGTTGGGAGCAACGAGGCCCGCCGCCGTTCCCGGGCTCAGGAAAAGCGACCCGATTGAAAGTATCGTCGTGCTCCCGTATCCCACGCTCGCGTCCAGAAGCTCGAGCCCATGGTGCTTTTTCGCGGGTCCAGGCTGTTTGGGGGAACGTGCCGCAACGGCGCCGACCGCAAAAAGGACCGCGACGTATGCCAGGGCCACGGCAAGCATCGATGCGCTGCCTGAACCGGAGCCAATGAATTCTGCCGGGAAGCATCCTACGTAACCCGTTGCCTCGATAGGCGAGAACACGGCCAGCGGCAGGAGATTGAGCGCGGCGTTATGCTCCAGCGCCGAATCGGACAGCAACGGGAATGCCGGGGCCGCGACAAGCAGCGCGGAGGTGAGGGGGCCCGCGAGGACGCGCCTCGTTGCGGTCGATAGGACGGCGGAGCAAACGGATATCAAGGTTCCGCCCGCAAGCAGCGCGAGAAGCAGGGTCGTGAAGACGTTTCCCGCGGTCGTGGTGGCAAGCGCGCCGTCATGGAAGAAGGCGATCGGGTACCCAATTTGCCCGAAGCCGTTTAGGGCCAAGGCGTAAATGCCCCCGGGTGCGAGGCCGGCGAGGAGCATCGCGGTCCCCGCGGCGATTATCGAAAACACGATCTGGATAAGGCGCCGGAATTTGGGCACGGGCGCCTTCGCCGCCAGGGTCGCAGGCCTTGTGGCCCCGAGCAGGAGTATCGACGAGAGAAGGAAGGGGATGAAGGGAAGGAAAGACGGCGCCGTGGCAACGGCGTAAGGCAGGAAGGAAAGGAATGGCAGGTCGTTTGCGGAGGCCGGGATATCCGTGATGCCGGAGCTGCTCAGGGCACGGCAATATGCGAGCGCCGCGTCATTGGTCTCTCGGTCTCCCACGATGGACCCGGATTGGAAGCCTTCGCCCATGAGCGCGTAGTAGCTCTCGGCAGAATCGAGAAAGGCGGCGTCGGTTTGAGCGGCAAGGGCGGCGTTCGCGTATCTTGCAAGCTCCGCGTCATTTTGCTGCTCTGGAGATAGGTCTGTGCCGCTGGCCTGGGGCGCGCGCGTATTGAATGCGTCGACAAAGCTCTGCATGCCCTGTTTCATAAAGAAGGGTCCGTAAATGGGTGAATTGAACGCAATGGGGATGGAGAAGGCCGCGGCAAGAACGAGCGTAGAGATCCATACGGCCCTGTCTCTTAGGATTAGTTTGAGAAGAAGTCGACAGTACATTTAGAAGCACCTACGTTCCTCAAAGCATCGTTAGATTAATAATGACAGGCCGAATGAAGATGCGTGCGATGGGGGCGAGGCGAATGGCTGAGCGGTATCGATACGCGGGTTCAACGGTATCACATTGGCCACATAGATTTTTAACTTACATTCTACCCGCCCTTTTCGTAGAGTCTCCGATACGTGCTTAGCGCACCCTCGGCGCGTCCGGCAGGCTTTGCGAAATGGGATCCAGGAGACTTCGGCGCAGCATCATCTTGCGGAATGCTTCTAATGAGCCTCCCATCCTTCAAAAACAGAATCTCATCGCACAGCCTATCGACCGAATCCAAGATGTGGGATGACATGATGATGCACGTACCAGAATCGGCCAGCTTCCTGAGAATCTCGGAATGCAAGTCCACCCTGCTGGGGTCGAGCGCGTTCATGGGCTCATCTAATAGAAGGTACCGCGCGCCCGTCGCATACGCAATCGCCAGGGTAAGCTGCTGCTTCATGCCCTGGCTCAGAGTGCGGATCCTCATCTTCGCGAACTCGCCTATCTGCGTTTGTTCCACTATCTCTTCGATATCGCGAGCATGCGGCCACATATCGCAAACCATCTTGAGGTGATCTTCCGCACGCAATCCGGGATACAGCAGCGTCCCCTCACCAGGTGCATAGAAGATCATAGAACGGACCTCTCTCGCACCCGTACCCTGCACCTCATCCAGAACGATGCTCCCGTCCACGCGAGGACCCGGCAAACCTGCCATCGCACGCAGCAACGTCGTCTTTCCATGCCCGTTCGGAGCGACGAGACCGTAGACCGTACCCGGGGCAAACTCAGCGTTCACCGAATCTACGAGCACCTTCTTTCCATAAGAGATCGTCAGCGTTTGAAGGTCAATCATCGAGATCATCCCCTTTCGATCTTTGGAACACTCAGGCGCACCATCAACGGAGATACGGCGCCCAAGACCACCAGCAGAGCGCCCGATGCGCCGACGACCTCTCCAAAAGGCATCGCGTTCGTCCCCCGCCCAAGGACCCAATCGTCCCCACCTGGGAAGCGGGATCAAACGAGGCGAATGGAGCCAGCAGCGCGACGCCCATGCCCACGCTTTCAACATGAGCGCTCAACGAACCCAACACCAAGAGAACCGCGCAAACCATTCCGGTGACAACGGGGTTGCGGCTAATCGCTGCTGTCAACGCAGCGACGACGGAAATCACGCCGTATGCCATGACCAGCAACGGAATACTGCACAACACCGCCTCCCCCACCATGGACGTTGTCGAAGCTCCCGCCCGAATGAGAGCGACGGGATACTCCGATCCACCCGCACCGTTCTTAATCACGGACACAACGACAGCGGGAACCATCGACACCAAAAGCAGCACCAAGCCAAGCAGGAGAGCCAGCGCAACAGCCGTCAGAAAACGCACATGCGCTGTTGCGGGGATCTGGAGAACCAGAAGGGAACGACACTGCAGGTGGGTGCACGCGAGCGATGTGACAACCACGGGCAACAGCAAAAATAAGGAGGGAAGCGCTGCCTGGAGATACGAAAGGAGGATTAATGGGGGCATCTTCGTACTTAACTCGTAAACCTTGGGGTCCGGCAAGCTCGCGATCGACTCAAGCAGAAGGGCGCGCGCCTCCGCACGAGAAGGAGTCTCCGGCTCGATTCCGATCGATTGCAGGAGAGTCGCATCTGCCGCGCCCAGCTCACCTCGAGCGCGCTCGTACGTCGCAAGGCTTCGAAACCCCTCCGCAGGCATAGGCGCGTACACGAAACCCGAAAGAGCATCCCGCATGTCTTCCAGGGCCGCTTTGCCCTCGACGTCCATATTCGCAGCGTTCTGCTCTAGATACCGATCTATTGAACGGAGCTCCCCATCCCTATACCGAACAGCGGAAACGTTATCAGCGTCAGGAAACATCTCGACCAGAGCCGGGGCCAGCATCGTCGTCGACATTGCAATCGCGCATACGGCGAGGGTAGGAGAACGCAGGAGCAGTTTCCCCATCGTTCTTACGTATGCAACGGCGGAGGCACAAGCGCTCGAACGAGTTGCCGTTCTCGATGCAGTGAAGGAACCTCTCTCAAGACAAATCGGGGATATCGGGCACGCGCAGCCGCTCTTTCCAGCAACGCAAAGCAGGCTAATTGCCAGCACCTCGATCCCGATTGCGCATACGAGGGCAATCGCGCCACGCTCGAAGCAAAGTCCAGGCAGATTCACTATCTGCGTTGTCGGGTACGGGCTATAGGCGCCGACGGTCAACTCAGTGTTCGCATACGTAAGGGGATTCAACAGGGCGAACTCACGTAAAGCGATGGATCTTCCGTAATACCCGGGAACCATCGTCACCCCCATCAGGGCACATACGAACACGATTCCAAGCGTAGGGTTATTGGCAATCTTCACGGCAAGGTGAACGACAAGCGAGATGAACGCTGCCACCAAGAATTGCAAGATGGCCGTCTGCGCGAACACCAGCCAAGCCGGTTTGATAACCGGAGTCGCATATTGAATGTAGCCTATCGGATAGAACGGCGAGCCCGGGCCATTCTTCACAAGCGCGGCGATTATCCCTGGAAGATTTGATGGCGAGGACGGCAAGCATTGCAAAAACACTCGCCCATACGCTCGATGCAACAAGTCTACCCAGCTCGCCCATCGGTGCCTGGATGATGAGCTTTTCACGTTTGTTAAGACGCGCGGCAAGGAACGAGACGGCAACGGCCGTTGCGACCCATAGCAAGTACTCCTTCGATCCGTCATAATAGGTGTACTCTCCATCCGATATCTGCAGAAACGGAAGTAGGGGAGAGAGCGGTGCCAAGATAAGACGTCCCGCGGCAAGAGGGTACAGAAGCGCGGGCATGCTTGATGAAGAGGTATAGACACCGTCCTCCCCCGCATTCACAAGCGCATCCGCATAGGATGCTGACAATTCCTGCTCAACACGGGTTATTCCCGACTCGAGGTATTCGACCCGTCCGTCGATGCCAGCCGCGCTCCTGAAGACGGGCAGAGCACAAAGAACCATCAACGCAACAACGACAACACAGAGCGACCTGGAGGAGAGAAGCGACCTAAAGATCGCCTTCGAGATTTTGAGCATATTCATCGCCAACCTTAACCTCATCCAGTCGGAACAGAGGGGCCGAACAAAATGCTCGGCCCTTATTACTTGCCGGCAAAGTCAATTTAACATAAACTGTTAAAAAGTAACCTGAGTTTTTTAAATTCTTCGGAGGTTATTATGAGTTCCGACAATCGCACTCCCCGGCTTCATTCCTTCCGCATCGCATGTGCGATAGCCTCTGCGACCCTTTGCGCCACCGCCATCGCACAAGTGGCGTTCTCCTTAAAGCCAGCAATCGAAGTGCTCGACAACCCTGTAATTGCAGACTCCCCCGCGTATCCAGCCCTTGCGATCTCGACATTGGTCCCTGCCGTCATCGGTATCGCTACGACCATCCTCAGCGCCGTTCTCGTGTGGACGATCAAGAGCGGAGACCCCTTCAAGAAAGGGTCTGCGACATGCTTGAAGGTGCTCGGCATTCTCTTCGTTGTTCAAGCTGCCACCAGCCTCTACGCCGGCTCACTCAAAACCTCCGTTTCGATGTTTGGCGGCGAGGGGGCCGTCGGCGCCCAAGAGATCGCTTCATCATTCGATTGGACCTCTCTGGTTCTCGGCATCGTCCTGTTCATGCTTTCCCAGCTCTTCTTGTACGCCCGAGAGCTGTACCTCGACTCCGACGAGATTGCGTAAGGAAACGCCATGCCCGTAATTGTTCGCCTCGACAAGATCATGGCCGAGCGAAAGATTTCCTCGAACGAACTTGCCGAAAGGATTGGAACCACGCCCGTGAACCTGTCCCGTATTAAAAAAGGGCATATTCGCGGCATTCGCTTCAACACACTCGAGCAGCTATGCCTCGCCCTTCGTTGCCAACCCGGAGACCTTCTCGAAGTCATGAGCGAAGAGGATGCCCGAAAGGAGTTCGGACTCGATTGGTCCGCCGAGGATTAGAGGGCGGTCGTACTCGCCCTGCACACGGGGATGCGAATCGGCGAGGTCTGCGGCCTTCGGTGGTGCGATGTGGATTTCGAGACGGGCCTGATCTC
>ENA-OPYX01001861-OPYX01001861.1-human-gut-metagenome-genome-assembly--contig:-NODE-1861-length-10380-cov-3.112552_pt1 | contig 10380 bp, 10 predicted proteins | sample MGYA00242639_ERZ504486 | MGnify/ENA primary metagenome ERZ504486 (study PRJEB26092, sample SAMD00036296) | human gut metagenome | host: Homo sapiens | study: EMG produced TPA metagenomics assembly of... | reverse complement strand
GGTAAAACTTATGAAACAAAAAGATTTACAGGATTCTGCAAAACGTGCGGCTCTTGGAAAGCTGTCCGGCCTGGTAGGGATTGTATGTAATGTCGGTCTGGCGGGAAGTAAGCTGGCAGTCGGAAAACTTGCGGGTTCCATGTCGATTACAGCAGACGGCTTAAACAACCTGTCCGATGCGGCAAGTTCCATCGTGACACTGACCGGATTCAAACTGGCAGAGAAACCGGCAGATAAAGAACACCCTTACGGACATGCAAGGTTCGAGTATTTGGCAAGCCTTACGGTGTCGGTGATGATCTTGTTTATCGGATTCGAGCTGGCAAAAAGTTCGGTGGAGAAGGTGCTTCATCCGGTGGCAGTAGAATTTTCTCTTCTGTCCATGATTGTCCTGATTGCATCGATTCTGGTAAAAGCAGGGATGATGATCTTTAATACCAGGATGGGAAAAAGAATTGATTCCACGACGCTGATAGCTACCGCAGCAGACAGCAGAAATGATGTGCTGACGACAACGGCGGTTCTGATCGCTGCTCTGATCGAGCATGCAACCGGATGGAAGGTAGATGGTATCATGGGAATTCTGGTGTCTGTCTTTATTCTCTGGAGCGGCATCGGACTGGCGAGAGATACGATTTCCCCACTTCTCGGAGAAGGAGTAAAATCTGATTTTCGAAAAGAACTGACAGAAGCAATTATGACCTATCCCATGGTACTTGGCTGTCACGATCTGATGGTACATGATTACGGTCCGGGAAAACGGTACGCGAGTATCCATGTGGAATTTGATAAAGATGACAATCTGATGGCGTGTCATGAAGTGGTGGATCAGATCGAACGGAAATGCCTGGAAGAATACGGAACAAATCTGGTTATTCATCTCGATCCGGTGATCACAGACGATGTGGAGATTAACCGGATGCAGAAGCTGGTGAAACAGTGGCTGGTACAGAAAGACAGCCGACTTGCGATGCACGATTTTCGGATACATTCGTGTGACGATAAGATCAAGGTGGTTTTTGATCTGATGATTCCGGATGAATTGCAGGGAAAAGAGGAAGAAATCAAAGAGTCACTGGAGAACTTTTTAAACCAGGGAGAAGGAGAAGAGTATCAGGCAGATATCACCTTTGACCCGGAGGCAGACTGGTAAAAATAAATATGGGACTGCGAAAAATCGAAAGAAAAATGATAGAAAAATTATTGCATTTTCCTGTGAAATGATTATAATATCTTAGAGCGTGTCTAAAAAAGGCTTTTCGTGAGCTGCGAGTCTCAGTTTGTGGAAATGATTTTTCAGACACGCTCCAGGTAAGGAAAATCATAAGTAAGAGGATAAAAGAAAGGAAAACAGGAAATGGAAAAAAACGGGGGAAACAGTACCATTCGGGATATGACATCCGGGAGTCCGGTAAAACTGATCATACAGTTTATGATTCCCATGTTTCTCGGAAACATCTTTCAGCAATTTTATAACATTGCAGATTCTATCGTAGCAGGACAGTTTCTCGGGGTGCGGGCACTGGCAGCGATCGGAAGTACCGGTTCGCTGATGTTTTTTGTCACCGGCTGGTTGAACGGACTCAGCAGTGGATTTGCGATTCTCGTAGCACAGTGGTTCGGTGCAAAAAAATACGACCGGATGCGTCACTATGTGGCAATGTCCATCTATCTGATGGTAGCATTTGCTGTAGCCATGACGATAGGTTTTGAAATTGCCAACCGTCCGATCATGCATCTGATGAATTATTCAGAAGAGATTATGCCGGATGTAACTTCCTATATGGGAATCATCTATGCCGGTCTGATCGTAACGGCAGCCTATAACGCGCTGGCAGCATTCCTGCGTGCACTGGGGGATTCCAAATCACCGCTCTATTTCCTGATTATTTCAGCGGCAATCAATGTACTGTTGGATATTGTATTTATCATCTATGTGGGCATGGGAGTGGAAGGCTGTGCGTATGCAACGGTGATCGCACAGGCGATTTCAGCGATTTTATGCCTGATCTATATCGTGAAAAATTCCCGATTCTTCATCTGAAAAAGAAAACTTTACAGTTTCTTTTCAGGAGCTGGGAAAACTTCTGGCACTCGGTATTCCGATGGCATTGCAGTTTTCTATCACCGCGATCGGTGTCATTGTGGTGCAGGGTGCGATCAATGTATACGGGGAAAATTACATGGCAGGGTTTTCGGCAGCAGGAAAACTGCAGAATATTTTCAGTACCGTGTTTGTCGCTTTTGGTGCGACCATCGCTACCTATGTTGGACAGAACCGCGGAGCGGGGAAAATGGACAGAGTCAAACAGGGTGTGCGCTGTACGCAGCTGATGATCTTTGTATACAGCATCTTTGCCATGCTGGTCCTGTATTTTCTCGGAAGACATATGGCACTTTTATTTATTGATGCATCGGAGACGCAGGTACTGGATGTGGCGGAGACATATTTCCACACAGTATTCTGGTGCTATCCGTTCCTTGGAAGCATCTTCCTATATCGAAACGCCCTGCAGGGACTGGGCTATGGTCTGGTGCCGATGGTCGGTGGAATCTTTGAACTGGTGGCAAGAACCGGAATTATCATGCTGGTAGCAGGACACACCAGTTTTGCCGGGGTATGTCTGGCAGATCCTGCTGCATGGATCTCTGCGCTGATTCCGTTAATCCCCTATTATATCTATACGATGCGGAAATGGGAAAAACAGAGAACAGTGAAGATGACCGCAAATTAAATTATTTTCGTGCCTGCTTTGGAGATTTGTGATATTTGTTTCGATACGCTTGGTAGAAGGTTGTATAGTTGCGAAATCCGCTCTGATAGCAGGCATCGGTGACAGAAACGCCCTGTTCGATGGCATGGTTTGCCAGATAGAGGCGTTTTTCTGTTATGTATTTTCCAATCGTATATCCGGTTTCGTCACGAAACAGATGCATCAGATAGGAGCGGTTCAGGAAGGCAGCATCTGCGATCTTGTCGATGGACAGGTCTTGTGTCAGATGAGCATTGATATAGTCAAGAATCTGTAAGATCTGTGGATTGGCGGTGGGAAGAATCAGAGAGATTTTCTGATTTTCCTGCTTCAACAGATAACGGTTCAACAGCAGAAGATATTCTGCGAATTTTAACTTCTGATAAAAAGAAGTACCAAAATCTTCCGAAGAAAATGTTCGGATCAGCTCCTGCAAAACCGGATATAATGAACCGGAAAAATAATCGGGAATGCGGATCAGATTTTCATGAGCTTCCAGTGCATGGGAAAAACAGCCGGAGAGGTCACATTCCCCGGAAAGGGTTGAAAAATAGTCCGGTGAGATATACGCGATCAACCGGGTATAGGTTGCACTGGGATGCACCACCGGGCAGTGAATCTCACCGGCAGGAATCAGCACCTGATCGCCCGGTTTCAGATCGTATTCCCGGCCCTCCACCCGGTAGCTTACCGTTCCGTTCAGGAAAATCAACAATTTGTGAAAGTCATGATAGTGATAGGTATATTCCCGTCCGGGCAGATCTTCAAGATAAAAAAGCCGGAACGGACTGTTCAGATATCCGCTTTTCTGATAAATATCTGGCATGATAACCTCCTTTGTGCTAGAGCCTTTTTTAGACACGCTCTAGGATGCATAAATCTGTTACTGTCAGTATACAGCACTATTTTGAATATATACAGCAGAAAAAGAAAATTTATTTAAAAAATTTCTGCTATAATAAAAGTATCAAGAGATGAAAAACGAAAAGGAGTAAAGGATATGGCCAGACAGATTATTTTTCATAAATATCAGGGAACAGAGAACGGATTCCTGATCTATGACATCAGAAAAAATGGTGGAGAGATGAATGATGGACTGCTGCATATGATCCGGAGCCGAAACTTCGGTTTGGATCTGGATGGTATTCTGGTTGGACCATATCTGGTCGATGGCAGTCTGGAGATGAAGATGTTCGACCGCCAGGGACATGAAGTAAGTATGAAAAAAGAGAGTACAGATGTACCGATCTCTTATATGAAAGAAGCAGGTTATCTCCCGGGAGAATGTCCGCAGACGGAGCAGAGACCGGAAAAGATATACTGCTGGTGTTAAAGCCAGGCAATAGATGAGTATGGAACAGTTATGAAAAAGATATACGATAGTTTCCTATATGGACGAATGGACGAAAGCCCCTTTCTGTGTTATGATAAATCGTAATAATTGCGATAACTATTCAGTAGACAGGATCTGCGAAGTTACTGAACAGTTACAAATAACGACAGAAAGGGGTATTTTCGATGGGATTTACATCAGAAAATAAACCGGAAAAACAGATTACGATGGGAATCCTGGCACATGTGGATGCGGGAAAGACCACTTTGTCCGAAGGTATTTTATATACTTGTAAAGCGATTCGAAAGTTGGGACGTGTGGATCACCAGGATGCATTTTTAGATACGAATACGTTAGAGAGAAACCGGGGAATCACGATTTTTTCAAAACAGGCAGAGTGTACCCTTGGGGAGTTCGGGATCACGCTTTTGGATACGCCTGGACATGTGGACTTTTCAGCAGAGATGGAGAGAACGCTGCAGGTTCTTGACTATGGGATCCTGGTTATCAGCGGGGCAGACGGTGTGCAGGGACATACAGAGACACTGTGGCGGTTGCTTTCCCGATATCAGATTCCGGTTTTTTTATTTATCAACAAGATGGATCAGCCGGGAACAGACCGGGAGACCTTGCTTGTGGAATTAAAAGAAAAATTGGATACAAATTGTGTGGATTTTTCCGCGGATCAGACCAGTGAAGACTGGAAGGAGCAAGTGGCCGTCTGTGATGAACAGGTGATGGAAGCCTATCTGGAAGGAGAAGAAATCAGCAGAGTGCAGATTCAGAAAATGATCCGGGAGAGAAAACTCTTTCCATGTTATTTCGGGTCGGCGCTGAAGCTGACCGGTGTGAAAGAATTCCTGGAAGACCTGAAACTTCGTATCCGGGAGTCATCGTATCCGGAAAGTTTTGGGGCAAAGATTTATAAAATCACCAGAGACAATCAGGGAGAACGGCTTACCCATATGAAGATCACCGGTGGAACTCTGAAGGTAAAATCGGTACTCTCAAACGGCAGACCGGGAGAGACCGGAGAGGGCATCTGGCAGGAAAAAGTCAACCAGATTCGCATCTATTCCGGAGAAAAATATACGATGGTTTCGGAAGTGAAAGCGGGCACGGTCTGTGCAGTGACCGGGCTTACCGCGACCTATCCGGGACAGGGACTGGGAAGCGAACAGGCATCCGATATGCCGGTGCTCGAGCCGGTACTTTCCTATCGGATCGGTCTTCCGACGGAGGTCAATGTGCATCAGGCATTGTTACAGCTTCGACAGCTCGAGGAAGAAGAGCCGCTGTTGCATATCGTATGGAATGAGACGCTTGGAGAAATCTATGCCCAGGTCATGGGAGAAGTACAGATCGAGATCTTAAAAAGTCTGATCAAAGAACGTTTCGGTATGACTGTGACTTTCGATGAGGGAAATATTGTCTATAAAGAAACGATTCTTGAACCAGTGGAAGGAATAGGTCATTTTGAACCGTTGCGTCACTATGCGGAAGTGCATCTCCTCTTAGAACCGGGCGAAACAGGAAGTGGCCTTACCTTTGCCACAGATTGCAGTGAGGATGTGCTGGACCGGAACTGGCAGCGGCTGATTCTGACCCATCTGGAAGAGCGGGAACACAAGGGGGTGTTGCTCGGAGCTCCGATCACGGATATGAAGATCACACTGCTGACCGGACGGGCACATATCAAACATACCGAGGGCGGGGATTTCCGTCAGGCGACGTATCGTGCCGTAAGACAGGGACTTCGCAAGGCAAAAAGTCAGTTACTGGAACCGTATTATGAGTTCCGGTTGGAAGTGCCTTCGGAGCAGGTAGGACGAAGCATGACCGATATCCAGAAGATGCTCGGAGAATTTGATCCACCGAAGACAGAAGGCGAGATGACGGTGCTGACCGGATCCGCGCCGGTTGTCACGATGCGGGATTATCAGAAAGAAGTGATTTCCTACACCAGTGGCAGGGGAAGATTCTCCTGTACCTTAAAAGGATATTATCCGTGCCACAATCAGGAAGAAGTCGTGGAGGCGGTTGGATACGATCCGGAAGCTGATCTTGAGAATCCGACCGGATCGGTCTTTTGTGCACACGGTGCCGGGTTTGTGGTCAACTGGGATCAGGTGGAAGAATATATGCATGTGGAGAGCGGCTGGAATGCACCCGCCGGTCAGGAGACGAAATCGGAGAAACCGGTAACGGCGAAAAACTGGAAAGAGGAAAATGAAAAATACCTGGCGACCGAGAAAGAGCTGGAAGAAATCTTTGAACGTACCTACGGTCCGATCCGGAAACTTGGAGAAGAACCGCCGGCCGGCAGGAGTGTAAAAGGCTGGAAAAAGAGCCGCCGGGATCCGCTGGAAGGATACGGCAAATCAAGCAGTGACTATAAACAGAAAAAAACGCCGGATGGAGAAAAAGAGTATCTGCTGGTGGACGGTTATAACATCATTTTTGCCTGGGAGGATCTGAAAGAACTGGCAGCAGTCAACATCGACGGTGCCCGGGAAAAAACTGATGGATATTCTGTGTAATTATCAGGGATTCAAAAAATCCACGCTGATTCTTGTATTTGATGCTTACAAAGTGAAAGGCAATCCGGGCAGCGTGGAAACATACCATAATATTCATGTGGTTTATACGAAGGAGGCGGAAACCGCCGACCAGTATATTGAAAAAACGGTGCATGAGATTGGAAGAAAATACCGTGTGACAGTTGCCACCTCCGACCAGCTGGAACAGGTCATCATTCTGGGACAGGGTGGACAGAGAATGTCGGCACGGGAACTGCTGGAAGATGTGATCGAGGTCAGCCATCAGATTCGGGAGACTGCAAGACAAAAAAGTTCTTCAGAGAAAAATTATCTGTTTGACCATCTGGACGAAGAAACAGCAACACGTATGGAACGGATCCGTCTGGGGGAGGAAGAGGTTTGAGATACTATATGGCTCCCCTCGAAGAGGTGACGGGATATGTTTTTCGCAATGCATATCATGCATATTTTTACCTTTTGATAAATATTTTGCTCCGTTTGTCGCAGCAAAAGAACAAAAGGGGCGACTTTTTAATTACAAAGAACGAAATGATATCCTGCCGGAGAATAACCGGGGAATAATACTGATTCCGCAGATTCTGACAAATAACAGTGAGGCTTTTATCCGCACCGCAAGGGGGATGCGGGAATATGGCTATGAGGAAATTAATCTGAACCTGGGGTGCCCTTCGAAAACGGTGGTGAACGGGGGCAGAGGTTCCGGTTTTTTACAGGACAGAGAAGGACTGCGTAAATTTCTGGATAAGATTTTTGAACAGCTGGACATGAAAATTTCCATCAAGACCAGACTGGGGCGTTATGAGCCGGAAGAAATCGGACCACTGATGGAGATTTTTAACGACTATCCGCTGGAAGAGCTGATTATTCATCCGCGGGTAAGGGAAGATTTTTATAGTGGAACACCACGGCTGGATGCATTTTCCAGGGCATACGAGGTACGGAAAGCTCCGCTTTGTTATAACGGCGATATTTTTACGGTGGAGGATCTGAAAAGGATAGAAAGAGAATTTCCACAGATTACAGCGGTGATGATCGGAAGAGGTGTTCTTCGACATCCGGGGCTGACCGGACAGCTGCATGGAAAAGACTTACCGGAAAAATCGGTATGGGAGGCATTTGCCGGACAGCTGCGGGATGAATATGTAAGAATCTCGATCAATGAAGAGAAGGCACTGTTTAAATTAAAGGAAATCTGGAGTTATCTGCGCTGGTCTTTTCCGGAAAGTAATATCTGGGACCGACAGATGAAAGTGGCAGGAGATCTGGAAACATTTTTTTATGGAATGAGAAATCTCCTGGACACATACGATCCGGAAAAAACTACCGGAAAAGAGAGGAATTCCGGGGTTGCATAATAGCTAGGAGAAAGCTAAAATAATACTGATTGAAATAATGAGCAGCGAAAGAGTGGGAAAAACCATGGAAACAGAACCGGGACAAAATGAAACATCTATTTACTAACAAACAACTGTGGGCATTGCTGGTGCCGGTGGTTGTGGAACAGATTCTGAATTCTCTGATGGGAACGGCAGATACGATGATGGTCAGCAACGTGGGATCGGCGGCTATCTCGGCGGTATCGCTGGTGGATTCGATCAATGTGCTGGTGATCCAGGCGTTTTCTGCGCTGGCGGCAGGAGGTGCGATCGTCTGTGCACAGTATATCGGACAGAAGAATGTGAAGCGGGCAAATGAATCCGCAAGGCAGGTGCTGTTTATTATTACGGCAATTTCGGTTGTGATCAGCCTGATCTGTCTTGTTTTTCCAAAAGCCGATGCTGCGTCTGATCTTTGGATCAGTGGAGGCGGAGGTCATGCGTGCGTCGGAAATTTATTTCTTCTACACGGCACTGTCCTTTCCGTTTATCGCAGCTTATGATTCGGCAGCATCGATTTTCAGGGCACAGGATAATACGAAAGGTCCGATGCTCATTTCCATGATATCCAATGTGATGAACATTGCAGGAAATGCAATGCTGATCTGGGGATTTCATATGGTGTTGCAGGGGCAGCACTTGCAACTCTGATTTCACGTGTTTTCTGTGCAGTTGTAGTTCTGGCCCAGTTGCGTCAGGACAGGCAGCCGATCGTGGTGCGTGATTATCTGAAAATCCGTCCAGACTTCCGGATGATCCGGAGAATTCTAAGTATCGGTATCCCGTCAGGGGTAGAGAACAGTATGTTCCAGCTTGGAAAGCTTGCGATTCAGTCCTCCGTATCAACGCTCGGCACAGTGGCAATCGCGGCACAGGCAATGACGAGTATTCTGGAAAATCTGAATGGAATTGCAGCAATCGGAGTTGGCGTTGGGTTGATGACGATTGTTGGACAGTGTATTGGGGCTGGCAGAAAAGATGAAGCGGTTTACTATATCAAAAAGCTTTGTATGATTGCGGAAGTGATTCTGATCATCAGCTGTCTGAGTGTATTTGTACTGACAAAACCGATCACGATCCTTGGTGGTATGGAAACAGAAAGTGCGGATATGTGTATCCATATGACGATGTGGATCACGATTGTAAAGCCATTGGTATGGATTATGGCATTTATCCCGGGCTATGGTATGCGCGCAGCCGGGGATGTGAAATTTTCAATGCTCACATCTTGCACGACGATGTGGCTGTGCCGTTTTTGCCTCAGCGTATTTATGATCCGGGTAGTTGGTGTCGGAGCGATGGGCGTGTGGATTGGAATGTTTTCAGACTGGACACTCCGTGGGATTATTTTTTCGTGGAGATTCCACAGCAGAAAGTGGCTGAAGCATCAGGTGATTTAAAATTCTTACATAGATTTTACATGGCAGATCCTTTGGATTTTACATACCTTTGTTAAGATTCTGTTAAAGGTAAGGAATTTGGAAAGGAAGATGTAAAATGAGAAAGCTGTGGGATTTCTGGAAGAATAAAAAATATGGAAAAAAGAGTATGACAGGATGGTTTCTGCTGACGAATGCATTATTGTGTGGGGTTATAGGTGCAGCACTTTGGGGAGTTGTCAGTCTGGTGGCGTTAAAAGGAATATCCTGGCTGATCATATTTGCAGGATATGCGATTGTTTTCCCGGGATTCCTCGGAGGTGTACTTTTTGCAATGAATGCGGAAACAACGATGGATGAATTAGAGATAAAATAAACAGACAGAGAAGCGGAAATATCAGAAATGGTATTTCCGCTTTTTTCGATACAAAATACAAATACAAATTTACAATTTTTACAGATTGTATAGAAAGAAAATACGGAAAAGACTGGTTATTATAGAGCTGATTTGGTAAAATAAAGACAATAATAAGAAGCAGGTGATGAAATATGGACAGTCAGAAGAAAGATCCGCTCTATAAAAGTTTTGGATACGCATTTGAAGGGATTGGTACCTGTATCAAAAAAGAGCGGAATATGAAGATTCACTGTGCGGCAGCGATTCTGGTAGTGATTGCCGGAGTGATATTGAAGATCTCATCGCTGGAATGGTGCATCTGCCTGACACTTTTTGGGCTTATCATGGCGCTGGAGCTGGTCAATACCGCAGTAGAAGCGGTGGTTGATCTGGTGACGGAAGAGCGGAAGCCACTTGCAAAGATTGCAAAAGATACAGCAGCAGGTGCGGTTCTGATCGCAGCAATTATGGCAGCGATCGCCGGGATTATTATTTTTCTGCCAAAAGGGGCTTACATTCATTGGGTTTTAAAGCAGATTGAAATTGTGAAAGGAGATAGACGTTATGGGAAGTTTAGGAGA
>ENA-OPYX01001860-OPYX01001860.1-human-gut-metagenome-genome-assembly--contig:-NODE-1860-length-10383-cov-3.704563_pt1 | contig 10383 bp, 15 predicted proteins | sample MGYA00242639_ERZ504486 | MGnify/ENA primary metagenome ERZ504486 (study PRJEB26092, sample SAMD00036296) | human gut metagenome | host: Homo sapiens | study: EMG produced TPA metagenomics assembly of... | reverse complement strand
GTTTTTTATTCTTGTTGGAATATTGACAGTAATGTACAAAATATATGGAAATAATAAAGTGCGTAAATATGAAAGGTGATAATTTTGAAAAATAATACAATGAAGGATAGAATTATAATAGGGCTTTTTGGAGCAGAAGTTTTTAATGGTAACATGGGATGTTTAGCACTTACATATTCATTAATTTCAATTTTAAATAGGCAATGTCAAAATAAGGAAATTGAATATTATTGTTTTGTTAGAAACAGACATGGTGAAAAAGATAAGTTTTGTTCGTTGAATAAAATGGATAAATCAAGCGTTCATATTATTTCATGTATGGATTTGAAGAAAAAAGACTTATTTTTACGTGACATATATTTTAAGAGAGCTATAAAGAGATGTGATTTGGTTATTGATCTTACACAAGGTGATAGTTTTACAGATATATATGGAAATGAGAGATTTGATATGTGGACAACCGAAAAGGAATGGGTTTTAAAAAACAATATTCCCTTAATTTTAGGACCACAAACATATGGACCTTTTATTCATAAAGAAAATAAAAAGAGAGCATTAGCTGTAATAAAGAAATGCAAGTTAGTTTTTGCAAGAGATGAGATGTCTTATCAATATATTAAAGAATCAGATTATAATTTAGAAGGATTGTATAAAACTTGTGATTTGGCTTTTGCATTACCGTATGATAAATGTAATTTAAAGCAAAAAGATAGAAAAAAAATAGGAATTAATATTTCAGGTTTACTATGGACAGATAGGGCGGAAGATACAGAGAAATCGTTTACTTTAAAAACAGATTATCAATTGTACATGGAGAGTATATTAGACTATTTTATAGAAAAGAAGGAATTAGAAATATATTTAATTTCGCATGTTTCAGCAGATTATAAAGTTGCTAAACATATAAAAGAAAAATATCCAACAGTAAATATTGTTGATGAATTTGACAATCCAATAAAAGCTAAAAGTTTTATAGCTGATTGTGATTTATTTATTGGTGCAAGAATGCACGCAACAATAGCCGCTATTTCTACAGGAGTGCCAGTTATTCCTATTGCATATAGTAGAAAGTTTACTGGTTTATTTAAAACATTAGATTATCCATTTGTTGTTGATCTGAATAAATACAAAACAAATGAGGCAGTGGAACAAACAGTTAAATATATAGAAATGTGGAACAGATGGCAGATATATTACCACATTCGATGAAAAAAGCCAATGAATTATTAAGTGTATTTGAAGTAGAAATGAAAAACTTATTGAATAATGAGGTGGTAAAGTGAAAAAAAAAATTAGAAATGTATAAAAAGTATTGTGCAGGCTGTGGATTGTGCCATTCAGTGAAACAAACTCCTGTACATTATGAGAATGGATTTTTAAAACCGGATTTGGCGGAAAAAGATTTAGAATTTTGTGAAAATGTATGTCCGGCTAATGGAAATCACATAGACTCATTAAATGAAGATTATCCTTGGGGGAAATTTCTCTTAGCGGGTGTGACTTGGAGTAATGATGAAAAAATAAGATATGAAGCATCTAGTGGAGGTACTTTATCAACCATAGCAATTTATCTGCTCGAAAATAAAATAGTAGACGAGATTATTCAAATTAGGAAAAAAATGATAAGAAGCCGATAGAAACAGAATATACAATTAGTAAAAATGCAGAAGAAATTAGAAAGTGTTCTGGTTCAAGATATACAGTATCTAGTCCACTAATAGAGTTATTAAAAGTTATAAAACCTGAAAAAAAATATGCGTTTATTGGTAAACCATGCGATGTACTTGCTTTGAAAAATTATATGAAAAAAGTAAATCCAGAATTGAAAAAAAATATTATTATTACTATGTCTTTTTTCTGTGCTGGAATGCCAAGCAGACAAGCAAATTTAAGATTATTAAAAGAATTACAGTCTAATGAAAAAGTATGCAATAATTTGATTTATAGGGGAAGAGGTTGGCCAGGATATGCAACAGCTACGAATGAGGATGGTAAATCTTTTAGCATGACATATAACGATTCATGGGGACATATACTGGGGAGAGATATTAACTATTTTTGTAGATTCTGCATGGATGGTATTGGTGAGTTTGCAGATATTTCATGTGGAGATGCATGGTATCTTACGCTGGATAAACAACCAGATTTTTCAGAACATGATGGAAGAAATATCACATTTGCAAGGACTGAAATAGGGGAAAAAATATTATTGGGAGTAGTAAAAAATGGTAAAATTGTAATGGATAATTATAATTTAGAGGAATTGAAGTATATTCAAAATTATCAGTATATGAGACGTTCGCAGATCTATTCTAGAATATTAGGATTAAAGATATGTGGAAAATTAACTCCGGAATATTCACTGAAAAATATAAAGCACTTTTCGGTAAAATTGACATTTAAAGAGAAAATAAAAATTACATTAGGAACAATTAAGAGAGTAATCAAAGGAAAGATGTAAATGAATAAACTTATTAATAAATTTAAAAACGCATCACCTGCAGCAAAGGCATCTATGGCATTGTTGTTTGCAAATCTGGTATTAAAAGGATTATCTTTAATTAGTGGTCCGATATTTACTAGGATTATGACAACAGAGCAATATGGAATTGTATCAACATTTTTATCATGGCAGAGCCTATTGTCAGTAATTGTCACCTTGAATTTGTCAAGTGGTGTTTTTAACAATGGGATGCTTGATTTTAAAGAGGATAGAGATTCATTTCAATTTTCATTGTTAGTAATTTCTACAGGATCGACAGGAATATTTTTTGGAATATTTTGTTTGTTTAAACAGACTTTTTTGAAGTTATTTGAATTGCCGGATGCATTAGTATATATAATGTTTATATATTTTTTGTTTGTTCCAGCCTATTCTTTTTGGAGTGGACGTCAAAGGTATGAGTACAAATATAAGGCACTGACAATAATTACTATTGCCATGTCAATCGTATCTATGGTACTTGGAATTATAGCAGTTGTGTTGACACCAAGTGATTCTGATGCTGTTGCGAAAGTATTTGCAACAGAGGGAGTAAATGTTGTTATTGGAGCTTTTTTTACTATATATTTATTGCATACAAGTCTAGATTTCGATGTAAATTATCTTACTGCAAGTATGCCTTGAAGTTTAACATTCCATTAATTCCACATTATATGTCAATGTATGTATTGGCTAGTTCAGATCGAATAATGATTACAAAGATGGTTAGTTCATCTGCAACAGCAATATATTCTGTAGCATATACTATTGCATCAGTAATAAATATAGTTTGGCAATCTATAGAGGCATCTTTATCTCCTTGGATTTATGAAAATTGAGTATTAATGAAAAACAACCGATAAAGAAATTAACAAAACAGATAATGCATTCTTTTTGCTGTTATGTGCATTGTTTGTACATTATTTGCACCTGAAATAATGGCTGTATTAGCTCCAGCATCATATAGTGAAGGAATATATGTTATTCCGTCAGTAGCTGCGGGAGTGTTTTTTTACAGCATTATACTCATTATATATGAGGGTTGAATTATATTATAAAGAAACTGGGTTTGCAACAATAGCAACTACGGTAGCTGCGATATTAAATATTGTACTTAACTTTATATTCATAAAAATATTTGGATTTGTTGCAGCTGGATATACAACAATGACTTGTTATGCAATGTTGGCATTATTTCATTATATTAATGTAAAGAAAAGAAAGTATGATGATGTATTTGATAATAAAGCTTTTTTAATTATATCTTTTAGTGTAATTATTATATCAATGTTTATATCAGTATTGTATTCTTGGAATGTAGTTAGATATATAGTTATTCTTTTAATTTTAATTGCTTTGATTCTAAAAAAAGATAATATAATTAAAATTATAAAAAGGGGTTAAAGTAAATGGATAGGATTACATATAAAGAAAATTTAGAAAAAGATAGAATTGCAAATGGAATAAATAGGAAATTTCCAATTATATTTTATGATTATAATTGGATTTATTTACGCTTAATGCGTAGATATGAATATCTGGATGAAAAAGAAGGAATACTGAATAAAATAAAAAAATTGTTAGTAAAATTGAGATTACGGCAATATAGTGTGAAAACAGGTATTAGCATTCCTCCGCATACCTTTCAAGGTGGGTTGACACTATATCATTGGGGAAGCGTCATTGTGAATGAAAGTGTAGCTGGGGGGGGCAATACGTCACTATTCAGTCAGCTACGAATATTTCTGATGGTGTAATTTTAGGAGACAATGTTTATATTGCACCAGGTGCAAAAATATTACAAAATGTAAAAATTGCAGATGGTGTAATTATTGGTGCTAATGCTGTAGTAACTAAAGATATAACAGAAGCATATACAAGTTGGGCCGGAGTTCCAGCAAAAAAGATAAATAATAAGGGATATATTGATAGAAGAAAGAATGAGTAAAGGTGGTTATATATGAGTAATGATAATATGATGGTGGGGGGGTGATGAAAGATCGCAAAAAATTGGATTGGATTTAGCAAAAGCAATAGGGATTATACTTGTTGTCTTAGCTCATTCCTTACCTAAAAACTACATTTGTGTGGAAATATATACAACAATTTCATATGCCTTTATTTTATATAATATCGGGATATTTATATAGTTGCAAAGGAACGTGGATGCAATATATAAAGAAAAAACTTAAAACATTATGGATGCCTTTTATGGGGTGTGGTATAATAACAATCATTTTAAAAATAATAATTTCTTTTATAGCTAATCATTCATTAGGTATTACTGTTAAATATATAATTAAATTTGTATTTATGCAGGAATTAGCACCTTTGCAGGGAGCTACATGGTTTTTATCGGTGCTGTTGTATGCATTGGTTGCTTTTGATCTTTTAATGAGAGGGATACATAGACTTATCAAACAATATGAAATGATAGGAATTTTTGTTATAAGTATAATATTATTTGTTATTGGAAGTAATATATCGCTGCCATATTATACATCGCATATTTTGGTGGCTCTTTCGTATATAGGTATAGGTTATTGGTTAAAAAAATATGAAATGTATGCTGAGAAAATATCAATACTAGCTTGTATAGTTGCTTTTGTTTTAATAGCGGGTGCTACACAAATAAATGATGTCAGTGTAGCTTTAAATTCTTATACATATAAAAGCATTTTTTTCTTAACAGGAATAGTAGGCTCAGTTACAATACTGGCTTTCTGTAAAAAGTATGAAAATAGAATAAATAACCAGTATATAAAAAAACAATGTAAATTTCTAGGAAGAAATACAATTGGGATTTTAATTTGGCAATTCGTATCATTCAAATTAGTAATGATAATACAGATATTGGTTTACAAAATGCCTTGGAGAAAATTAAACGATTTTCCTATAATATATGAATGCAGCAATATATACTGGACTATTTTGTATACTATAGTAGGGATATATTTATCAATATTTATTTATAAAATATTGAGTCAATTTGCAAAAGTAATAACCAAACAAAAACAATACGATAATTAATGCCAGAGCAATAATGAATATTTCAATTGTGCAGTGACAGTGCATGATTGAAATATTCAATCTTGAAACATTTTGCTTTTAAAGATTAGATTTATAAAATACTTGATGATGCACTATATTGGGGGAGAGAAATGTCAGGCAGACCACAAAAGAAACCAGAATATAATCCAGAACTTCAATTTCAGAATTTTCTTCAAGAGCTGAGAGAGGTATATGAGGAATCAGATTCTCTAAGAATGTTAGCTGCAGAAATGAATATCACTCTGCTAAAGCTCCGAAAGCTACTTATTACTGCTGGTATCTTTACATCAGATATATGTGCAGAGGTCAATGAATTGTATCAGGCGGGGAAGAAGATTCCAGAGATTATGGAGCTTACAGGTCTTTCCAGAGCTTCGGTTCATTCCTATTTACCATATACAAAAGGAATTTATAATGTCGAAGAGATAAGTCTCAATGCAGAGCGTTGTCGGGCATATAGAATCCGACAGGAAAAGGTTCGAGTTTTAAGGAAAGTTCCAGCGGAAGACAATTTGTGGCAGGCGGTTGTTGCCTTCCAGGAATATCCGTTTAAAACAGCAACCGGACTACCATTTCGATATAAACTGAAAGTAGGAAAAAATGGAAAGTGGAACAGGGAACTACTGATAGATCGGAGAGAAAAAAGCAAGAGTCTTGCGTGGAGCAGTGTGATACTGGCATTTGAAAAGAGTAAAGAGTTATCACAAGAAGTGAAGAAGCCCAAAGCGTTGGGGGACATCAGAGGTGTATCATATATCTATCCGATATTGTGGCGATTTGGTTTGATAAGAGTTCCGGAGGAAATAGAAAAGAAAATGGGAAAGCAGAGATAATCCCCTGCTTTACTTTTTACAAGATGATTAGATTAACATGAAAATATTATATCGTTTCCCGTAGTATGGAAAAGGCATCAATGATTCCCTGTTTATAGGCGATGCGGATATATTCTATGGATGCAACGTTTTCAGCGACGATTGTAGCGTCAACAATATCCCATTGCTCAGGAGTCAGGTCAAGTGCCTGTACTTTTTTATTGAGTTTATTACATTTTTTCTGTGCTTTTTGATAAGGCATATCTTTAGTAAGTGCAGTTGGTATTCCAGTTTCCATGCGAAAAGTGGCGAGCTGATCCAGAAAGCTATCAGGAATAGGTTTGGATAAACAGTGTTTTTTCTTATTGTCAATATGATGTAGGTATTTCGTGAGTGCTTTGTACAGTTTGGTTTGCAATTTTTTTGTTTTCTTGCTCATGTGATAAAATCCTCCTTTAAGTTATAATATAACGACATACCGTTAATTTATCATTGAATTAGAATAATGTCAACGGTACACCGTTAATAAATGGTGATCAAATCCTTTATACTGGATACATACTGTGATTTAAGGAGAATTTACATGACGTATTCAGAGGCTATCATAAAGAGATTATCCGGTTTATGTACGGAAAGAGGAATAACGATTAACAAGTTGGCAACTTTATCAGGAATTACGCAGTCAACGATCAATAGCATGATGAACGGAGAAACAAAGAATCCAAAGTTAAAGACCTTGCGTAAGATTGCTATGGGATTGAATATGACGGTAGCAGAGTTGTTGGACTTTCCAGAGATGAATGAGATGGAATTTGAGGACGAATAAGAGAAAATATGTTCGATAAATTTTGAAAAATTTATTGACTTACGAAAATATGTTCTGTATAATAATTTCTATCAGAAACGTATCGTTTCTGATAGAAAGGTAAGGTGAAAAGATGCGGCATAAGAGCGAAGAGTTAATGAAGCAGATTATGGATTATGCAGAACAGTTTCAGTTGCTGAATCATCGTTCACCTTATACCAGTGAAATCGCAGATAAGCTCGGAATAGTCAAGAGTACAGTGTACAAGTACCTCGTTGAAATGAATAATAGAGGAATGTTAAGCTACCACAATGGGGAGATTGTTACTGAGAGAACAAGCAAAATATCTTCACTTACGAAACCAGCGGCAGTGCTTGGGTCAGTATCTTGTGGTATGCCGCAGCTGGAGGAAGAATATATTGAGGAGTATGTTTCTCTTCCGGTTTCATTGTTTGGTGAAGGTGAGTTCTTTATCTTGCGGGCGAATGGAGATTCGATGATCGGAGCAGGAATTAACAGTGGAGATATGATTGTGATTCGGAAGCAGAGTACAGCTTCTGAGGGTGATATTGTAGTTGCTCTTGTAGATAATGAATCGACATTGAAGCGATTTTTCCTTGATACAGAAAGAAGGTGTGTCCGGTTGCATCCGGAGAATAAAAAGTATCCGGATATTTATACACAGAATTGTACTGTTCAGGGTGTTGCTGTCCATGTGATTAAGTCATTGCAGTAGATGACAAGGATGGCAGCAGGTGTAAGTTGCGATGAGATTGTCAGAGCCAATCCCAGGGGAAGTTTATATAGCAGGTGGCATGGCTTCGGTGTGACGGAATCGCCTGTTATTAACTCATCAACGGTTTTCATTTCCCTTATCCGTTTGAGTGATAGTTTGTGTAGATATTACTTGGAGGATTATTGATGAGCAAGGAACCATTATTTGTTACATGCCCGGTATGCGGCAAAGTGAACCAGAAAAGCATTTTTACTTATTCAGAAGTACGTTGTCAGAGATGCCATCGAGATCTGACTGCATTTGCGGATGTAGGAGTTGTCGTTGGCATTGATATGAGCAAGAAGCGGTCAAAGGAAGAAGTTGACCGTCTAGAGATGTATATGTCACATCTGGTAGGAGTTCTCCGGGATACGGAAGAATGAGAAGAAGTAAAGTATAGTGATACAATTTAATATGCAGGAATGAGAATATCTGTGAATCTGTAATATTAGACGGCAGGAATCTTCACATACAGCATGGATATTCAAGAGTTTGCTGAACGTGTTGGAGATGGCACAGAAACATCAGGAACCCGGCAAAACATATGCAGGAAGTTTATGGAGATAGTATACCTATATATTATTAACATAGCGATTAAGCATAGTGTTTTGTCGGGTTTTTGCGTTTTTATACCAGAAAATGGATAATTAAAGTAGACAGAAATAATTTCTTGTGATAAACTCAGTATGTTAAGAAAAATAAATAATTTACATAAGGAAAAGTTTATTTCTATAAGACTACAAATATTTAGCCTGGAATAAACAGTAAAATATACATACTTGAGGATGATCTTACATAGTTGGAACTTGGGTCTTACTATGCACATTTTTAGTATGTAAGGAGATTACTGTTTATTTCAGGCTTTTTTATTTCCCAAAATATAAAAGAAAGGGGGTACTGCATGTCTACAAAAGAAAAAAACATGGATGAAAGAATTGCGTTTGGCAATTCTCTAAGTGAGAAACGTAGAGAAAGTGGTTTCTCGCAGGAAGAGCTTGGACTAAAGATTGGAAAAAGCTCTAATGCAGTATCCCGGTATGAAAATGCAGAGAATACGATGGATGTACATACCTTTGCAAAAACTGTAAATGCTTTAAAAGCAAGTCCATATGAATTACTTAAAGATCTAGAAGTACCAGAACCCGATAGTAAGATAGTGTCTTTGTTCTTCCAGATACAAAGATTAGATAAGAATAAAAAGAAGTTTGCATTATCAATGGTGGAATCCATGCTTGATAATCTGGCAAGTCTTTAAAAATTTAGGTTTAGCACTTACTTATAAAAATATGAGTAGGTGCTTTTTTTGTACAAAATTTTATTTCCACAGATGTGGGGAGAAGTATAAGGATTTCCACACATCTGCCGGGGAAAAACGAAAATGGTTATTCTATAATCAAAGCATCAACAGCGAGGTGCTGAAATAAGGAGGACAGAACATGACTCAGGAAGAATTAGAGTTTCGCCGCAGGTGTCCCTACGATGCCTTTGGTGATTATTCAGATGTATTAAAGGAAATCCGTCAGAAAGAAAAAGAGAACAAGATGGATACCGTATCAGTAGTGAATAGAAGTAAATAATGCTGGTTGAATCTTAGCACTGTGATTGTGCAGCAGATTTTTCCATACAGAAGGCAGCAGGCTGGAACTTCGGTTCCGCTAATAAAAAAAAGTTAGCGGAATCGGGGTCTATTTAGCTTAGCTGTCTTTCTTTTTGTCACCGGTTCTTGCGGGAAAGGTGGCAATTATGCTGACATTAAGAACACTGAAAGAACTGATCGACACACCAAAGAGAGGAGAGAAACTTCCTACATCGAAGCAGCTTCGTACAGGGGAATCACCGGTAGTTGCTCATAAAACAACAGGAGCAGGTGTGAATGAGGTACATATTATCGTATATCAGTCCGGATATGCGGTTTATGGCATCGGAAACAGAGCAACGGTATTCCCGGTAAATCTGGAACTTGGTTATGGTTATTCTTCTGTGACAGAAAAGAAGAGAAAGGAAGATGAGAAGTATAATACCTGGAATCCAGAGACGGGACTTCGTGAGAAGAAGTATTTCTGTGAATTAGAGGAAAGTTTTTTTGAAAAGGAAGAATGGTATCTGCGTCTGATGCTGATTGGCGAGGACCGGCTGGCACATAATCTGGCTACCCGTGATCGGGGACGCTGCATTTCGTTTAATGGCATTTCTGAGGATTTTAAAGGAATGGAAGATGAATTGATGGATGTAGAAGAACGAGTGAACCGTCAGCAGATTGCAGAAGAGATGATGAGTGTACTTAGTGATAAGCAGAAAAAAGTAGTTCAGGAATTTTACTGGAATCAGAAATCTGGGCATTACGGCATCGGTCTGTTCAGCAAGCCTCGTGTATGCCATCCTGCTGAAGCTGGCAGAGGTGCTGTTTGCCGTATCGGCGCAGCACGAGGCGGGGTATATCTGCTCCATGCTCTTCATC
>ENA-OPYX01001857-OPYX01001857.1-human-gut-metagenome-genome-assembly--contig:-NODE-1857-length-10404-cov-2.413253_pt1 | contig 10404 bp, 12 predicted proteins | sample MGYA00242639_ERZ504486 | MGnify/ENA primary metagenome ERZ504486 (study PRJEB26092, sample SAMD00036296) | human gut metagenome | host: Homo sapiens | study: EMG produced TPA metagenomics assembly of... | reverse complement strand
CCTTTTGCATTCTGCAACCTGCTAAAACAAGGTAAACGATTTTAAATCATCCATTTTTATCCTCATCCTCCTGTGATCTCACTAAACAGATTATAGACTTTTTTATTTCAAAGCGTCAAGACTTACTTTTCCTCCATAAAACTCCTCACAGCACCACCTTGCTGTGAGGATCTCTCTTTTTCTTTATTTCTTTTCCTTACACTTCCGTAAGCTCTCCGGTCTCAGAATCCATAATGAATCCCTTGATCTCAATATCCTTCGGCATCAATGGATGTGTCTTCAGTGTATGCACAGTCTCTTCTACCGACTTCTCCACAGATTCAAATCCACCCAGCCATTTTTCCAGATCAATTCCGCTGTGTCTTACGATATCAATATGTTCTTTGTCGATTCCGCGCTCTACCAGTTCTCCTAACAGTTCATTTCCATCCATTCCCTGCACACCGCAATCCGTATGTCCAATGACCATAACCTGCTCCACACCAAGCTCCAGAATGGCAACCAGAAGGCTTCTGACCACACTTCCGTATGGATGTGTAATGACTCCACCTGCATTCTTGATGATCTTTGCATCTCCGTTTTTCAGTCCCAGCGCCGCCGGAAGAAGCTCTGTCAGACGGGTATCCATACAGGTCAGTACGGCAAGCTTTTTGTTCGGGTACTTGCTGGTCAGGTACGGCTCATAGCCTTTATTTTCCACGAATTTCTTATTATACTCTACAATCTGTTCTATCATCCTGTGTAACCTCCCATTTGATTTTCGCAACGATATTTCATAAAACAGATTATAGACTTTTTTTCTCTGTAAGTGCAAGGATTCTTAATGAATTTTAATGATGTTTTTTCTTCCAGTACTGAAAAAATGCCTCTTCCTGCTCTGAGCGGATTCCATACTTTCTTCTCGCAATGTAGAATTTGGAATTCCACCCTGAAGTCTTCACCGGAATCGTCACCACATTATGCAGCCGCACGATATCCATATACGGCAATACGGAAATCCCGAACCCATTCTCCACAAGTCCTGTGATAACTTCAATCTCTTCCGCAGCACATACCGGCTTTACCTTAATTCCTTCTTCTGCAAAAATCTGCTCCTGCAGAGTACGGAAACCGCTGGTCTTGGAAAACATGATCTGTGGGTATCCGGCTGTCTCTTTCAGACTGATCCGTTCTCTATTTTCAAGCGGATGTCCCTTCGGAACCACTACTGCGATATATGAATCCCGAATCGGATAATATTCGATCTCATCCGATTTCAAAAGATCCGAGCAAAAGCCGATATCATATTTTCCATCCAAAAGTCCTTCTGCAATCTCCGGTGTCATCCGATTGTAGATGATAAATGGAAATGTCGCCCCAAACTCTTTCAGCATATGTGGAATCGTCCCCGGTGCCAGAGGATACACACTGCCGATCCGCACCGTTTTCTCTTCCGTCCGAAGTCCTACCGCCCGCTCTTCCAGACGAAGATACGCTCCCAGAATTTCATCCACATCCTTCATCAGCTCTTTGCCGTAATGACTCAGGCTCACATTCGTCCTTCTTTTTGAAAACAGCGGAACTCCGTCTCTTCTTCCAGCGACTTGATCGCATGCACTGAGTCCCGGCTGTGAAATATTCAGTGCCTTGCCGCCTTTCCGTAATGCTGGATTTTGCCAGCTCTGAAAAATATTTTAAATATTCGATATTCATATATTCCCTCTTTTATCTTCCGCAGTCATCTTATTTTTTCAAAATCAACTCTTTACTCGCCATTATCTTAGCATATTCATTCTATTTTAGAATCAGTTCATTCAAAATAATCATTTGTTTTTATCAGTTTTCTTCATTATAATGAGAAACAGCTTAAATATAAAATTTTTGTAAATTATTATCTATCAGGAAAGAAGGATTTTGTACCTATGAATAAGAAAAAATTTCATCTGGCCGGAGAAGTCGCTCTGCTCATCGTCCTGCTGATCAATTCACTCGGCGTGGATCTGATGTCAAAAAGCGGATTCGGGATCTCAACGATCTCCTCAGTGCCGCTTGTATTTAACATCGCCTTCCCGGTGTTCAGTTTCGGAACATGGAATTATATTTTTCCAGACACTGCTTGTCATTACACTGATGATCCTCAAGCGTTCATTCTGCCCTGGCTACCTTTTCTCTTTCGTAGTCGGGATCGGATTTGGAAAAATGATCGACGTACACAACGCATGGATCCAGGCTCTGCCGAACTCCCTGCCTCTTCACACGATTTATTTCCTGGCAGGATTCTTACTGGTGTGCTTCGGTATCTGCCTTGCCAACAACTGTATGCTTCCAATCATCCCGACAGATATCTTCCCTCGCGATCTGTCCGGTATTGTAAAAAAGAACTATAAAATCGTTAAGACAACCTTCGATCTCACCTGTCTGACGACTACTGTGGTTCTTTCCCTTGCAATCCTCCACGGATTCTACGGCATCGGAATCGGCACTGTCTTCTGTGCATTCCTGACTGGAAAAACCGTTTCCGCCATCCAGAGTTTTCTTGGAAAACACGTGGAATTCTACCGTGCAACTGGGAAGAAGAGAGTTGCTCTTGAAAAGAATATGAGACATGCATAAAGAAAAAGATTTCAATTTGAATACATACCAGATCGGATACATCAAAACTGAAAATCTCTTTTGGATTCTGTAGCCAGTATTATTTCTCAACTCCTCCTGTCGCATTGACAAACCTTTTTCCCATACCCGTATACTAGAAGCAGACTAATATCCTGCAAGGAGGCTTAACTACTATGATTATCAAAAACGGACTTGTCATCGATCCTGCTTCCGGACTTTCCGAAAAATGGATCTTCATGATTGAAGATGGACATCATCAAAGAAATGGCATCCCTGATTACAAAAGAAGGAGAGGAAGTCCTTGACGCAGCCGGGCTTGTGGTTGCACCGGGACTGATTGACACCCACGTTCATTTCCGTGATCCGGGATTTACTTATAAGAAACCATCCACACCGGCGCACTTGCCTCTGCAAAAGGCGGTTTTACTTCCGTGATCTGCATGGCAAATACTTCCCCGACTGTGGACTCTGTTCCGGTTCTCAAAGACAACCTTTCGCGTGCTTCCAAAGAAAAGATCCGTATCTTCCAGGCTGCTTCGATTTCCTGCAACCTGAAAGGGCAGGAAGAAACCGATATGGACGCCTTAAAAGAAGCAGGCGCATGTGGATTTACCGATGACGGGATCCCACTTCTAAACGCAGAATTCTGCTTCCACGCAATGGAAAAGGCGGCAAGCTTAACGTACCGGTCAGCCTTCACGAAGAAGATCCTTCTTTCATCCGCAACAACGGAATCAGCCACGGAAAGGTATCCGATGCGCTTGGCATCTACGGTTCTCCTTCCATTGCAGAAGAATCTCTGGTTGCAAGAGACTGCATGCTGGCACTGAAATCCGACGCCGATGTTGTGATTCAGCATATCAGCTCCGGTATCTCTGTCGATCTGGTTCGTACTTATAAGAAAATGGGTGCAAAACTTCACGCCGAAGCCACACCGCATCATTTTACACTGACGGAAGACGCAGTCCTTGAGCATGGAACACTTGCGAAAATGAATCCGCCGCTCCGTACCGAAAAGGACCGTCAGGCGATTATTCAGGGACTTGCAGATGGAACCATCGACTTGATTGCCACCGACCATGCACCGCACAGCAAAGAAGAAAAAGCAAAACCAATCACCGAAGCTCCAAGCGGAATCATCGGTCTTGAGACTTCCCTTGCCCTTGGCATCACAAGCCTTGTAAGACCGGGACATTTATCTCTTATTCAGCTTCTGGAAAAGATGACCATCAATCCGGCAAAGCTTTACCACCTTCCATACGGACAGCTCGCCGAAGGAAAGGCAGCTGACCTTGTGATCTTCGATGAAAACGAATGTTGGACTCCAACCGAGTATGCATCCCTTTCATCCAACTCACCATTTACCGGAACGCCTATGTATGGCAAAGTGAAGTATACGATCTGTGGTGGGGAAATCGTATATCATGATTAAAAAAAATCCACGGACTTTGAATCTTCTAAAGTCCGTGGATTTTTCCATCTTCTTATTTTTCTTCCAGCATAAAGTATTTCATACTTGTTCCGCTTTCCGCCACATCCGCAAGATTGATACAACTGTTTCCCATACGGTCGATCAGATGCAGGATATTAGTAAACGGAGCAGTAAGGCTTGCCTTACATTTTCCTTTATTGACACGCTCAATATGAGCTTTCCGCATCTTGATATCCAGATCAAGAAGCTTATCCTTTCGCTTCATCATCTTGCCTGGTTCGATACCATCATCTCCCTGCAGTGCCTTCAGAGAATCACAGAACATCTTATTCAGTACCTTCAAACTCTTCTGCAGCTCATCCATCGCTTCCGGTGTATATTTATACTTCCGGTCTGATCTTTCCAACATACATTCTGCCATTTCCACACTTAAGGTTCCCATACGTTCCACATCGCTGAGTACACACATGAGGCTCGCCGTCTGCGCTGCCTGCTGCTCGGTCAATGAACCCGAAGAAAACAAAGCTGCAAGATATTCGGTAATACACTTTCCAAGACGTTCAACCTGTTCTCCGTTTTCTTTCAGACCGTCAATGGATTTCACTTCTTCATTTTTCACAAGCTCAATCGTTTTCTTCAGAATATCTCTTACCTGGTCACTCATACGGAAAATCTCTTTTGCCACAAGCTGCAGCGCTGCTGCCGGCTGACTGATGATATTTTCATCCAGATAAATCGGGCTGCCTGGATCTTCAACACCTTTTTTGCCATCTGGGATCAGTGTCATGACAATCTTCACCATCAGTTTAATCAGGCATACCCAGATCAGTGTCATTGTGATGTTAAATACAGTATGTGCATTTGCAATCTGTCTGGAAATCGCTTCAATCTCCGGACCTTTCGGCGAAATGTTCTGGATCAGTGCCGCAAATGGTTTTACGAACCAGATAAACAAAACGCAGCCGGAAATATTAAAAATACAATGCGCCACAGCAGTTCTCTTCGCATCTTTTGACTGTCCGATACTGGCAAGGAGTGCTGTGATCGTTGTACCGATATTATCACCTAAAAGAATCGGGATTGCTCCTGCAAGCCCAAGTATACTCGTAACCCCGTCCGGTCCTGGCTGGGAAGCGAAGTTCTGCAAGACTGCGATCGTTGCACTACTGCTCTGTACAACCAGCGTCATAAATGTACCAACTGCCACACCAAGTACCGGAATATGTGCAACCCGTCCGATCAAGTCTGTGAATACCGGACTGGATGCCAATGGTTTCATGACATCTCCCATTGTTTCAATTCCAAGGAACAAAAGACCAAAGGCAAAAATCGTCTGGCCGATACTTTTTACTTTCTCTGATTTTGTTACAAATGAAATCAGAAATCCTATAAAAATAATCACATAAATATAGTCACTGATCTTAAACGCAATAATCTGCGCTGTCATGGTTGTACCAATATTTGCACCAAAAATGATGGAAATTGCCTGTGGCAGGTTCATCAGTCCCGCACTTACGAAACCGATCGCCATAACTGTCGTCGCACTGCTGCTCTGGAGTACCGCGGTTGTGAGCGCACCGGCAAGCACACCCAGAAGCGGATTCTTCGTCAGAAGTGCAAGAATGCTTTTCATTTTATCGCCCGCCGCCTTTTGCAGACATTCACTCATCATATTCATTCCATAGATAAAAACTGCCAGACCGCCAAGCAGTCCGAAAATGATCTGAATTTTCTCGTTCATGTTAATTCCTCTCTCAATTTACCCTGTGTTTGTTAATATTTTTAAACTTACTTTTTACAATGATGTTTTCCCTTTCAGCTCATTTTCCATTTTATCTGTGGTCTATGCAATTCCAATCAAATCTATGTTAAGTTTAGGTTAAATTTTCTTTCTTCTATCATTTTTTCTTTCTCATGATTCATAATTATGTAAAATCACATTAAGAAAGATTTGCGCATCTCCGGCACGCAGTGCCTTTTGTTTCATAGGAAGTTTCTTCGGAATTTCCTATGAAATCAAAAAGAGAGTTACCCTCTTACAAATCTTCAAATTTGCAAAAGAATAACTCTCCTGTTCTATCTTATAAATCTATCCAATCCCAAGCACACCATATCCAACTATTCCAAACACCGCCGCAAGAATGATCACCTTCGGTACTGACCAGTTCTTCTTCAATATCAGATAGAACATCACCACTCCGATCCCGCACCCAAACCAGTCAATCCTCGCATCCGGAAAATAATTTTCCTGCATCAGATCCAGAATCACCGCAAGGATCATTGCGATGCAGATTGGCTTGATCACATTTAACATACAGCTCATAATATCATTGCCACGGAACTTTGCAAAGCACACCGCTACGCCAAGCGTCAGCGTATAAGCTGGCATCAGCACGCCCATAACCGCTGCAATCCCACCCAGACACCTGCCGTCTGCATCCCGGCAAAGTCGCACAGTTAATCCCAAGCGGTCCCCGGTGTCATTTCTGCGATAGCGATCAAGTTAGTCAGATCCTCCGCCGTCATCCACTGATTGACCTTCATCTCCTGCATAATAACCGGGATCATCGACATTCCGCCAAAGCTGGTAAATCCGATTTTTATAACGCTGTAAAAAGTCTGAGATAGATCATGCCGTCTGTCCTCCTCTTGTCTTTTTCACCGCTCTTATAGAAAGCGCCAGTATCACTCCCGCTACGATCATCACCACATTACTGATATCCGTAAATACACAGAGCGCCAGTGCTAACGCACAGATCGGGATTGCTGATTTTCTGCGGAACGCTTCTTTCCCCAGTGAAAGTGCCGCACTTCCCATAATCGGAACTACCGCACAGCGGATTCCGCGAAGTGCCGCATAGCACCAGACATTACTTTTCAGCACCTTATAAAATGCAGTAACAAACGACAGGATCAGAACCGCCGGACAGGTCATTCCGAGTACTGCACAGACACCTCCGAACCAGCCACCTACATAATAACCAAAGAGCATACTGATATTGGTGATCATAATTCCGGGAACTGACTTTCCAACTGCAACCATATCCAGCAGTTCCTCTTTTGTGATCAGCTTTCGTTTATCTACAAACTCCTGCTCCATCTGCGCCAGAATGCTCCATCCGCCTCCAAATGTAAAACATCCTATCTTAAAGAAAAATGCAAACAGCATCAGTCCATTTTTTGATTCTCTCTTTACTCATCTCTTCTTCCTCCTGTTTCTTTACTTTATCATCTCTATTGACATTAGTAAAATATATGTTTTATTATTAAAAATATAGTTTAAACCTATGGAGGATTTTTTATGAACTGGAATCAGCTGCAATATGTCATCACCATTGCCGAAGAAAAAAGTATCACCAAAGCGGCGCAGAAGCTTTATATTTCCCAGCCTTCCCTTTCCTTAAGCATTCAGGCTCTGGAAAAAGAAACCGGAATCCCTCTTTTTGAACGGAACCGTGGCGAGATGAAGCTTACCTATGCAGGCTCCCTTTTCTATGAATGGGCAATTTCTACCCTCCACTCTCATACCCAGTTGGAATGGAAGCTTGGTGATATCGTTTCCGGCTCCCGGACACTGATCCGACTGGGTCTCAGTCCCCACCGAAGTGAACGGCTTCTGGCACCGGTTCTGGAACGCTTTTATTCCATGTATGAGAACTGTGATATCCAGATCATTGAGCAGCCGACCTATATCCTGCGGCAGATGCTGGAAGAGGACAAGCTGGATCTGATTCTCGATATTTCCAGCCCAGATACTATCAATTTTGAGAGTGAGCTTCTGGTAAAGGAAAGTTTTGTCCTGGCAATCCCTGACTCTCTGTGTCCTTTTTCCGATCCATCACAAAAAGAGGAGGACATCTCTGCCACTCCTCAAATTCATTTGCCTGCGTTATCTGCAATTCCATTTATTCTGCTTTCAGAAGATCACGATCTCGGAAAGATCAGCCGGAAGATCTGCGATACTGCTGCCTTCCATCCAAATATCCGCTGCATCTGCACCAGCAGTAATACTGCCTTTTCTCTTGCAAGACGAGGGATGGGGATTGCCTTTCTTCCTGAAATTTATGCACGGACTACTTCCTTTCCGGACATTCATTTCTTTACCCCGGATCACTTTCATGACACCAGGGACATCTGTGCTGTCTATCGGAAAAATATTTATCATCACGCACAGTTTCAGGTGCTTCTTGCTCTCCTTCGCGAGATCGTTCCGGCAATCTACAGGGCAGCTTAGTCTGCCCTGATCCGTACCTTAATTCTCTTATTTTCTGCCTCTTACTCTACATTTTTCAGTGCCTCATCCATCGGCACATGTTTAATCCTTCGATATTCTATCATTGCCACAACTGCATAGGTTCCGATCCCGATCAGAAACATTTCCACATAGATCTTCGGATCGATCCAAAGTGCGATCCAGCCGGAAATACTGGTCAGCATCATTTCCCGGAACAGCACATTCATAAACTGCTTTCTCAATCGGCAGGCTGAGAAGCAGACAGATGATCACCACGATAGTTGTCGACCAGATATAAAGCCTGCTGATCTCTCCATTGGTATATCCCAGGATCTTCGTCATGGAAATAGCCTGTGCATTTTTCTCAATAATGATCTTGGATAACAGATAGATCACAACCATATAAATACCGATTGCAAATGCGTTGACCATCCCCATCATATTTCCCATAGATACATCCAGCTGTCTCGAAATCTTTGTCAGTGCTTCCAGATCAAGCACCGAACCGATGTATTTTCCGTCAATATCCTTGATCTTCGAATTGGAAAAATATCCACTGAAATAATCGTTTCCCAGATCAAAGGTATCATTCAACTTCTCCTGTGGCATAAAGACACAGATTCCACCGCTGTATTTGTAGATTCCTTTAACCTTGAATGTATACTTTGTCTTTTCATATTTTTCTTTCAACGTGATCGAGTCGCCCGGCTTCAACAGAAACTTCTCTGCATAGGCACTGGAAATATAGACACCGTCACCGTCCTCCAGATCTGCATCGATATATTTACTGTCCGGTTTGATTCCATACAGGATCACTTCATCTGTCTTATATTTGCTTGGCAATGTTTCCAATGAGTAAGCGCTGAACGCTTCCGCATCTTCATTTTCCGTCTTTGTTCCATAAGAGAACTGTAAAAGCTCCAGCATACTGTCCAGTTTGTTTCCGCTCATCGCACTTACCGGAACCTCCAGCATATACTGGTATTTTGCAAGCATATTGCTCTGGATATCCTGCTGATAGTGCGAAAGTACTGACGGCAGCAAAAGTCCAAAGAACAAAAGCAGATTCGCAAATATGATTCCAATAAAAAGTACGATGTAATTGCTCATATTCTGGAAGATCACACGCAGTCGGAACCGATGGAAGATTCCAAGCTTCGGACTTAGCCGGACTGCTCTTTTCCGCCTGCTTCCAGAAAGATCTCTTCTCAGAAATTTCAGCGGTGAAAGCCTCAGCTTGTAACGAAGGATTCCATAGTTGACCACCAGCATGATCAGCACCGGAACCACCGTTGTCATCCAGAAAGCATCTGCATTCCATGCTGTCACATAGGTCGGCAGACTATAACTTCCATAATACATCCCCGCACATACCTTTTTCAGTGCTGTATAACCCAGAATATTTCCGATCACCGCACCAATCAGTGTGACGATCACCGGAAGTGCCATGTAATGTCCGATCAGTTCTTTTCTTGTATAACCGGAAGCCCGCAGAGTTCCGATCACGCCTGCTTCTTTCCGGATCGTATTGCTGATCGTGATTCCAAATACAAACGCAATGATCACAATGATCATATAGAGGAGCATTATGATCATTGCACGGTCACTCCCCATATCATCACCGGTAAATGTAATTGCCTGGTTCAGATACTGTGGCACAAAAGACTCCAGAATGACTTCTTCCCCCAGTGCTTCCATCAGATCTTCCGACATCTTTTTTTCCTGTTTTTCATTTTTCGGTTCTTTGTCATACACCCAGGAATAACTGTACTGAATCTTATCCTGATTCAGAGATTCAAACTCTTCCGGTGTTACAACCGATACCCCGAATTTGATCGCATCAAACATGCTGTCATTATTATTCTGGAACAAGCAGCTATAGTCAGACAGTGCCACAAATCCTGTGACTTTCCACTTTTGTGAACCACTTTTCAGTGTATCTCCGACAGAAATCTTATTATTGTCCGCATACATACGGTCAATTGCCATTTCTCCTGCTTTTTCAGGAAGCTTTCCTTCCATCAGGCACACCAGGTTGATCTCTTCCCTGTTTTTGAAAATACGCATGGTACTTCCATTATCCAGTGCCTCTTCCAGATAAAAGTTTTCATACAGTGTCACACCATTTTTTTCGATTTCCCTGTTG
>ENA-OPYX01001855-OPYX01001855.1-human-gut-metagenome-genome-assembly--contig:-NODE-1855-length-10409-cov-2.906147_pt1 | contig 10409 bp, 13 predicted proteins | sample MGYA00242639_ERZ504486 | MGnify/ENA primary metagenome ERZ504486 (study PRJEB26092, sample SAMD00036296) | human gut metagenome | host: Homo sapiens | study: EMG produced TPA metagenomics assembly of... | reverse complement strand
ATTTCCCCGCCTTGCAGTTAATAACTGAAGCAACATTACAAATGGTATGAATAAAGTTTGGTATGAATAAAGTTAGTTACTGTTCACTCCGTTCACAAAAAAAACACCTCGCGGAATGTTACCAGTGAACAGTAACTAAAGTTAGTCTATGTGCTTTGGGCGTTTTGCATATTCATGTAAAAAATGGGGAGTGTTTGCTGAAATGATTATAAATAAGTACAACTGTGTTGGTTAAAAAAAGGATCGGCATGGCGGTGAATATAAGGAGTAGCAAACTATGAAAAAAGTAATTTTAACAGGAGACCGCCCTACAGGCCGTCTTCATGTGGGACATTATGTAGGCTCTTTATCTGAGCGTGTAAAGCTTCAGAATTCCGGAAATTATGACGAGATTTATATTATGATCGCGGATGCCCAGGCGCTTACTGATAACGCAGAGCACCCGGAGAAGGTTCGTCAGAATATTATCCAGGTAGCACTTGATTATCTGGCTTGCGGGATTGATCCGGAGAAATCCACAATTTTCATCCAGTCTATGGTTCCGGAGCTTACAGAGCTTACCTTCTATTATATGAATCTGGTTACAGTGGCCCGTGTTCAGCGTAACCCTACTGTGAAATCTGAGATCCAGATGCGTAATTTCGAAGCCAGCATTCCGGTTGGATTCTTCTGCTATCCGATCAGCCAGGCAGCAGATATCACGGCTTTCCGCGCAACAGCAGTTCCGGTTGGCGAGGATCAGCTTCCTATGCTGGAGCAGTGCAAAGAGATCGTACACAAGTTTAACACAGTATATGGTGAGACGCTTACAGAGCCAGAGATCGTACTTCCTTCCAACAAGGCGTGCCTGCGTCTGCCAGGTATTGACGGTAAGGCAAAATGAGTAAATCTCTTGGAAACTGCATTTATCTTTCCGATGAGGCAGATGAGGTTAAGAAGAAGGTTATGTCCATGTTCACGGATCCGAATCATCTTCGTGTTCAGGATCCGGGAAATGTTGATGGCAACCCGGTATTTATTTATCTGGATGCTTTCTGCAAACCAGAATATTTCCCGGAATTTCTTCCGGATTATCAGAACCTGGACGAGCTGAAAGACCATTATAAGAGAGGCGGACTTGGAGATGTTAAGGTTAAGAAGTTCCTGAACAACGTTCTCCAGGCTGAGCTTGGCCCGATCCGCGAGCGCCGTAAAATGTGGGAACAGCGTATTCCGGATGTTTATGACATTTTAAGAGAGGGCAGTAAGGTGGCTGAGGCAAAGGCAGCTGAGACTCTGAAGGATGTAAAGGCTTCTATGAGAATTAATTATTTTGATGATGATAGTTTGATTCAGTAAAATATGTGGATTTTAAGTGTCAGTAAAATATGTGAATTTTAAGTTGACATTTCGTTGGTTATGGCATATCCTAATAGTAGCTAAGGATTAGAGCAATAGTCCATCGAAAGCAAACGAAAACCCCGGAGGTGTGCGAGACTTCCGGGGTTTTCTATTCCGTTTATGTAGGTGGCTTATGCCTTAGGCTGTTATGCTGCCTATTTGTCTTTTCTGTCCAGCCATTTGTAAATGCAGTAGCTAATTACATTTACTGCGACAGGGACAAGGATTAGAGCAATAATATTATCCATCGAATTCACCTCCTTTCTGCTGGAGGCTCGGCAGCTTTTATAGTATAACATAAGGGCAGATAATTAGAAATAGCGTATAATAAATTTGGACATATAAAAAATATTGCATGTAAAGAAAAAACACTTGACACACACCACAAAATACGGTATGATACCCAAGGTGATAACGAATGGAAAAGTTTGTGGAACGTACTTTGCTCTATGATTTTTACGGAGAGCTTCTTACGAAGAGACAGCAGCAGATCTACGAGAGTGTAGTTCTGGAGGATTATTCTTTAAGTGAGGTTGCAGAGGAACTGAATATCAGCCGTCAGGGCGTACATGATATGATCAGACGCTGTGACAAGGCACTGGAAGGATATGAAGAGAAGCTGCATCTGGTGGAGAAGTTTGTGAATATCCGGGGACAGGTACAGAAGATACATGAGCTTGCATCCGGATATCACGCTGATGATATTGAGGCAATATCCAATGTGATTTTAGAGGAGTTATAATTCATGGCATTTGAAAGCTTAACAGATAAACTTCAGAATGTATTTCAAGAAGCTGAGAAGCAAAGGCCGTCTGACCGAAGAGGATGTTAAGATTGCTCTTAAAGAAGTTAAGATGGCACTCCTTGAAGCAGACGTTAACTTCAGAGTCGTGAAACAGTTCACGAAATCTGTACAGGAACGTGCAGTTGGACAGGACGTTATGAACGGACTGAACCCAGGCCAGATGGTCATCAAGATTGTAAACGAAGAGCTGGTTAATCTTATGGGAAGCGAGACTACAGAGCTTCCGATCAAGCCTGGCAATGATCTGACTGTCATTATGATGGCAGGTCTTCAGGGAGCCGGTAAGACTACTACCGCAGCCAAGCTTGCAGGTAAGATCAAGTCGAAAGGTAAGAAACCTCTTCTGGTAGCCTGTGACGTTTACAGACCCGCAGCGATCACTCAGCTGCAGGTAAACGGTGAGAAACAAGGCGTGGAAGTCTTTACCATGGGTGATAAGCAGAGCCCGGTAGACATAGCCAAGGCGGCTGTTGCACATGCCAAGGCGAATCAGCAGAATGTAGTGATCATTGATACAGCAGGTCGTCTTCATGTCGATGAGGATATGATGCAGGAGCTTGCTGATATTAAGTCTAATATTGAGGTAGATGCTACAGTCCTTGTAGTAGATGCCATGACCGGACAGGATGCAGTCAATGTAGCCCAGACTTTTGCAGAGAAGGTTGGAATCGATGGAGTGATCCTGACCAAGATGGATGGTGATACCCGTGGTGGTGCAGCTCTTTCCATCAAGTCCGTAACTGGCAAGCCAATCCTGTATGTAGGTATGGGAGAGAAGTTATCCGATCTGGAACAGTTTTATCCGGAGAGAATGGCATCCCGTATCCTTGGTATGGGAGATGTAATGAGCCTGATCGAGAAGGCAGAAGCAGCCGTGGATCAGGAAGCAGCCCAGGAGATGTCCAAGAAGCTGAAGAAGATGGATTTTGATTTCAATGACTATCTTACCAGCCTTGAACAGATGAATAAGATGGGCGGAATCTCCAGCATCCTGAACATGCTCCCAGGTGTGGGAAGCAAGATGAAAGATGTGGAGAGCATGATCGATGAGAAAGCAATGGACAGAACCAAGTCCATTATTCTTTCCATGACCCCACAGGAGCGTTCTAATCCGGGAATCCTGAACCTTTCCCGCAAGAACAGAATTGCCAGAGGCGCAGGTGTGGATGTTGCAGAAGTCAATCGCCTTGTGAAGCAGTTTGAGCAGAGCAAGAAGATGATGAAGCAGATGCCGGTCTCATGGGCGGCGGCAAAATGGGTGGTAAAAGAGGCGGCTTTAAGCTCCCTTTTTAACATAAAATAATTAAATTAACTAATAAAGAGAAAGTAAATTGGAGGAAAATTAAAATGGCAGTAAAGATCAGATTAAGAAGAATGGGACAGAAGAAAGCTCCTTTCTATAGAATCGTTGTTGCAGATTCCCGCAGCAAACGTGACGGAAGATGTATCGCAGAGATCGGAACATATGATCCGAACCAGGAGCCAAGCGTATGCAAGGTTGACGAAGAGGCAGCTAAGAAATGGCTTGCAAACGGTGCTCAGCCTACAGAGGTTGTTGCTAAGATCCTCAAACAGGCCGGAATCGAGAAATAATTTAAGGAGTATCTTAGAGGTTGCCAGAATGGTTCAGACTGCACAGTATTTTCTGTGAAAGTCGTGAACTGTAACCGGCAATTTTCAGGGGGTATTTCTGTGACGTCCAGATGAGGGCATTTTTGAATATGCTCCGGGGCGGGATCAGGGAGGTGTGTAATGAAAGAATTAGTAGAAGTAATTGCAAAATCTCTTGTTGAAAATCCGGACGAAGTAGTCGTTACCGAAACAGAAAAGGATGACGCTGTTGTTATCGAACTGAAGGTAGGACCATCTGATATGGGTAAGGTGATCGGACGTCAGGGCAGAATCGCCAAGGCCATCCGTACCGTAGTAAAAGCGGCTTCTTCCAAAAGCAGCAAAAAAGTGATTGTAGATATTCTGCAATGATAAGCAAGATATATGGATGCAGGAGCTGTGGAGACATGGCTCCTGTTTTTACTTATGAAAGTCCTGGACGGCAGACATATTCGTTTTTTGTAGAGGAGTTTTGAATGGAAGATTTATTAAAGGTTGGAGTAATTACCACCACTCATGGCGTGCGGGGAGAAGTAAAAGTATTCCCTACCACAGATCCGGAGCGTTTTCTGGATCTTGAATACGTGATTCTGGATGCTGGCAGAGAGATGAAAAAGCTGGAAATCCGTAACGTGAAATTTTTTAAGAATCTTGTGATCCTGAAATTTGACGGGATTGATAATATAAATGATATTGAAATGTACAAAGGCAGAGACCTGTGGGTTCCCAGAGAAGAAGCCCAGGAACTGGATGAAGATGAATATTACATCGGCGACCTGATTGGCATGGAAGTGGTTCTGGAGGACAACACCCATTTTGGAACCCTGAAAGATGTTATGGAAACAGGAGCCAATGATGTTTACGTAGTAGAGCTTCCAGATCATCAGGAAGTACTTCTCCCGGCAATCAAGGAATGCATCCTTGACGTTGATCTGGAGGAGAATGTGATGACGGTACATTTGATGAAAGGACTTTTGTAAATGAATTTCCATGTTTTGACCCTTTTTCCGGAAATGATCCGGAATGGAATGAACACCAGCATTACAGGACGTGCCATTAATGCAGGAATCCTTTCTGTGGAGGCCATAAATATCCGCGACTATGCTTTTAACAAGCACCAGAAAGTAGATGATTATACTTACGGCGGCGGTGCTGGAATGCTGATGCAGGCAGAACCGGTTTACCTGGCTTATGAAGCGATTGCCGAGAAAGCCGGGAAGCGTCCTCGTGTAGTTTATCTTACTCCGCAGGGACAGGTGTTTAATCAGCAGATGGCAAGAGACATGGCGAAAGAGGAAGACCTGGTTTTCCTTTGCGGTCACTATGAGGGGATTGATGAGCGTGTTCTGGAGGAAATTGTGACGGATTATGTGTCTATCGGAGATTATGTGCTTACAGGCGGCGAGCTTCCGGCCATGGTTATGATGGACTCTATTTCCCGCATGGTTCCAGGTGTGCTCAGCAATCAGGAGTCTGGCGAGACCGAGTCCTTTGCAGGAAACCTTCTGGAGTATCCGCAGTACAGCCGTCCGGAAGAGTGGCATGGCAAAAAGGTACCGGAGGTTCTTATGTCCGGTCATCATGCAAATATAGAGAAGTGGCGCAGAGAGCAGTCTATCATTCGTACAGCCAGAAGGCGCCCGGATCTGCTGAAAAAGGCAGATCTCACCAACAAAGAATGGAATTTTGTGCGGCAGCTGAAAAAGCAGTGGAAAGAGGAGGAATCCAAAGATGAGAACATCTGATTTTTACTATGAGCTCCCTCAGGAGCTGATTGCCCAGGATCCGCTGGAGGACAGAAGTTCTTCCAGACTTATGCATCTTTCTATGGCAGATGGCAGTATTGAGCATCGCCATTTCAGGGATATACTGGACTATCTGAATGAAGGTGATACTTTGGTTATCAATGATACCAAGGTTATTCCGGCAAGGCTTTACGGTCACAAGGAAGAGACTGGCGCAGTGATCGAAATCCTTCTTCTGAAAAGAAGAGAGAACGATATCTGGGAATGCCTGGTAAAGCCTGGCAAAAGGCTCGTCCAGGTGCCAAAATCACATTTGGTGATGGCATTTTAGAGGGCGAGATCATCGACGTGGTGGACGAAGGCAACCGTCTGATCCAGTTCCATTATGAAGGCATTTTTGAGGAGATTTTGGACCAGCTGGGAGAGATGCCGCTGCCGCCATATATCACTCATAAATTAAAGGATAAGAATCGCTACCAGACTGTTTATGCAAAGAATGAGGGTTCCGCAGCAGCTCCTACAGCAGGTCTGCATTTCACCAAAGAACTTCTGGAACAGGTGAAAGCCAAGGGCGTAAATATTGCCCATGTAACTCTTCACGTAGGTCTTGGAACTTTCCGCCCGGTTAAAGTAGATGATGTAGAACAGCATCACATGCATTCTGAATTTTACATTGTGGAAGAAGACCAGGCGAAGCTGATCAACGATACCAAGAAAAATGGCGGCCGTGTGATCGCAGTTGGAACTACCAGCTGCCGTACACTGGAGTCTGCAACTGGTGAGGATGGTGTTCTGAAGTCTGGAAGCGGCTGGACAGAGATTTTTATTTATCCAGGCTATAAATTTAAGATGATCGACGGTCTGATCACCAACTTCCATCTGCCGGAATCCACACTGGTTATGCTGGTGTCTGCACTGGCTGGAAAAGAGAATATTCTGCATGCCTATGAGGTTGCAGTGCAGGAGAAGTATCGATTCTTTTCATTTGGGGATGCGATGCTGATATTATAATCAAAAAATACCCCCCGGAGCTTTCGCTCTGGGGGTGCTGAATAACATATTTTCTTCTATCCGATCCAGGAGCTTCTTTCCTGGATTTTTTCCATAATTCTGGTCTTTTCATCCCCTTCAGAAGGCGTTGGCTGGTAATTGTTATAGCCGTAAGCGGAGGAGATGGAACATGGGATGATATTTGTTACATTATCTGCTTTTACGCCGTCATTTGAGATGGTAAAGGTCTGCTGGAAAATCATACTGTCCATGTCACTTGGGGCGCTGTTTCCGCCGAAGCAGAAGTTTCCAAGGCTGTATACAATATTCTTTCCTTTATATTCTTCAATTCCCTGAAGTACATGAGGATGATGTCCACACACAAGATCAGCACCAAGGTCAATGGCAAGATGTCCAAGTGTGGTCTGATTGGAGTCTGGAACGGTTTCTTTTTCATTTCCCCAGTGGAAGATAACGTGATCAGCTCTGCGCCATCTTCTTTTACCTTAGCAATGTTGTCTTTCAGCTGCTGTTCACGCTCTAGATGCATCGTATAACTCATAGATTCCCACAAGACCTACTTTTACCCCTTTTATATCCATTACAGCCGTCTCATCATAGCCGAAATGAACAATTCCCTGGGCATCCAGGGCATCCATGGTATCCTGAAAGCTCTGCTCGCCGTAATCATGGCTGTGGTTGTTGGCTGTGTTTACTGCTTCTACAGAACTGCTGGAGTAAATTCCTGCAAAAGATGCGGGTGCTTTGAATGCGAAGGTTTTATCCTCGCGGCTGCTGCTGTCTGTGAAGGTTCCTTCATTGTTGGCGATAGTCAGGTCATCTGCTTCAAAAATGCTCTTTACATTCTGTAAAAAGTATTCTTTTCCATAATTTTCAAAATATGCATTCAGGCTGGTACTGTAATCGAAGGCTTCATCTGTACCAAGGGTACAGTCTCCCACAACGCTTATAGTAAGGGTGACTGGGGTGTCGTGCTTCGATTTTGTTGAAACAGTATCGCTGCTTTCGGAATCAGAAGATGAATCTGAGCTGTCACTGGAAGATTCTGCAGTCTGCTTAGCTCCATCGGCAAATGAAGAATCGTTCTTTTCGCTGTCAGAAGAAAGAGCAGAACCAGTTGTATTTTCGTCGGTTGCGTTGTTTATATTCGAAGAGTTTACACTCTTTGTCTTTTCCTGCACATCCCCGGACGATCAGGAGCAGTACCACCAGCAGCAGGACACCACCTGCGGTCATACAGATCTGCCGGATTTTTTCTGGCGCCGGCTGGTAATATTGGATTTTTTGTATAAATTCTTTTTCTTTTGCATACGTCTGTCCTCATATGGCTTTTGTATATGATGTCGCCGACAGGCGACGTGTTTGTTCCGTATAAACATTGAGGCAAAAATCCATAGGTCATGTTTTGAGTGAATAGCCCTGTGAACTTTTGCCTTTGATTTACATTACAATAATATTTATCTGAAGAATTTATCGTAATAACCCATCACGAAAATCAACAGTACAATAAGCGGCAGTACATAGGTAAGATACGGACGTGCCCACTTCGGGAATTTAATGCCGTTTCCTGTATCCGCTTCTTTGATGAAATTGTCCCATCCCCATCCGTAGCGGGTTACGCAGAACAGCAGGTAAACTAGGCTTCCAAGCGGAAGCAGGTTATTGGAGATGATGAAGTCCTCCAGATCCTGGATGGTGCTTCCTGCGCCCAGTGGCTGAAATCCGCTCCATACGTTGAAACCAAGTACGCATGGCATGGATAAAATAAAGATTGCAATTCCGTTTACCAGAACTGCCTTCTTACGGCTCCAGCCCCACAGATCCATGGCAAAGCTTAAGATATTCTCAAATACTGCAATGACGGTGGAGAGAGCTGCGAATGTCATAAAGATGAAGAACAGTGCACCCCAGAAACGACCGCCCATCATCTGGTTAAACATGTTCGGCAGTGTTACGAATACAAGTCCAACACCCTGTGTAGGGCTTACATTGTAAGCAAAGCATGCCGGGAAAATAATAAGTCCGGCCATTAGTGCCACGAAAGTATCCAGAATACCAATCTGGATGGATTCGCCCATAAGGCTACGGTCTTTGTCGATATAACTTCCAAAGATTGCCATTGCGCCGATCCCAAGGCTCAAGGTGAAGAATGCCTGTCCCATAGCGGCATAAATACCGGAAAGCAGTCCGTTCTCTTTCAGACGGCCAAAATCCGGGAGAAGATAGAACTTAATACCCTCGATGGCACCTGGAAGCGTACAGCTCTTAACGCAAAGAACTACCATAATAGTAAGAAGACATACCATCATAACCTTTGTGATACGCTCAACACCTTTTTGCAGTCCCATGCAGCAGGTACCAAAACCGAATGCAGTTACGATTACCATCCAGAAGGTCATTTCTCCAGGATTGGAGAGCATGGTGTTAAATACGTTTCCTACCGCTTCTGTATCAAGACCTGTGAAGGTGCCGCTTGCTATTTTAAAGAAGTAAGCCAGCATCCAGCCGCCTACAGTGGTGTAAAACATCATCAGCATATAGTTGCCAAGCATGGCTCCATAGCTGTAAAGGTGCCATTTGGTGCCCTTTGGCTCAAGGAGATGGAAGCTTCTGGCAGCGGACTTGCGGCTTGCGCGTCCGACAGCAAATTCCATAACCATAATAGGCAGTCCAAGAATTACAAGGAACAGAAGATAGATCAGTACAAATGCTGCGCCGCCGTACTGTCCTGTTATATAAGGGAAGCGCCATACATTGCCGATTCCAATGGCGCAGCCGGCTGAAATGAGAATAAATCCAAGCCGGGATGAAAACTTTTCACGTTCTTTCATGTTGATTTCCTTCCTTTTTTCTATGTATGAATTCTGTGAAAAAGTATGGGACAAAAGTCTTTTTTACAGAAGAGCACACCTTTTAACAGTATAAGAATAAAATGGGTTTTCGTCAATAAATATCTTGAAAAAGAAGGGGGAAATGCTAAAATATATAGGATGTACTTAAGGAGTGCCTGAGAGTCAGCTGTTTCGCGCCTATGGCGCTCCCGCAGCTGCCGACCGCATTCGTAATCCGGGCTATCGCCCTACTTACTCATACGGTCTAGCCCGTTCGATATCCAAGAGTTCGCTCGTGCAAGCATGGCTCATTTTTGGCTACCTTACGGGATTTTCATAATAAAATAGTAAATAAGAAGGGAAAACGACATGTTATATATAGGAAATCATACTTCATCATCCAAAGGCTACGCAGCCATGGGACGCCAGATTGTAAAAAATGGCGGCAACACGTTTGCATTTTTTACCAGAAATCCAAGAGGAGGGAATGCCAAAGCTATTGACCCTGCAGATGTGGCGAAGTTTCAGGAGATTGCCAGGGAGCATGAATTCGGCAAAATCGTGGCGCATGCGCCTTATACCTTAAATGCCTGCGCGGCCAAAGAAAATCTGCGGGATTTTGCCAGAAATACTTTTTCGGATGATCTGAAACGCATGGAAGCCACACCAGGAAATTATTATAATTTCCATCCAGGCAGCCATGTGGGACAGGGAATAGAGGTTGGAATTCAGAAGATTGCAGAAGTGCTGAATGCAGTTCTTACTGAAGAACAGACCACTACAGTTCTTCTTGAAACCATGGCTGGAAAAGGCTCTGAGGTGGGAAGCCATTTCCAGGAGCTTCGTGCCATCATGGACCTTGTAGAAAAACGCGATAAACTTGGAATCTGCCTGGATACCTGCCATGTGTGGGATGGTGGCTACGATATTGTAAACGACCTGGACGGTGTCTTAACTGAATTCGACCGCATCATCGGTCTCGACCACTTAAAAGCCATCCACCTGAACGACAGCCTCAACCCTCTT
>ENA-OPYX01001854-OPYX01001854.1-human-gut-metagenome-genome-assembly--contig:-NODE-1854-length-10409-cov-9.546100_pt1 | contig 10409 bp, 12 predicted proteins | sample MGYA00242639_ERZ504486 | MGnify/ENA primary metagenome ERZ504486 (study PRJEB26092, sample SAMD00036296) | human gut metagenome | host: Homo sapiens | study: EMG produced TPA metagenomics assembly of... | reverse complement strand
AGATGAATACAAAATGTTGGCTATTTCAATAGTCCTTTTTGTCGTCCCTGATAATTCATATCTTGTGATGTTTCAACACTATTTCACATATCGTATTTCTCTATTCCGAAACCAAAATCTTAATATAAAATAAAAGGCCTCAAAGAGGCCTAAATAATCATCAATTATTTTGTTTTTTCAATGATTTCTGTGAAGCTATCTTCTTTCAAGCTAGCACCACCAATTAATGCACCATCGATATCTGGTTGAGCCATATATTCAACGATGTTATTAGGCTTAACACTTCCACCATATTGGATACGTACTTTTTCAGCAGCTTCTTCACCATACATAACCTTAACTTGGTCACGTACGATTTTACAGCAGTTTTCAGCAATTTCAACTGAAGCAGATTTTCCAGTTCCGATAGCCCAGATTGGTTCATAAGCAATTACCATTTCACCAACACATTTTGGACATAAGTCAGCTAAAGAACCAGCTAATTCTTCACGAATTACTTTTTCTGAGTTTCCAGCATCGTAATCAGCTTCTGTTTCACCAACACATAAGATTGGAGTGATTCCAGCTTTGATCAAACGTTTAGCTTTTTTGTTAACTGTTTCATCTGTATCACCGAACATTTCACGACGTTCTGAATGACCGATAATGCAGTATTTAACTCCCATTTCTTCTAACATAGGAACACTAACTTCACCAGTGAAAGCTCCACTATCTTCAAAGTGGCAGTTTTCAGCAGCTACAACTAAGTTTTTAGCGTGATCCAATGCAGTTCTTAAATCAGTAAATGGACATCCAATTCCATAAGTAGCATTTTCGCTAGCAGCAACACCATCAACAGCTTCGAAGAAAGCTTTTGTTTCAGCGTTGTTTTTATTCATTTTCCAGTTTCCAACGATAATAGGTTTTCTCATCTTAAGTACATCTCCTTATTACTTTTCGCTGATAATAGCGATACCAGGTAATGTTTTACCTTCCATATATTCCAAACTAGCTCCACCACCAGTTGAAACGTGAGAGAATTTGTCTGCATATCCTAATTGTTTTGCAGCAGCAGCAGAATCTCCACCACCGATTACTGTAATAGCTTCTGGTAATTCAGAGATTGCTTTACATACTTCTTCAGTACCTTTAGCGAATTTAGGCATTTCGAATACACCCATAGGTCCATTCCATACTACAGTTTTAGCACCAGCTAAAGTTTTTCTGAACAATTCAACAGATTTAGGACCAATATCTAATCCCATCCATCCATCAGGAATTTGTCCAGCATCTGCAACAGAAGTGTTAGCATCTTCACTAAATGCATCAGCGATTACGTTATCTACAGGAAGAACTAATTTGTCTCCAGCTTTTTCTAAATATTCTTTTGCTAAATCTAATTTGTCATCTTCAACTAATGAAGTACCAATTGAACCACCAACAGCTTTAGAGAATGTATAAGCCATTCCACCACCGATGATAACTTTGTCAGCTTTTTTCAATAAGTTGTCAACAACATCGATTTTACTAGATACTTTAGATCCACCAATGATAGCTACGAATGGGTGAGCTGGTTCATCAACAGCTTTTCCTAACATTGTAACTTCTTTTTCAACTAAGAATCCTAATCCATTTTCTTTAATATTTGTAGGGATACCTACAGTAGAAGCGTGAGCACGGTGAACAGATCCGAATGCATCTTCAACGAATACTTCACCTAAGCTAGCCCAATATGCACCTAATTCAGGATCGTTTTTGCTTTCGCCTTTTTCGTAACGAGTATTTTGCATTAATACGATTTCACCATCAGCTAATGCATTTACAGCGTTTTCTAATTCTTCACCACGAGTTACTGGGCAGAAAGTTACTTTTACATCTGGTAACAATTCTTGTAAACGTACAGCTACGCATTCCAAGTTGTTTTTAGCTTTGTCTTCTTCAGTCTTAACTTTTCCTAAGTGAGACATCAAAATAACTTTAGCTTTGTTTTCTACTAAATATTTAATTGTAGGTAAAGCCATTACGATACGGTTATCATCAGTGATAACACCATCTTTTCTTGGCACGTTAAAATCACAACGTACGATGACCTTTTTTCCAGCTACATCAAGGTCTTTAACAGTTCTCTTTGTCATGTATATTCCTCCTACTGTCATTTTTTTGCACATCCATTATATCACTACATAAATTGATTGACTAGTTTTTCACAAGTAAAATATTTCACAAAAAGCGCTTACATCACTTACTTGTGGTAATTACGACCATTATTGATCATAAAACCACGATAAATCTGCTCCAACATCAAGACTCGCGTCATTAAATGTGTAAAAGTTAGATCCGATAATTTCCAACGATAATTCGCTCTAGAAACTAATTTTTCACTTGGACCCAAGCTTCCTGCAATCACAAAAACAATATTTGAATGCTTCATTTGCCAAGTATCCAAATTTTTCGCAAACGTCTCAGAATCAATCATTTTGCCATGAAGATCAAGCAATACTACAAAATCTTGATCCGATAATTTTTCTAGAACACGATTTCCCTCTTTTTCTTTCACCAATAAAACCTCGGCTTCTCTAGAAACATGCTCATTTGCTTCATCCTTGACTTCGATTTCACTAAACTTACAAAAAGCTGATAATCGCTTCATATATTCTTTCTCTAAAGACTGTAACGCCTTATCTTTATTCTTTCCAATCGCAATTAATTTAATCACAATATCCCTCCTTCATTATTCTCTTGAATATCTTTCACAAAATAATCATAGCGATCCAAAAACAATTTCATCGTTTGATAGCTAGAAGTTGATTTATAATCCACTTCTTCCACTTTATCCTCGTCAAATGATAAGATTTGCGCACCCGGAAATCCTAATAATATAGGTGAATGTGTCGCAATGATAAACTGACAATTTTGTTTCACACATTCCTCAATCAAATAGAGTAGTGCCAATTGATTCTGACAAGATAAAGCTGCTTCCGGTTCATCTAGAAAGTATAATCCATTTTTATTTGTTTGTTTCATCAATACAGAAAAGAAACTTTGACCATGCGATTGATCATGATATCTTTCAGAAAAAACACCACTATATTCCATTTCTTTTGTCGCCACATTATAAAAGCTTTCTGCACGCAAGAAATACATCCAATCCGGTTTTCTATTACGCCACAAACGCATATGTTTGTGCAAACTAGAATACGAATCATAAGTAGAAAACTCATAATTTCTTGTTCCACCTTCTGGATTCAATCCATTTTTAATCGCAAGAGCCTCTAATAAGGTGGATTTACCGCTTCCATTTTCGCCACAAAAGAAAGTGACCGGCTTATTAAACATGAATTGATCGATACTTCGAATACTTTTAATATCGGCCACATAATCATCAATTTCATCCCACAAGATGTCAAATCCATTTATAAACATATATATCACCTAAAAAAATAGTACTCTATCTGAGTACTAAATTCCATGATGATTTACATAATAAATATAGATACATAATCCAATCAAAAGAAATCCTAATATCCAATTAAACATTTCTTTTTACTATTCCATAATAGACTTTTGAAGTTAATACATAAATCACAATGTAGACTAGGGCAAAAACCGCAAAACATATAGCTGTAGTTCGAACATAAAGCCAAGCATCACTCACAAACAACAAATGAAGTAGCTTTTCAATCATTGGATACGCAAAACTTATATGAATACCCGCTACAAGTAAAGGCATAAAGAATACGGTCAACACCTGTGAATGAATGGCCTTCTTTACATCACTTTGTTCAAGACCTACTTTTTGCATAATCTCAAAACGATCCTTATCTTCATAACCTTCAGTAATTTGTTTGTAGTACATAATCAGAATGGTTGCCATAATAAATAAGAAGCTTAAGAAGATTCCAATAAATAAGATGCCTGCATATAATTCAATCAAGCGTTGTTTCTGATCCGATTTATTCATCCAAATAAAATTATTTATATTTCCATTTTGATTTAACTTTTCAATAACCTTACGATCATTCGCATCACAATCAAATGAATAACTCGCAAATATTGTACTCGCATTATCGCCATACACATGTATCTGATCTTGTTGCATCCTCTCTAAAGTCTTTTCTGAATCCACAATAATATAATAATGTTCTGTCACATTGGGATTATTTTCATCCATCTTCAAGTGGTCCAATTGTTTCTTCACAACATATTCTTTTCCAAATAAAGATAAAGTCTTTTCCTTGATCGTCTCTACATTAGAATACACATAAATTTCATTCGACTTTAAAGAACCCTTTATATTTTCATAGTCCTGAATGTCCTTTAGTGGAAGGCAATAAAATTCTTGAATTTCATTTACGGCATTCATGCCCTCATTCCTGTAATCTGTAATCAAAGTTCCATTCTTTAAATATCCTGCATAGCTCAATTCTTTATACGCAAGAAGATTCTTTGGAACAATACCCATACGAATCAATTCTTCACTCATTTCATCAAAATCAATATTGGCAGCTTCCCCATATCCATTTCCAATAAAATCTCTTGGGTATTGCGAATCCACAACACGATCAATACTTGACCACATGCTAAGGGTTGTAGACAACATCACTAAAACCATCGTAGAAAGAATACAAATATTCGCAAGTCCTACGGCATTTTGTTTCATACGATACATCATGCCAGAAACACTAATAAAGTGATTTGTCTTATAGTAGTAATTCTTATTTTTTTTCATTAATTTTAAGAAAGTCACTGATATAGATGTAAATAATAAATACGTTCCAATAATGACAAGTACAACAGCCACAAAGAAAACGTAGAGTGCGCTTAAAGGATTTTTAGTCGTAATTGATAAATAGTATCCAATTTCTAGACAAAGAATACCAATAATAGAAAGAACCCATTTGGCCTTAGGCTCTTTTTCACCCATATGATCGGAATGAAGTAATTCAATTGGACTTGAAATATGAATACGAATCATAGAATAGAAATAGATCAATACATAAATCAATCCAATCACAAGAACGCATTGTCTCATGCCAAAAAAAGAAAAGTAGAAGCCAAGTACAATATCTGCACCAATCATTTTTGCGATTATTAAGAACATCGCTTTATCCAATAAAACACCTAATCCAATCCCTAAAACTAATGATACAAGTAGAGTTATTAATGTCTCATAAAACAAGACGCGAGCTAAGTGTTTCTTTTCCATTCCCAATATAGAGAATAACGCGAACTCTTTTTGTCTTCTTTTAATCAAGAAACTATGCGTATAGAACAAGAAGATAAACGCAAAGATTTCAATAATCACAATGCCAAAGCCTAGTAACTGCTTTATAGATGTTCCTCCTACAATTTCATTTAAATGTGGATTATTTGCCAAAGAAACGACCATATACAACATCATTGTCGTTAAGACACTCGTTAATATATAAGGAATGATGGTACGCGCATTCTTCTTCAAATTATCTACAGCTAAATTTAAATAGAAAGCTCTACTCATGATGAACACCACCTGTAGCTAGTAATGTCAACGTATCACTAATACATTGGTACATCTGATCTAAATTCTTGTTTCCCTTATAAATTTCATGGAAGATCTTTCCATCCTTAATAAATAGAACGCGAGACGCATGACTGGCAGCCTTTGTCGAATGGGTTACCATTACGATTGTCTGTTGATTTTCATTGATAGTTCCAAACAAATGTAAAAGTTCCTCTGTACTCTTTGAATCCAAAGCTCCCGTTGGCTCATCCGCCAAAATTAGATCTGGATTTGTGATGATAGCACGAGCAACAGCTACACGCTGCTTTTGTCCACCACTGATTTCATATGGAAACTTATCCAAAATATCTTCAATCCCTAATTGTTTGGCGATTGGAGTCAATCTTTCTTTCATTTCTGGATATTTCTTCTTACTTAAAACCAAAGGCAAGAAAATATTATCGCGATTATTAAAATTATCTAATAAGTTAAAATCTTGGAATACAAAGCCTAAGTGTTCTCTTCGAAAGTTCGCAATTTCTTTTTCTGAAATATGCGTAATATCTTTACCATGTAATAAAACTTGTCCACTTGTTGGTTTATCCAAAGCAGCCAAGATATTTAATAGTGTTGTCTTACCTGAACCAGACTCTCCCATAATAGCTACATATTCGCCTTTATTCACACTGAAATTCACATTACTCAATGCCTGTACTTGATTCTGTGTAAATCTTGTTGTATATACCTTTTTTTAAAATTTTTTACTTCTAATAATGCCATATTCATTACCTCCATGTACACCAAAATTCTACATAGAATTCAAAAATGCAGCCATCGATTCAGCTAACACTATTCTTACAAGATTGTAAGATTACTCAATTCTTCCTTCAAAATGCGTAAGATCCAATATCACTCGAGTGCCTTTACCAACATTTGATTCAATTCTGATTTTATGATTCAACATATCTAAAATATTTTTACATAAATATAGACCTAGACCACTTGCGGTTTTATCACTACGCCCATTTATGCCCGTATATCCCTTTTCAAATACACGATTTAAATCACTTGCACTAATACCAATACCCGTATCTTCAATAACTAAAACATGTTTAGACTTCATATATATAGATATCAAACCATTTTCATTTGTATATTTTAAACTATTCGAAAGAATTTGTTCCAACACAAACACAAGCCACTTTTCATCACTCAAAATAACATCCCCGGTTTCTTTAAAACTCAACTGAATGTGTTTACGAATAAATTCTGTAGAAAAGCGACGAATCGATTGTCGAATTAAATCATCCAATTCTAATTCTTTAAATAAGAAATCAGTATGCGTACTATTAAGTCTTAAATAAGCTAAAACCATATCTGTATATTGATCCATGCGTAAGAGTTGTAACTTAATTTCACTACGACTTAAGTTCTCATCTTCAAGTAGTAATTTCATAGCAGCAATAGGAAGTTTAGCCTGATGTACCCACATCGTAAAATAGTCTTCTAGATCATGCATTTTATTTTCTGAAGAAATAACATACTCATCATGATCGTCTTTCATAGCCACTAAGATTTTATGATAGTCTTCTCCCATCAATGAAGAATCTTGAAGATCACAAGACAAAGAAACATTGCTATTGGATTGAAGTGTTACTAAGGTTTGGTGTTTCTTATAATATTTGTAGTAATCAAATAAGAAACAAACCACCAACAAAACACATAAAATCATAAAGGCATATGTAAAGGCTTCTAGTTCTAAATTATATAATTTAAATACACATAAACAGATCAAAACACTTACAACATAAATCATTATAAAAAACAATCGATCTTTTAAATAATGGCCAAATAATTTCATATCTTATATCCCAACCCTTTTTTTGTTTGAATAAAATCCACAATACCAATACTCTCTAACTTTTTACGCAAACGATTCACATTCACACTTAATGCATTTTCATCCACATAAAAATCCGTCTTCCACAAATATTCCATTAAATTATCTCGAGATACAATCGTCCCCTTCTTTTCCATAAGCAGTCGAAGTATCTTCGCCTCATTCTTACTCAGTTCCATTTGAGAAGATTGAAAACATACCGTATTATCATCTAAATTAAAGCGTACACCTTGATATTCAAGGATATTATGATTGGATACAAAGTCATAGCTTCGTCTTAATATTGCCGTAATTTTAGCAGCTAGAACATTTAAATCAAATGGTTTGCACACAAAATCATCCGCACCCTTAGAGATAGCCATCACAATACTCATATTGTCTGTAGCACTTGAAATAAAGATAATTGGAACTTTGGATTCTTCACGAATCTTTTCTGTCCACAAATATCCATTCAAATAAGGCAGTGTTATATCCATTAATACTAAGTCTGGATTAAAGGAATGAAATGCATCCATCACATTATAAAAATCAGTAACTCGACAAACTGAATAATTCCAAGATTCAAGAAACGATTCTAACTTTTTTGAGATGAGTTCATCATCTTCGACAATCATTATTTTATACATAGTCTCACCCATTTTATTATACTGCATAAACTAACAAATCTTTCTAACAATGGTGTAAGATAAGACCAAAAGGAAGTGATAGTATGATCTATCTTCAAATGGGAATTCTCATTCTAGAAATTGGATTATGTATATTACTAAACAATCTTTTAAAGAATAAACTCAATAAAAAAGTGCGATACGCCATCTGCATCGCATTACTATTAAATTGTTGGAATATGCGTACGTATCGTACATACATTATTCTGTTTACTTGTATTACTAGCATTATTCAAAAAAAGAAAACCAATCATCTGCATAATCCTTTCAGCTGTCATATCCACATCCATCGTAACTTTTGGCTATATCAATATGTATACCATCCATAAGACAACCTACAACATCACAACAACAAAAGAAATCACAAACACAAAATTTCTATCTACTTGGCAAAGACTTCGTCTATGAATCCACACCCAAAGATGATATGGAAATCCTATTTAAACAACTCAAAAGACTTACAAAAATAGCCCCTGTCTATTTTGTATATGGTAATCACGAAAACAAGATAAAATTCACAAGAAATAAACTCAATCACAAAATCACAAAAAACAACATTATCATTCTAAATGATCAAGAAGTACATTTAAATAAAATTATCCTAATTGGAAGAAGTGACTACACAAATAAAAAGCCAAAAGAATACAACCTTACAACTAAAACCTACAACATTGTCCTAGACCTTCAAACACAAGGAACAAAAGAAAATGTTAAAAACAACATAGACCTTCAACTCAGCGATCATACTCATAACGGACAAATGTTTCCACTATCTTTCTCTTACCACCTACAACCCGACTTTGCGGGTAATTATGGAAAAGAAACATTCAAGCACCACACAAAAATCATTAGCTCAGGCCTTGTTGGTTGGGGCTTTCCAATAAGAACAGAGGGTATATGTGAGTATGTGGTAGTTAATATAACACAAGACAAATAAGCAATATTTAATCACAAATCAATATTCTAGCAAAAATATACAGTAACAAAATGGACTAAGTTTATTTGTATTGTATTTACAAAAAAACATCATATACCTTTTAATCAAATATTTAGATTCTTTCTTGTGTAATTAACATTTACACAATAAAATGTAAGTGGGAGTGGTCCTCTGCCCTTTCTGGCGGGGGGTATCACTCCCTTTTTCATTTTTTAAATCTGTTCTAGCAAAAATCCTTATGGTAACAAAACGCAGAGAGCTCCTTAAATACTGCAAGGACAGTTCTGTTCTAGCAAAAATCTTTATGGTAACAAAACCGTCTTTCACTTGACATCTATAGAATAAAAGTTCTGTTCTAGCAAAAATCTTTATGGTAACAAAACTAAGTATTAATGCATCATTAGGACGTATTTGTTCTGTTCTAGCAAAAATTCATATGGTAACAAAACTCATGGTGAAACATGCCGGTAACATAATTAGTTCTGTTCTAGCAAAAATTCATATGGTAACAAAACTATGTAAATCATTTAAATTGCTAGCTAGATGTTCTGTTCTAGCAAAAATTCATATGGTAACAAAACTCTTCCTGTTCGCTTTTTGATAATACGATAGTTCTGTTCTAGCAAAAATTCATATGGTAACAAAACCAACATTGCTCATTCTTGCCAATTCCGATAGTTCTGTTCTAGCAAAAATTCATATGGTAACAAAACCTCAAAAATATGGTAGCACATTTTTGAATGTAATAGAATACTAATTATTTAATTGAAAAATGATCTAGTTCTTGATAAATATCGTGTGTTTTATGAGTGTATATTTGTTGTAAATAATCAATTGTCATTTGTTCTACCTCCTGTAACGTATATGTTTGAAGTGATTTTTGAGATAAATCGTAATAAATTTGTTCCATGTCTGCTAAATCTATTATTTTATCTTGCAATAAAGCTATATTTTGTACATTCATTAAATCGTTGTAATAATTTGTAAAAATCATCAATTTAACATTCTCAATTTTATTGATTTTCTGAAAAATTTTATCACTTAAATTATCTAGTTTGCCAAAGACAAAGGTATTATCATATTTTGAATTATGATTGGAAATATATTCAACTAAATCCAATTGAAACAAAATCAATTCATCTCTCGTTAAATCAAATTCATCTTTTTGTAATTCGTCTTCATAATATGGTGACAACATTTTTATCAATTGCTTATAATTAGCTCCATTAAACATAATTTTAAGCATTGATTCATCATTGACTTCTTCTGATAATGAATTCAACAATATGTCAATTGTACTGATAGTATCAAAATAATCTTGATTCTGAAGTTTCATTTCCAAATATTTTAACATCAATGACTTTGTTAGTGAGCTTTTTATCCTCATTAAGAGAGTACATTTCTGATATTTCTATAAACATATTATTTTTAAATTCTATCTCTTTTTCG
>ENA-OPYX01001852-OPYX01001852.1-human-gut-metagenome-genome-assembly--contig:-NODE-1852-length-10412-cov-2.339037_pt1 | contig 10412 bp, 12 predicted proteins | sample MGYA00242639_ERZ504486 | MGnify/ENA primary metagenome ERZ504486 (study PRJEB26092, sample SAMD00036296) | human gut metagenome | host: Homo sapiens | study: EMG produced TPA metagenomics assembly of... | reverse complement strand
CAGTAATACGAAACGGAATCGGAACAGCGGCGATGATTGTGTTATTGTGTCTGGCGATTGGACCACTGCTAAAAATGCTGATATTTTCGGTGTTCTATAAGATGGCGGGCGCACTTGCGGAACCGTTTTCGGATAAACGGATCTGTGGATGTATTGACTGTGTGGGAGATGGCGCATTATTGCTGTTTCGCGCATTGGGAACAGGAATTTTATTGTGCATGATTACGATAGCGGTGGTGGTGACGGCGACGGTATGACAGAGTTATTGGAATGGGTAAAACGAATGATCTTTCTGGGGATTTTCCTGACAATTTTGCTGCAGGTGCTTCCTAACGGAACGTATCGGAAATATGTGCGCTTTTTTGCGGGAATGGTGTTTGTACTTACTATTGTGAGTCCGCTTTTTTCGATTTTGGGGCAGAAAAACTGGGAGCAGACATTAGAGCGGGAACTTTTACAGGAGGATGTGTTACAGAGCGGTCAGCTTGATTTCTCTTATATGGAACGGCAGCAGCAGGCTTATTATGAGGTGCAAACGAAGGATGCGGTGGCGCAGATGATAGAAAAACTGGGGGAGATGAATGGCTGTCCGGTGCAGCAGGTTGAGGTAAATTTGTCAGAGGATGACGGTTCGATTCTTCAGGTAAAAGTGTGGACGGCGGTTACTAGTGAACAGAGCAGGCAGCGTATGCAGGAGGAGACGGCGCAGGCGTGTGGCATATCTGCGGATCAGGTGGAGGTGTATGAGGCATATGGATCTGAAAGAGTTCCTGCGGGAGAAAAAATGGAAAAAGATGAAAAAGGATCAGTGGCTGATCTTATTTCTGGCAGGGGTGCTGCTTTTGGTTGTTGCCATGCCCACTGGAAAGAGCAGTTCGAAAACTGTAAAGCAGCAAAATGCACAACAGAAATTGCGCAGACGAAATGGAACCGGATCGGGGGGAATCCGATTATGAGAAAACACTGGAAACACGTCTGGCGCAGATTTTAGAGGGGATGGAAGGTGTCGGAAATGTGCAGGTGATGATCACGTTTCAGGATCAGGGCGAGTCTGTGGTGGAAAAGGATGTGACAATGCGGCAGGATGCTGGCACGGGGAGTTCCGGGCAGAATTCTTCTGGTGGAACAACGGGAAGCGCAGGAACATCAGGGGTGGAAAAATCCGGCAGTCGGAAAGTAGTGAATCGACTGTTTTTTCACAATCAGACGGGGATGAAACACCATTTGTAAATAAAGAAATATTGCCGAAGATGGATGGAGTTTTGATCGTGGCAGAGGGAGGTGCGGATGCAAGCGTCAGAAAAAATATTTCTGAGGCGGTGGAGGCATTATTTGGACTGGATGCACATAAAATAAAGATAGTTAAAATGAAAACGAAGGGAGATTCCAATTGAAAAAGATATTTCGGAAAAATCAGATTATTATTACCGCACTGGCTCTGATGATCGCTGTGGCAGGCTACATCAGCTATACGAAGACAAACGTGGCGGAAAATGAAGCGATTCAGACCGCAGGTGACAATGTGGACAATACATATGATATTTCTGAGGGTGATCAGATTGGAGAGATTTTTACGGATACGGAGGATAATACCCAGGCTGCCAGTGCGGCAGATGCACAGTCAGAAGATGGATCAGATCAGGCGAATCAGAGCACGCAAAACGATACGGATCAGGGGAATCCCGAAGATGTGCAGAACCCAGGGGAAACAGTACAGACTTCCGCAGACGCACAGGGACTGGCGTTTGCAGCAGATGTGAAACTGGATCGGGAGCAGGTGCGTTCCAAAAATAAAGAAACATTACTGGAGATTATCAATAATACTTCCATTGCAGAGGCACAGAAACAGGATGCTATTGATTCTATGATTCAAATGACGGATGTGGCAGAACGGGAAAATGCGGCAGAAATTTTGCTGGAAGCAAAGGGATTTTCGGACGTAGTAGTCAGCATTACGGATAATGAAGCGGATGTGGTGTTGAATATGGGAGATGTCACGGATGCGAAACGGGCGCAGGTGGAAGACATTGTAAAAAGAAAAACCGGAATCTCAGCGGAAAATATCGTGATCACGCCATTGAGCCAGTGATATAAAAAATTGCTTTAATGAGAGTGATTGATGAACAGAAAATAGGAGAATGTGCTATACTGTAGACAAATGGATATTCGAAGAAAAACAGATTTTTTCGGGTAACAGGATAAAAAATCGCAGACAAGGAGGAACAGCAGATGAAACGTGTATTTTTAATTGTTCTGGACAGTTTTGGTATTGGTGAGATGCCGGATGCGGCAAAGTATGGCGATGAAGGCAGCAACACCCTTGGAACCGTGGCAAAGAGCCCGGAATTTTCCATGCCGAATATGGAAAAACTGGGATTATTCAATATTGATGGTGTGACGGCGAAAACACCGTATGCAGCACCGGAAGGTGTATTTGCAAGGATGACAGAGCAATCAGCAGGTAAGGATACGACTACCGGACATTGGGAGATTGCCGGATTGATTTCCAAAAAGCCGATGCCGACTTTCCCGAATGGATTTCCACAGGAAATGCTGGATGAATTTTCAAAGGCTGTTGGACGCAAAGTGCTGTGCAACAAACCGTATTCCGGCACACAGGTCATTCAGGATTATGGCGATGAGCATAGGAAAACAGGTGCGCTGATCGTTTATACATCCGCTGATTCTGTGTTCCAGATTGCAGCGCATGAAGATGTAGTTCCGGTGGAAGAACTGTACCGTGACTGCGAGATCGCGCGTCAGATGCTGCAGGGAGATCTGGGAGTAGGCAGAGTCATTGCACGGCCGTTTATCGGTACTTCCGGAAACTATACAAGAACGTCCAGACGGCATGATTTTTCACTGGAACCGCCGCAGGATACGATGCTGGATGTTTTAAAAGAGGCAGAGTATGATGTGATCGGTGTTGGCAAGATTAATGATATTTTTGCCGGAAAAGGCATTACAGAGTTTGTGCGGACGCAGGATAATGCAGATGGCATTGAAAAGACATTAGAGTATATGGAACGCGATTTTAACGGATTATGCTTTGTAAATCTGGTGGATTTTGATATGTTCTATGGACATCGAAATGATGTGTCTGGTTATGCAAAGGCGCTGACCTATTTTGACCAGCAGCTTCCGAAAATTTTGTCTGCCATGGAGCCGGAGGATGTGCTGATGATCACAGCGGATCACGGCTGCGATCCGGGAACACCTTCCACTGACCATTCCAGAGAGTACACTCCATTTATAATGTATGGAAAAAATCTGCCACATGGTAAAAATATGGGAACCCGAGGCAGTTTTTCTGATATCGGAGCAACCGTGCTGGATTATTTTGGACTGTCATGGAATATTGCGGGAGAAAGTATGTTGTAAAAGCCATTCGGTTGGCTCTTGACAGATGTTTTTCCCTTTATTACAATAGATAAGATTGAGTATCGATTAGGAATAATGCATTTAAAAATCTTGCTATGAAAGATAAGATAAACACAAGTTGGAGGGCTAAATTTGGCTGATTTACACAAAGAAATAGAAAAAAGAAGGACATTCGCGATTATTCCCATCCGGATGCCGGAAAGACAACACTGACAGAGAAATTTCTGTTATACGGAGGTGCGATCAACCTTGCAGGTTCCGTAAAGGGAAAAGCAACCGCGCGCCATGCAGTTTCCGACGGATGGAAATTGAGAAACAGAGAGGTATTTCCGTTACATCATCTGTACTGCAGTTTGAGTATGACGGATTTTGCATCAACATTCTGGATACACCAGGACATCAGGACTTCTCCGAGGATACTTACCGTACCCTGATGGCAGCAGATTCGGCGGTTATGGTTATTGATGGTTCCAAAGGTGTAGAGGCTCAGACACGTAAGCTGTTTAAAGTATGCGTGATGCGCCATATCCCGATTTTTACATTTATTAATAAGATGGATAGAGATTCCAACGATCCCTTTGATTTGTTAGATGAGATAGAGAAAGAGCTTGGAATTGCAACCTGCCCGATCAACTGGCCGATCGGTTCCGGTAAAAATTTCAAAGGTGTCTATGATCGAAATACAAAGAAAGTTATGACATTCTCTGATACATTAAAAGGAACCAAAGAGGGCGAGGAAAAAGAGTTTGATCTGGATTCTGAGGAATTGCTGGCAGAAATCGGGGAAGACTATAAAGAACAGTTAGAGGAAGAAATCGAGCTGTTAGATGGCGCCAGCGCTGAGTTTGACATGGATCTGGTATCCAAAGGACAGCTGTCACCGGTATTTTTCGGATCTGCGCTGACCAACTTTGGTGTGGAGACATTTTTGCAGCATTTCCTGCAGATGACCACTTCACCATTGCCGAGAATGTCAAACAAAGGCGAGATCGATCCGTTTTCCGAAGATTTCAGTGCGTTTGTATTTAAAATTCAGGCAAATATGAACAAAGCGCACCGTGACAGAATCGCATTCATGCGTATCTGTTCCGGACAGTTTAAGGCAGGCATGGAAGTATTCCATGTGCAGGGCAACAAGCAGTTGAAACTTTCCCAGCCGCAGCAGCTGATGGCGCAGGAGCGTAAAATCGTAGAGGAAGCGTATGCCGGAGATATTATCGGAGTGTTCGATCCGGGTATTTTCTCTATCGGAGATACACTGACCACTGCAAAAGATAAATTCGCTTTTGAGGGAATCCCGACTTTCGCGCCGGAGCATTTCGCAAGAGTGCGTCAGTTAGATACCATGAAACGTAAACAGTTCGTCAAAGGTATTTCCCAGATCGCGCAGGAAGGTGCGATTCAGATTTTCCAGGAGTACAATACCGGTATGGAGGAGATCATCGTCGGCGTTGTCGGTGTCCTGCAGTTTGATGTATTGAAGTTCCGTCTGGAAAATGAATATAATGTAGAGATTCGTCTGGAGAATCTGCCGTATGAGCACATTCGCTGGATTGAAAATAAGGATATTGACCTGGATCACTTAAGTGGTACTTCTGATATGAAGAAGATCAAAGATCTGAAGGGCAATCCATTATTACTCTTTGTAAATGCATGGAGTGTTGGCATGACCCTGGATCGAAACGAAGGTCTGGTTCTGTCTGAGTTTGGTACTAATTAATTTGCTTTCGGAAATGCATAGATAAAATGTTGTGAACCGGAAGTGGTTTTGCAGTAATGATATGCTTTTTGTATATGGAAATACTGCTTTGTTTACGGAGGAAAATAAAATGGAAATTCTGGAAGTTACAGTTGAAAATTTTGACGAGAAAGTATTAAACAGTGAGAAACCGGTAATGCTTGATTTCTGGGCAACCTGGTGTGGACCATGCCAGATGCAGGCTCCGATCTTCCACACATTTGCTGAGAAAAATGCAGATACTGCAGTATTTGGCAAAGTAAACGTGGACGAGCAGATGGAACTTGCGCGTGAGTTTGAGGTAGCAAGCATCCCGACCATCCTTGTGATCAAAAACGGTGAGGTTGCATTACCGCGCGGTTGGATTACAGACTGAGGATGAACTGCAGAAAGCACTTGCATAGGAAAAATACATTGAAAAAAATTGCTGATCCGGTGATTATGCCGGACAGTTTTCGTTATACATAATATAAAAAACAGAGATAAGTAAAAGGCCGATTTTTTCTAAGTGATCAGGAACCCGGCAGAATGTTATAATCGGGATTGACTTTTGAAGGTATTTATAATATGATAGGAACAGACGCGAACAAATGTTCACTTTTGAATAAAAATAGACAGGAAATGAATGCGAGCAATGTTCATGAGCAGATGTAAGTATGAGTGTGATGGATGATCAGTCAGGAACGATTATTTGCAGCTGATGACAAATTTTTCGAAGAAATGTAACAGGAACGCAGGCTGTTCAGATAAGGAGAGAAACGAAAGTATGGCAAAAAATGATAAAATGGAAGTTCAGAAAGAAGCAAAATTAAAAGCGCTGGACGAAGCAATCGCGCATATTGAGAAGCAGTATGGTAAAGGATCTGTTATGAAACTGGGAGATCCGAGCGTACATATGAATGTGGAGACTGTTCCGACCGGATGCTTAAGCCTTGATATCGCGCTGGGACTTGGCGGTGTGCCAAGAGGACGTATCATTGAGGTGTACGGACCGGAATCCAGTGGTAAGACTACCGTAGCGTTACATATGGTAGCTGAGGTACAGAAACGCGGAGGTATCGCAGGATTTATTGATGCAGAGCATGCCCTTGATCCGGCTTATGCGAAGAATATCGGTGTAGACATTGATAATCTTTATATTTCCCAGCCGGATAACGGTGAGCAGGCTCTTGAGATCACAGAGACTATGGTTCGTTCTGGTGCAGTGGATATCGTGATCGTGGACTCTGTTGCGGCATTGGTTCCGAAGGCAGAAATCGAGGGTGATATGGGTGATTCACACGTAGGTCTGCAGGCACGTCTGATGTCACAGGCTCTGCGTAAACTGACGGCTGTAATCAGCAAATCAAACTGTATCGTTATTTTTATCAACCAGTTGCGTGAGAAAGTTGGTGTTATGTTCGGAAATCCAGAGGTAACAACCGGTGGACGTGCGTTGAAATTCTATTCATCCATCCGTCTGGATGTACGTCGCGTAGAGGCTTTAAAACAGGCTGGTGAGATCCTTGGAAACCATACACGTATCAAAGTTGTTAAGAATAAGATTGCTCCGCCATTCAAAGAGGCTGAGTTTGATATCGTATTCGGACAGGGAATCTCCAGAGAGGGCGATATCCTTGATCTGGCGGCAAATACAGACGTGGTCAATAAATCAGGTGCATGGTATGCATACAACGGCGAGAAAATCGGCCAGGGACGTGAGAACGCCAAGAAATTCCTGAAAGAGAATCCGGAGATCTGCCAGGAAATCGAAGCAAAAGTACGTGCGTACTATCATACTGGATGGTGAAGGCAGAAGAAACGGCAGAAGGAGCCGGTGCAGATGCTTCTGTGGAAGCTGCTGCACAGACTGACGCAGATATGCAAGATACAGGAGATTATCAGAGGGAAAAAAGGAAAGCTTACCATTACGACTGGAGGGGGGCTTTACCTTTCCCATTTATGAAAAAGAAGCGGCAAAATATCGCATGACAGAGGGAGGCACGCTGTCTGACCAGGAATGGAATGAAATCTGTACGGAGATTTTGGAAAAACGTGCAAAGCGCCGAGCTCTGTATATTTTGCAGAGAATGGAACGGACGGAGTATCAACTGCGTCAGAAGTTGCAGGAGAACGGTTATCCGGAGGAAATCGTGCAGTGTGCCATTGATTATGTGAAGTCTTTCCATTATGTAGATGATTATCGTTATGCCTGTACATACATCCGATATCATCAGACGGAGAAGAGCCGGCTGCAGTTAAAAATGAAGCTGTATGAGCGCGGTGTCGCGTCAGATCTGATCGAACAGGCGCTGGAAGACGAATATTCCGGCGAGGAAGAACAGCTGATCGACCGTTTGCTGGAAAAGAAGCATTATGATGCGGAAACGATGGATCAGAAAGAAAAACAGCGGATTTATCAGTATCTGATGCGCAGAGGTTTTCGGCCTGAGACTATCCGGCATCGAATGGGGATCTGATCGAATGAGGGAAGTTTGCGGATTTTGTTAATTTATAATGGACAAAGTCGGAAATTTACGTATATCGGTGTATATAAGTGCTTTTGGTGAATTATTTACCTGAAATGAAAAGGATTTTTGTGTCGAAACGGTTATGGATTGTATACAGTTTAGTGCCCTGGTTAGTATTATTTGCTTGACAGAAAGCACAAAAATGTATAAATTTAATAGTTGTAATTTATGACATAATACCAGATATAAATTGTTATATGTACAATGAAAATTAAATAAGGAGGTGCTCCTGTGGCGCAGATTATCATTGCGGTGGTAATTACTGCTGTAGTTGCAATCTTGCTTACTTACGTAGCATCTAATGCACATTTCAAGAAAGTCTCTGATGAGAAAATCGGAAGTGCAGAGGATCGTGCGAGAGCAATTATTGATGAAGCTGTGAAATCTGCTGAGACGAAGAAACGTGAGGCTTTACTTGAAGTCAAGGAAGAGTCCATCAAGACAAAGAACGAACTTGACAAAGAGATTAAAGACCGCAGATCTGAGATTCAGCGTAATGAGCGTCGTGTAGAACAGAAAGAGGCTAATCTGGATAAAAAACTGGAAGCTATCGAGCGACGTGAGCAGAGCTTTGCGGTAAAAGAAGAAGAGATTAAGCGACAGAAAGCAGAAGTTGCCAAGCTGAATGAAGAACGCATACAGGAACTGGAGCGAATTTCAGGACTCACCTCTGAACAGGCAAAAGAATATCTCCTGAAAACAGTTGAAGAAGATGTGAAACTGGATACTGCAAAGTTGATCAAGGAAATGGAGCATCAGGCAAAGGAAGAGGCTGGAAAGAAAGCAAAAGAATACGTAGTAAATGCGATTCAGAAATGCGCAGCCGATCATGTTGCCGAAACTACAATTTCTGTTGTGCAGCTTCCAAATGATGAGATGAAAGGACGTATCATTGGTCGTGAGGGACGTAACATCCGTACTCTTGAGACTATGACAGGTGTAGATCTGATCATCGATGATACACCGGAAGCAGTTATCCTGTCCGGTTTCGATCCAATCCGTCGTGAGGTGGCACGTATCGCTCTTGAGAAGCTGATCGTAGATGGACGTATCCATCCGGCCAGAATCGAAGAGATGGTAGAGAAAGCACAGAAAGAAGTAGAGAGTATGATCCGTGAGGAAGGTGAGGCCGCTACACTTGAAGTAGGTGTACATGGCATTCATCCGGAACTGGTACGTCTCCTTGGACGTATGAAATTCCGTACCAGCTATGGTCAGAATGCATTAAAACATTCCATCGAAGTAGCACAGTTAAGTGGACTGCTTGCTGCAGAGATCGGTGTGGATGTCAGAGTTGCCAGACGTGCAGGTCTTCTGCATGATATCGGTAAATCTGTTGACCACGAGATGGAAGGTTCTCACATCCAGTTGGGCGTTGAGCTTTGTAGAAAGTTCAAAGAGTCCCCTACCGTTATCAATGCAGTAGAAGCTCATCATGGCGATGTTGAGCCGGAGAGCTTTGATCGCATGTCTGGTACAGGCTGCAGATACGATTTTCCGCAGCAAGACCGGGTGCACGTAGAGAGACACTGGAAACATATTCAAACAGATTAAAGAAACTTGGAAGATATCACAAACAGTTTCAAGGGAGTAGACAAATCTTTTGCAGTTCAGGCGGGCAGAGAAGTTCGTATTATGGTTGTACCTGAGCAGATCAGTGATGCAGATATGGTACTTTTGGCCAGAGATGTTTCAAAACAGATTGAAGCTGAATTGGAATATCCGGGTCAGATCAAGGTAAATGTTATCCGTGAAAGCCGTGTAACAGATTACGCAAAATAAGTATCACAGACCATAGTCAACAGTTCGTATGATGAAAATGAATTAAAGACCTGTAAGTCTTCGAAAGAAGATTTACAGGTCTTTTTGCGTGGATATAAAAAGAGGTATGAGTCAAAAAAAGTTAACGTGCAAGTCCGGCAGCATCTAACTGTTTGCGGATCTGCGGTGCAATCAGCAGAGCGAGAATCATTTTGATAAAATCACCTGGCAGGAAAGGAACAACACCAGCCATAAGTGCTGCCTGAAAACCCATGTGCGCCTGAATGCGAGGCCATGTGGTTCCAAGTGCATAGCATACAGCAGTTCCGAGGATCATGCCAATGAAAGCTGAGCACTTTTTTGTTATGAAAATGATTGATAAAGTAACCTGCGATCAGTGCCAGCGGGATAAAACCGATCAGATAACCACCGGTTTGGACCAAAGAGTTTTCCGGGACCGCTGGTAAAGCTGGAAAATACCGGGATTCCAACCAGACCGATCAGAAGATAGATCAGATAGCTGATCGTTCCTTTTTTAGTTCCCAGAATGAACAGGGAAAAATAAATCACAAGGTTGGTAAGTGAAATCGGCACCGGACCAATCGGAACGGAAAGTGGTGCCAATACACAAGTTACAGCGGTCATAACTGCAATCATGGCAATCTGTTGAATCGTAAATTTTGAAGTTGTTTTCGTTGTTACATTGTTCATAAGTCATTCTCCATTTTCTATGTATTGATTTTATATTTGGAAGCCCATATCAGTAAGCATTTCCTGATCCTGTTTAGTATTATTTCCAACAGTAGTAAGCATGTCACCTGTGATGGTGGCATTGACGCCTGCTTCAAACAATCGACGACCACCGTCTTTGAAATAACTGCGTCCTGCTGCCATACGGATATATGCATCCGGATTCAGGTAGCGGAACATGGCAACTGTACGGATGATCTCATCCTCTGTCAGTGGCGGAAGCTCAGCAAACGGAGTTCCTGAAACTGGGATCAGTGCATTGATCGGGATAG
>ENA-OPYX01001851-OPYX01001851.1-human-gut-metagenome-genome-assembly--contig:-NODE-1851-length-10422-cov-2.554250_pt1 | contig 10422 bp, 12 predicted proteins | sample MGYA00242639_ERZ504486 | MGnify/ENA primary metagenome ERZ504486 (study PRJEB26092, sample SAMD00036296) | human gut metagenome | host: Homo sapiens | study: EMG produced TPA metagenomics assembly of... | reverse complement strand
TGTACATGGGCATTTTCCAAAGCCGGATATGAAACCATTATTATTAATAACAATCCTGAGACCGTTTCCACTGACTTTGATATCGCAGACAAGTTGTATTTCGAACCACTGACACCGGAAGATGTTGAGAATGTTGTAAACATTGAGAAACCGGATGGAGCAGTTGTACAGTTCGGTGGACAGACTGCGATCAAGTTGACGGAAAGCCTGATGAAGATGGGTGTACCGATTCTTGGTACAAAAGCAGAGGATGTTGATGCAGCCGAAGACCGTGAACTTTTTGATGAAATCCTGGAGAAGACGGATATTCCGAGAGCAGCAGGTGATACTGTTTATACGGCTCAGGAAGCAAAAGTGGCAGCAAACCGCATAGGTTATCCGGTGCTTGTTCGTCCTTCTTATGTACTTGGCGGACAGGGCATGCATATTGCCTTCAATGATGATGAAATCGTAGAATTTATTGATACCATTAATCAGATCGCACAGGATCATCCGATCTTGATCGATAAATACCTGATGGGTAAGGAAATTGAGGTTGATGCAATCTGTGACGGTACAGATATCCTGATTCCGGGTATCATGGAGCACATCGAGCGTACCGGTGTACACTCCGGAGACAGTATTTCTGTATATCCGGCACCGACGATCAGCAATCATGTAAAAGAGACGATTGTAGAATATACAAAACGTCTGGCAAGAGCACTTCATGTTGTAGGACTGATCAATATCCAGTTTATTGCAATGAACGAGGAAGTATACGTTATCGAGGTAAACCCGCGTTCTTCCAGAACCGTACCGTATATCAGCAAAGTAACAGGTATCCCGATCGTAGATCTGGCAACCAAAGTGATCCTTGGTGAGACAATCAAAGGAATGGGATATGAGCCGGGACTGGCACCGGAGGCAGATTATATTGCAATCAAGATGCCGGTATTCTCCTTTGAGAAACTGCGTGGAGCGGAGATCAGTCTTGGACCGGAAATGAAATCTACCGGTGAGTGTCTTGGTATTGCCAAGAATTTCAACGAAGCACTGTACAAAGCATTTATCGGTGCTGGTATCCAGCTTCCGAAGTACAAACGGATGATCATGACCGTCAAAGATTCGGATAAAGAAGATCAGTTGGCGTTGCAAAACGTTTTGAGGCACTGGGATATACGATTTATGCCACAAGAAGCACTGCAAAATATCTGCAGGATCACGGTGTAAATGCCCGACGCGTAAATAAAATTTCTCAGGAATCACCAAACGTTATGGATCTGATCCTTGGTCACAAGATCGATCTTGTTATCGATACACCGACACAGGGACGTGATAAATCCAGAGACGGATTCCTCATTCGTCGAAATGCCATTGAGACAGGTGTTCACTGCCTGACATCTATGGATACGGCAAATGCGCTGGCACTCAGTCTTGAGACAGCAAATGATCAGATGACGATGATCGACATCGCGACCGTGAAAAATCTTTAAAATTTAATTTTGGGGTTTTGAAGACGCCAGAAGTTAATTTTACCTTCGCAGCTAATAATCGCTTGCTTAGGAAAAATTATCTTCTGGCGTCATTTCAGTTACGAAGAAATCGGAGCATCCATCTGGAACCGGCAATTTAGCGTACGACAGAATTTTGTATAAGCGGAAAATGATTAACTTTTTTGGAATTGACGGCGACTAGCGGCACGAAGTGCGGGGGGCGCAAAAATTTACTAATACCACTGTGTAAATTGGGACCTACTGTAATTTTTTCACGGGAGCGATTGCTGGCGACCGAGACAAACTTACAGGAGATCTTTATAAAAACTGATGCAGTAAGTGATAAGCCACCAAAAACAAGAATTGTTAAAAAAATATCAAAGTTTCACAAAAAGGGTGGATTTTTCACTAACTTTGTGGTAATGTAGGGACTGGGAAGAAATTTAATTACCTGATTGTGGGTATTGCATTGTACGCGTACGTGTGTTAAAGTTAACTTGTAAGATTTTTCAAAGCCTTAGCAAAAAGAGCGAGGAACCATCGAAAAAGAAAAAAAGGATATCTAAACCCGGTTCAGGTGTGCGAATCCTTATTTTTTTGGAGAATTCTGTTAAAAAAATAACAGACTTACGATGACTTTTCACCCTTTCGACTGTGTTAAAAAAATGACAAAAGTAAACGAAAATTCCTTCGAAAATTTAGGAAAAATGACGGAGGAAGCGTTGCAAAAAACAAATGATAGTGCTAAAATATAGCATGTCTAGCGTTGTTCTTTTAACATAATTACTAGAGGTATATTTTAAAAGTCAAGAAGGAGAGAAGAAAAAATGGCAAAGAAAGTTGTATTAGCAGGCGCTTGCCGTACTGCAATTGGTAAAATGGGCGGACAGTTTGGAAATACTCCGGCTGTTGAGTTAGGATCCATCGTTATCAGAGAGGCATTAAAAAGAGCAGGTGTTGCTCCGGAGCAGGTTGACGAGGTTATGATGGGATGCGTTATCCAGGCTTCCCAGGGACAGAACGTTGCTCGTCAGGCATCTATCAAAGCAGGTATCCCGAATGAGGTTCCGGCTTTCACACTGAACGTAGTATGCGGATCCGGTCTGAAATGTGTAAACGAGGCTGCAAACATGATTATGGCTGGTCAGGCTGATATCGTTGTAGCTGGTGGTATGGAGAACATGTCTATGGCTCCATATGCATTAAAGAAAGCACGTTTCGGTTACAGAATGAACAATGCAACTATGATTGATACAATGGTTAACGATGCATTATGGGATGCATTCAATAACTACCATATGATGATCACAGCTGAGAACATTTGTGATCAGTGGGGATTAACACGTGAAGAACTTGATGAGTTCGCAGCAGTTTCCCAGCAGAAAGCAGTAGCAGCTCAGGAGTCTGGAGCATTCGACGATGAGATCGTTCCGGTTCCGGTTAAAGTTAAAAAAGAGACTGTTATGATCGCAAAAGATGAGGGACCACGTCCTGGCACAACAAAAGAGACTCTTGCAAAATTAAAATGCTGCTCCGGTAAAGAGGGCGGACTTGTTACAGCAGGTAACGCTTCCGGTATCAACGATGGTGCTGCAGCAATCGTTGTAATGAGCGAAGAGAAAGCAAAAGAGCTTGGTGTTAAACCGATGGCTACATTCGTAGCAGGTGCTCTTGGCGGATGCGCTCCGGAGATCATGGGTATCGGACCTGTTCCGGCTACAAAGAAAGCATTAAAGATCGCTGGTCTTACAATTGATGACATGGATTTGATCGAGGCAAATGAGGCATTTGCAGCTCAGTCTGTAGCAGTACAGAAAGAGTTAGGCTTCAGCTCTGACATCTTAAACGTAAACGGTGGTGCTATCGCACTTGGACATCCGGTAGGAGCTTCAGGATGCCGTATCCTTGTTACACTGCTTCACGCTATGCAGAAGAGAGACGTTACATACGGACTTGCTACACTGTGTATCGGCGGTGGAATGGGTTGTGCTACAATCGTTAAAAAAGAAGCTTAATTTTCAAAAATTAAATTAGAAGGATATTTAAAATCCGGACGAATCTCCGGCATGATTGCGACATGCGAAAATGTCGGAGATATTTTAATAGCTGACATCGTTAGTTATTTAACACATTTGCTATGGAAGCAAAAAATATAATAATTTAGATATGTGATGACTAATCTATGGACAGGATTGTTTGGGTATGGCAGTCGGAATGTTTCATATTAGTATATAATTTCATTATAAGGAGGACATATCATGAAAGTTGGTATTATTGGAGCAGGAACAATGGGATCTGGTATCGCACAGGCTTTTGCACAGACAGAAGGCTATGAAGTATATTTATGCGATATCAATGATGAATTTGCTGCAAACGGCAAGAACAAAATCGCAAAAGGATTCGAGAAAAGAATCGCAAAAGGCAAAATGGATCAGGACAAAGCTGATGCAATCCTTGCTAAAATTACCACAGGTACAAAAGACATTTGTACAGATGCTGATTTAGTAGTTGAAGCAGCATTAGAAGATATGGCAATCAAAAAACAGACATTCAAAGAGCTTCAGGAGATCGTTCCGGCTGAGTGTATTTTTGCAACAAACACATCTTCATTATCTATTACAGAGATCGGTGCAGGTCTTGACAGACCGGTAATCGGAATGCACTTCTTCAATCCGGCACCTGTAATGAAACTGATCGAGGTAATTCAGGGAGCAAATACTCCGGATGAGTTAAGAGACAAAATCGTTGAGATTTCCAAAGAGATCGGCAAAACACCGGTACAGGTTAACGAGGCAGCTGGTTTCGTAGTAAACAGAATCCTTGTTCCGATGATCAACGAAGGTATCTGCGTATTAGAAGCAGGTGTTGCAAGCGTAGAAGATATCGATGCAGCAATGAAATTAGGTGCTAACCACCCAATGGGACCTTTACAGTTAGGTGATTACATTGGTCTTGATATCTGCCTTGCTATCATGGAAGTAATCTATTCTGAGACAGGCGATCCTAAATATCGTCCGGCTCCATTGCTTAGAAAAATGGTACGTGCAGGTAAACTTGGCTGCAAGACAGGCGTAGGTTTCTACGATTACAGCAAGTAAGAATAGAATAAATACTCTCGAATTATAAGGGGTATAATCCTTATAAGATATATAAGAAGTTAACGGTCGGAATAACAATTTCCGATTATTACATCGGAGAGTGGTGCCAGACATGTGCATTTTGCTACACATGTCTTTGGTGCCTTTTGGAGTTTTGACTGTGCTTCACTAAAAATGGAGGAAAAGTAAAAAATGGATTTCGGATTAAGTAAGAAACATGAAATGGCAAGAAGCCTTTTCAAAGAATTCGCTGAGAACGAAGTAAAACCACTTGCTCAGGAAGTTGATGAAACTGAAAAATTCCCAACTGGAACCGTTGAGAAAATGGCTAAATATGGCTTCCTTGGTATTCCTGTAACCGAAGGAACTCGGTGGACAGGGTTGTGACATCCTTACATACGCTATGTGCGTAGAGGAGTTATCAAAAGTTTGTGGTACAACAGGTGTTATCGTTTCTGCACATACATCCCTTTGTGTAGACCCAATCCTACATTTGGTACACCAGAGCAGAAAGAGAAATATGTTCCGGATCTTGCTTCCGGTAAAAAACTGGGCGCTTTCGGTCTGACAGAGCCGATGGCAGGTACAGATGCCCAGGGTCAGCAGACAAAAGCTGTTTTAGATGGCGATGAGTGGGTTCTGAACGGATCCAAATGCTTCATCACAAACGGTAAAGAAGCTGACGTATATATCGTAATCGCTGTTACAGGCAAAATTGAAAAACGTGGCAGACAATGAAAGAGATCTCTGCTTTCATCGTTGAAAAAGGAACACCAGGATTTACATTTGGTGTAAAAGAGAAAAAAATGGGTATCCGTGGTTCATCCACATATGAGTTAATCTTCACAGATTGCCGTATCCCGAAAGAGAACCTTCTTGGAAAACAGGGTAAAGGTTTCAACATCGCTATGCATACACTGGATGGCGGACGTATCGGTATCGCTGCACAGGCACTTGGTCTTGCAGAGGGTGCATTAGAGACAACAATCGCATACGTAAAAGAGAGAAAACAGTTCGGCAGAAGCATCGCTCAGTTCCAGAACACACAGTTCCAGTTAGCAGATATGGCTACAAAAGTAAAAGCTGCTCAGTTAATGGTATACAGAGCTGCATTAAAGAAAGACGAGTACCAGGCTGGTGCTAAAGTTTCTTATTCTGTAGAAGCTGCTATGGCAAAACTTTACGCAGCAGAAGTTGCAATGGAAGTTACAACAAAATGCGTACAGTTACATGGTGGTTATGGTTACATCAGAGAGTACGATGTAGAGCGTATGATGCGTGATGCTAAGATCACAGAGATCTACGAAGGAACTAGCGAAGTTCAGCGTATGGTTATTTCTGGTGCATTACTTAAGTAAGGAGGAAAACAATCGTGAAGATTATTGTTTGTATTAAACAGGTACCTGATACAGCAGGTGGAGTAAAGTTCAATCCGGACGGAACTCTTGACAGAGCAGCAATGCTCACAATCATGAACCCAGATGATAAAGCAGGTCTTGAGGCTGCTTTAAGATTAAAAGATCAGTACGGCGCAGAAGTTACTGTTTTAACAATGGGACTTCCGAAAGCTGGCGATACATTACGCGAAGCATTAGCTATGGGCGCTGACAATGCAGTTCTTGTAACTGACAGATGCCTCGGCGGTGCTGATACATGGGCTACATCTTCTACAATTGCAGCAGCAATTCGTGAGATGGGCGATTACGATCTGATCATCACAGGCCGTCAGGCTATCGATGGTGATACAGCTCAGGTTGGTCCTCAGATTTCTGAGCACCTTGATATCCCGGTTATCTCTTATGCTCGTAAGATCGAGATCGAAGGAGATGCTGTAAAAGTTCAGCGTCAGTATGACGACAGATATCATGTAGTAAAAGCTCAGATGCCTTGCCTGATCACATGCTTAGCAGAGCTGAACGACCCGAGATACATGACTCCGGGCGGAATCTTCGATGCATGCGAAGCAGAGATCGCTACAATGGGTAGAGCAGATCTGAAGACTCTGGAAGACGGAAACATGGGTCTTGCAGGTTCTCCGACAAAGATCGCAAAAGCATCCGACAAAGTAAGAAAAGGTGCTGGAGAGAAAATCACACTGGATACAGAAGAAGCTGTTTCTTATCTGCTTGGTAAGATGACAGAGAAACATGTATGCGGACTGTAAGAGAAAGGAGAAATAACAATGGCAGCAATGGAACAATCCTTAATTGAGCAGTACAAAGACGTATATGTATTCGCTCAGCAGGTAGATAATGAAATTAGCCCGATTGCTTTCGAGTTACTCGGAAAAGCAAAAGATCTTGCAAATGATTTAAATGAGAAAGTAGTAGCAGTATTAATTGGACATAACGTAAAAGACCTTGCAGCTCAGCTTGGCGCTTATGGTGCAGACAAAGTTATCGTTGTAGATGACAAAGAGCTTGAGGTATACAGAACAGAGCCATATACACATGCGCTTGCATCTGTAATCAATGAGTTCAAACCGGAGATCATGTTAGTTGGTGCAACAGCTATCGGTCGTGACCTTGGACCTCGTGTATCTGCACGTGTTCAGACAGGTCTGACAGCAGACTGTACATCCCTTGAGATCGGTAACTTCCCACTGAACCCAATGCCGGGTAGAGAGCAGAAACCAAATCAGTTACTGATGACACGTCCTGCTTTCGGTGGAAACACAATCGCTACAATCGCTTGCCCGGACAACCGTCCGCAGATGGCAACTGTTCGTCCAGGTGTTATGCAGAAGATCGAGCCGATCGCTGATGCTAATCCGGAAGTTGTTGAGTACAACCCAGGATTCACACCGGACAACAAATATGTTGAGATTCTTGACATCGTTAAAAATGTATCTGACGTTGTTGATATCCAGGACGCTAAGATCCTTGTATCTGGTGGCCGTGGAGTTGGAACACCGGAGAACTTCAAAATGCTCGAAGAGCTGGCTGAGGTTGTTGGTGGTACCGTATCCTGCTCTCGTGCAGTAGTAGATGCTGGTTGGAAACCACAGGATCTGCAGGTTGGTCAGACTGGTAAAACAGTTCGTCCGCAGGTTTACTTTGCAATCGGTATTTCCGGAGCAATCCAGCACGTAGCTGGTATGGAAGAGTCTGATCTCATCATCGCAATCAACAAAGACGAAGATGCTCCTATCTTCGATGTAGCTGATTACGGTATCGTTGGAGATCTGAACAAGATCGTTCCACTTCTTACTGAGGAGATCAAAAAAGCTCTTGCAGCTAAATAAAATTTGCCTTGTGGCTTAGAATTTAATATTTAGGACGAAAAAGTGGTATTTTACCTCCGCGGCGAACAATCGCACGCTGAGGTAAAATACCACTTTTTCTTTATCCACACTTTGTAACTGACCTTAAATTTGGGATCGCCACTGCGTCTATGCCGCTGCGCCTTTATGTGGTATAATGTATGTAAAATTTTTTACATAAAATTTACTTAGAATATGATTTCATTTTACGGGGTGTCTTTATAATGATAAATAAAATAAGCTAGTTAGGATTAGCAAACAGAAAAAGCTTAAATAGCAGAGATAAGAGGAACAACAAGTAAAATGTAATAGACATGTGGTGTCAGTTAGTTGAAGTAGATGAGGTGGGAAGATATGATGATTTATATTGTGGAAGATGATAAGAATATTCAGGAAATCGAGAGCTTTGCATTGAAGAATTCCGGTTATGAAGTACGTGGATTTGAATGTACCAAAGATTTTTATGCGGCTTTGGATGAGCAGATTCCGGATCTGGTTTTACTGGATATTATGTTACCGGATGAGGATGGATTACAGATTTTGAAAAAACTGCGTCTGAATCACAGTACAGTGCTTGTCCCAGTTATTATGGTAACGGCAAAAAACGACAGAGTTGGACAAGGTAAAAGGGCTGGATCTTGGTGCGGATGATTATCTGACAAAACCGTTTGGTGTTATGGAACTGATTTCCAGAGTAAAAGCATTACTGAGAAGAAGTGCTTCTATCCATAAAAAAGAAGTTTACGAGTTTGAAGATATTACTCTGAATGACAGCAAACACGCGGTACATACTGCACAGGGAAAATGTGATCTGACCTATAAAGAGTATGAATTGCTGAAATATCTGATCATGAATGAAGGTATCGTATTGACCAGAGATCGTCTGATGGAAGAAATCTGGGGCATGGATTTTACCGGTGAATCCCGTACACTTGATATGCATATCAAGACATTACGTCAGAAACTGGGATCATCCGGAAAATTGATTCAGACTGTTCGAAATGTAGGATATAGCCTGAATCATATTAGAACAAAAACTTTTGAAAAGCAGATGCAATTGGTATATGTCAGAGTATAGCAAGAACCATATGAATGTCTTGGATCTGCTTTTTAGATAAATAGATGAGGCAGAAGGCATGAGAAAGAAAATTCATAAAAATTTAGTTGGTATTGCGGCACTTGCCATCTTACTGACGATCGGACTGACATTTTGGGCATATTTTATGATGTTGCAGAAACAGATTTTTCAGGATCTTCAAACGGATGTACATGTACTGGCAAGTTCAGATTATATCGTAGAAACATTGGAGCAGAATTATGATGCTAATGCAGACGGGCTGCGCATTACGTTGGTTGATGCGGATGGAAACGTGCATTTATGAGAGCAAAGCCAATGCAAGCAAGATGAAAAATCATATGGAACAGACCGGAGATTCAACAGGCATTGAAAAATGGCGAAGGAAAATGCAACGAGACATTCGAATACGATTGGTACTTTATCTTTTTATTATGCGGAAAATTAGATAATGGCTGCATTATCCGAGTATCCAGAGATATTCCATATGTGGCAAAAATGAGTTTGTATCTGATCCCGGAAAGTATCGCGATTTTTGCAGGGATTTTTGTACTGTGTCTGATTTTGGGTCATATTATGACGAAGCGCTTTATTGAGCCGATTGAAATGCTGGCAGTAGATGTGGAAAAAGTAAGTGAGATACAGGCCTATCCGGAAATTCAGCCGTTTATCGAGACGATTAATCAGCAGCATCGGGAGCTGAAACGAAATTCAAAAATGCGGCAGGAATTTACGGCAAATGTATCCCATGAATTAAAAACGCCACTGACATCTATTTCCGGTTATGCGGAATTGATTGAATCCGGGATTGCGCAGGGGGAAGATACCGTGCGTTTTGCCGGAGAAATTCATAAAAGTTCGCAGCGTCTGTTGACACTGATCAATGATATTCTGCGTCTGTCTCAGTTGGATTCTGTAGAAGAATGTGTGGATACAGAAGCGGTAGATCTGTATGAAATGGCATTGAATTGCCGCGATATGCTTGAGATGCAGGCAAACAAGCATCATGTAGTTGTGCGTGTGAAAGGAGATACAGAGGTGATTCAGGCAAACCGTCGTATGATGGAAGAATTGATATACAATCTGTGTGACAATGCGATTCGGTATAATCATTCTGGTGGTTCGGTCAATGTCACAATTGGAAAGGAAGATCAGCATCCATTTGTAGCTGTGAAAGATACTGGAATTGGTGTATCTAAGGAAGATCAGGAACGAATTTTTGAACGTTTTTATCGTGTGGATAAGAGTCGGTCAAAACAGACGGGTGGAACTGGCTTGGGACTTGCAATCGTAAAACACATTGCGGTGATGCATAAGGCAGAACTGAAAATTGAAAGTGAACTTGGAAAAGGAACGGAAATTAAAATTGTATTCCCAGTGTAGCGGTAAAACATAGTGATAAAGTTTTGATAAAATAATATTAAAAGCTCCAGTTGGTGTTGCTAATAGCAGCAGTGTCTGGAGTTTTTTATGTACTTACAAAATAATGGCGTTATTAATCAGAGTAAATAGCAG
>ENA-OPYX01001850-OPYX01001850.1-human-gut-metagenome-genome-assembly--contig:-NODE-1850-length-10427-cov-11.442718_pt1 | contig 10427 bp, 9 predicted proteins | sample MGYA00242639_ERZ504486 | MGnify/ENA primary metagenome ERZ504486 (study PRJEB26092, sample SAMD00036296) | human gut metagenome | host: Homo sapiens | study: EMG produced TPA metagenomics assembly of... | reverse complement strand
GTCGTTAATTCTAATTTTCTAGGTTGCTCATCTAATAAATCATTTATCAATATCTTATTTTTATTAGATAATCTTATTCCTTTTCCAGATATCTTTTCAATTTTTATACTTTGTTCTTCAAAAATATTTCAAATCATTTCTAATAGTTTTATCTGAACAAGATAATTTTTCTGAAAAATATCTAACAGGTTTAAAATCATTAAGCTCTATTAAATATTCTAGAAGCTTTTTTGTCTATATTGTAATTCTTTCATATCAAGCTCCTCCTATCTTGTTTCTGGTATTATAATATCATTTATAATATTTTTCCTAAATACCAAAATCTTTCCACAATTCCTCAATATATTTAGTATACTAAAATTACCATATTTAAATATAGAAATAATAAAAACACTTTATATCAATAAATTTATTTATATCGATATAAAGTGTTTTTATCACAATATATTTATCTTCATCAAATATTAAATTCTACTTTGCCACTTATTCTAGCTTGTTCTAATACTTTCATGACATTTAAACTATGTTCTAATGTTTTATAACAAGTAGCTAAATCTTGTTGTTTAAATATTTCTGTGAAGGCTACAAATTCATTGACCATGCGATGATTATATTTTTCTTTATTTATCAAGATTTCTTCTTCACCTTTTTTATGAACTTTGACTAACGCACAAGCATTTGGTGCTCCTACTAATTCCATATAGCCTTTCTCGCCTTGAAATACAATTCCGCTAATACTTTCGGAGTCTTTAGCTGCACTACATACTACTGTATAATCATCATAATCTAATAATGCTGTACCTGAAATATCTATGCCATTAAAACCGAAGTTTGGTCGATAAATAACTTCTTTTGGTGTGCCTAATACGCCCATAACAAAATGTAAATTATAAATATTTAAATCATATAAAGCACCCCCTGCATGTTCAGGGCTGAATGCTGGTGCTACATCTTTATTTAAATATCGATCATAACGGCTAGAATATTGTGCATAATTAGCATGAACATAACGCAATTGACCGATTTGCTCCAAATTTTCTTTTATATATTGATAATTTGGCGCATATAAAATAGTGATAGCTTCAAATAAAAATAGATTTTTAGCTTTAGCTAAATCTATTAATTCTTGTGTCTGTTTTGCTGTAATAGTAAAAGGTTTTTCACAAATGACGTTTTTCCCTGCCTCTAGTGCTTTTTTAGTATATTCATAATGCACATTATTAGCTACAGCTACATAAATAAAATCTATTTCGCCATCTTCTAACATTTGATTATAATCTGTATATATTTTAGCAATATTAAATTTATCTGCTATTTCTTCTGCTTTTTGTCTGCTCTGTGGTCGACTACATATAGCTATAATTTCTAAATCTTGAATATTTTTTGTAGCTCCTATCATTTCATGCACAATTTTGCCGTTTCCAGCAATACCTATTTTCATAAGTATTCCCCCCTTTTTAATATTTAGTTATATTATGAATTATTTTTATTCCTGTGTTTATTTCCGCCAAAGATAAAGTGGCAAAACTCAAACGTATCTGTTTATTAGGGGCATTGCGCACAAAAAATGGTGCACCATCGCAAATTATTACCCCTTCATTTCTAGCTTTTTCAATTATCTCACTTGCATTTAATCTATCTGGCAAATTTAGCCACAAAGATAATCCCCCTTGTGGTTTTAAATAATCTATATCCTTAGGCAAATATTTTTTTGCCATTCTAAGCGCAAATTCAAATTGTGTTTTATATACACTGCGAATAGAATTTAAATGTTCTTGCCATAATCCTTCACGCAAATAATAATCAAAAACTCTCTGTGTAAGTCCAGAAGTCGCTATATCTGAAATATGTTTTACATTTAATAAAGTCTGTGCCAATACTTGGGGCATGATTAAATAAGCAAGTCTTAATCCTGGCATAAAAATCTTTGATAAACTGCGAATATAAATCACTCGATCATCTGTATCATACGCTTTTAAAGGTATAGGCGATTTTTCTTGATAACAAAGACCACTTATATAATCATCTTCCAAAATATAAGCATTATAAAAACGAGCCAATCCCATTAAACGGCGACAATTAGCTTTTGTATAAGATATGCCTGTAGGATTTTGAATATTAGGCATCACATATATCAATTTAGGTCTAAATTTCCTTAATTTATTTTCGAGGTCAACTAAGTCAATACCTTCTTTTGTCAATTTAATATCTATAATTTTTGCCCCACAAGAACGAAAAGCCGCTATTGCACCTGGATAAGTTGGATTTTCTACAAATACAATATCTCCATGTTTTAAAATAGCACGTGCTACTATATCTATGCCTTGTTGCGCACCTGAAATAATCTGAATGTATTCTGGCGTTGTATTTATCCTTTTTTTCGCTAATTCTTGAGTAATCGATTGGCGAAGTGGCAAATAGCCTTGACTGTCTTGATATGTAAATGCATATCCTTTATCTCTTTCTAAAATTTTATTTACTACTTGTTTAAAAGACTCTATGGAAATCATATCCGGATTTAAAGATATCGTACTCATATTTATCACATTTTTTTGACCTTGCAAAATTTTTAAGTCATCAGTTAAATCAACGGGAATGTGATTATTTTCTTCTAATTCATCAATAGTATTAATCACTTGTTCAGCCACATAACTTCCACTGCCACGCTTACTAAAGATAAAACCATTTTTTTCCAATTCTTTATAAGCATTAACCACTGTACTTGGATTTACTTGCAAATTTTGAGCTAAACTTCGCACAGCTGGTAATTTATACCCTGGTGATAATAAATGCTGTTTTATCATTAATTTTATTTGCTCATATAATTGTACATATAAAGGCTCTTTTAAATCTTTGTCTAATTGTATCGATACAAATTCAATTAATTTATCCTTCATTCTTGATATTTTTTTCTCCTTTATCTATAATTTATAAAATTTAATTTGCAAATTTAAATATTGTATTGATACAATTTTATCATTTTAATTAATATACTACAATCAAAGGAGCCTATCATGAATAATCGTTACAATTTAAATAAAAATCTTGCACAAATGCTCAAAGGCGGAGTTATCATGGATGTTACCAACGTAGAGCAAGCAAAAATAGCTCAAGAAGCTGGTGCTGTTGCAGTTATGGCACTTGAACGCGTACCTGCTGATATACGTCGTGAGGGTGGAGTTGCTCGCATGTCAGATCCTAAAATGATACGAGAAATTAAAGAAGCTGTTTCTATCCCTGTTATGGCAAAAGCTCGCATTGGTCACTTTGTTGAAGCTCAAATATTACAAGCTATCGGCATTGATTACATTGATGAATCAGAAGTTTTAACACCAGCTGATGACGAAAATCATATCTATAAACAAGATTTTGATATTCCTTTTGTTTGTGGTGCTAGAAATTTAGGTGAAGCACTTCGTCGAATTGGTGAAGGTGCTAGTATGATTAGAACAAAAGGTGAAGCAGGTACTGGAAACGTCGTTGAAGCTGTTCGTCATTTTAGAACTATGCAAAAAGATATCAATAGAGTAAAATCTGCCACATCTAGTGAGTTAATGCATATCACTAAAGAAATGGGAGCACCTTTTGATTTAGTTTGTTATGTACATGAACATGGAAAACTTCCTGTTGTTAATTTTGCAGCTGGTGGTATTGCCACTCCTGCTGATGCTGCCTTAATGATGCAATTAGGTGTTGATGGTGTATTTGTAGGTTCTGGTATCTTCAAATCCGGTGATCCACAAAAACGAGCAAAAGCTATTGTCGAAGCTACTACTTTTTACAATGATCCTGAAAAACTAGCTAAAATATCAGAAAATCTCGGTGAAGCTATGGTCGGTATAGAAATAGATACTATTCCTCAAGAACAACAAATGGCAAAACGTGGCTGGTAATGTGATATGAATAAAATAATTGGTATTTTAGGTATGCAAGGGGCTATTGCTGAACATCAAGAAATCTTATTGCAAATACCACATACAAAAATTCGTATAGTAAAAACAGCCAAAGATTTAGATTGTATTGATGGGCTTATTTTACCTGGTGGCGAGTCTACAGCTATAGGAAAACTTCTTGATTATTTTAGCTTAAAAGAAATTTTACGGCAAAAAATCATTTCAGGTTTACCTGTATTTGGCACTTGTGCTGGCTTAATCTTGCTTGCTAAAAATATTGAAAATCAAACAAATACGCATCTTGCAACTATGGATATAACAGTTAAACGCAATGGCTATGGCTCTCAATTAGATAGTTTTTCTACCAATTTATTAATTCCTACCATAGATAAAAATATGCCTATTCCTTTAGTATTTATTCGTGCTCCCTACATCACTAAAACAGATAAAGATGTACAAATTTTAGCTACTTTAGATAATAAAATCATAGCTGCACGACAAAAAAATATGCTTGTAAGCTCTTTTCACCCGGAATTAACTTGTGATTTAAGATTTCATCAATATTTCCTATCAATGATTTAAATCTATAATAAAAAATTCAATGAAATTTTCTAATAAAAAAGCAGGATATCTCCTGCTTTTTATTTATTATAAACTTGCCCTAAATAATGTGTTACAAACTGTTGTGCTATTCTGCCGGAGCGTCCAGAATGTTCTTTTTCCCATGCCCCTGCTTTTACACGCAATTCTTCTTTAGATAATTCTATGCCATGCTGTTTTAATAAACCATCTACAATATCTAAATATTCTTGTTGGTTTGGTGCCATATAATAGATGATCAACCCAAATCTATCAGAAAGTGAAATAGTTTCATTCAATGTATCACTGCGGTGCATATCATCATCATTTGCCCCTCTATCTTTATAACTTTCTTTAATCAAATGACGACGATTTGATGTAGCATAAATAAGTACATTTTCAGGTTTTGCCGAAGCACCACCTTCAATTGCTGATTTTAAATATTTATATTCCACTTCAAATTCTTCAAAAGATAAATCATCTAAGAAAATGATGAATTTCTTACTGCTAAAATCTCGCAAACGCTCCATAATAACAGGTAAATCTATTAATTGCTCTTTAGTTAATTGAACTAAACGCAAACCCTTATCAAAGAAAGAATTAACCACTGCTTTTACACCTGAAGATTTTCCTGTACCTCTTGCCCCTACAAGTAAAACATTATTTGCTGGCTTATCTTCTACAAAGGCTTTCGTATTGGCTAATAATTCTTGTTTTTGATATTCATAGCCGATTAAATCTTGAAGTTTCATAGTTTCAAAATGTTTAATACCAACTAAACTATCCTCATCTCTATCCCAACGGAAAGCTCGATAATCTGCCATATCTCCACTGCCAAATATTCTATAATAATTGATAAAAACATCTGCCTTATCCTTGCTAGTTTGTGCTTTATCTAGATTTTCTACTAATAAATTGAACGCTGTAGATTGATTAATATTTGTCGGTTCATAATCATCTAATAAATCGCAATCTAAAAGTAAACTAGGTTTTAGAAGCAATAATTTTTCTATTAATTCAATATCATGACAAAAAGCTTGATACAAACTTTTACCGATTTTACCACCAGATTTTTCTACTGCATAAGACACACAATTACTTTGATGAGCCACAGTATAAATCATATATGAACGTATAATATTTCCAGATAAACCCAACTGCTCCGCCTTATTAATCAACTTAGCAGCAACAGCCCCTTTATTTAAATTTTCTCGAGAAATAGTTTTCTCTATATCTCTAAAAACATCATCATTAAATAAATCTTGAAATACCAATAAATTATGTAAATCCATAAAAATACTCCTTTCAAATGCGTTTTCTTATAGTTTACAACATTTCAACCAAAAAATAAAATACACCCTAAAAGATTATTTTATAAACTATGCAAAAGTATCTATAGAGAAAACAAATACAAAACAAAAACCTCGAGAAACATAAAACTACCCTTCTCGAGGTTTTTATTATTGATAATATAAACTTCTGCTATTTTCCGCTATATTATTATTTGTCAAATACAGAGATATCTAATTGGTCAAAACCACTTAATAATTCTTTCATCATAGCTGTGATTTTTGCACAATCGCCTTCGCCATTACCTTCTACATTAAGTGGCATATTAGGGTCATGCAAAGATTGACGAAGCAATGCCCAGCCATTTGCTTCACCTTTAAAGCTAATGCGTACACCTTCATAATTTGGTGTTACAATATGATATCCTTTTTCTTTTGCACGAGCAGTAAATGTTTCTAAAACTTTTGCCCCATAAGCTTTGAAATCTTCACCTTTTAATTTTAAACGATATTCTGCTGTTTCAAATTGTGGTTCAAGTTTTTCAATCAAGCTATTTAAAGTTTTGCCTTCTGCTTTAGTTTTAGCTGCAGCAATTAAGAGTTTAACTGCCATATATGCACCATCATCAAGATAATAATTTTCTTTAAGTGCACCATGACCACTTGTTTCAATAGCGAGTGGAGATACTACGCCTTCTTCATTTAAGCGTTTGCATTCATTGATTACATTTTTATAACCACGTTGGAAACGATGATGTTTTAACTGTAATTCACCTTCTAAAAATGCAGTTAATTTATCGGAAGTTACAGAGTCAGTAACAATAGTGGAATTTGGATAATCTTTCACTAAGATAGCAGCCATCATAGCAATAAGTGCATCACGATTTACTTCTTGACCATCGCTAAATACAGCAGACATTCTATCTACATCAGTGTCAAAAATCAAGCCTAAATCAGCTTTATTATTAAGCACTGCACCACGAATAGCGTCCATAGCTTCTTTATTTTCTGGATTTGGAATGTGATTTGGGAAATGTCCATCTGGATTTAAGTATAAGCTACCTGTAGTATCTGCACCTAACTGAGCTAAAACTTTTTGTGCAAAAAATCCGCCAGCACCGTTACCTGCATCTACTACGATATGATTGCCTGTAAGTGGTTTATCATAATTATCTTTGCTGTTGATACCTTCACGGATTTTTGTGCAAAGATTTTCAGCATAAAGAGAAACTAAATCAAATTTTTCTACACTGCTGATATCTGCTATCTGTTCAGTCAATTCGCAAGCAATTTTGAGCATATCAGTGAGGTCTTTCTTTTCCATACCGCCATTTTCTGGTTCAAAGAATTTAATACCATTGCGATTAAATGGAAGATGGCTTGCAGTAATCATCATAGAACCATCATATTTTGTTTCTTCATATACTAAAGACATAAACATAGCTGGAGTTGTAGCCATAGAGCAATCAACAGCTGTTGCCCCTTGAGCTACAATTGCCATTAAAGCTTGTTGTTTTAACATTGGTGCAGAAATACGAGAATCATGACCTACTGCGATTTTTAATTCACTTGCTTTTTTGCCACTTTTTTTGCTGAGCCATAAAACGAAAGCTTGCACAATGCGATTAGCATATTCTGGTGTCAAAGTAACAGGTTCATCAGCTACGCCTTCAACTGCTACACCTCTGACATCACTGCCGTTTTGTAATTTTAAAATTGGATCCATAAAATCTACCCCTTTTTCTCTTAATCTATACTAAATATCTTTACGATATGTAGCTCTTTATCACTGTTAAAAATTCCTCACCATATTTTTGTAATTTAAATTCACCTACACCGCGAATATTTTTCATCAATTCTAAATCAGTCGGTTTATCTGTTGCCATCTGTGTAAGTGTAGCATCAGAAAAAATCATATATGGTGGTAATTTTTCTTTTGTCGCTAATTCTTTACGCAAACTGCGCAAAGCTTCAAATAATTCACCTTTAGCCTTGGCTTTTTTAACAATTACCATCTTTTGCCAAACCTTTTTTTGACCGCGAAGCACTTGCCATGACAATTCATTTAAAGTAACCACTGGATATTGGCTTTCTGTGATATCTAAGTATTGCATAGCACTAAGTCTTAAAATTAAATCACTGATATCTTTTAGCTTTCGCTCTTTCATCAAGCCATACGTAGATAAACGCTCAAAATTAAATTGTTTTATCTTCGCACTTTTTGAACCTTTTAAGACTTCAGCTATCATTTTCACGCCGAAGCGTTCATGCATACGATAGACACACGATAAAACCTTTTGTGCATCAATTGTAATATCTATTAATTCGCCTTCTAATTTGCAATTACTACAATTATCACAATGTTCTTCTACATCAAATTCACCAAAATAATGCAAGATAAATGCTCTTAGACATTGCGGTGTATGACAATAATCCACCATTGACTGCAATCTTTTATATTCTAATTGTTGACGAATTTCACTTTCTGTAGATTTACTTATCAAAAACTTTTGAAGCTGTGTATCTTGCGGACTATACAATAAAATACAATTTCCTGAAAGTCCATCACGACCTGCTCTACCTGCTTCTTGATAATACGCTTCCATATTTTTGGGCATATTATAATGAATAACATAGCGAACATTTGGCTTATCTATGCCCATACCAAAAGCATTTGTCGCCACCATAACAGAAAGATTATCATAGAGAAAATCTTCTTGCATTTGATTTCTTTCCTCATCTGTCATACCGGCATGGTATCTACCTGCTTTAATGCCCTTTATTTCCAATAAAACTTGCAAAGCATCTACATCTTTTCTAGTGCCCACATAGATAATTCCAGCTTCATCTTGATGTTTTTTTACATAATCTATGACAAATTTATCTTTTACTTCTCCTCTTAATACGGAAAAATATAAATTTGGTCTATCAAAACCAGTTACAAATACATTAGGTTGTTTAAGTCCCAATAAATTTATAATATCTGTTTTTACCTCTGGTGTAGCTGTTGCTGTAAAAGCACTGATAATCGGCTTAATGCGCAATGAATTAGTAAAATTTAAGATATTGCGATAACTAGGACGAAAATCATGTCCCCATTGCGATAAACAATGCGCTTCATCAACTGCTACCATACTAATATTTAAATTTTTAAAACTATCTGGTAAATATTCAGATGTCAATCGCTCTGGTGCTATATAAATAATTTTATAAAAACCAGCAGATATATCTTGTAAATCCTTATATAATTGAGCCTTACTGACAGAACTATTAATATATACTGCCGCTATCCCTAGCTGACGTAAACTATCAACTTGGTCTTTCATCAAAGAAATAAGTGGCGATATAACAAGTGTTACCCCTTCAAATAATAATGCAGGGATTTGAAAACAAATAGATTTTCCCGCACCTGTAGGCATAATCGCCACTGTATCATTTTTATTTAATAAACTTTCAACTACTTTTTTCTGCCCTGGTCGAAAGTCTTCATATCCATAAAATTTTTGTAGTATTTGTCTTGCTTTATTCAGCATCATAATATTTCAATAAGGCTTGAGTGCCATTATTTTCATAACCTTCTTTGGCTAATTTTTCATATAGAGATTTTGCCAATTTCAATCCTGGTAAATCTAAATTCATTTCATCAGCTGACTCTATAGCTATTTTCATATCTTTAATAAAATGTTTAATGAAAAATCCTGGTGCAAAATCACCTTTTAACATTCTTGGTGCTAAATTGCTAATCGACCATGAACCTGCTGCACCTGTAGAGATTACATCTAATAAGTCCTGAGGATTTAATCCACATTTTTTCGCATAAGCCACAGCTTCACAAACACCCATCATATTAGAAGCAATAGCTATTTGATTGCTCATTTTTGCATATTGACCAGAACCTGCTTTGCCAAAATAGCAAATAGTTTTTCCCATAGCTTCAAAAATCGGTAAAACTTCTTCATAAACTTCTTTATCGCCACCAACCATAATGGCAAGTGTACCATTTTTTGCTCCTACATCTCCACCAGATACAGGTGCATCTAAAGATTTTATTTCATATTTTTGAGCTTCTTGATAAATCTCTTGAGCCAGTTTTGGACTAGAAGTAGTCATATCTATAATTATGCTTTGTGGTTTCAAATTTTTAATTACGCCATTTTCACCTAAATAGATTTCTGCTACATCTTGAGGATAACTCACCATAGAGATGATTACATCTACATTTTGGGCTAAAGCTTTAGCACTATCAAACCATTTTGCGCCTTTTGGCTAATAAATTTTTCAGCTTTTTGCTTTTGTACGCGTATAAACCATGACTTCATATCCAGCTTTTAAGAGATTATCTGCCATGGATTTTCCCATTACACCTAATGCCAATAATTTTAAATTCTATTCCAACAAAATCATCTCCTAGAAACAATAAATTATTTAAATCATTAATCCTATATGCATTTAGCACAAGTTCCTCAATATCATTTTCAATATCAAAATTGTATTTTCTAATTTCCAAAATTTGAATTCTCCCATCTACGGTAACATTCATATTATCCTCATTGAATCTTTATTACATATACTATTCCATATCCTCATTTATAATTCGGAATATCACTAATATTATTAATTCATTTCATCTTGACAAATAACTAATATACTCTATCATTCCATCGTC
>ENA-OPYX01001849-OPYX01001849.1-human-gut-metagenome-genome-assembly--contig:-NODE-1849-length-10428-cov-7.262790_pt1 | contig 10428 bp, 8 predicted proteins | sample MGYA00242639_ERZ504486 | MGnify/ENA primary metagenome ERZ504486 (study PRJEB26092, sample SAMD00036296) | human gut metagenome | host: Homo sapiens | study: EMG produced TPA metagenomics assembly of... | reverse complement strand
TCGCAGATGAATATCCTCAGATTAAATCTGTTGTATGGTGCCCAGGAACGGGAAATGTGGGATTTAATGCACTTGGTAAAGTATTTTCAGGTGAAGTCAATCCTTCCGGAAAAACACCGGATACATTCATTTATGATATGACGACTGCACCGTGGTGGAATAATGCAGAAAAAACGGAGTATACAAATCTGGCAGATATGGCCGTTGAAGGAATGAACGCAGGAACCGCTCAGGTGTATGCTCCGGCATTTACAAATTATGTGGAAGGCATTTATGTAGGATACAAGTATTATGAAACAGCTGCACAGGAAGGTTCGATTGATTACGATAAGACTGTACAGTATCCATTTGGATATGGGTTGAGTTATACGGAATTTGAACAGAAAATGGGTGAACTGGAGGAGAAAGACGGACAGATTTCTGTAGATGTAGAAGTAACCAACACCGGAGATGTTGCCGGAAAAGATGTAGTAGAAGTGTATTATAAACCGCCATATACAAATGGCGGAATCGAGAAATCTTCTGCAAATCTGATCGAGTTTTCAAAAACAGATCTGCTTCAGCCGGGAGAAACTCAGACTGTTACAGTTACATTCAGTATAGAAGATATGGCTTCTTATGATGAGAATAATGCAAAAGCATATGTTCTTGAAAAAGGGGATTATGTGATTTCAATCAACAGCGATTCACACACTGTGCTGGATCAGAAAACTTATACTGCAGGTGATGATGTAGTATATAAGGGAGAAAATAAAAGAGCATCAGATGATATTGCAGCATCAAATGTATTTGAAAATGCAAAAGGCGATGTGACATATCTTTCACGAGCAGATCATTTTGCAAATTATGAAGAGGCTACAAAAGCGCCGGCATCTGCAGAACTGGGTGAGCCATATATTTCTGAATATCATCTGAACAGCAACTTTGATAAGACTACATCAGGTGATGCTTCTGCAGAACACCATTGGAGAGCATCTTCTGGAAGTAGACAAGGCAGCCAGGGAACGGGAAGAAGTGATTCTGAAACAGTTGGAAGAAAAAGAACCACTGCCGGATAAGGAGAAAGATCAGATGGCATGGGTAAGAGCTGCCAATCAGCACAGAGCGATTGCAGAAGAGATTATCCTGAAAGAATTGATTTATGTATAAGGATTGCCAGTAACTAATCTGGCAGGTAACTGATAAAAATAGAATATTGTGAGCGAAGTAAGGCGTGAGTCATAAGATATGGCTTGCGTCTTTTTCTTTTGAACTGGAAAGGAGGATGGGAGCATGGCACAGATTTTTCGTGTAGAGAGAACTAAGAATTTTACGGTAATGAGTAATCATCATTTCAAGAATAAGAATCTGACATTGAAAGCGAAAGGTCTATTATCGCTGATGTTAAGTTTGCCAGATGACTGGAATTACAATATGCAAGTACTGGCAACATTGAGCAGAGGACTATTATGTGCTGACACTGGCGGCTATCGCAAGGGAACTGGATGGGAAATGTATGAACCGGGCAACGGTACATATCGCTGCCGGACTTCCCCTTACCTGGGTAGCTACACAGAAAGAAGACTTTCAGAAATATCTTCTCCAGAATGAATGTGTAGATTTTACATTCCGTAATAAAGAGTATCATGTGGAGTTTGCAGGTGCTGATATTTACCCACAGGGATTTGCAGCAGCCTTTTACCGCTTACAGGATTTCAAAGGAATCAACATGCTTGTGGATATTGGAAACGGAACTATGAACATCATGTATATCAACAATTCCCGTCCATTAGAGAAGAAATGCTTTACAGAGAAATATGGAACGCATCAGTGTGTGCTTGCTGTAAGGGAATCCCTGCTGAAAGAACTGGGAACAGTAGTGGACGATCTAGTGATTGAGCAGGTGATCCGTATCGGTACAGCAGATATTGGTGAGAAATATCTGACAGTGATTCGTAAAACTGCCGGAGATTATACGAAAGAAATCTTTCATAAGCTGAGGGAACGGGAATACAATCCAGAACTGATGCGTCTGTATGTAGTGGGCGGTGGCGGTTGTATGATACAGAACTTCGGAGAATATGACAAGAACCGAGTGACGATTGTACGGGACATCTGTGCCACAGCGAAAGGTTATGAAGCAATGACCGTAAGGAAGATCCAGAGAAACGGAGGGATGCTTGGATGAGAAAAGAACGGAAAATCATCAATACCAATATCCGTTTGAACCTTTGTGATGAACAGGACAGGCAGGCATGGGAATATTTGCAGACGATGGACAGGGAAAAATATAAATCGTACACCAGAGCAGTTGTAGTTGCTTTAAACGATTATTTTTCCAGAGAGTACAGGAATGAAGCAGATCCGTATCTGGAAACCAGAGAAAAGGAAGATGCTTTTCAGGAAAGGGTGGAAACAGCTATCCGGGATGGAGTAAAAGAATCCGTTCCGATGGCTATGGCGAAGAACCTGAGAAATATTCATCTGGGTGCTACAATTGTGGGAATTTATCGCCAGGATGTTTATGAGATTCCACCGGATGCCATTCGTGAGTTGATTATAAATGCTATGGTACATCGTAGTTATCTGGATCATGGTACGATACAGGTAGCGGTATATGACAACCGATTGGAAATTACTTCTCCAGGAAAGCTGCCAATGGGACAAACGATGGAGCGTATGAAAGAAGGCTATTCCAAAATCAGAAATGAAGCCCTTGCCCATGCGTTTGCCTATATGAACCTGATTGAGCATTGGGGAAGCGGCATTCCGAGAATTATTGATAAAGTAAAAGCTGCCGGATTGCGGGAGCTGGAGTTTATTGGTGGCGAAGTTGATTTGCGTATTAATATTTATCGAGATCAGGTTGATACCAATAACGCCATGATTAACGCCAATGGCACTAAAAATGGCGCTAATGGCGTTAAATGTGGCGTTGATGATGGCACTAATATCGCTGAAGTGCCGCTTAATAAGGAACAGACGCAGATAGAAAAATTGTTGCAGATTATAGAGAAGAATCCGTCTGCAACACAGGCCTATTATGCAGAAAAAATGGGTATATCGAAAAGAACGATTTCTCGAATGTTCGCTTCTTTACAGGAAAAAGGTAGATTGGTACAGGGCGGAACAAAACGAAAAGCAAATTGGAAAATTATAAGGTAGGAGGACAGCATGGATACAGATAAAATAATACAAGATTTAAATCGCAGATTTGCTGCACCTCTTCCTGAGTTTTATCAGCGTCGTATCATTTTCTGGTACGATGAAGATAAGGAATTTGAGGATAAATTGGATGAAGTGGTTTTAGAAAATGCAAAGGTGATTGCACTGACTGGAAATAATGCGTTTTCTGTAAAAAACTGCTTTCAGTAGATGATTTGAGCACAAATTATCTGGTTTACAGTCCGTGTGTCTATAACCGCCCTGATGATAACTGGCTTCTGGATGTGGAGCTTTACAGCGAAGAGTTTCGGGCGGATCTGATTTCTATCTGGATGGATGAGATGGGACTTATATCAAATCCGGCAATGAGGAAACAGGTTAAAAATTATCGTGCTTATTTCAATGCGAAAGATCGTCGTTTGAAAGTCAGCACACAGAATAAAGTTCCGGAAACACCGGCACAGTTACACATGGCTGTCATGGCGGCAATCTGTGGATTGAAAGATGCACAGCCTAATATGATTCTCCGTAGTGTGTTCCAGGCGGGACTGGATTTGAATAATAATACGGTTTATCAGGATTTTGTAAAATATCATGCAGACGCAGCATTTTGGGCGATGGTTCGTCAGGGATGCGGATTTGTGGAGGAAGAACCAGATCTTGGGCGGTTGGCAATTCATCTGCTTTTAACCGCGGCGACCCGTACCATGCGGCAGGAATATCTTGCCGGACTGGACGGTTTTATTTCTGAATGGCTTCATAGTGACAACATTCCGCAATTATATGATGTGGCACGTTATGTTGAGGATGAAGCTCGTCTGTATCAGCGTTTTGAAAAGCTGACAGTAGAAGATTTGGTAGGAACAGAGTGCTTTCCGTGTATTAACGAAGTAATTCTGACAAAGCTAATGACAGAGATTAGTGACCATCAGGTTTACTTTACAGATGAGGACGGCAAGCAGATTAGTGATATTCAGAAGATTATTGCAGATAAGACCAGTGATAACGGTGCAGAAAGAACTTTCCGTTGTCAGTTTAATCTAAAATCTCTAAAATACAGCAATACAGCTACTTATTATCTGGTAATTGCAGATGAACAGGGATTACAGATGCCACAGCGGGAGCCATTTCAGATTGACATCGCCTTTGCGGTGGACGAGTTTGATTTTTTTAGTTAATGCCGCAGGAGGAGAGAAAGATGGAGCAATTTGCAGAGGGTGAAAGTACCCATGAAGAAATAAAGAACAAGCTCCGTCAGAACTTTGACGGTAAGATTGTTCGGAAAGACCTGACAAAGAAAATTAAAGAAGGGGCGAATGTCCCAGTGTATGTTCTTGAGTTCTTGTTGGGACAGTATTGCAGTTCAGATGATGAGACGGTTATAGAGAAAGGCGTACAGAATGTGAAGCGTATTCTTGCTGACAACTTTGTACGCCCGGATGAATCACAGAAAATTCTGTCTCAGCTGCGTAAAAAAGGCAGTTACACAATCATTGATATGGTGACTGTTCGACTGGATATGAAAAAGGATTGCTTTTTTGCAGAGTTTTCTAATTTGGGCATTGGTAATGTACCGATTGCCGATGAATATCCAGAAAAATTTGATCGCCTGCTCTGCGGCGGTATCTGGTGTATTGTTCAGCTGGATTATGAGGTTGAAGGCGACAATAATTTTGGCATTGAGGATATTGATGGAAATCCACTTCGTTCCAAACAGAAAAAGCAGAAAGATATTTCACCAATCAGTATCCGTAAGCTGACACCGATCCAGATGCCGCACATTGATATTGATGAACTGAAGCAGGGACGAAAAGCTTTTACGAAAGATGAATGGTTGGATATCCTTCTTCGTTCTATCGGAATGGAACCGGATGAATTTACATACCGTGAGAAATGGTTGCTCTTGACCCGTATGATTCCATTAGTTGAGAATAACTTTAATCTTTGTGAGCTTGGACCGAGAAGCACCGGTAAATCTCATCTTTACAAAGAGATTTCACCAAACAGTATTTTGATTTCCGGTGGACAGACGACGGTTGCAAACCTGTTTTACAATATGGGACGCAAAACGGTCGGACTGGTCGGCTTATGGGACTGTGTAGCCTTTGATGAAGTGGCAGGTATCAAGTTTAAAGATAAAGATGGCATTCAGATTATGAAGGATTACATGGCATCCGGCTCTTTTGCCCGTGGCAAAGAAGAAAAAGCTGCTACTGCGTCCATGGTATTTGTGGGAAATATCAATCAGAGTGTGGACGTGCTGTTGAAAACATCCAGTCTGTTTGCACCTTTCCCGCAGGAAATGGGAACAGATACAGCATTTCTTGATCGTATGCACTGTTATCTTCCAGGATGGGAGATACCGAAGTTCAGACCGGAGCATTTTACTAATGATTATGGTTTTATCAGTGACTATTTGGCAGAGTTCATCCGAGAGCTTCGCAAGGAGCAGTATGGAGATGCACTTGATCACTACTTCCGTCTGGGGAGAAATCTGAATCAGCGTGATACAATTGCGGTTCGTCGTATGATAGACGGTTATCTGAAGTTGATGTACCCAAATGGTGAGTTTACCAAAGAAGAACTGGAAGAAATTATTCAGATTGCATTGGAAATGCGTCGCCGTGTCAAGGAGCAATTGAAGAAGCTGGGTGGTATGGAGTTTTATGATGTGAACTTCTCTTATATAGATCTAGAAGATATGTCAGAACATTATGTTTCCGTACCAGAACAGGGTGGTGGTAAGCTGATACCGGATGGAATGTGTAATCCGGGACAGGTTTATACCGTATCCAGAGGAAAAAGTGGCATGATTGGTGTATTCCGTTTGGAAAGTCAGATGCTTCCAGGCAATGGCAAAATTGAACGGACTGGCTTAGGCAGTGATTCTAAATGCAAGGAAGCGGTGAACACGGCATTTAATTATCTGAAAGCCAACGGCAATCGGATCAGTGGCTCTATCAGCACCTCGACCAAGGATTACATCATCAATTATCAGGATTTGCAGGGTATCGGTATGACAGACAAATTGGCACTTCCAACATTGATAGCACTTTGTTCGATTGCTCTTGGAAAGCCTGTTGTCAGCAACTTGGCAGTGTTGGGAGATATAACAATTAGTGGCACAATGATAAAGGTGGATGAACTTGCCAATACACTTCAGGTGTGTCTGGATAGCGGCGCAAAGAAGGTGCTGATTCCAAGTACATCGTTTGTTGATTTTGCAAGTGTTCCAGCTGATCTGATGAGTGCATTTCAGCTGATTCCGTATCAGAGTGCGGAAGATGCAGTGTTTAAGGCGTTAGGGGTAGAGTAAAATCGAAGATAGGAGGCTACGAATGGCTATTGAGAAGGTAATCATTCAAAATTTTAAGAAGTTTAAAAATCCGTTTGAAGTAAAATTTAATGAAAATATCAATCTTCTGGTTGGTGATAATGAATCTGGAAAATCTACTATTCTTGAAGCCATTCATGTGGCTTTAACGGGTATGTATGCTGGTCGAAATATTAGAAATCAGCTATCAACATATTTATTTAATAGAGAAGCAGTTGAGGAATACCTGGCATCAGTGGAAAATGGACAGCCGATTGCACCTCCAGAAATAATGATTGAGTTATATTTCAAAAGTGGAACATTGCCTGAATATGAAGGAAATGGTAATTCCGAAAAAAGTGATGGTATAGAGGGAATCAGATTCACAATTAGTTTTTCTGATAAATTTAATTCAGAATATGAAAGTTTGCTGAAAACAGAAAAAATTATAAGTTTGCCTATTGAATTTTATGAAGCTAAATGGTTTTCTTTTAGCCGAGATGAAAAAATGCCCAGATTCATACCAATAAAGTCTGTAATGATTGATTCGTCAAATTACAGATACCAAAATGGGTCTGATGTATATATTTCCAGAGTAGTAAAGGATTTCCTTGAACCAGAGGACATAACAGCAATAACACAAGCCCATAGAAATATGATAGATGAGTTTGCACAAAATGAAGCAATTCAGTCAATCAATGAGAAAATTAGTGCAGCGTCTACTGTTATGAATGGAAAATTATCATTGAGTGCCGATCAGGGAGTTCAAAATTCTTGGGAGTCAAGTTTGGTTACGCAGGTGGATGGAATCCCGTTTGCTCATGCTGGAAAAGGTGCACAATGTATCATAAAAACACAATTAGCTTTAAGTCATAAACAGGCAGAAAAAGCAAGTATTATTTTGATTGAAGAACCTGAAAGTCATTTGTCTTTTTCCCGATTAAGCGAACTAATGGGAGTTATTGAAAAGGCTGCATCTGGTAGACAAATTATAGCATCAACGCATAGTAGCTTTGTCGCTAATAAACTCGGACTGGAAAATTTAATTTTGCTTTCAGGCGATAATTGTTGCTCGATGCAATCGCTCAAAAAGGAAACTTTTGAATTTTTCAAAAAAGTGGCAGGTTATGATACACTGCGATTGATTCTTTGTAAAAAATCAATCTTAGTAGAGGGCGATTCAGATGAGCTGGTTGTTCAGCGGGCATATATGGATACTCATGAGGGGCGGCTTCCTATCCAAGATGGAATAGATGTAATGACCGTAGGTGGGGTGACATTTAAGCGGTATCTTGAAATTGCACAGACACTAAACAAAGAAACAGCTGTTGTTACGGATAATGATGGAAATATTGAAGCTGTTAAGAAAAAGTACAAAGAATATGAAGAAATACAATGTATTCATATATGTGTTGATGAGGTAGTGGATACAGGTGATTTGAAACTGTCAGATAAGGATTTTAATTATAATACCTTAGAGCCGAAAATATTAAAAGAAAATGGACGAGAAGCAATGAACAATATTTTTGGAACTAACTACGATACGGATGATGAGATGCACAAATATATGCACGCTCATAAGACGGATTGTGCCATAGCAATTTTTGAATCGGCTACGAAAATTAAATATCCTGAGTATATAATGAGGGCGATAAAAAATGAGTAGTCTAATTATTGCGGCGGCAGGGGCAGGAAAAACAACATTTCTTGTAAAGAAGGCATTGGAGATTTCTGAAAATGTTTTGATAACAACTTATACCGATGCTAATGAACAAAGCATTAGAGACAAATTTTACGAAATAAATGGTTGTATTCCATCTAATGTAACTATTATGCCGTGGTTTTTGCTGCTAATCAAGCATGGTATACGACCTTACCAAAGCTATCTTATAAATAATAGGGTATCCGGTGTGTTATTAGTGAATAAGGCAGATAAAAATTTGTTGAGACTAAAGGATACAAATGAGAAAAAATATGTCACGGCTTCCGGTAATGTATATTCAAATATGATTTCAAAATTGCCCTGTGTTTTGGACGAATTATCGAATGGATGTGTATTTCGCAGAATACGAAAAATTTTTTCTTATGTTTTTGTAGATGAAATACAAGATTTTGTTGGATATGATTTAGAAGTTATAAAAAAGTTGCATGAGGTTGGTTGCAACATGACTTTAGTAGGAGATCCTCGTCAGACGACGTATCGAACTCATTATGAAGCAAAATATAAAAAATATGCAGGTGGGAAAATAGTGATTTTTGTGCAGGATAATATTGCCGGAATGAATATTGATACCACAACATTATCGACATCTCATAGAAATAATCAGATTATATGTGATCTTGCAAATCAGATGTATCCTGATATGAAGCCATGCGATTCTGCCATGAATGAAAAAACGGGACATGATGGAATATTTTGGGTTCACGAGAATGATATTGATAAATATGTAGATATATATAATCCTGTTCAGTTGCGGTATGATAAAAGAACCAAGGTAAATCCCATCCCAAAAACGATGAATTTTGGATTGTCCAAGGGACTTACTTTTAATAGAGTCTTGATATACCCGACGAAACCAATGCTGGATTGGTTGTCAGGAAAGTCCAAAGACATGAAGGATGAAAGTCTTTCTAAGTTTTATGTTGCAGTGACGAGAGCACGGTATAGTGTGGCTTTTGTATACAAGACAAAACGACTTCCAACTAACGATATTGGAACAAGGTGGACACCTGATGTATTGGAATAAATAATAGATTGCACGACAAGAAGTAATTTAGTTGTTATAAGTAATAATACTGTGTATTGGGCATAATCTAAGTTTCACTTATGTAGGTGTCTGAGGAAAATTTAATAGGAAAAACATGAAAAAAGCACTGAAAACCGTTTGTCGGGAGATCCATGTAGGTGGACAGCTTGTATATTATGAAGGTGAAGAAGGATATTGTTTCCATGATTCAGAAACCAAAACGGATGCAGGAATCAGAGACATTCCTATGACACAGATGGTATATGATGCGTTCCGTAAACAGAGAGAGCTGAACCTGATGCTTGGTTTGCAGAGTAATGTAGAGATTGGTGGACGCAGTGGATTCATCTTCAATACAAAGTATGGACGTCCGATTATGCCAGCGGGAGTGAACAGCTTTCTGAAAAACATTGTTAATGCCTATAATAAGAAAGAAAGCAAACTGGCAGAAGGAGAGAAGCGAGAGCCGGAGCTGATGCCTCCTATTTCATCGCATACCCTTCGTCATACGGGATGTACCAGACTGGGTGAGAATAATGTCAATCCCAAAGTTATGCAGTATGTGATGGGGTGCTGGATGTCCGGGGGACATCCGTTTAGCACCGACCGTAGCGGAGCGAAGAACATTCAGATGCACAGATCACAATGAATGTCTACAATCATATTGCAGAGAAGTCTCATGTGGAGAACGAGATGTCTAAAATGAATCTGCCAGAAACCGTACCTGCTGTGGTATAAACCAGAAGTCGTTGTCGTAAAATGTGGTAAGAAAATCAGACGAATATATTTTTCCAAGAATTTGTGGTCAAAATGTGGTCAAATCAAGAAAATCGAGTGCGAAAGTAAGTGAAAAATCCCTGTGAAGCCCGTAAAATCAAGGCTTCACAAAATCTTCACAAAATAATTAGCACTCACCTCTTGACAGTGCTAATAATAAGTGTTATAGTACAGCTAGAACAAAGGAAGAGGGATACAAAGAGAGGAAAAGAAGAAAACCTCCGGTATCCGGAAGCCTTTCCGTTCCAAAGAAACAGGTAAACAAAAGGGTCCGGTGAAAAGACAAACCGGAGAAAAAGCATGGATCAGGTTCCATGAGAAAGAATAAGAAGGAGCGATGACTTATGTTAATGCCTAGTATTTTTGGAGAGAATTTATTTGACGACTTTTTCAACGATTTTCCGTTCTATGATTATGACAAAGAAATGAAGAATACCGAAAAGAAAC
>ENA-OPYX01001848-OPYX01001848.1-human-gut-metagenome-genome-assembly--contig:-NODE-1848-length-10429-cov-2.724908_pt1 | contig 10429 bp, 12 predicted proteins | sample MGYA00242639_ERZ504486 | MGnify/ENA primary metagenome ERZ504486 (study PRJEB26092, sample SAMD00036296) | human gut metagenome | host: Homo sapiens | study: EMG produced TPA metagenomics assembly of... | reverse complement strand
GCTCATTTACAGTGTTAATAATTCCTCTTACACTTTCTGCTGGAGCTTTATCATCCAGTATAGCCTCAACACTTTCAAGGCTTATCTCCTGTGCACTTGAAACACTTCCAAAGAATCCGATAAACTTCTCAATTGCAGCAGCGTCAAATCCCTTGTCTGTAAGCTCAGCCTTAACACCGTCAAGTCCGACCTTATCCATCTTGTCAAATGTAATGCACACACTGTCAAGCTGATCCTCGGTAAATCCACAATTCTGAAGGAATGAACGGAGAAGTCTTCTGTCATTAATCTTAACCTTGAAATTCTTCATGCCAATAGCCTTAAGAGCCTTGGTTGTTGTAAGAATAAGTTCAACCTCTGAATCTGTAGAATCAGAACCGATAATATCAATATCACACTGAACAAACTCACGAAGTCTGCCCTTCTGTGGTCTTTCAGCTCTGTACACTCTGTCCATCTGGATACATTTCATAGGAAGAGTGAGCTTGTCCTTGTTGTTAGCAAAGTAACGGCTGAGCGGAAGTGTAAGGTCATATCTTAATCCCATATCAGCAATTTCATTCTCACAGGCTGTTCCTGTCTTAGGATTTTCCTGAAGTGAACTTACAGCCTTCTCAAGCTTATCGCCTCTCTTCATAATCTTGAATATAAGATTTAAGTTCTCACCACCATCACTCTTATCAAGATTCTCAATATCCTCAATAATAGGTGTTGTAATGTGTTCAAATCCATTAGCAACATATACCTTTAATATCTCATTCTGAAGGTAATCCCTGATTTCAACCTCATTAGGAAGATAATCATTAGTACCCTTAACTGGTGTTATTTTCATAATTGTCTCCTCATTTACACACTAAGGCAGATAACCGGTATTCTCCAGCCATCTGCCCCCATTTTCTTTAATACTAACTATTTTCCGCCAGTATCGAAAATGCTTCGCATTTTGCCTGACTCTTAACAGTTACTAATTAAGCTTCATCAATTGCCTTACCAATATCATGTCTCATATATTTGTTATCGAAATCTACCCATTCAGTAGCTTCATAAGCCTTGGCTCTTGCTTCCTTAAGGTCCTTGCCAAGTGCTGTAACACCGAGAACTCGTCCTCCATTAGTTACAACCTTGCCTTCTTCGTTGAATTTAGAACCTGCATGGAATAAGAAATAATCATCCTTACCCTTGAAGTTTTCCATTCCCTTAATCTCGAAGCCCTTCTCATATGCGAGTGGGTATCCGTCAGATGCGAGAATTACACATACACATGCGTTATCTTCAAACTGAAGGTCAACCTTATCAAGAGTTCCATCAATACAAGCCTCAAATACATCAACAATATCATTCTTCATTCTAGGAAGAACAACCTGTGCCTCAGGATCACCAAATCTTGCATTGTACTCAAGAACCTTTGGTCCCTTTGGAGTAAGCATAAGTCCAAAGAAGATAACTCCCTTAAATGGTCTGCCCTCGCTCTTCATTGCATCAACAGTTGCCTGATAAATGTATTTCTTACAGAACTCATCAACTTCCTTAGTGTAAAAAGGTGATGGTGAGAAGTTACCCATTCCGCCTGTGTTAAGACCCTGGTCACCATCTTTAGCTCTCTTATGATCCTGAGCTGATGACATAATCTTAATTGTATCACCATCAACAAATGAAAGTACTGAAACCTCACGGCCTGTCATGAATTCCTCAATGACAATTGTATCACCTGCTGTTCCGAACTTCTTGTCAAGCATAAGCTCATCAACACCTGCAAGTGCATCCTCTTTGTTCTCACAGATGAGAACACCCTTGCCAAGTGCAAGTCCGTCAGCCTTAAGAACGATAGGATACTCAGCAGTCTCAAGGTACTTCTTGGCCTCTTCTGCTGATGTAAATGTTTCATAAGCTGCTGTTGGAATATTGTATTTCTTCATAAGGTCCTTAGAAAATGCCTTAGATCCTTCAAGAATAGCTGCATTCTTTCTTGGTCCGAATACTCTTAAGCCCTCTGCCTCGAATACATCAACGACACCGCCGACAAGTGGGTCGTCCATACCGATAACAGTAAGGTCAATGCTGTTTTCCTTAGCAAATGCTACAAGCTTCTCAAACTCCATTGCCTTAATATCAACACACTCTGCAAGCTCTGCAATTCCCGCATTACCCGGTGCACAGTATATCTTGTCAACCTTAGGACTCTTGCTTAACTTCCAGCATATTGCATGCTCTCTTCCGCCGCTGCCTACAACTAATACTTTCATCTTAATTCCTCCGCATATTATTATCTATATACTTAGTCAGTAATCATTAATTAACATGTTCATTGGCAATCTTGTTAATTGCCTTAGGAAGAAGCTTCCATTCAGCCTGCTCCATAATTCTTCTCTGAAGAGTTTCAGGAGTATCACCATCAAGTACATCAACTGCCTTCTGGAAAATAATCTCTCCTGTATCCATTCCTTCATCTACATAATGCACAGTTGCACCTGATACCTTAACACCCTTTGCCAGAGCTGCTTCATGAACCTTGAGTCCATAGAAACCAACTCCGCAGAATGAAGGTATAAGTGATGGATGAATATTAATAATTCTGTGGCTGTACTGATGAACCATTTTCTCTGGGATTCTTACAAGGAATCCTGCGAGTACTATAAGGTCAACATTAAGCTCATTCACTTTATCAAGCAATGCATCGTTAAATGCATCTCTGCTTTCATAATCCTTAGGTGATATGCAATATGCTGGAATATTGTTATCCTTAGCTCTTGTGAGTGCATATGCTCCGGCATTATTGCTTATAACTGCTACAAGCTCTGTGTTAGTGATTGTTCCATCCTTAACAGCATCGATAATAGCCTGAAGATTAGTTCCGCCTCCGGAAACCATAACTGCAACTCTTAGCATAAAGTAACTCCCTTCTCGCCAGCTTCAATGCTTCCGATTACATATGGAGTCTCGCCTGCAGCCTTAACTGCCGCCATCACTGTATCAACATCAGCAGGATCAACAGCAAGTACAAGACCGATACCCATGTTAAATGTATTATACATCATATGCTCTTCGATATTGCCATCTTCTGCAAGCATCTTAAAGATTGGTGGTACTTCGTAGCTGTCCTTCTTAATTACTGCCTTAACACCGTCTGGAAGCATTCTAGGTACATTTTCATAGAAACCACCACCTGTGATATGGCTGCAGCCCTTAACCTTAACGCCTGCCTTCTTGATTTCCTTCATTGTCTTAACATATATTTTAGTTGGAGCAAGTAATGCCTCTCCTAATGTCTTTCCAAGTGAATCGTAATATGTATTAAGAGATTCCTCTGTCATTGTAAATACGCTTCTTACAAGTGAGAATCCGTTGCTGTGTACACCGCTTGAAGCGATACCGATAAGAGTATCACCCGGCTTGATGTTCTCGCCTGTAATAAGATCCTTCTTATCAACAACACCTACAGCAAATCCTGCAAGGTCATATTCATCCTGTGGCATAAGTCCCGGATGCTCTGCTGTCTCACCACCGATAAGTGCACATTCAGACTGTCTGCAGCCCTCTGCAACACCACCAACGATAGTAGCAATCTTTTCTGGATAATTCTTGCCGCATGCGATGTAATCAAGGAAGAAGAGTGGCTCTCCACCAGCACATACAACATCGTTAACACACATAGCAACTGCATCAATACCGATAGTATCATGCTTGTCCATAATGAAAGCTAACTTAACCTTAGTTCCACATCCGTCAGTTCCTGAAAGTAATACAGGCTCTTCCATCTCCTTAATCTTAGCGAGTGAAAATGCACCTGAGAATCCGCCGATTCCGCCTAACACTTCTTCTCTCATAGTAGACTTAACAGCCTCTTTCATTAACTCAACTGACTTGTAACCTGCTTCAATATCAACTCCAGATTTCTTGTAATCCATGATTCTTTCTCCTTCAATATTATGATAAATGTAAGTTAATGTAACTATTCAGTTACTAATTAATAATTCTTATAGCCGACTTCCTGAAGTCTGGCATCCTTCTTCTGAACACTTTCCTTAAGATTCTTAGTATAATCCTTAAGTCTTTCAAGAAGTGCTGCATCAGATGTTGCAAGAATCTTGGCTGCAAGAATACCTGCATTGGCTCCGCCGTTAATAGCAACAGTTGCAACCGGAATACCTGTAGGCATCTGTACTATTGAATATAATGAATCTCTACCGCCTAGTGATGTTGTATGCATTGGAATACCAATAACAGGCATTGGGAAAATAGCTGCACACATACCCGGAAGATGCGCTGCCATACCTGCACCTGCAATAATAACCTTAAATCCCTTCTCCTCTGCACTCTTAGCGTATTCAAAGAATACGTCAGGCTCTCTGTGTGCTGAGATAATTGTCATCTCATATGAAATTCCTAACTGTTCAAGAATATCTGCTGCCTTTGCCATAACAGGCATATCAGAGTCACTTCCCATAACAATTCCTACTAAAGCCATATTAACCTCCTATGTCCGATAGATATAATATTAAAATTAGTGAAAACACTAATTATCATTGTACTTTGTTTTAAACTTTGCGTCAAGATAAAGCCTGTTTACAGCTTACAATTATATATTTATGATTCTGTTAAAAATGCATCATTAAGTGCAAGCGTGCCATCAAGCACGAATCTGCCGTTCTTAATCAAGTCTGTTCTTGTTCCATCCTCTGCCACAACAGTAATATTACCAATCTCATCATACGGAATGGTAATATCGGTGTGACAGTTATAATAAGCCTTGTCCGGCTCCGTCTTACGAAGAAGTGAAACCTCATTATCCCTTGAGATAATCTCCTTGCCGTCCGGATTAGTTACATACACATCTTCTGCCCTTGAATAGCATGTGTCACCGACTGCAAAATGTGGTCCCATCTTTTCAACAATAAGAATCGGAAGCTTATACACAATATCATGCTTATTGGCAAACACATATGCTGTAGTGTTAGTTCCTATAGCAAACTCTCCGAGCGGTAAAGTTTCATGGTCATATAACACATTTGCCTTGAAAAGCTCTCTATTCTTAGCTTCATCATCAAAGTTAGTGCATGTGTAGTCCTTAACAAATCCGTCCTCAAACCATACCGTAAGATTATTGAACTTAATATCATTAAGATATACACTGCTCACATTAAGCACACCTGTTGTTTTCTTAAGCACAGGCGATGTAAATACTTCTCCAAGCGGAATATTAACGTCCGCAAGACAGTTCTCAAATACAGTCTGCGTCTTATGATCGGTTATCTTCATAATAGAAACCTTCATATCTGTGCTGTTTCCGTTAGTCCCCTTAACCTCAACATACTGTGCTGTATCAAGTACATCAATAAGTGCCTGCTGGATAGCTTTATATTTGTTATAATCAAGGGTATTAATCTTAACAGTACCCTCGAATATTTCCTCAAAATTCTCGCCAATCTCAGGTATCGGATAAAGCAATTATTGTAAAGCTTCTCTCTTCGCCTTTGATATACTCATTAACAATGCTTCCTGCGTCATTGCTGTATTTCACAGAAAGCTTTCTGCTGCTTTGCATCAAGTGTTAAAGCCTCGCTCTTAATCTGTGGCTCAAATGGCACTTCACCAAACACCTCCATAACAGCAGGTCCACCATGCACCGCTGCAAGCTCTTTGTTCTTCTCATATGCAAGCTTTAATGCACCAGTCTTTCTCTCAACAAATTCGCCATCCATATAAAGTGCATTGTCAAAACGATGGTCGAAATCCATCTGCTTGTTAGGATTAGCTCCGTAATAGCCAACCTTAATGTTAAGTCTTTTATTAATCGTGTTGACCGCTGCCCTGTATATTGTAGGCTTAAGTCCAAGCTTTTCAAAATTCTTAATCTCAGCCCTCACAAGTCTTTCAAATCCCAGACAGTATCTTATATTAACTGTTTTCTTCTTAGACAAATCCTTGCCTGTAAGCTCGAATCCGATTCTGTACCCTTCTGTAAATGTGTCTGCCATCTTCTGGATTTCTTCTTCACTGAGCGAACTAAGATACTCTGCTGTCTTAATCTCATTGTCAGTAACATACTCACCGAATCTGTACAGATATCTTACATCTGTAAGGTCAGACTCCATAATTATCTTAGTTGCAAAATCAAGTTCAGGGTCTAACAGCTCTCTTACCCGGTACTCCATAAGGTCATCACTGTAATCACTAACATACCAGTATACAGACTCTTTCATCTGCTTATAATCTGGCTTTCCACAGTCTTCCTCAGTCGATGCACACATGCAGTACACTTCAACAAAAAGCTCCATAAGTGCTGTCATTTCTGCCATTCTGCCTTCATATGCATACACAATCATTCCTCTTATCTCAACGTAAAGGAATGACAAAAGCCTTCCCTCTGATAGCCCTAACTTTGAAGCTGCATATGCCGGATTAGCGTAGCTTGTCTCGTAAGCCTTTCCAATTACATCTTCATACAGACCTGTATTCAGATTCTTATATTCTTCAAGTGAATAATCTCTGAAAACATCAGCTTTTAAGTCAGCCGCAAGCTTATCCATCTTAAGGATAAATGTGGCAATACATTTGAAATAATCTGCAAACCCATCCGTCTTAAGCCCAGGTTCCTCTGCTATCTCTTAATTCTTTCTATCGCAAGCCCGTAACGTTCTTCTACATTATCATTAAACAATTTCTTTCTCCTTCTGCCCTGATAAGGATTATATTCCCATTAAGAATACTGCTATCATAAATACTGCTATTACCCCACACAGCATTGAACCAAATCTCGAAGTTCCGTAGAACTTATTATCTTCTTTGAAGCTGATTAGTCCGATTACTGTTCCAATTACCGCTAAGATAAGGCTTAATATTCCAAGACTCCCTACTCTTAAGCCGCCTTCTCCTGACTGCTTTAAAAGACAGATACACTCCGTAACCAAAAGAAAGCAATGACAGTATTCCCATCGCAGTCGATATCAAACCCCAAGTGCCTGACTTTTATCAGAGAACTTGTATTTATTAAAAAGTTTCATTTTTTCACCTGTCCTTTTTACTAAACATTTTAACTATTCTGTATGCTATCGCATATACCGCATAACCGCACAATGCTCCCAGTACATTAAGCACAAGGTCATCAACATCAAAGCAGCCGACCTTACATATAAGCTGTACTGTTTCTATTGTAAGCGACAGTGCGAATCCATATGCAAATGTAGCAAAAACATTAATTCTGCCATTGGAAAGCCACGGCACGAATATTCCAAATGGTATGAATGCCAGCACATTTCCAATTATATTAAGAAATGCTATCCAGCCAAGCGAGTCAAAATGTCCAAGATAACGCCAATAGCGCCTGATTTCCGTGAACAGTGTAAGATTGTATTTGTAACCGCTGGCTATCTCTGCCCTTCCCATTCCTTCTGCGAAAAAGACTACATAAAAGAGCAGAATCATATATATAACAAAAAGCGCCCATTTTATAAGCGTTACATAATGTTTCTTTTTCATAACAAATCTGCCCGGCAGGCATAATTAACCCACCAGGCAGTTCCCCTTCACTAGAATAAGCTATCTGATCTGTGTGCAAGAAGTCTTGCACCATTAATAATCATCATTACACCTGCACCGATACCAAAGAGTATTATCAGGATACCAAATACAAGATTAGAAGCTCCTACTGACTTTAATTTCTTATAAAGATTCTCTTCCATAATGATCCTCCATTCTTGCGCTGTTATGCATTCTTAACACCATATTCTGCGTAATACTTGTCAATTGCTGCTTTTAGTGCATCATCAATAACTACCTTACCCTCACACTCTTTATTGTAAAGGTGTTCTACAACATCTGCCATAGATACAATTGCGCTTGTTGGGAAACCGTATCTTTCCTTAATCTCCTCAAGCGCACTCACCTTTCCGCCAAGGCCTACTTCCATACGGTTAAGTGAAACCATAAGTCCTACAATAGTAACATCTGCTGCCCCTCTTACCTTAGGAACTGTCTCTTCCATCGACTTACCGGATGTTGTTACATCTTCTATCATAATGACTCTGTCGCCATCCTTTAACTTGCTTCCGAGAAATCCGCCCTTATCAGCACCATGGTCTTTCTCTTCCTTACGGTCTGAGCAGTATCTTACTTCCTTGCCGTAAAGCTTTGCATATGCAACTGCTGTAACTACGCTGATTGGAATTCCCTTATATGCTGGTCCGAACAGTACATCAAAATCATCACCATATGTTTCATGAATAGCCTTTGCATAATACTCACCAAGTCTTGCAAGCTGTGTTCCTGTAACATACGCACCTGCGTTCATGAAGAAAGGTGACTTTCTTCCACTCTTTAAAGTAAAATCTCCAAACTTTAACACATCACTCTCTACCATGAAATCTATAAATTCCTGCTTATACTGCTCCATTATATCCTCCTTATTCAGCGCCACTATCCGGCGGTGCTGCTTCATATTCAATATTGATTTTATTTTATCATAAATGTTTTCTCGTTTCAATGCGTCTTTGGAACATTAAATCTGCATATTAAAATCTGCTCATCAAAATCCTATGTATGCTTTTCCTGATTATCTGGCAGCCGGAAATCACTAAAACCCACTAACCATTATCAAGTTAATAATTCAGCAGCTTCATGCTTACTCCCACAACACACCTTTAACCCCTATATATCTGTGCTCCTGTTACAAAAATATCAACAAAGTCCAAGCCTTTCTGCATCTCTCACAAATGTTTTAAAAAATGCAAAACATATAGAACATATGTTTGTTTTGTGTTATAATACTTATAGTTATTTCAGATATCATTATTTCAGCATATGATAACTATATTTTTCAAAATAATGATTATCTGAATAATCCGAATGACTAGAAGATATAAAATAAGAATATCACACGCAGAAACGCATAAACTATTATTGCTGCTAACAAAATGCTGTTTGACATCAATGGATATCAATGGTATATTAAATGTAGTGGTTGTGCTACGGAAACTTGCGATGCCCGTAGCCGGTGGAGTTCCATGCGTGGGCTCCACTTTTTTTATGCCTGTTTCAGAAAGGAAATACTATATGGCAAAAAACTTTCTCACCTATGAGCAGCAGCTACATATTCTTGAATATGACAAACAACTTGCTATTCCTAATCACGAATATGCCACTAAAAACTGGAAGAACTCAGTTACTATTCTCTAATAGGTGGATACAAATCTCTTTTCAAACACGCTCCGTCAAATAAATATATTCATGGCGTTACTTTTGATGAATTGGTTTCTTTCTACTACTTTGATGAAGAGTTGCGCACTTTATTTCTGAAATACATTCTTCATGTAGAACGCCATATAAAATCCATGTTTTCCTATCACTTCTGTGAAAAATATGGTGAACAGCAGTCCATGTATCTTAATATAAATAATTATAATCACACCAGAAAGAACCATCGTGAACTGCTTCGCCTGACTCATTCATTACAAAAAGTTATTGCTACACCTAGCAAATATGCCTATATTGAGCATTCAGTCAATACATATCACAATGTACCATTATGGGTTGCAACAAATGCTTTAACATTTGGGCAGATTTCCAAAATGTATCAATATGCAACTACTGATATTAGAACCAAAATCAGCAAAAACTTTCAGAATGTTTCAGAAAAACAATTGCATCAGTTTATCAACATTATAGGCAAATGCCGTAATGTATGTGCCCATGGGGAGCGTCTGTTTTCATTCAGAATAAACGAGACAATTCCTGATACCCTGCTACACCAAAAGCTTCAAATCAATCAAAACAATAATCACTATGTATACGGCAAGCAGGATTTATTCGCAGTTGTAATTGCCCTACGCTACCTGATAAATAATGATGAATTCAGACTCTTTAAAACTGCTCTTTCAAAACTTATAAAAACTGTAATTAAGCAGTGTCCTCATCTTACAGAGAAACAATTGCTTGATAATATGGGATTTCCTGCTAACTGGGATAAAATCAGCCGATACAGGAAAATATAATTCAATATCTAACATGAGTTTATTGACATACACATCTTGTAATGTTAATGTACATATGGTTGCGCTACGGAAACTTGCGATGCCCGTAGCCGGTGGAGTTCCATGCGTGGGCTCCACTTTTTTATTTTTCACGATAGTACCTTAAACTTACTACTTGTGTCAATAATTTTGCATTCAATGCTCTCCCCTATCATTCCCAATTTCATAAGGCATGAATTAGGATCAGAAAAGCAATACTTTTCAGCCTGACAACCAAATGTTGCTAAAACCGGAAACTCTGATTGTAAAAAGTCAAAGTTTGAATTCATAAGAGTTACCTCTCATTCCACCATTTGTCCACTAACTTCTCATAATATAATATTATATCATGTATAATATAATTTTTCAATCTCATCCTGAGTTTCTCAAACACTCTAAAAACACTATATCTTATCGAACATTCG
>ENA-OPYX01001847-OPYX01001847.1-human-gut-metagenome-genome-assembly--contig:-NODE-1847-length-10440-cov-4.469311_pt1 | contig 10440 bp, 9 predicted proteins | sample MGYA00242639_ERZ504486 | MGnify/ENA primary metagenome ERZ504486 (study PRJEB26092, sample SAMD00036296) | human gut metagenome | host: Homo sapiens | study: EMG produced TPA metagenomics assembly of... | reverse complement strand
ATTATTTTTATCATATACCTAAAGTCTATAGAGTGGACAATTCACAAGATTGAAAATTTAAGTGGGTGTGTATGGAGGACAGCATTGGTTGTAAAATAGGAAATTTTCAGACAGAAAGTAATGTTATTATGCTTCATAAACATTCCAACAAATCAAAATTGTATAAAAAAAGAAGCATCAAATATTCTTGACAGTATTACTAGGAAATGATATTATACGAATAATTCCTACTGGAAAACTATGAAAAAGAAAAACTATAAGAGAGGATGTGTAACAAAATGAGCATTAACACAGCAGATTTTGCCGCACTAGCAGTTACAGTTGTTTTGTTTGCGGTTATCTATTATTTGGATTATAAGAAAGGCGTAGACTTCGGACTTTTAACATTATTAGGAACAGTTTTTGGAATCGCAGTTGGTCTGGGATTTGGAAATCATTTTACATATGTTGAGATTTTCGGACGGATCTATACCAATGTATTGACAGCACTTGTTGTACCAATGCTGTTATTTAGTATCATCGCAAGTATCACAAATCTAAGCGAATCCATTCATTTAAAGAAAATCGGTGGAAAGTCAATCTTTTATCTGATCTTAAATACAGCGATCGCAAGTACGATTACAGTGATCGCAGCAGTCATCTTAAAAGTCGGTGATGGATTTGCTTACAAAGTAGCTGATGGATATCAGAAAGTTGAAGTTCCATCTGTTGTTGATACGATCGTAAACTTATTCCCAAGCAACTTCGCAACAAACTGGAGTGAAGGACAGATCATTCCGATCGTCGTATTTGCAATCATCATTGCATTATCTTACAATGCAATTTCCAAAGAAAATGAATCCGTAAAACCATTTAAAGCATTTATTGATGCAGGGAATCAGGTGATCGGACAGGCAATTGACTGGATCATTGGATTTACACCATATGCAGTATTATCTTTCTTGGCAAGAGCCGTTGGAAGAAGCAGTGTCACGGAATTGCTGCCATTATTAAGTACATTAGTATTATCTTATATCTTATGTGCAGTTCAGGCATTTGGAGTAGAAGGATTATTAATTAAATTTGTAGCAAAATTAAGTCCTGTTAAATTCTTTAAAGGAATCGCACCAGCTCAGTATGTAGCATTTACGACACAGAGCAGTGTTGGTACGATCCCGGTTACATTAAGACAGTTAAAAGAAGCACTTGGAGTTGATGGAGATGTAGCATCATTTACGGCAGGTCTTGGAGCCAATGTTGGAATGCCAGCATGTGCAGGAATCTGGCCAGCATTAACAGCGGTATTTAGTGTTCATATGTTAGGATATCATTACGGAATTGCACAGTATGCATTTCTGATCCTGATCACATTAGTAGTATCTGTTGGAACAGTCGGGGTTCCAGGAACAGCGACGATCACATCAACAGCTGTATTTGCAGCACTTGGCTTACCAATCGAATTAGTTGTCGTATTTGCACCAATCTCAACGATCGTTGACATGGCAAGAACAATGACAAATGTAACAGGAGCAGCAACAGCAGCCGTTATCACAGCAGCAACTGAAGGTCTGGTTGATGAAGAAGTTTACAATTCAGATCAGGCAAAACATGTTGCAGTAAACAACTAGGATAGAAGAAATTCTATATATAATCACTGTATGAAAAGACACTTGATCGTAACGTATATTTTATGTATGTTATGAGCAGGTGTTTTTTCATTTCATGTAATTAATATAAGTTGAGGCGGCTAAAATTTCGTGCTATCATAATCAATATAGATAAGAGCACGAAGTTTTTTCATATTATAGAAAATTGATTCAAGGAGGTGATCGTATGGGAAATTATCTAAATCCAGGGAATGAAAAGTTCAGAAGAATGATTCAGTCTGAAATTTATGTAGATAAGACAGGGATGATAAAATATACGAATTCCGTACTAGATACAGCACAAAACTATGTCTGTGTCAGCCGTCCAAGAAGATTTGGGAAGTCAATGGCTGCGAATATGCTGACAGCTTATTACAGCCGCGGTTGTAATTCAAAAGAATTATTTGGAAAGTTTGAAATTGCAAAAGATAAAGATTTTGAAAAATATCTGAATCAATATAATACCATATTCTTAAATATGCAGGAATTTCTAAGTCGAAGTCATAATGTAGAAGAATTGATCGATCGTGTGAAGAAGCTTGTGATCAGAGATTTGAAAATGGAATATCCAGAAGTTGATTATTTTGACGATACAGATTTGATTGAGTGTATGCAGGATATTTATGCACAAATGCAGTACCCATTTGTTGTGATCATTGATGAATGGGATTGCATTTTTAGGGAATATAAACAAGATAAAGAAGCACAGGAAAAATATTTAGATTTTCTACGGGACTTATTAAAAGATAAGGCATGTATTTATCTATCTTACATGACAGGAATTTTACCGATTAAGAAATATGGAACACATTCGGCACTGAATATGTTTGATGAATTTTCCATGATCGCCCCGGGACCTTTAGCATGTTATGTCGGGTTTACAGAACAAGAAGTCAAAAAGCTCTGTGAACAATACGGAATGGATATGGAAGAAGTTAAGAACTGGTATGATGGATATTCATTTGATGGAGTACTGTCTGTGTATAGTCCAAGATCGGTTGTAAATAGTATGAGATTTCGAAAGATATCAAATTACTGGAATCAGACAGAGACTTTTGAAGCATTACAGATGTATATTGATATGAATTTTGAGCATCTAAAAGATGATGTTTTAAGTATGATCGCTGGAGAAAGCGTGGCGGTGAATACCGAAAGTTTTACGAATGATATGGCAACGTTTCGTACAGAAGATGATGTACTGACATTATTGATCCATCTTGGATATCTTGCATATGATGATAAAACAAAAACAGTCAAGATACCAAATAGTGAAATTCGGGCAGAATATGTAAATACAGTTTCAGTATCAGACTGGGGATCTGTTTCAAAAGCACTAAAAGATTCTGCAGATACATTAAATGCAATCTGGCAAGGCAGAGAAGAACAGGTATCGAAAGCCATTGAACAGGCACATTTTGAGACATCACATATCCAGTATAATGATGAAAATGCATTGAGTTATACGATTTCACTCGCATTATATGCAGCAAGGAATTTTTTATACCATTCACAGAGAACTGGCAGGTGGAAAAGGATTTGCAGATTTGGTCTTTATTCCGAAAAAACAATTTGCAGAGAAACCGGCATTGGTAGTTGAATTAAAATGGGATCAGAGCGCAGAAGGTGCGATCAAGCAGATCAAAGATAAGAAGTATTTTGAAAGTTTGGAAGAATATCAGGATAATCTGTTGTTGATTGGTATTAATTATGATAAGAAAACAAAAGAACACGTGTGTAAAATAGAGAAATATTAAAAACAGGTAAAAGGAATTGGAGAGGTATAAAATATGGGCAGATTTGTTAATCCAGATAATAGTGCGTTTCAAGCAGCACTAAATTCCAGAATTTATGTAGATAAAACAGGATTGATCGCATGTATGAATGAAGTTCTGGATTCTACAGATGCGTATATTTGCAATAGCCGCCCAAGACGTTTTGGAAAATCATATGCAGCGAATATGCTTGCGGCATATTACAGCAAAGGAGCAGAATCAGAAAAGATGTTTTCTGATCTTGAAATAGGACGATCAGAAGATTTTAAGAAACATCTGAATAAATATGATGTGATTCATATTGATGTACAATGGTTTTTGATAAACTGCGAAGATGCGGATAATGTTGTGCCATATATCACAAGAGTTGTGCTGGATGAATTGCGTGAAGTTTATCCAGAGATTTTACGTCAAGAAGTGGTATCTTTGCCAGATGCACTTTCTCTGGTTAAGGATAAGACAGGACGGAAATTTATCATTATCATTGATGAATGGGATGTGCTGATCAGAGATGAATCAGCGAACAAAAAGGTGCAGGATGAGTATATCCGATTCCTAAGAGGTATGTTTAAGGGAACAGAACCAACGAAATATATTCAACTTGCTTATCTTACAGGCATCTTGCCGATCAAGAAAGAAAAAACACAATCAGCACTTAACAATTTCCGAGAATATTCCATGTTGAATGCAGGATGTTTAGCTTCTTATATCGGTTTTACAGAAGATGAAGTAAAAGCACTTTGTGAGACATATAAGAAGGATTTTACAGAAGTCAAACGTTGGTATGATGGATATCAGTTAGGAAAATATCATGTCTATAATCCCAATGTAGTTGTAAATTTGATGGCGGATGGAAGCTTCCAAAGTTATTGCTCAGGAACAGCTTCTTATGATTCGATTGTTCCATTGATCAATATGGATTTTGATGGATTGAAGACCGCAATTATTGAAATGGTGTCGGGAGCATCTGTTGAAGTAGATGTTGGGTCATTCCAAAATGACGTTGAGAATATTGTAAATAAAGATGACGTTTTAACATATTTGATTCATATGGGATACTTAGCATATTCAAGTGTTAATAGGATGGCATTTGTACCGAATGAAGAGATAAGACAAGAACTGATTCGTGCAACAAAAAGAAAAGAATGGAATGAAATGCTGAAATTTCAGCAAGAATCAGAGGATTTACTGGATGCAACTTTGGATATGGATGGAGAAATAGTTGCAGCTCAGATTGAGAAGATCCATGAGGAATATGTTTCAGCAATTCAATATAACAATGAAAATTCACTCAGCAGTGTATTGGCATTAGCTTATTTGAGTGCAATGCAGTATTATTTTAAACCGGTCAGGGAATTTCCTACAGGACGTGGGTTCGCAGATTTTGTGTTTATTCCAAAAACAGAATATCGAAATGATTATCCGGCACTTGTTGTGGAATTGAAGTGGAATAAGAGTGCTGTTAGTGCATTGCAACAGATTAAGGATAAAAAATATCCAGATTCTATTCAAAAATATGCAGGTAATATTTTGCTTGTGGAAATTAATTATAGTAAAAAAGAAAAGAAGCATGAATGTGTGATTGAAGAATACTTAAAAAATAGAAACAATAAAATCCATGAGAACAACAAACCAAAAAATCGTGTTCTCATGGATTTTATATTTTACAGATATTTTTACGAAATCCCAGAGGCAGAAGCGACCCGCCGCAGGCGGAGAATCCTGTAAAGCAGGATTCTTTCTTGAAATCATATTATGCTCCTTTTTTCTTTATACAATCTTAATACAAGAGAACATATCCTTACACTATCTTTTTATCATAAAAGATATAATGATGATAAGATCAAAAGGTCATAAAATAATTTGAAAAAGAGGTAAGATCATATATGCCATGGAGGATTAATAAAAAAAGACATTTAACATCATTTCAGGTGATCATATTAGGATTTGCAGGAGTGATCCTTTTTGGAGCCTTGATCTTGATGCTGCCAATTTCATCGGCTCAAGGAATCATAACACCATTTCATAAAGCATTATTTACGTCAACTTCTGCAGTATGTGTGACAGGGCTTGCAGTTCTGGATACTGGAAGTTACTGGTCCGGTTTTGGACAGACAGTGATCATGTTCCTGATACAGATCGGAGGTCTGGGAGTTATAACAACAGCAACAGCCGTATTTATATTATCAGGAAGAAAAATATCGATTATGCAGCGAAGCACGATGCAAAATGCGATCTCTGCACCGAAAGTAGGAGGGATCGTTCGATTGATGAGTTTTATTTTAAAAGGAACTTTATTGATCGAATTGATTGGTGCGTTATTCATGATGCCTGTTTTCTGTCATGATTTTGGATTACGGGGAATCTGGATGTCGATCTTTCATTCTGTATCAGCTTTTTGTAATGCAGGATTTGATCTTCTTGGAACAAAATGGCATCCATTTGTATCATTGACATCATATGCGGTAAATCCAGTGATCAACATTGTGATCATGTTACTGATCATCATTGGTGGAATTGGATTTTTTACATGGGAAGACATTTATCTCCATAAATTTCATTTTAAGCATTACCATATGCAGAGTAAGGTTATTCTAACTACAACATTATGTCTGATCCTGTTACCAGCTGTTTTCTTTTTCTTTCAGGATTATGGAAATCTATCAGGGATTCATCGGTTGCTTGCATCATTGTTTCAAGCTGTGACACCGAGAACTGCAGGATTTAATACGACAGATCTTTCGATGCTGACAGGAGCATCAAAGGCAATGATGATTTTATTGATGTTGATCGGAGGTTCACCAAGTTCTACAGCAGGAGGTATGAAAACAACAACATTTGCTCTGTTACTTTTAAATGTACTGGCGACCTTTCAAAGTTGTGATGATGTGACAGCATTTGGAAGAAGAATCGATGCTAGTGTGATAAAAAATGCAACAACGATCGCAATGATGTATTTTATCTTGTTTTTTGCAGGCGGAATGACGATCAGTGTGTATGAGGGACTGCCGCTTTCAAGCTGTCTGTTTGAAGCAGCATCTGCAGTTGGAACCGTAGGTTTGACATTAGGAATCACACCAAAACTTCATATTCTGTCACAGATCATTTTGATCATACTGATGTATCTGGGACGTGTTGGCGGTTTGACGCTGATCTATGCAGTATTTTCAGATAAAAATAAACGAAAAGCAAGACTACCACTTGATAAGATCATAGTGGGATAAAAGAAAGAGGGAATTGATGATGAAGAATATTTTATTGATCGGACTTGGACGTTTTGGAAAACATATAGCGATACAGTCAAGTCAGCTTGGACATGAGATCATGGCAGTTGATCTGGATGAGGAAAGAGTGAATGATGCACTTCCATATGTTACGAATGCACAGATCGGTGACAGTACGAATGAGGAATTCTTAAAATCTCTGGGGATTGCAAATTATGATATATGTTTTGTTACGATCGGTGGGAATTTTCAAAATTCGTTGGAAACCACCTGTCTGTTAAAAGAACTTGGAGGCAAAATGGTTATTTCCAGAGCCGAACGAGATGTACAGGAAAAGTTCCTTTTACGAAATGGAGCCGACAAGGTAGTTTATCCAGAAAAAATGGTGGCAAAATGGGCAACGATCCGTTATACCGATGATCATATTCTTGATTATATGGAAGTCGATGCCTCACATGCAATCTTTGAGGTAGAAGTTCCAAAGGAATGGATCGGAAAGACAGTGGGAAAACTCGATATTAGAAGAAGATATGATATTAACATCATGGCAGTAAAAGATGATGGAAAAGTAAGTATGGCGATATCTGCGGATACTTGTTTTAAGGAAGATGTTACATTATTGGTATTAGGAGAATATAAAGCGATCAAAAAGTGTTTTTGTATCTGATGTCATGAAAAAGAGGTGAGAGCTTATGTCAGATTTCATTTTAGCATTGGCGGTAATACTGATGTTTGCATTTGTGTTATTCTTTTTGAAAAAAGTAAATTATTTTCTTGGAGAAAATCGGAAAGTAATTGACAGGGAGCAAGATGATGACGATGATTGATGTGTTTATGGATTATTATTGACGATCGTGATATAATGCATCCGATAAGGAAAGGGGGCCAAGATGAGCACAGGAGAATTTGTACAGCTGAACAAAGAAAACGAACACATTCTTGTTTGTCTTTCTTCTTCACCATCGAATGAAAAGATCATACGTACAGCAGCAAAAATGGCAAGAGATATGCGGGCACGTTTTACGGCATTGTATGTACAGACAGGAAAAAGAGAAAGAGAATCGGACAAAAGAAGACTGGAAGCTCATGTACAATTTGCAAAGGAATCTGGTGCGGAAATCGTAATGACACATGGGGAAAATGTTCCGGTACAGATCGCGGAATATGCACATTTATCAAATGTCACAAAAATCGTGATCGGACAAAGCAGTGCAAAGAGAAATCATTTTTTCAGCAAACAGACATTAACAGAGAAGTTGATCGAGGCTGTTCCTGATATTGATATCCACATTATTCCAGATGCGATGAACTTAGATAATTATCGAAAACCGCATGGAGCGGTTTATGTAGGAAAGCCTACGATGAAAGACAGTTTATTGACATTATTTATATTTGCAGTTTGTACGTTGATCGGTCTATTCATCCAGAAACTTCAATTTACAGATACAAACATCGTTACAATTTATATTTTGGGTGTTTTATTAACGTCAATCCTTACAGATGGATATTTATACAGCATTGGAGGTTCTGTCTTAAGTGTATTTTTGTTCTGCTTTTTCCTTACGGAACCAAGAATGTCATTTCAGACATATGCAGTTGGATATCCGGTAACTTTTGTGATCATGTTAATATCTTCTGTCATTACTGGAACACTTGCAGCAAAATTAAAAACACATGCAAGGCTTTCAGCACAATCTGCATTTCGTACACAGATTTTATTTGACACAGACCGGTTACTCCAAAAAGAAAAAAACGATACGGATATTTTAAGTATTACATGTACACAGCTTATCAAATTATTAGACCGCAGTATTGTAGCATATGTTGTGGAAGGCGATGAATTGTCAGCACCACATATATTTTCGAATAAAAAGAAAGAACAGACAGAAGATTTATTGACAAGCAGGGAGCAGGAGATCGCAAAATGGGTGTATAAAAACAAGCAGCGTGCTGGAGCAACGACCGAACGTTTTAAAGATGCACAGTGTCTATACCTTGCCATTTGTATTGAGGATAATGTGTATGGTGTGATCGCAATACCAGTTGACGAATATACATTAGATTCCTTCGAATATAGTATCTTACTTTCTGTGATCAATGAATGTGCACTTGCCATGGAAAATAAAAAGAATATCATGGAGAAAGAAAAAATCTCCGTTCTTGCCAAAAATGAACAGTTAAGAGCGGATCTGCTTCGTGCGATCTCACATGATCTAAGGACACCACTTTGTTCCATTTCTGGGAATGCAGACATGCTGTTAAATAGTGGAGAACGTCTTGATGATATAACAAAACATCAGATTTATACAGATATTTATGATGATGCAGAATGGCTTATTGGTGTTGTAGAAAATCTGTTATCTGTCACAAGATTAAATGATGGAAGATTGAAAATAAAATTCACAGATCAGCTTCTCGATGAAGTTATTGCAGAATCCCTGCGACATATCAGCCGAAAGCATGATGCTTATAAGATTCAGGTGGAATGTGAAGAACTGATTCTCGCACATATGGATGTTCGACTTATCATTCAGGTTCTTGTTAATTTGATAGATAATGCGATAAAATATACACCGCAAGGTTCAACCATATGTATTCGTGGATTAAGAACAGATGGCAGAGCGCAAATAAGTGTAGAAGATAATGGACCGGGGATTGCGGATGAAATGAAATCGCATATATTTGAGATGTTTTATACCGGAAAAACTACGATTGCTGACAGTCATCGTAGTTTGGGGCTGGGCCTTGCATTATGCCATTCGATTATTGAAGCACATGAAGGGGAATTAACACTTAAGGATAATTATCCTCATGGCTGTATTTTTGTTTTTACATTACCGTTAAGTGAGGTAACACTAAATGAATAAAACATCAATTCTTATTGTAGAAGACGATCGCCCTATACGAAATCTGATCGTAACAACATTAAAAACACATGAGTACAAATATCTTACAGCAGAAAATGGGAGAGAAGCGATTTTGGAAGCATCTTCACACAATCCGGATATCATTTTACTTGATCTGGGGCTTCCGGATATGGAAGGAGTAGATGTGATAAAAAAAATTTCGTACCTGGTCCAATATGCCGATTATTGTTATCAGTGCCAGAAGTGAGGATTCTGATAAGATTGAGGCTCTTGACGCAGGTGCGGATGATTATATTACAAAACCTTTTTCAGTTGAAGAATTGCTTGCACGTATACGTGTTACACAGAGGCGGCTCGCGGTTATTCAGACTGGTGAGATACAGAAGACGGCTGTTTTTATTAATGGAGAACTGAAAATTGATTATACTGCCGGCTGTACTTATATGAGAGGGGAGGAGTTACATCTCACACCTATTGAATACAAACTTCTTTGCTTATTATCTCGTAATGTAGGTAAGGTGTTAACACATACTTATATTACACAACAGATATGGGGAAGATCTTCAGAAAATGATGTTGCATCTCTTAGAGTTTTCATGGCAACTTTGCGTAAAAAACTTGAATCAGATAAGAATGAAATTCAATATATTCAGACACACATTGGGATTGGGTATCGAATGCTGCGGATAGAGTAAGTAACCTTTGATTATTTAAGATATAGATAGGTAAATACAGAATTATCTGATATAATGAAGCTACTTGTATTGAAAATGAAAGAGGAGGAATAAGCAATGATTTGTGGAATGACATATTTTCAGATATGCTTGTATTTCCTGGTCTATTCTTTTGGAGGATGGGTAGTTGAAGTTATTTTTCATGCAGTTGCGCTTGGAAAAGTAATAAACAGAGGATTTCTGAACGGACCGGTCTGCCCGGTATATGGCTTTGGTGT
>ENA-OPYX01001845-OPYX01001845.1-human-gut-metagenome-genome-assembly--contig:-NODE-1845-length-10448-cov-2.821044_pt1 | contig 10448 bp, 9 predicted proteins | sample MGYA00242639_ERZ504486 | MGnify/ENA primary metagenome ERZ504486 (study PRJEB26092, sample SAMD00036296) | human gut metagenome | host: Homo sapiens | study: EMG produced TPA metagenomics assembly of... | reverse complement strand
AACTGGCTCTTGCCCAAAATCTTTTTCTCGGTCTGCCGCACCGGATACATTTTCTGGGGGCAGCTTTACAGACTGCCAAAAAAGCAATTGATAACGGTCTGATCGGAGAAGTGACTTCTTTTGATATCTGCGCAAACCGGGATCTGGATTATCTTGCCGGGTTGTCACAGTTTCTGTGTATGCCGGGCGGTGGTATCTGTTATGACTACAGTGTATATCATCTGACAGCATTGATCAGTTTACTCGGTCCGGTGGATTCAGTGTCTGCAATCGTTCGAAATCTTGCACCGGAAAGAATCAACACATTTCCAGATAGTCCCACTTATGGGAAACCGATTTCCTATCCAAACGAAAGTCAGGTCTTCTCTATTTTAAAACTGGAAAACGGAATTGCCGGAACGCTATCCATCAACGGTGACAGTACCATTCAGGATCAGGCACATTTTATGATTTATGGGAAAAAGGGAATACTGAAACTGACCGATCCCAATACCTTTGGTGGGAATGTAATCTATCTGCCTGCACAAAAGGATTTTGAAGATCATCCGACTCCACAGATTCTGAACTATGGCTTTTCCTATGGTGAAAACAGTCGTGGGCTTGGTCCTTCTGAAATGGCAGATGCGATTTTTGAAAAACGCGAAAATCGTGCAAATGCAGAACTTGCCGTGCATGTGCTGGATGTAATTGATCATATGGTGGAAAGCAGCGAAAAAGGTGCTTTTGTACAGGTAACTTCTACCTGTAAACGACCGGAACCAATGCCTAGCTACGTAAGGAGGAATTTATTTTGAAATTTGAACCAAAAAAAGGACTTCAAACGACTGATTGTCGTGTGCCTCGCCTCTGTGCTGATGGCTTTAAATATCAAGTCCTTTGTCCGCACCGGCGGTCTGTATCCGGGCGGAGCTACCGGACTTTCCCTGCTGATCCAGCGTGGTGCGCAGATGTACCTTGGGCTGGCGCTGCCTTATACCGTGATCAACGTAATTTTGAATGCGATTCCAATCTATATTGGTTTCCGTTTTATCGGTCAAAAAAATTTACGCTATATTCCTGTCTGTGTATTGTGCTGACCAGTGTACTTACCGACGTGATTCCGGGTATTGCCATTACTTCTGATGTGCTGTTGATCAGTATTTTCGGCGGTATTATTAACGGATTTGCCATCAGTCTCTGTCTGCTGATGGGTTCCACTACGGGCGGCACTGATTTCATTTCCATTTATCTGTCAGAGCAAAAAAGGAATGGATGCCTTTAATATCATTCTCGGATTGAATGCAGTGATTCTGGTTGCTGCCGGATTTATGTTTGGATGGGACAAGGCTCTTTACTCCATTATTTTCCAGTTTGCATCTACCCAGGTGCTGCATGCGCTGTATAAAAAATATCAGCAGGAGACGTTTTTCATTGTTACCAATCAAGGGGAACAGGTTTATCAGGCGATTTCAAAAGCAACGAATCATGGGGCTACGATTCTGGATGGGGAAGGACCTTATGAGCATACGGAACGACAGGTTGTGTATTCTGTGGTTTCCAGTGCGGAGAGTAAAAAAGTGCGAAAGGCTGTCAAAGAAGCGGATCCGAATGCGTTTATTAATGTGTTGAAAACGGAGAGATTGTTTGGACACTTCTATTATAAACCGAATGATTGATATGTGACTCTTACGAGAGATTATGGTTATTGACTTACGAAAGATTATGAATGTGGCTCTTACGGGAAATTATTAATTTTCGAAAGGTAGTGAATATAACTCTAACGGTAGGTTATGAAAAGCGGCATCGGAATTCTTGTCTCTCCAGCTAACAATCGCTTGGCGAGAAAAGAGTTCCGATGCCGCTTATTTAGGTTTCGTGAATGTCTACACTTCCTGTATCTTACATGGAAAATATTTTTTCACGACACATATTTTTATTCCCAGCTCAGTATAGTTCTCTCATTCTGATATTGGAATACTCATTGCAAATTCAAGTCGAACGCACGTGAGACTTGGTGCGTGATTCTGGTCAGCGAAAGCTGACATATTCTTCTCAGAATCACTGCACATCTACACTTCGTTCCGGTCGGCGCAAAACCATTGTCTCCCAGACAATGTGCGCCCCCGCGGAGCGTTTATCTCAGTCGGAGATTGTACTCCCACTGAGAAAGACTTGTTATTACTCACCACTTGCAGAAGTGGGAGTCTTCTCGACTGAGATAAAATAATTTCTATAATTCTTCTTTTTTCTTATACTTACGATATAAACTAACACTGATAGCCACTCCAGCTGCAACAATAATTACGACCACGTAAAGTGCCGGATTCTGCATATCACCGGTTTTTGGTGCTTTTGCGGTTACGGCTGTGGCTGTTTTTACCGATGTTTTGGCTGGTGTTTCAATGGTTCCCGGAGTTTCTGTGGTTTTCCACTTGTTTTCAAATGTGATCTGGCTCTGTTTTCCGGATTGCCCCGGATGAACTGCCCACATTTCGGCTTCCAAACCGCCATTTTCGGCATTTGTCACACGAACTGTTACATCATATTCGGTAGCATCGTATGTGATGTTCTGATCTGTGCCGCTAAGCTGCCGAATGTGGTATTCATAGTCTCCAGGTGTTGTATACAGAATGGAGTCAAATGTCCCGCTCCCAGTTGCCCCAATCTGTATCTGGTTCTGCTCCGGCATTGGAAGGTCTGTCCGTCCGTCTGCTGCCTCCATTACGACTGTAAAAGCCGGATTCTTCTGCGTCTGACTGTCAGATCCATTACCTGTCATTTTCACTGACACTGGAATTGACACCGCACAGGTCTTTTCCGCCGCCATGGCAGGTAACGCAAATAACAGTGCACACCAGAAGAGCAGAACCATGGCTAACACAAAGATGCCACCTTTTTTGCTCTCCACGATTTTTTCAACAACCAGGTTTCCAGTTCCATTCACATTGTCTTTTTGCACGTTTTTCTGCTTCATTTCGCACCTCCTTCCACACATTTTTAGTCCTATTCTTTTTTCATCAAAACAACACTACTTTCTTCTAGCAGAATTATTCAGAAAACTGTTTCACTATTTTCAAAATACAGCTATTTCTGCTTGTTATCAGAGGATTCCTGCAGTTTTCCAAATAACACCACCCTTCCGTTTGTGGCAGATTCCGCACAGGTAGATAGAGCGATCACAGAATCCTGCGATGTTACACCAATGTCCCGATACTGCACCGCATGTTCCTGAACATACTGCAAAAGCTGCTGCATCTGCCCGGTCGTATCCGGTTCCCCGATATATCCATAGATCTGGCTGTCCATCGCATCTGTCTCCACACAGGCAAAAAATGTAATGGAACATGTTTTTTCCGGCAAATATAAGGTTCCGGTCTCATGCATGGCAAAATATTCTTCATCGGCAAATTCCACCACATCACCAAACATGGCTCCATTGCTCATATGATGCCCATAAATCAGATTATATGGATCCGAAAAATCCGGTTGATTCGCACTCTGCAGAAAGATTGCTCCTGACAGTGCAAAGTCTCCATATACATCTTTATTGATATATTCCATATCATCTTTCCCACGCACCACCGGGTAATCGATGCCGGTATCATACACCGTCAGCCATGCACAGACATCTGCATTGATTTTTTGCAGATCCTGCAAAGAGGGATTGCTATCCTCCCCCTTTACAGGTTTCAGTTTCATCAGGTCCTGATCCGGCAGTGCACTGTGATAAATGCGCCAGGTGTCCCACAGGGAATAGCCGCCGTACAGAAACAACACCGTCATCAGGCAGGCAACAAATAGATTCATACTACGATTTCGCAATCCGCAGCAGTTTTTCTGCAATGGTTATTCTGCGGTCATTTGCTGCTTCTGAATTTGAATCTGCATTCTGCATATTTACTTTTTCCAGTTGTTCCGTTTTTGTTTGTAATTCCCTGCTTCCTGTCATTTTGTATCACTGTTCTTTTTCATGTTCTGCCGCTGCTTTTTTAGCTCTGCGGTTTCCTGTTGATTCAATTTCGACTGCTTAAGATAATTTTTTTCTGCGAAAGAACAGTGCTCCAAGGGCAGAAGCCAGACCTGCAAGCAGTGCATACGGAGTTACACTGAGTGCAATACCTGTCGGAGATACCGTTTTCTTCGTATTTGTTACAACAACTGCGTTATCTGCTTTGGTCATTTCCTGAGAGGTTGCTGTTACTTTTGCAGAAGTGCTTGCTGCGGTATCTTTTGCAATACTCTGGGAAGTGCCGGTTCCTCTTTTTACTGCAAATGTGGTATCGTAGCCTTCGGAATTGCTCACATTCTCTGTTACGGTATAAGTTACAGTGGATGGAATACCCTTGATTTCAGCAATTGCTGTTTTATCTGCCAGATCCAGACTTACAGAGCCATTGCCCTGTGCATCTAAATCCACTTTCTTATCTCCAAAAGTAAAGGATGTGTTTGCCGGGCCCTTGAAATTAATTGTAAAATTAAACAACTGGTCCTTGTTACCCATATTTCCTTCTACTACTTTATCCAGACTCAGCTCATAGGTGGTGTAAGCGTCTGTGATATTGCTGTTTTTTCCGCCATATGTCGGCTGTTTTGTATTCTTATCAAAGGTCGGTGTCACTGCGGTTTCTGTAAATATAGTGGCATCGATTTTGTAACCGCCATCGCTGTCATTTACTACATAAACGTCCATATAACGTGTATTAGTGCCCACATCAGTAATATCTGTATTGGTATTTTCACTTTCAGTAATCACATAACGATAAATGCCAGGAGCGGTAAAAGTTCCATCCGGGAATGTGATGGATACGTTCTTTGTCACTTTGTTCTGTGTGATTGTGTCACCCTTTGTATAAGTTACGCTCGAAATAGTTGGTAAGCCAACACCTGCTTTGACTTCCGGAGAATTTGCTGTTGCACCTATCGCACTTCCCGCTGTAATGGTATAAGTATAGGTCACATTCGGTACATTTGCGCCCTCTGCGTTTTCCATTTGCAGCACTTTCTGGAACTGAACCACACTGTCTCCGGTGGCTGCCATCGCCGGGATCTGCATTCCGCCAAACATCATTACTCCTGCAACTGTCAGTGCTGATACACGTCCGATCATTTTCTTTTTCATACTCTTTTACCTTCCTTTTCAAATCCATACTATTTTTGTTCAGCTTGTTTGATGAAATTCTTTTCTTCGTATATTTACAATCCATCAAAGGTTATATCAGAGAAGAAATCAACTTCCACCACTGATATCACTTTCTATCAAATAAGCTCTGAGTATTTCACCGTTCTCTTAATATTCGCTCATTTCCTATAGCGAATTTCGTCGAATCACAGTGATAATTTTTCCTTTTATCTCACGTGTATCCACCGCTCCAAAATAACGGCTGTCTGTTGCACCTTCCCGATAATCGCCCAATACAAAATATTGCTGCTCCTGCAATTGCAATGGATATATGACATCACTTTCGTATTGCGGAGTCTGATAAAAAATATTTTGTTCCAGTACGACACTCTCGTTGACCTTCACTGTTGCCTGTTCTGTAATTTCTACCGAATCGCCCCCTTTCGCGACAATTCGTCCCACGTACTGCTGATCGTCTTTTTTATAAACAATGACATCCCCGGCAACCGGATGTTTATCCAGTCGATAATACAACACCAGATCACCGGCACTCATGCGGGGTGACATATCTTCATTTTTGACTGTGGTGATTCCAAACATAACACCAAAAAGGAGATACAAAATTCCAATCAAAATCAGCAGACGTATCAGAAACCAGCGCCATTCTTTTTGAATAGCCACATCCTGTTTTTCCATCGTTTCAGTTTCTGATGTTTCTTTTTCCGAAATCACTTTCTTTCCATTACTTTTCATAAATCTTTCCGTTTTCTACCGTGGTTCTTTCTTGATTATATTCACCTCAAACAAATAGCCACCATTCCTTTAATCTAATTACTATGCAGGTTCATTTCATTAAAAACGTGAATGTTTTCTACGTTTGCTGTAAACCAGATATACTGCGCCAAGTCCCAGGGCAGCTCCCATCAAAATTCCCATAGGAATTGCATTATTCTGAACTCCTGTCGGTGGTGACACAATATCATAAACATACGTGTTTACAATGTTTGCAATCGCAGTTTTCTGATCCTGCACCATTATGGTTCCTTCGGCTCCCTCTGTGCCGTTAAATGTCGCATCGACCCGGTAGTTTGGAATCGCCGCCGGCAAAATTTCCTCGATCCGATACGTTCCAGCTGCCACATTTGTTTTTGTATAAGTGCAGGAATAAGAACCATCGTCGTTTCTGGTAAACTGACTTAAGGAAACCGTTTCCGACTTCTGATCCGGTCCTGTAATTTTCACCTGCAGCTGATAAGATGCTGCCTGATCCTCCGTCAGTCCACGTACTGTTTTGACAATCTGCAAATGTCCGGTATCCGGATTTGGATCTGGAAGTGTCTCACTAAAGGACACGTTGTCCAGATGATTTCCAACGGTTCCAGCTTTTGTCTTACCATCACCACCATTTTTATCAAATGCAGTTTCGCCTGCAACAAAGAAAAATCTTGTCAGATACTGATTTTCGCTGACATCATAATCCCCAGTGTGACGATACCACTGCACGTTATCGTCCGTGATGGTTGCCACCGAAGCTCCCGGATATTTTCCGGTATTATTTTGCACATTTGTGATAACATCCTGCACTTTACTTTGAGTTTCAACCTTATATTGTTCCGCCAGTTTTGTAGACATAATCACCACGTACATCATATCTTTCTGTTTACTGTCATTCGCTTTCGTACCACGTCCGCGATGATAAAGCTGCCAGTAAAGTTTTGCACCCGGAGTAGTCAGTACATCCTGATACAGCGCACCTGGTTCGTTTGCATTCAATTCTGCAAACTGTGTTCCACTGGCTGCTGCCTCTACCTTATGCCATTCCAGAGACTGCTGTGCATGTGTCTTTCCGGTATCTTTGTCAAACTTATCTGTGGCAGCACTGACATACTCAATTTCTGCATCCTTTGCAGTTGTCTTCCAGATGAGCCCTGGAGTTCCGTTGGAATAAAACGGCTGATAACCAGTTTCTTTGGTTGTCACCGGTGTTTCAAAATCTCCATTTTCCAGCTGGTTGTAGTAGCTAACCTGAAGTGCCGCTGACTCTGCCAGAAGCTGACCGGAAGCGTCCTTTACCTGAATCTTGTAAAAACAACGGGCGCCTTTATCCAGCGCAACATTCAGAGCGGTTCCATCTTCCGATACATTGTAGGAATTTCCGGTTACTTTATGCCGTTCTACCTTTGTCCATGTATTCGTCCCTTCGGCATGCTTGTACCATTCCAGAGTGATTCCGTCTGACTGCTCACCGGTAACCTGTGCATTTAGAGTTCCGGAATTTTCAATGTTATCTGTAATTGTGACAGAAACATTTCCTGCTGCCAGAGGTTCCACAGCTGCTGCATTTTCGGATGCATTATTTTCTACATCTGAACCATTTACAGTTTCACCTGTTTGATTCTCAGCATCGCTGTCTGTAGTTTTTGTTGCATCTTCTGCAGATGAATTTTCTGCATTCTGTGCTTCATCTCCCTGCAACGATTCCTTCTGATCCATTTCAGAGTTTATTTTTTCCTGCAAAGTATCCTCGGCTTCTACATTATCATTCTGTTCCTTCTGTGATTCTTCCGTTTGTATTTCTGTTAAATTTATCTCTTGTGCATTGTGTTGCATGTTTTCTTCCGTGGAAGCAGTTTCTCCCACATCATCTTCTTTCTGCGTACCGTCCGCCTGCATCACAACCGTCTGCGCCTGATTGGAAGTACCTGCGTTTCCAGATTCTTCCGCCTGCACAGATGCCCCGGTCAGTGAAAAAAGCAACAGCAACGCCAGTAAAAACGTGAGAGGTCTTTTGAATTTTCTTCGCATTCCACCATCTCCATTCCCGAAATAAAGCCAGATTCCCTTTTAACCCAAAGTTCCACTTTTATTTCTAGGTAATTTATATGCAGAAAGGCAAAAAAATATGACAGGAAATTTGAAAAATTTTCCTGCCATACAATAATTTACTCAATTTTTATTTTCTATACACATTTGCACAAACCAATAATGTACTTGTAATCCAGTCACAACTAATCTATATTCTGGGCACGAATTAGTCGCATTCAAGAAAATTTCTCAGGAGCTCTTTATAATCTACGCATGGACTCGTTTTTAAATGCATCCCGCTCCCGGCTTTTCTGAATTTTCTCCAGCATCACCGAAATGTCCCGGTTCAGATTGCCCGCCAGAGAAATATAATTGGAAGCGTGATTGGAACGAAATACCGTTCCTTCCGAATCTACATGTGTCAAAAACAGCTCCATCTCCTCAAGCACCTGCGCCGGTGTCAGAAGCTGCATCGCACCGGATTTTACTTCCTTTAGCATCGGTGCACCCGGCTCTAAAAGCAGCGTCAGAAATCCCAGATAATCCGGTTTCATCGCTGTGATTAGTTTTGCAGATGCAATCGCATGCTCTTTCAGCAATTTCTGTCCACCAAGACCAGAGATCAGCGTCACACTGAGCCGAATCCCTGTTCCACGTAACCGCTCCGCGACCTGTACATATTCTTCCACCGTCACACCTTTGTGGATATGTTCCAAAATCTCCGGACTTCCGGATTCTGCCCCCAGATAGATCATATCAAGCCCAAGTTCATGTAATTCCTGAAGCTCTTTTTTCGATTTTCGCAAAATATCCTGCGCGGTTCCATAAGAAGTAATGCGCTCTGCCTTTGGAAAATACTGTCTGCACAAACGTAAAATCGTACACAATTTTTCCTGTGACAGCACCAGTGCATCCCCGTCTGCCAGAAAAATCCGCAGATTGCGATTTCCGTAATAATCTCGTGCTTCTTTTAAATCTTCTTCCACTTCGCGCAAAGGCTTTACATGAAAGCTTTTTTCTTTGTACATCGTACAAAACGTGCAGCTGTTGTGCGCACATCCCACCGTCACCTGCAAGATCAGGCTGTATGCCTCACTTGGCGGACGGTAAATCATTCCTTCGTAATTCATATGTCTCTTCTTTCCTTCTGCGGCACCAGGAAGATAAATACCAGTGAACTAAACAACAGCAGAATCGGATAAAATAACTTCGGCATAATTTGAAATGCCGACAGATCATATCCCAATTCATGCGCTGCGGAAATTGCTACCAGCATCTGCGCACCATACGGAATAATTCCCTGCGAAACTGCAGAAAACGTATCCAAAATCGATGCTGTTTTTCGCGGTGTAATGCCGTACTCCTCCGCCATCTCTTTTGCAATCGGATTTGCCATAACGATAGCTACAGTATTATTTGCCGTCGCCACATCCATAGCGCCAACCAGCAGTCCCATACCAAGCTGACCGCCTTTTTCCCTTTAAACACTTTATGGATGCCTGCCAACAATGCATCAAATCCGCCATATTCCCGGATCAATGCACAAAGCGCTGCCACAAGAATTGCCACCATACAGGTCTCAAACATACCGGAAGCACCGTTTCCGACATTTGCCAGCAAATCTGCCGGACTGATATGTCCCACCGCCAGCATAATGATGGCACCGGATACAATTCCGATCAGCAATACGACAAACACGTTGATGCCGATAATTCCACCGATCAGAACCAGAATGTACGGTACAATCTGAAGCAAATGATAGCTTTCCGATACGGTTCCGGAAATATCTGTCCGAAAGGATAAAAACAAAATCAGAACCAGGGTCGCCACTGCCGCCGGAAGCGCAATCCAGAAATTCTCTCGGAACTTGTCCTTCATCTCGCAGTCCTGTCCGTTGCAGGCGGCAATCGTCGTATCCGAAATAAATGACAGATTATCGCCAAACATGGAACCGCCCATGACAGAGGCCACGCAAAGCGGCAGTCCAAAACCGGAAGCGTTCGATACCGCTACCGCAATCGGTGTCAGCAGCGTAATCGTTCCAACGGAAGTTCCCATTGCCAGAGACACAAAACATGCTACTCCAAATAAGACTGCCACCGAAAACCGCGCCGGAATAATCGACAGCATAAAATACGCCACACTCTCGGCACTGCTTCGTCCAACCACGCCGACAAATACACCAGCAGTCAAAAGATCAGCAGCATCGTGATAATATTTTTATCTGCCAGTCCATGCGCCATAATGCCAAGTTTTTCATCAAAACTGACCTTACGATTTTGCAGACAGGCGACCAAGATCGCCACCAGAAAAGCAAACACGATCGGCACATTGTAAAATCCCATCGGGATCTTCATAACATATTCAAATAAAATACCAAGTCCCAGATACAGAACCAGAAAAACTGCGATCGGCAATAACGCAATCGCTCTCCTTTTCTCACTAATGCATTTCCTCCTGTACTCGTTTATTTTCATGGAAAAACTCAATTTCTTCGCCAACTGGTCCCCGGCAGAACGCAATACGCGCCGGAAACAGAATCTCA
>ENA-OPYX01001844-OPYX01001844.1-human-gut-metagenome-genome-assembly--contig:-NODE-1844-length-10450-cov-4.377991_pt1 | contig 10450 bp, 11 predicted proteins | sample MGYA00242639_ERZ504486 | MGnify/ENA primary metagenome ERZ504486 (study PRJEB26092, sample SAMD00036296) | human gut metagenome | host: Homo sapiens | study: EMG produced TPA metagenomics assembly of... | reverse complement strand
AAAAATTACGGACTTGATAAGAAATTTTATGACCGATATGACCCAAATGAATTACTGAAAGAGGTTGGTATGACACCGGTTCAGATTATTGCGGATATTTGCAATCAGATAAAATAGAAATTGGGAGGCTGGAAGTAGTGACACCAGAATTGTAATTCCGGGTTCAAGCAATACTGATCACATCATGGAGAACACGCAGTTGTATGATTTTGAATTAACTGACGAAGAGATGGAGCAGATTGAGGCTTTGGAAAAAAATGAGAAACATGACTGGTACTAAGATTGAAGAATAAAAAGATAAGGTGATGGAAATGAAGATATTAGTATTAAATGGAAGTCCAAATCCACAGGGAAGTATATAATCTTTTGAAAGAAGCAGAAATGCTTGTTATTGCATCGCCCATTTATTATCACGGCATATCCGGTCAGCTAAAATGTGTAATCGACAGATTTTATTCTGCGGCATACCGAGAGGACCGAAGAATTTGAAAAAAGTTGCCATGATACTTAGCTCCGGAGATGCTAATATGTATGAGGGTGCTCTTTTCTCGTTCAAAGGAGACTTTCTGGATTATCTTGGACTTGAAAACATGGGTGTGTTTACAGCACATGGGTCTGAAAACAAGAGCGAGAAAAAGAGAGAAGAACTAAGGGCGTTCGGGGTATCGCTGCGTTAGGTAAATTCCATTTGGCGAGATGTCGATAGACCATAAAATTGTTTTTTTTTCTTTGTTACTATTTGTAACGATGAGGAGGGGCGACTTATAGTCTGGATTGGATATCAGGTGGGGAAAATCTACCGGAAATATTGCTGGGATATCATCTGTATCATGATGGCGATAATGAGTACAGCTATTGCAATCTACTTCGGAAAATGGATAAAATCAATCATTCCGATGAACCTTATTCTACTGTTAATTCTTGTGCACGTGGTCTATATCGGAATCCGATGTTATGTGAAAGACTGGCGGGAGGAACGAGGATATTACTAAAACAAAAAGAAAACAGGAAGATTTTGTAAAGTATCTTTCTGTTTTTTCTAAAGCAGACTATTGATTGTATTTATATTAAGTTTTCAACAACAATGTAACCATTGAAATTACATCTGTTTTTTGATATGATTACTGTCAAAGAGAGGTGTTTATAATGCAGATTTCAAGCAGATTTACAATGGCAATCCATATGTTTGCCTGTATAGATACATTTTCGGATCAGAAGATGACTAGTGATTTTATGGCAGCAAGCATTGGAACTAATCCGGTGATTGTTCGTAAAATATTGCAACAATTAAAGGCTGCTGGTCTTATTGAAGTTGCAAGAGGGACAGGCGGTGTGACAATTACCAGACCATTGGAGCAGATTACATTCCTTGATGTGTATAAAGCAGTGGAATGTGCACCAGATGAAGAACTGTTTCATTTTCATGAGAATCCCAATCAGAAATGTCCGGTAGGAAAGAATATTCACCATGTTCTTGATAAGAGACTGTTAGAAGTACAGAAGGCAATGGAGGAAAAACTTTCAGAAATGACACTTGCTGATGTGAAAAAAGATATTGCAGTGTATACAGAGAAAGAGTAGCCTACAGAAGGCTTCGGATGAGTGATTATATCATCACAATTTCCGGAGCCTTTTCGTTTTTCATAATCAATGTAAAATCTTCAAAAGGAGTTGTAACAAAAAAAGTTACAAAAAGTTTGATGTAACTATTGACATTACATTAAACGGATGATATTGTATAGCTACAAGATGTAACAATCATTGTTACAGCATATCAAGGAGGTAATTTAAAATGCAGAAAGTAGTAGAATTTTTACAGAAAAACCCGGTTCAGTATTTAGCAACCGTCGGAAGAGATGGAAAGGCAAAATGCCGTCCATTCATGTTCTGTTTTGAGCAGGATGGAAAGCTTTGGTTCTGTACTAACAACACAAAGGATGTTTACAAGGATATGTTAGCAAATCCTGAAGTAGAAGTATCAGTATCTTCCCCTGAATACGCATGGATTCGCCTTCATGGCAAAGCAGTATTTGAGGACAACAAGAGTGTAAAGGAAGGATGCATGAACAATCCTATCGTTAAGGGACAGTACCAGACAGCAGATAATCCTATTTTTGAGGTATTCTATCTTGAAAATCCGCATGGTTTAATCGCAGATTTCTCTGGAAATCCACCTTATGAATTTTAAAGATAATTAACAGAAAAAATTACAGTCTTCGGGGCAAGGTGTAATTCCTGACCGGCAGTATAGTCTGCGAGCAAAAGCTGATATGGTGCAATTCCATAACCGACGGTAAAGTCCGGATGAGAGAAGATATGATAAAACAAGTCCCGCAGGGAATCCCGTCCTGCGGGCTGTTTTAAATTCAGGCATATCTCACAAAAAGGAGATTTATGAGTAACAATACAGCAACTATTAAAACAAGAAAAAATTTAGTTTCTACAAGGACGATAACAATGACAGCTCTACTGGCAGCTATATCATATGTGTTGGCATTTTTAGAGTTTCCGGTTCCTTTGAGTCCATCATTTGCACGAATGGATCTGTCAGATTTACCTGCACTGATTGGGGCGTTTGCGTTTGGACCGGTTACAGGAGTGATGATAGAATTGATAAAAAATATATTACAGCTTCTGTCAACATCAACAGGAGGAATTGGTGAACTTGCCAATTTCCTGATGGGGGCATCCTATGTACTGGCTGCCGGTTTTATATACAAATACAAAAAGACTAGGAAAATGGCGATGTGGGCATGTGTTATTTCAAGTGTAGTTATGGGAATAGCAGCAGCGATTGTAAATTATTTTATACTACTTCCACTGTTTGAAGCATTTATGCCGCTGGATCAGCTGATTGCATCATTTGGCGAATTTCTGCCATTTATTAAGACCAGGCTGGACGTTGTGCTATTCAATGCATTGCCGTTTAATATCTTAAAAGGCTTGGTGATTGGAGCAATTGCCATGATGATATATAAAAAACTTACACCGATACTGAAAGGAGAGACTTTGAAATGACAAAAATGGATTATCTTAAACTTCTGGTGGATGAAATTCATTCAACAACAGTTGCAACGATAGGTTCAGATGGACATCCTCAGACAAGAATCATAGATATGATGTACTATGATGAAGAAGGTGTGTATTTCCTTACAGCAAAGGGAAAAGCATTTTATGACCAGTTAATGGAGCAGCAGTATGTGGCAATATCTGCGACAAAAGATAAAATTGCGGTTTCTCTTCGAGGAAGAATAAAGAACATTGGCAAAAAGAAGCTTGATATTATGTTTGAAAAAAATCCATATATGAAGAAAATCTATCCGGGAGATACGAAAGACGCAATCGAAGTGTTTCGGCTGTATGAGGCACAGGGAGAGTATTTTGATATCAGCAATCCATCAAATATTGTGAGGGATACTATAACAATTGGAAAAAACCGAGGCAGTTCAGACAGGGTATTTTATTGGAAAAGAATGTATTGGATGCAAACTGTGTTACTCTGTATGTCCGCAAAAATGCATTGATATATCTTCAGTTCCGGTTACTATCAACCAGAATCATTGTCTGCATTGCGGAAGATGTGCAGAAATTTGTCCGAAGCAGTGTATTGAGAAAAGAGGTTCATTATGATTTTTAAGAAAATCAGAAAAGGGCATGCTGACTGGAGAAACTTTTTATGTAGTACTCCGGCAAGGGATTATGTATTCCAAAAGGATGCATATGAAGACCAGATTGACAGGGCAGCAAAGAATATAAGAAATACAGACTGTGTTATAATCGGGGCAGGAGCCGGGGCATCGACAGCTGCGGGAATCCAATATGGTGGTAAAAGGTTTACAGACAATTTTGCAGAATTTATAAAAAAATACGGTGAGTACTACATGACAGATATGTATGCAGCCGGATTTTATCCATATCCGTCTGAGGAGGCAAAGTGGGGATACTGGTCAAAACATGCATTGATGAACCGCTTTGATCCTCCGGCATTGCCGCTTTATACAGAGCTTTATGATCTTGTAAAGAATAAAGAATATTTTGTACTTACAACCAATGTGGATCATCAGTTTTATAAAGCGGGATTCGATGAAAAAAGAATATTTGCAACACAGGGAGATTATGGGAAAATCCAGTGCCAGAAAGCCTGTCATCCAAAGACTTACGATGCAAAAGACCTGTTTCGTAAAATGGATAAAGCAAGAAGAGACTGCCTGATTCCATCAGAACTTGTACCAAAATGTCCGGTGTGTGGCGGCAATATGGCTATGAATCTCCGTTGTGATAATTATTTTGTGGAAGATGAAGCGTGGCATGAGGCAGCCGACAGGTATGCGGGTTTTCTGGAACAGAATAAAGATAAAAAGGTTGTTCTTTTGGAACTTGGAGTTGGATTTAATACGCCGATTATTATACGTTTCCCTTTTGAAAAGATGGTGAGGGAGAACTCGTCTTATAGTTTGATACGCCTGAATATGGATGAAGCGGTAGTTCCGGAAAGCTTCGGGGAACGTGCAATCGGTATTGGCGGTGATATGGCAAAGGCAATTACTGATATAAGGGGGCTGGTATTATGACACAGGATGAGCGAAGAGAATATCTGATTCAGTATCTTTTAAAAGAAGAAATACCGTTTGGCAGACAGAACATTCCTACGGATAAGCAGGGGCAGGAAAATCTGCTCCGCTCACTTATGAATGTCAGACCGCCAAGACCAATCAGTAATGATTTTTTGAAAATACAGGATGAGTATCTTACAGAAAGAAATATAGAGCGTGGAATCACAGATTCTGCTGCGCTTGCACCTGTCAGATCCGATTCGAGATTATATATCTGGCAGGGTGATATTACGACACTGAAATGTGATGCAATCGTAAATGCTTGCAACTCACAGATGCTTGGATGCTTTTCGCCGATTGCATGCCTGTATTGATAATTTTATTCATACTTATGCAGGAATTGAGCTGCGTCTGAAAATGCATGAGATTATGACAAAGCAGGGACATGAAGAAGAGACCGGCAAAGCAAAGATAACAATCGGGATACAATCTTCCGACAAAATATATTCTTCATACGGTAGGACCTATTATACAATGGAAAGTCACAAAAGAAGATGAAGCTCTGCTTGCAAGCTGCTACACAGAGTGCCTGAAGCTTGCTGCTGATACAGGTGCAGAATCCATTACATTCTGTTGCCTGTCTACGGGAGTATTCCGTTTTCCACAGCAACGAGCTGCCGAGATTGCAACGAACACTGTAAAGCAGTATTTAGACAAAGATAGCAGAATCAAAAAGGTAATCTTTAATGTGTTTAAGGATGAAGATTTAAAAATATATAATGGATTGTTATAAGTGTCTGTTGAAATATCCTATATACTCATTATTTACCCAGACAAATATGTGCAGTAGTTTTTTGCTTATGTATTTATCGTAAAATGACTATTCTTGACTCTCTGTTGTTTGCAGTTGCATTGGCGGTAGCAGCGATTCCGGAGGCATTAGGCTCTATCGTTACGATTGTGCAGGCGTTTGGGACACAGAAAATGGCTAAGGAAAATGCCATTATCAAAGATTTGAAAGCTGTAGAAAGTCTTGGATGTGTATCTGTTATCTGCTCTGATAAGACAGGAACACTGACACAGAATAAAATGACAGTGCAGCAGATTTATATTGATGATAAAGTATATGAACCTAAAGAGCTGGACATTACTAATCAGACACATAGATATCTGCTGTATGTGCCGTACTTACCAATGATTCGAGTATAGTAGAAGGTAAAGAAATCGGAGATCCTACAGAATATGCCTTATTAGAAATGTTTAGAAATATTCAGGTAGAACCATGTGAATTTTTTGGAAGTGCAGGCATTAACGAGGATATATTAAGAAAGTCTATGGATAGAATGGAAGAAGTTCCTTTCGATTCTGACAGAAAACTGATGAGTACTAAGTATAGTCTTAATGGTGTTTCTACAATGGCATTTGCAGCGGGTGTCTGTCTCCTCGCATTGGTAATCTTTGTTCCATTTTTACATAGTGTGTTCAGTGTGGAAAATTTGTCTGCAACAGCGATTGCACAGATTATCGGACTGAGCTTTATACCGACAGTGATTATCCAACTGATAAAGGTATGCCGCAATAAAAAGGGAAAATAATATAATATTTTGAATCATATTTCTTTTGCATGCATATTACATCGGATAAAAACGATGAGTAAAGAAGATTGCATAAAAGCTAAGTAACTTATTAATAAAATTATGTAATTTGATTTTCATAGAATTTCATCTCCTTTCTGATTATGTTTTTGTTATAGAATATAAAAAGGAAAAATACTTGCCAAAATAAAGAAATAAGTAGTCAAAAGTTGCTTAAAGATTTTTTATATAAAAACTAAGAAAATAAATATTTTAACAGAAATACATTAGATTATTTAGGAAAATAATCAGCAGCAAAATATGAGAAATAGTTAATGTTGTGATAAAAAGTAGAAAAAAAGCTCTGTGTGCAATGCACATGAGATTTTTTCTACTTTTTTAATTGAAATGTAAAAATTTCAGATTACTTGTATATGTGAATTATTACAGTCGTATCATTTAGTGCATATTTTATTCAATATATTTTATTTAAAAATTCTGAATAAATGATATATATATACCTTATCAAAGAAATAAATGGAAAGGAAGTAGGTATTTATGTTGTTAAAAGAAAAAACAAAACGAAGTCTTGAAACCATGCGTTTGCACGAAAGAATAAACTATGGATATAAAATAGTTATCACAATGATGTTGACATCCGGATTAATTTCTATGATAGTAATAGGGATTCTATTTGCAAATATGTTTAACTATGTTAAAAAAGTTAATGTGGCTGATACGGCAGTGAAAATATGTAGAATTGATGTGAATGCGGCTGCCCGGAACATAAGGGAAATGGCATTAAATGATGATTCTTCATCTTATGCTGGTTACAAGGAGACTGTAGAAAAGCTACTAGGTGAGGTCAAGGACGAATTGCTAGTTATGCAAGACACAGGGGTTTGTTTCTGATGATCTTTTTAACGAATATTCATCAGCACTAACAGATTGGGAAACAAGGGATTTGATATAATAAAACAAATTGAAAGGGACAAGATAAAGACGCTGTTGAAGACATACTTGGTGAATGTACGCCATCGTTAAATAAATTGGTGAGTATTGCACAGAAAATAGATTTACTGACAGGTGAACAGAGCGTTAAGGCAGTAAGAAAAACGCTGATATCAGCTTTTGTGGGATTTGTGGTTATTATTGTATGTCTTATTATTGCAGTTATTTTATCACGAAAAACAGGAAAAAAGATTCTTACAACTATTTTAGAACCACTGCATGAAATTGAAAATGCAGCCAAGGAACTAACTGAGGGAAATTTGCACAGTACATTGGAGTATAAGTCAGAGGATGAAATTGGTCGACTTGCTCAGAGTATGCGTGAGTCAATATATATTTTGGGTTCATATGTAGATGATATTGACCGTGCCATGAAACTGTTTTCAGATGGTAATTTTGATGTAAAACCAGAGGTTGAATGGAAAGGCGATTTTATTGGTATTTTAAATTCATTTTTAGCATTTGAGAAAAGTATGTCAAGTACGGTAAAAGGTATACGGCATGTATCGGAGGAAGTGTCTAGTGGAGCAGAGCAGGTGTCAATGAGCTCAAATGAATTGGCAGAAGGAGCAACAAATCAGGCAGCTGTTGTTGAAGAACTTACTGCGACTGTTTCAAATGTTTCTGAACAAGTTGAAAAGAATTCAAAGACGACAAAAGAAATAAGTAAAAGGGTTGAAAAATTAGGGGATAATATTCTAGAAAGTAACAGCAAAATGCATGAAATGGTCAACTCAATGAATGAAATCAGCAAGGCCTCAAAGGAGATTGATAAAATTATTACAACAATCAATGAAATTGCAAGTCAGACAAACTTATTAGCCTTGAATGCATCTATTGAGGCTGCAAGAGCTGGGGAAGCAGGAAAAGGATTTGCAGTTGTAGCAAATCAAGTTAATATTTTAGCTGACCAGAGTGCTCAGGCAGCGAGAGAATCATCAGCACTGATTGCCACCTCCGTGGAAGCAGTGGAAAATGGGATGGTTGTAGCAGAAGATACGGCAAAACAGCTTGAAGAAGTGGCAGGTGAGTCAAAAATAATTACAGATGAAGTGATGAGAATTGCGGACACATTAGAAACACAGACAGAGGAAATATTACAGATTAATGAGGGCATAGAACAGATTAATGATGTGGTTCAGCTAATTCAGCAACGTTCGAGGAATGTGCAGCAGCAAGTCAGGAGATGAGCAGTGAGGCAGAAAATTTGAATGAAATGATTCAAAAATTTAAGGTTGCTGAGTTTAATGAATAAAATTATCTTAATATGAATGGGATTCTTATTGCTGGAAACGGTTATGATATGCTAAAGCATACTATGCTATATTGAGAGCATTGTATAAGTATTCATGATATATAGATAAATATAACAGACTAAAAAGAGAGGCGTTATTTTGATAACGTCTCTTTTTGTGATTTATTAAAACAGTATAAATTAATAAAAATGGGAACTGAAATCTTTCAAAAACGCTGTGGGATTGATATTTTTTATGGGGAATTATCTCTTGGTTACCTGAAATAATAGATGTATATGTGTTTGATTTCATGCCAAAAGAGAATAAAAACTAGACATAATTGCATATATGGCATGTTATAAATGTCAGAATTTTATATAAAGTAAGCAGTATCATTTTGTGCATACTTTGTATAATTTATGAAATTGTCTTTTACATATATTTGTTATATCTTTGATATAACAAAATTGTGGGAATAAAATAATTGGTATTTTGAAAGGAGAAGTTTCACATGGAAGAAAAGAGGTACCTGAAATGGTATAACAAGGTGGGGTATGGATCAGGAGATTTTGCAGGAAATGTTGTGTATGCATTTCTCTCATCATTTGTAATGCTGTATCTGACAAATACGGTAGGTTTAAATCCGGGTATTATCGGAACGCTGATTATGGTATCAAAGCTGTTTGATGGAATCAGCGATATGTTCTTTGGAACTATGATTGATAAAACAAAAAGTAGACTTGGAAAAGCTAGACCATGGATGTTATATGCGTATATAGGTTGTGCCGTAACACTCGTTGCAAACTTTGCGATTCCAGACAGTCTTGGGACAACTGCACAGTACATATGGTTCTTTATAGCATATACATTGTTAAATGCAGTATTTTTTCACTGCAAACAATATAGCATATGCATCATTAGTTACTTTTTGTACAAAAAAACAGCAGGGAACGTGTAAGAGATGGGATCATGTCGATTTATCTTTGCATTTTCGACAAGCTTACTTATTCAGTCTGTTACAGTACAGTTTGTAAGAGCAGCAGGCGGTGGGGCAGCAGCATGGAGAATGGTTGCCGTTGTATATGCCATTATTGGATTGATTGTTAATACAATTTCTGTTTTTTCAATTAAGGAGCTTCCGGAAGAAGAATTAAAAGCGGGGAAGAATCACACAGAAGAAAAGTATGGACTAATAGAGGCTGCAAAACTTTTATTTTCTAATAAATATTATCTTATGATTTGTGCAACTTATATTTGTCAGCAGATTTATTCAGCTATGTTAAATATGGGCATTTATTATATGATTTATATTTTGAAAAATGAAAATTTGTATTCCGTATTTTCATGGGCAATTAATATCCCTGTTATTATCGCAATGTGCATCACTCCTATGCTGGTGGAAAAAATGAAAGGTTTATATCGAATGAACTTTGCAGGCTATGTTCTTGGAACAGTGGGACGTGTCGGAGTCATCTTTGCAGGTTATATGGGAAGCGTTCCACTTATGCTTACATTTACAGCGATTGCAGCACTTGGAATGGCACCGTGGCAGGGTGATATGGGAGCAGTTATTGCAAGCTGTTCAGAATATACTTATCTTACAAAGCATAAACACATTGATGGAACTATGTATTCATGCACATCTTTTGGTACGAAAATCGGAGGAGGAATCGGAGTTGCATTATGTGGATGGTTGCTTGATGCAAGCGGATTTGTTAAGGAAGCAGCGGTGCAGCCTGCCTCTTGCTTAAATATGCTTCATATTATGTATTTATGGATTCCTATGGTATTGTCATTAATAATTACATTCATCATGTCAAGAATGAATGTTGAAGATGCAAACGAAAAACTTAAAAAACAGTTGGAGGAATGTTGATATGGGCTATATGGAAAGTGAGGAAAAATATGAATGCTGATATGAAATGGCTGGACAATCCAGAAGTGTTTAAAGTAAATCAATTGGAACCACATAGTGATCATTGCTATTATCTGGATTATTCTGACATGAAAAAAGAAAAAAATCCATTATTACAGTCATTAAATGGTCAATGGGAGTTTGCTTACAGCAAAAATGTGA
>ENA-OPYX01001843-OPYX01001843.1-human-gut-metagenome-genome-assembly--contig:-NODE-1843-length-10457-cov-2.655663_pt1 | contig 10457 bp, 11 predicted proteins | sample MGYA00242639_ERZ504486 | MGnify/ENA primary metagenome ERZ504486 (study PRJEB26092, sample SAMD00036296) | human gut metagenome | host: Homo sapiens | study: EMG produced TPA metagenomics assembly of... | reverse complement strand
CCTTATTTTGCGCAAAACAGTACAAGATAAAGTATATTTATATGTTTTTCACTACTATATATTGTATGTAAAAACAGTTTTTCAGTGGCGTCCTTGCAGAAGTGGGAGTCTCAACTCAGACTGAGATAAAATCGCAGAGTTCTTTTCACAATGTAAATTTTTAGTCACAAAAAGTATTACGCTTTCAGCAACAGCAGTGCATGTTCAGGTATTGTCACGCGTAATTTTTCGTGCGCTGCCAACTGCTCTGCCTGTTCTTTATCCATCAGAATACGCAGTGACATCGTATCCTGATTGTATTTCAGAACCAGTTCGGATTCAAACTGCTGCTCTAACAGACGGTCCATCTGCATAATAGAACTGTTTTTCGCCGGTTCTAAGTCCGCTGACACTTCAATATAATGTGCACGCACACCAACGAAAGAAATATCTTCCGGAATTTCTTTTTCCAGTTCAAAACAGATACCCCTAGTCCGGAACTTCCAGCTGATGCGCAGACAAGCGTTTTGCAGGCACGATATTTCGACATCCGGAAATACGGGCTGCTGCCTGTGTTACCGGATTTGCGAAAAACTCTTTTTTCTCCTGAATTGTTTCCAATGTGACCTTTTTCCAATACGCAGATACGATCACACAAATGATATACTTCATCACGGCTATGGGATACAAAAAGTACTGTTTTCCCGATCTCAGAAAGCAGATCCATGCAGTTCTTCTTTCTACCTGCCATTTCAAAAAATCTAGTCAAGTGCGGACAGTGGCTCATCCAACAACAGAATTTCCGGCTGTGACGCCATCATGCGCGCCAGTGCTACACGCTGTTTCTGACCTCCGGAAAGCTGACGTGGCAGATGATGCTCCAATCCTTCCAGACGGAAACGTCGGATATAATCCTGCACAATCGCTTTTTTCCGGTTTCTTTCCCATACCCGCCATGATATTTTTTCTCGACGGTCATATTCGGGAACAGCGCATAATCCTGAAACATATATCCAACTTTTCGTTTCTGCGGAATCAGATTGACTTTTTTTCTCAGAGTCAAATAAGGTACGTCCGTTTAACACGATTTTTCCTTCATCTGGTGTCTCAATTCCTGCAATGCACTTCAATGTCATACTTTTGCCACATCCGGAAGCACCAAGCAGGGCAAACATTTCCTCCCCTGCTGAAAACGCAACATCCAGAGAAAAATTGCCAATTTTCTTTTTTATCGCTACTTCTATTGCCATAGTATTCCTTTCACAACACAGATTTTCCCATTTTTGCTCAAAACATTTTAAATGCTTTACACATATCCATTCGTTTTTTGCATTTTATAAACAGATACAGGGAACGTATTTACCAGCTCTGTGTATTTTTCATATTTTTTCCTGCTACAAGGTTCATTGCAACGATAATGCCAAAAGCAATCGCTAAAATAATAATAACCCATACGCCTGCCGTCAGATAATCACCATCCTGAATAACCATGGCGATCTTCTGCGAAATCGTCGACGTCTTTCCGGGAATATTACCTGCCAGCATAGAAGTCGCACCGTACTCACCAAGTGCACGCGCAAAGGTCAGGATCGTTCCTGCGATAATACCCGGTCCTGCATTTGGTACTGCCACCTTCCAGAAAATCTGCAATTCAGACATACCAAGTGTCCGCGCTGCATAGATCAGGTTAGCATCCAGCTGTTCAAAGGAAGCACGGGCATTTCGATACATCAACGGGAACGAAATCACCGTTGCCGCAATGATACAGCCAAGCCAGGTCTGTACTACTTTGATGCCAAACTGATGAAACAAAAACATACCGATCGGACGTCTCTTACTAAATAACAACAGCAGGAAAAATCCGGCAACGGTCGGCGGCAGAACCATCGGCAGCGTCAGAAATCCGTCTGCGATCGCTTTGGCACGCTCACCGGCATGAATGACTTTTCTTGCCGCAAATAATCCTAAGAAAAAAGAAATAACCGTTGCCACAATTCCTGTTTTAAAGGAAATAAACAACGGTGTCCAATCCAGATTCTTTACAATTTCCATAATTATGTCCATATTTTTCTCCCTATGCTCCGATCATATATCCGGAGACATTTCTCTTACACGCTATAAAGCATCTTAAAACAGAAAATATTTCAATTTCTATCTTATTCAGATAAAACCCGACCAGCTTTCGCCACCCGGGTTTCACTTACATTCTACTTAATTTTCAGGTTGCACGAAACAAAAAACTCATTACTGATATCATTTTGTTATGCACACCTGAACTATATACACAACTTAGAAGAAAGACCTCTGGCGATTTTTTCTCGGCAAGCGATTGTTAGCTGACGAGACAAAATCGCCAGAGGTCTTTTTCACAGCGTAAATTTTAGCCACAAAAGAAGCTAATATTAATCTTCTACGTTTGTATCGAAGTAGTAGCTGTCAAAAATAGTTTTTGCTGCATCAGATTTAACAAAGTTTACGAAATCCAGAGCTGCTTTCTGCTCTAACTCGTCAGCTTCATCATTCTGAACCTGAGCGATCGGGTAAATTACGTTACCTGTCAGATCATAGCTTACAACCTGAAGAATCTCAAGTTTGTCCCCAAGACCATATGTATCAGAGTAGTAAACAGTACCAACTTCGTTAGATTCCTCTGCTACCTGAGTTTTAACAGCGCTTACGTTACCGCACTCGTTGATTTCAACTCCGCCCAGAGCCTGAGAAACAACATCTGTCGGGATTGTAGATACATCATCTACAGCATCAAGGATACCTGCGTTTACAAGTGCCTGACGTGTGTATTTACCAACTGGAACGCTTCCGTCTGCAAGTGCGATGCTCTTTGCATCTTTCAGGTTCTCAAGACCTGTTACTGCTGTACCGCTTCCTTTGTATGTGATAACTACAACCTGGTTGTTTACTACATTGTGACGTGTTCCGTCTACTACTAACTGATCGTCATTCTGTAATGTATCCATCTGTTTCTGAGCTGCGGAAAAGAATACGTCACAAGCTGCACCTTCCTCGATCTGTGCAAGCAGTGTTCCTGAACTGTCATAGCTTGGTACAACAGTTACGTTTGGCTGTGACTCATTGTATTTCTCAATTACTTCGTTTAATGCATTCTCAAGACTTGCTGCTGCAAATACTGTGATTGTTGTGCTGTCCAGCTGATCTGCTGTCTCTGGTGCTGCCTCAGAAGCATCTGTCTGCTCTGTTTTTGCAGATGTGTCAGTTGCTGCCCCCTGATCTGTGTTTTTGTTTCCGCATGCTGCCAGGGAAAGTCCCATTGCTGCAACAAGCATAAGGCTGATTACTTTCTTCTTCATCTCCTTTTCTCTCATCCTTTTTTCTTTTGTTTTATCATGTTTTGTTATGTTTCATGTGTTTTGTTATACTACACATTTCTTTTTCTGTCAATGCTTTTTCTTGGTATTTTTGTGGTATACCTAAAATTCAAAACTTATTTTTTGAACAAACAGCCTTCGTTACATCTATGTAAGTTACTTACTTTTTTGTCATCGGCAAAAAATGTACATCCACTGTACGACATATATTATCTTTCCCACTGTTTATATATTAGGAAATTTTGTTTTACAGGAAATTCAGAAAAATTTCCTGTAAAACAAAAAACAGCTCCTTACCAGAGCTGCTTTCCCATTTCACTGACATCATATCCTGACATCGTTTCCGCTTCACTTTTAAATTCATCTGATCGAATGATATTCAGCAGTTTCTGAAATTCGCTGCGCTTAAGATCTTTCTTTCGAAATACAATATCGTAACTTTCCTGTTTCAGAGGAATAAAATCAAGTCCCTGCATCTGACTTGCTACCTTCTCAATTCCGATCGCCACATCTGCACTTCCGCGCAATACATTGGTTGCTGCGATCATATGTGATGATGCTTCATCCTCATACCCTCTGAGCTTGTCCGGATCAATCTCCAGCTTTTTACACATCTCATCAATAAAAATGCGGATACCGCTGCCTTTTTCCCGGTTGATCATTCTGACATCTTCTCTGGTCAGATCCGTAAATTCCTGAATATTTTTCGGATTGCCCTCTCTGACATAAAAGCCCTGCCAGCGTTTTAACAGATGAAAAACTGCCACCTGTTCTCCCGGCAGCATACGTTCAATATAAGAAAGATTATACGTATCTGTTTTGCCATCCCACATATGACAGGTTGCCACATAAATTTTCATTCTGATACATCCGGTACAATCCGCTGTAGCTGCCCATCGGAGACCGGTACACCTGCGTTTTTCCGTCACTCTGTTCATTATAAAGAGAGCAAAGCACATCCAGAAGCTGATCCTGTCCACAGATGACAATATTTTCCGCAGACTCTGCTTCCGGGCTTATGCCCATGTATTCATACAGATCATTTCGTGCGATCCGGAACTGTTTTCCCATTTTCGTTGCCTTCAGATCACCACGTTTGATCATTTCATAAACGGTATTTTTTCTTTACCTGCAATATCTCCGCGACTTCTATCGGAGATAAAACTGTTCATCCATACTTATCCTCCCAAAATCTACTTTTCGTCCAACCAGGTCCCATCTTGCCATTTTCCATATCCCATCTAAGTATAACTTCTGAAAAAATGGCTTTGCAAGCATATCTTTTTGATGATAAAATATGCGTTACAGTTCACTCATCACATGTATTCAGGTAATGATCATGCTTGCATGAGGAATTAGCTGGATACATAGTGATAAAGGGAGCGCCTTTTTATGAGCAAAAGTAGTAGCGAAGCTACGTGGAAGCCCGAAAGGGCGTTTTGCGAATGGCGCGTATGGTCTGTAACGTTCTATCTACTTTCGGGGTGTGGCTTAGTCTGGTAAAGCGCTCGTCTGGGGGGCGAGAGATCGCAAGTTCAAATCTTGTCACTCCGATACCAAAAAGATCCTGCAAACATTTATCTGTGTTCACAGGATCTTTTTACTTCCTTATTTATTATGCTATCCCGTATTTTCCACCAACTTACAATGATTTTATTTAAGGTAAATTTAATATTTTCCACATTGTTTTTTTCCTTTTATAATGCTACACTCTTCTATAAACCTTGAGGAAAAACTGTATTTGAAACATACAGTTTTTAGCGTAAACAGATTATGACTATCTCGGAGCAAAGTTGAGTATGAAAAAATTTTTTAACTATCTAAAACATAACACACACTTTTTTCTATTGCTTTATGCACTTATTTATATTCCATGGTTCACTTACCTGGAGAAAAAAAGTAAACATTAATTCAAACTTTCATGTCATTCATGTGGCATTGGACGATTACATTCCGTTCTGCGAATTTTTTGTCATTCCATATTATCTGTGGTTTGTATACATGGCAATTGGAATTCTGTTTATCGCATTTACAGATGGAAAACTCTGCTGGCGGATGGGAATTTTCCTTATTACAGGTATGACTGTGTTCCTTTTCATCTCGGCGATATATCCGAACGGACAGCTACTCCGACCGGAAAGCTTTGCAAGGGATAATATTTTTGTACACATTGTGCAGAAACTGTATGCGACGGATACACCGACGAATCTGTTTCCAAGCATTCATGTATACAATTCTCTTGGAATTTATTTTGCACTTTGTCACAGTGAAAAAATCAAAAAGCATCCATGGATTAAGTATGTTGCACTGGTTCTGACCATTTGCATTATTTTATCTACAATGTTTATCAAGCAGCATTCTGTATTTGATGTACTGACAGCATTTGCGCTGGCGGCGTTTATGTATTCTGTGTGCTATGGTTCGATTGCGGCGGTAATTGAACGACATAGACAGAAACGGATTCCGGCGGGACAGATATAAAATTTTCGTCTTATAATGAATTTAAAATTTATAAAAGCGCCTCAGTTATTTTTTCTTTTCGGCTAACAATCGCTCGAAAAGAAAAAATAGCTGAGGGCGCTATTTACGTTGTGATAAATGGAACTAACATTCGCTCGCAACAAAGCATAACTAAAGTACTCTCTACATTAACCAAGATCTGCTACGTATACCAACATACGGCCACCACACACCATGCCCTGATCTGCCGCTACTTCGTTGCTCATATCCAGTGTAAAAAGTTTTGTTTCTCCGGTTCCGATCATGCGAAATGCTTCCCGCAGTACTTCGTTTTCGGTACAACCGCCACCGATGGTTCCCGCTGACTGCAGATTGCTGTTGACGGTCATCAGTGCACCGGATTTTACCGGGGTGGAGCCGCTGGTGTCATATACTAGCAGCATAGCTTTTCCGACATTTGGATCACCAAGCATTTCTATCACCCGCGGATCTGTATCGGTACAAGTCAGCAATTGGCTGTGTGAACGTCGCGGCGTTCCTTTTCTGCGTTCTTCGATCAGTTCTGCCACAATGGAAATCGCGATCTCCGGGACGGTCAGCGCACCGATATTTAATCCGATTGGCATGTGAATTTTTGCTACGGTCTCTGCGGCATTTCCTTCTTCCTGCAACAGATCAATGATACCGGCTACCCGACGCTTGGAACCCATCATCCCCAGATAACGTGGAAAAATACCTTTTAACACTTTTCGCAGGCAGGTCAGATCAAATCGATGTCCACGGGTTACTACTGTGACATAATCATTACTTCCTATTTGAAGCATATCTAACGCTTTTTCAAATTCTTCACAGTATATTTCTTCCGCATCCGGAAAGCAACTGCGATTGGCAAAGGAAGGTCTGTCATCTACCACAATAACATAAAATCCAACTGCTGACGCAAATTTGCTGATTGCCTGTCCCACATGACCACCGCCAAGTATAATCAGACGCTCTGGTCTGAAAAACCGCCGTTCATACACAGTATCCTCAATTTTTAATTCCCAAGATCCTTCTCCCGTCTGTTTTATTTCCCGTAACAGTTCTTCGATTCCCTGCATTGTTCCACTCCGTCCAATCTAATATCTTAATGTTTGCTGACCTGATCCTGTCCTTCAAGAAAATACAAAATATGCTCATTCTATTTGTTACTCAGCGCCACTGGAACTCAACTCGAACGCACGTGAGATTTGGTGCGTGATTCTGGTCAGCGCAAGCTGACATCTACTTTGTGTTCGGTATTCTCTGCATTCCTGCGTTGTATCAGATACCTTTCTGCTTCCCTCAGCTGTTCCTTCGTATCCGTATCCATAACGCTGCCGCAATCCGTAACCGGGACTTCTAAAAATTCATCCCCTAGCAGCTTCCAAAAACCGCGCAGACCACCGCCACCCGCAGCATTTTCATAAGAAAGAATCTCCGGCAGCAGAGACATGTCGATCAATACCGGATGCCCGCGTCTCCCATCTACCGTTGGTATGACTGCTTTTTTCCCGGAAGCAAGCATGGTCTCCCATAATTTCTGATAGGTTTCCGGCAAAATGCAAGGCAGATCTACCAGTTGGATGAATACATAATCAAACTCTTTCAGCCTGGGAAGCCCTGTTTTGATAGATGTCAGGATACTTCCATTTCCATAATTGGGATTCCAAATAGTATGAATCCGGTTGAATAAATCGTTTGCCTGCAAATATGCTTCGACGCGTTCCTGTTCAAATCCGGTTACCACATGGATATGATCTATACCTGCATCATACATCGTTTTGATTGTTTGGTCAATCAAATTATTGTCAAGAAATTTTGTTAGTGGCTTTGACTGTCCCATGCGGGTGGACAGTCCTGCTGCCAGGATCAGTCCACCAACACGCTGACTCCGGATACTTTGACAATTATGATTGCGATCGACAAGGCGATTATTATCATTCCTGTTGTTATTTTTACTATGATTCATGTTCTTTTCTTCCATACTTTTTCAATTCCATGCGTTACATACGATATTCTTATTTTTCGGCACACAATCTCTGCCACAGATCACACTGTTCCATAAGCAGGCATTTTCTCTTTCTGCTATCTTATTCAGCTATCTTCTTTATCTTCCTTTATCATCTATCATCAGACGAATGGCATCTACCGCACTCTTAATTGCCGCCTGCGCATCATGTGCCACCGGATTTTCCAGATGCAGTTTTTCCCGCTCCTGATTTGCCACAACCAGAAAAATGGAACCGATTTTTACATGCAGATAACTTGCAACCACAAACAATGCTGCAGATTCCATCTCCGAAGCCAGACATCCAAGCCGTTTCCATGCCTCCCATTTCTGCGTCAGTTCGTAACTTACCGGCATTTTTTCCGGCTCATGCTGTCCGTAAAAAGAATCCTTGCACTGAACAACACCGATGTGGCACGGATAACCGTTTGCTTTCGCCGCTGCTTCCAGTTTCTGTACAATATGATAATCTGCCACTGCCGGAAATTCGATCGGTGCATATTCCCGGCTGGTTCCTTCCATGCGGACTGCTCCGGTAGCGATCACCAGATCGCCGCTTTTGACATCTGTGCGGATGCCTCCACAGGTTCCCACACGGATAAAAACTTCTGCCCCGCAGCGCACCAGTTCTTCCATGGCGATCGCCGCGGAAGGTCCACCGATGCCCGTTGAGGTCACACTGACTTTTTCCCCGTCCAGATAGCCGGTGTAAGTCGTAAATTCCCTGTGATCGGCTACTAAATGTGCATCCTCAAAGAGTTCTGCAATCTTTGCACACCGTTTCGGATCTCCCGGCAAAATAACATATTTTCCAACATCCCCCTGTTTTAAACCAATGTGATACTGAATTCCATTTTCTGTATATTTCATCATGCTTCCCCCTCATTTTCCTACTACAAAACAGATCTTTGCAATTCACTCTCGCTGCTCGCTCAGAATGTTGTCTGCTACCACTGCCACTCTCCCGATGCAGCACTTCGCTCAAATATTTCCTGCATCATCAAACTTGGCTGAAGCTGCTTTTTCAAGTTCTTTACTGCATCACATATTGTGTCATCCACAGGATCAACCAACGGATGATACGGCTCATTCAGAAAATATTTATTTCTCGCTCTGCATACGCAATTTCAGCTCTGAAATGCGAATATAATCCATGCTTCTTCCCATGATTATCTTAATTGACCTTTCATTCGGTACGGCAGACAGTATGGATCTTTTTTCGTCCATATATCTCAAATAAAAGATGGAATCTGAGAAAAAGCAGTCATTCTCTTTGCTGATCTGATTAAAATACTGCAGCAGATCCCGCATATAAGGAACGTCGTTCTGCCACGAAAAATATTCCGTTGGTAAAATCAGTATTCGTTCTGTTGAAACCGGCAGCAGGATCAAATCACACCGAAAGATCTGATACAGTTTATATCGAACATGTTCATTTATCAGTTGTGATCATTTTTCTTCCTCCTGAAAATTTATTCCCGTTACATAAATCCGCTTTTCTGTGTATTCACATTATAACAGAATTTATCTTGTTTGAATATACAAGAAAGTGTGTTATCAAATGGAAAAGCGGAGCAATTACACACCACATGTAACTGCCCCTGCTTTTTACTATATAGTATTCTCTGCCATAGCTCTGCAATATCTTTTTAGCACAAAACTAATGCTGCTATTCTTCACAGAAAATCCTCTGCCTCTGATCTTCTTACCAGGTCTTTACCCATTCTTCAATACTTTTCTTATTTACATGATTGAGAAGCTTTCCTTCTACAAACTGTGCCTGTGGTGCAGACGGCTGTAACTCTTTGATGGTATTGCCGAATCCGCTTCCGCCGGATGTTGCAAACAGAATGATCTTTTACCAGAAAAATCGTATTTTCCAGGAATGTATTGATAATTGTCGGTGCTACATACCACCAGATCGGGAAACCGATAACGACAGTGTCATAGTTTTCAATTGCTGCATCGCCTTCTGTCCATTTCCGGACGGATGGATTTATCCGCCATCTCAACACTGCTTCTTGATTTTTTATTCATCCAGTTTAAATCTGCAGTTGTATATGGAACCTTCGGTGCGATCTCATACAGATCAGAACCGGATACCTCTGCAATCATCTCAGCTACTTTTTCTGTCACGCCACTTGCACTGAAATATGCTACTAATGTTTTGCTCATCGTCTTTTCCTCCATTTCTTACTTATCTCTTTCTCTCCATAATACTGTAAGTTTCTTACAAAACAAATTATCTTCTCAAATATTTACCTTGATCAGACTCTCTTATTCTTTTACATCAAGCAACTTCTTACTTGGGTAAATACTTCTTCATTGCCCTTAATCTCATCCACGATCTTGTCTTCCAGATCGATCATTTCCAGCGCTCTGCGTTTCAGTAAAAGACCGTCATCCGTCAGTGTGATATTTCGTCCACCACGGCAAAAAAGTCTGGTTCCAAGTTCATCCTCCAACGCGGCAAGCTGTCTCGACAACGTCGGCTGTGTAATATGTAATTGTTCCGCCGCTTTCGTAAAACTCTGTTCCTTCGCCACAATCAGAAAATAATGTAATACTCTCAGTTCCATACCTGTCACCTTTACTGTGGTTTCGATTGGGCATAATATCTTGAATAAAATGCTACTAATTTTGCC
>ENA-OPYX01001839-OPYX01001839.1-human-gut-metagenome-genome-assembly--contig:-NODE-1839-length-10472-cov-6.564717_pt1 | contig 10472 bp, 4 predicted proteins | sample MGYA00242639_ERZ504486 | MGnify/ENA primary metagenome ERZ504486 (study PRJEB26092, sample SAMD00036296) | human gut metagenome | host: Homo sapiens | study: EMG produced TPA metagenomics assembly of... | reverse complement strand
ACAGAACAAGAATGGTCTACCCCGGCAGGCTATGAAAAGAAAGTGAACGACTGTTACTTTGACCTGGTCCGCATAGTTTATGGTCAGGCAGAAGACACCTATCTAATGGTTGCAGAAGGTGGAACAGACATTTGGCAAGATACGAATCCCGATGGTACCAACGGTAACTGGAGCAAACTACTCCGTTATGAAGATTACGGTGCTTCCAACGGTATGTTGAATGAAGGATATGCGGGTTTCTATGGTATATTGAGTGCATGTAATGCAGCTGTCCATTATGCCGACAAAGTGGAAGGTCTAAGCGAAACAAGAATCAACGAGTTGGTCAGCGAAGCAAGATTTATCCGTGCCCATGCCTTATATAATATTGTAGAGCAATGGGGAGGCAAATACCTGCCATTGGAGCCTATGAACAGTCCTATTTCCGTTCTTCCTTGCAGTTCGGTTAATGATTTTTATAAAGTAATTCTGGAAGATCTGGAATTCGCCATGAAAAATCTTCCTATCACACAGGAAGTAAAAGGACACGTGACACGTGCAGCCGCTTATCATTTATATGCCAAAGCCTGCCTCACTTTCTCCACCTATACAGACGGTCTGGGTAATACCACCGCCCTGACGGACAGCGAAAGCAAAACCTATTTGGAAAAAGCAAAGGCGGCGGCAGATTACCTGATTCAGAACGCCGGTTCGTTGGGAGTCAAGCTTTATGATGATGTAGAAGCTGTTTTTGATGAGAACAACAATAAAAACAACGAAGAAGCACTTTTCATTGTCTGCCACTCTACCATTACGGCTTATAATCCTCGTGGAAACTATTTCAACCGTGTATGGAAACACTCCGAAGCATACAATAACAATACCTCAGGCATCTATCTTTCGGGCATGACACCCAGTTACGCTACGAACATCAACGGGTACGAAGTTCCCAAACTGGCAAAAGGTAACTGCTATATGGAACCCAGCAAGTATATGCTTGATTTATATGGAGAGAAAGACGGCCGCTATAAAGCCTTCTTCAAAGACACTTATTATGTGAATAACGCTACGAACAGTACCAAGAACGGATATACGTGGAACGAGGCCGATGCACAAAGATACGGTCTATCCACCAGCAGGGTCGGCAATTCTGCCTATGATATCACTTTAGGAGATACGGCTGTCTATTTATCTCGTAAGACCTATACACAAGCCGAAAGAAACGCTTGCCGCTATGCCATTTTCAACTTGGAAGACAACTATGCCGACACAAAAAGTCCTCTGAAGTTTTTCCCAAGTCTGAAGAAAGCAGATTGTCCTAGCCTATATGCCGGTTCAAATGCCTCCAAACCTTATTCCTCAGCAGACTGTATTGTCTACCGTTTAGGAGAAACCTACCTGATATCAGCCGAAATTGACTGGAGATTAGGCAACAACCAAAGTGCTGCCGAAAGACTGAACACACTTCGGAACCGTGCCTGTAAAGGACATGACCATAGTATGGATATCACAGCTTCGGAAGTTACCCAGGATTTCTTGCTGGACGAGTATGCACGCGAAATGATTGGTGAATGGAACCGCTGGATGACCTTGAAGAGATTCCGTGCTTTCGAAAGCCGTATCACAAAAGCTAATCCGCAAATCACAAAATTCGATAAGAACATTCACTATTTGCGCCCCATTCCCACAGCCGAATTATTGTTGATTGATAACGCTAATGAATATCAGAATCCGGGATATTAACCGGTATGACAAATATAAAAATAAAAAGACAGCTTGGATAAAATTCACTATCCAAGCTGCTTTTTTAAGAGAGATACTTCACTCACTGAACCATCCCCCTTCTGACCTTAAATTATTCACAAAAGGGCTACCGCAAATAAGTAAACAATAATTATCAGCCCTCTTTCTTTTTGAACGAACCTATGTTACTTAAAATTCAAATATTGCCGGTTTCCTGATACTCCATGCTGCTTTGCAGGACAGAAACGGAAGGAGAACGACATACGTTCAGCCGGAATCAAATAAGGCTGATGAGGATAAGCCCCCCAACTGGTATCACCACCCACTCCCATCTGTTTCCAGGTCAATGTTCCATGTCACCATATCCTTGAACTGGATATCAGATAAATGACGCTGCGATTTACGAAGGCCCGGCTCATCTAAATCTTCTGTAGGGAACAGATAAGCACTGGTGCTGACATAAGGCTGTCCGACAACCATCAATCCCTGTCCGGCGGTATCTGTCAGGCTCATCCAACGGACTTCAGTCTTATTACCGTTTTCCTGCGGACGGTCATACGGGAAATACTGATCGGCCACACTTCCCTTGTACAGACCTACATAAGAAGAAGTATTCCGGTCTATATAATTCTCATGAGGACCACGTCCCAGCCATTCCATCTGACTAAACTGCCTGTTCAGTGTAATACTAACCCCCATCCGGGGCAATAAAGGCAATGTATCGTTACCCGGAATGAAAGTACAGTTCACATCCAAATACCCTTTTCCCGAAAAATGATAGGCAACGATAAAATCAGACTCTCCTACAGGCAACTTATAATGAGAAACAACCTCATAAGCTTCTTTACCCAACGCCTTTTGTTTCATGGACAACAGTTTTGCCTGACGCCCCGCATCACGCCACGGACGCAAGGTTTTATTCATGCCATTTCCCATATCATTATCCGTCACAGGACGCCAGAAATTAGGACGTAAAGCTTCTTTTATCAGCTCCGTACTTCCCTCTTTATAAGAAGTCAAGGCACCGGTTTCCTTATCAAAACCTACGCTCAGATTACCGGTTGTAAGTGTCAACAACGAAGCCGCATCATCTGCTACCACCGATGAAGACTGAACCTCAGCAACAAACGGCTGATAAAATGGAAGACTCACCTGGGCATCAGCCAGTTTTGTTCCGGCTTTCAGCAGACCATCCTCATTTTTCAAACTGGCATAGAAATTCAAGAAATACTCCACACCGGGTTTTACCTGTATGGCTGGAAAAGAAGTCTTGAACTTACCCGTCTGCTGAGGAGCCAGGGATACATTATCAATAGTTCCGGTAGCCAGAAGTTCACCATTCCCCTCCAGCTTCCAAGTAAAATTGAAATCACTTAAATCCGTAAAGAAGTACTTGTTACGTAACTCTACCCATCCCTCATGATAATCCAATAAAGAGAATGCTATATTTTGATATACTTTTTTCACTTCATGGATATGCGGCTTCAAGGTACGGTCGGCGGCAATCAGACCGTTCATACAGAAATTGGCAGAACTTGGAGTACCTTTCGGAGCCAGGTCACCTCCGTATGCCCAATAGAATTTTCCATCCGGCGTCTTTGCATACAAGCCCTGATCTACCCAGTCCCAGATATGTCCGCCCTGTAAAGAGGGATATTTCTCTATCACATCCCAATAATCCTGAAGATTTCCTTCACTGTTGCCCATAGCATGGGCATATTCACATAGAATCAGCGGTTTGGTCGGAAGATAGAGAGAATGATTGATCAATACATCTATCTTTTTATACATTGGACAGAAAATATCGGTATAAGGTCCCTTTATTCCGTCTTCCGAATGCACGGGACGCTGTGAACGGTCATTGGCATGTACCCATTTATAGGTAGCCGCGAAGTTACATCCCTCACCGGTTTCATTACCCAATGACCAGATAATGACACAAGGATGGTTTTTGTCACGCTCGAACATACGTTCCGTGCGGTCTATGAAAGCTTTCTCCCATTCGGGCTGGTTAGCTAGGCATTGATCGGGCTTATATCCCATGCCATGGCTCTCGATATTGGCCTCATCAACCACATACATACCATAAATATCACATAATTCATACCAGCGGGGATCGTTGGGATAATGAGAGGTTCGTACACTGTTGATATTATTCTCTTTCATCAATTGAATATCACGCAGCATGGATGCCTCATCTACCACATGACCGTTATAAGGATCGTGTTCGTGTCGGTTTACTCCTTTTATATAGACCGGCTTGCCATTTACCAGCAGTTGAGCATGTTTGATTTCGGATTTACGGAAACCTATGTATTGGGAAATATATTGTTCCGGTTTGCCATTTACACGCAAAGCAATCAGCAATCTATACAGATTCGGTTTCTCCGCACTCCATAACAAAGGTTCTCTCACTTCCTTTTTAAAATGAAGTTCCCGATCGGCAGCATTCCAACGCTTACGCTCATTGTAGATACTTTTGCCTGCTTTGTCCAACAGGCTTACTTCCACTTCAGCCCCTTTTATTTTACCTTCTCCTGCTTTGCCCAACTCTACAAAAAGATGAAAGTCAGCATTCTTGTATTCCCCGTCAAGATCGGTCACCACTTCATAGTCGCGCACATGAGTTTCAGACCGGGCATACACATAGACATCACGCTGTATGCCGGCAAAACGCCAGTAATCCTGATCTTCCAGATAGTATCCGTCACTGAACTTGAAAACCTGTACGGCTATTTCATTCTCCCCTTGTTTTACATACGGCGTAATATCAAACTCCGAAGGTGTTTTGGAATCCTGAGAGTAACCTACTTTTTCACCATTCACCCACACATAAAAAGCAGAAGCCACTCCTCCGAAATAAAGAATAATCTGGCGTTTATTCCAATGAGCAGGAATAGTAAAAGTACGTCTATAAGAGCCAACCGGGCTGTTTTCCACTGCAATCAATGGTGGATTCTTCTTTATACCATACCCACTGCCTACATAAAAAGGATAGCCGAACCCTTGAAGCTCCCAATTGGAAGGAACTTTAATATCATCCCAACCTGAAACATCATATCCTTTTTGGAAGAAGTCCATCGGTCGTTCATCCGAACGGGGTACAAAATGAAATTTCCATGTTCCGTTCAAGGATTGGAAGTAAGGAGATTGTGATTTATCACCCTGCAATGCCAATTCTTTAGTGGGGTATCCCATAAAATTAGCCGCCGAAGGCAGACGATTGATATGAAGCACATTAAAATTTTCCCAATCATTATCCGAACGGGGGTATTTGTTTTTACGCACTTCTACATTGTCTGTGCTCGTTTCGTTAGCGCTCCTGTTTACCGGAGCACCGTCATATTGGGATTGTGCCATACCTGCCAACGACAAAGATATGGCAATCCCTGTCAATATAGAACGAATTTTCATCATAAATATATCTTTTAATAAATTCGGAGTATCCGCATACTGATTTTTACTTCCACTATCATTGATCCAACAACAATCGCAAAATCAAAGCAGAAGACCAACCAAAGTTGGGTGCATTCAACACTTCACCTGTCAGTGGATTGTAGTTTTCATGAATCGGTCCGTCGGTCATCAGTCCTTGAGCATGTGCCATGAACTTGCGAGTCAGCAAGTCGGCTTCCTCCACATATCCGTAGCGCTTCAATCCGGTTATACCAAAATATACCTGGTTAAACCAAACCGGACCACGCCAATAACCGAAAGTAGGACGCAATGCAGGATGACTTACATCAAGAGTACCTAGCGGCAGGTAAGAGTTGAAATGTTTTTCATCCATCATGATGTTCTTCACACTCTCGGCTTGTTCCGGGGTAGCAATACCTGCCCACAAAGGCAACCACCCCTCAGCCCCCATCACCTTGACAGGTGTACGGTCATTCAAACGAATATCATAAAAGAAACCACTCTCGCTGTCATACATTTTAGTCTGTACATACAGCTTGATTACCTCAGCCTCCTTAGCCAACTGTTCAGAAAGCTCCTGCTTTCCCAAGATAGAAGCCATTTCCGAAAGTGTCAGTTTATCTACATAAAGGAAGGAATTCAAACAAATATTCTCCTGATCCATCGACCAAGCTTTCTCCATCTCATTCTTTAGCATCCGGGTGTCATCAAAACGCACACCGTTATCCATGCCGCTCTCCCAAGCCGCCGCAATCAGTGTACCATCAGTAGAACCATATTCGCAAATGCCATTGTGATCGTGGTCACGCTCAGCATACCACCATTGATGGAACTTATACAATTTATCAAATATTTCGTCCAAGAACGCTTTGTCTCCTGTAACCTTATAGACATTCATGGCTCCCCATGATGCTACAGGAGGTTTGGAGTCGCGCCAATTGTTACGTGCCTTATTATAACCGATAAAATCAGGAACCATACCATTCTCTGCCTGATAATCGAACAAAGAAAGCATTTCACTCTTGGCCCCTTCGGGATTATAGTACACATTACCCGATGCAATTTGCCAAGCATCCCACGACCAACATCCACCGATGAATCCTGTATAGGAAGGGAAACTACAACCATGGAAGATATCACCGGCAGGAGTACGCCAATTGGAGTTCAACGTCATCAATGCTTTCACAGCAATGTTCCTGTAAGCGTTTTCTTTCATATAAGGACTGTCGGCAGACAGTATCCGTTGAAGCCCCTGATTCCAACGCTGCGCATTCTCGGCAAAACATTGATCAAAAGGTATGGATTTTATTGCAACATACTCCTTATCTGCCTCTTCGCCTTTCAAGGTCAGTGTCTGGCTGTATTCCGAAGTATAACTTTTGCCGGATTGCAGCAAATAGTCACTCTTCTCAACAACTTGCAAACTGTCGTTCCCCACAGTCATCACTTCATCGGCTGTATGGAAAAGCACGGTAGCCGTCACCTCGTCTACCGGCGGTTCGTTACGCAGTGTGATAATCTGGCGATTGGTTCCCCAACGGCGACCGTAGAACGGATAATGGAACCGAACGCCCTTATCCACCTTAGTGGCAGTAGTATTCTCTTCAAAAACACCGCCACTCCAAGTCAGTGACACATTCAAAGGTGTGTCACTAAGATTTGTAATAACAGAACGTACAAAAGCAGTGCGTGAAGTGGCAAAACACAACTCAGTAGTGAATTCCAACCGCGCATCTTTAAAATGTTGTACCAACTTTCCAGGTAGATACTTGGCTGTCTGCATATTACGAACCAAGTCGTACTTTTCACCATTAACCACCAACGTAGGCTGTGCCAACGTTTGGGCAATCCATCCTCTTCCATGCATCGTCATAGGCCCGATGAAGGCACCCGCAAATGCCCTGCTTTGGTTTACTGGCAATGCATAGCCACTCCATGCACCCAGATCAGAGAACAAATTGAGATCCCCATCTACAGGTTGTTCCGGTACATTTTTCACATTCAACAAATTGGGAAAATCTTCCTGTGTCGTAAACAGGGACTTTTCCGGCTGTGTAGCGACCGGGGTACATGCCCCCAGCCAAAGAATGCTACACATTCCATATATAGGAAATAAATGTTTCATAAACGGTTCTTCCAAAATTATACAAACAAGATTACTTGCTATAGTTCGGATTCTGCTCCCAATCAGGATTCAACAGAAATTCACTATGAGGAATAGGAAACAACTGGTGCTTGGTATCTACATAATTCTCAACAAATGGTTTATTGTGAGCTTTCAGCGTTTCTTCTACAATACCCCAGCGAACCAAGTCATACCAGCGTGAACCTTCCAATGCCAACTCGCAAGGACGTTCTTTGTCTTGCAGATGTTTCAAGACTTCGGCTTTACCCATGGTAAGCGGCAATGCCGGTACATTGACACGTGCACGAACCTTATTTATTATGTTAATGGCCTCTGTTGTTTCACCCTTGTCATTTAGACATTCTGCATAAAGCAGCAATACATCGGCATAACGGATAACGGAAACATTAAAGAAACTATAGTCCCAATAATCACTCATACCCTCGGTATAAGTAACATATTTGTGCCAGAAGATTTCTCCTTCTTTGTGGTAATCCTTAAAGGATTTTCCATTCTCATAATAAAAGGGACGACACTCGGGATCGTCAAAAATAAGCGTATGAAGTGCACGGTCGCTAGACTTACCGTCTATAGTCTTATCAGCCAATAACGTCTGACACATCCAGTCCGTAGGATAAGCTTCTTCATATGCATCCAGTCCAGCCATAGGTCCCAAATGAACGGTAAACAAGTTATATTCATACTGTCCGCCTGAACGGTCTCCGGTAAACTGAATCTCAAAAAGAGACTCTTTATTGTTCTTGTGCATACCGTCAAAATTATCAGCCCAATTCTCCATCAAGCCAAAAAGACTTCCTTCTTTATCAATGATTTTCTTGAACTCAACTTCGGCTTTACCCAATTCTTTGCGGAACATATAGAACTTACCCAAAAGGGGCTGCTGCCGTATAACGCGTGACACGTCCTTTTTCACTTTCCTCATAACTTTCGGGAAGGTCGCTCTGTACTTCTTTCAGTTCAGTCTCAATCAGACTTACCAGTTCTCCCGGATTGGCTTGTGGCGGATAGAACTCTTCATCCGTACCTGCCAATGCCTCCTTATAAATAGGAACTCTCTCGCCAAAATTCACATACAAACGATATAAAAGTAAGCACGCAAAAAAACGGGCTTCGGCTATAGACTGCTTCTTCAAGGCATTGAGTGATTCCGAGTCACCAGGTACAGTGGGAATGTTGGTCAAACATTGATTGGCATAATTAATACCTTTATACAAATTAGTCCACTCCGTCTTGACTACGGAGTTAGTGGGTTCCACATTGAATGATGAAATATTCATCCAACTCGTCACATCATCTCTGTGGGTAATCTCATCACTTCTGTATCCGTCTATTACTATGTAGCGTTCAAACGGTATCGCCCAAGATGCATTCGGCTGCAACGCTCCGTATACACTAGTCAATCCTTTCATAATATCCCCTTCACTTTTCCAGAAAATACCAGGTGATAAAGCATTGGGATTAGAGTCTTCATCCAAGAAATCTGTGCAAGAGGAAAAAGACATTCCGCTCAGAAGAGCTGCATATAATAATATGTTTTTGAATTTCATAATCTTCGTATTAAATTTAATTAGAAACCGAATTTAAGACCCATCATAAAGTCACGACTCAAAGGAATGGCTGCATAGTCATATCCCATCTGTCCGACTGAAGAACCGGTTGAAGGATCATATCCTTTGTAGTTGGTAATAGTGAACAAACGGGTAGCGCCTACATAAATACGCAGGTTACTCAAGCCCATTTTCTTACAATATTTAACCGGCAGATTATAACCTATCTGCAAGTTATTCAGACGCAGATAGTCACCATTCTCCACAAAACGGGTGGAAGTACGAGAGTTCTTATTAGGGTCACCAGACACGGCACGTGGAATATCAGTATCAGGATTTTCAGGTGTCCAAGCATTCAAGGCATTCTTACCATAGTTGAACACATGGTCCATACGCTCCAACTGATATTTAGTATAGTTATAACGCTTAGCACCAAAGTCACCGTAGAAATTGGCTACCAAATCAAAGTCTTTATAAGCCAAGTTAATGTTGAATCCCAATGACACCTTCGGTGTACCACTACCCACTTTCACGCGGTCGTTTGTATCAAGCATACCATCTCCATTCTGATCTATGAAACGGATATCACCCGGCTTAGCCACAGGTTGCAGAGGCTGCCAGTTGCCGTTTTGATCCTTATAGCCATGAGCTGTGTTCCATTCGTCCACTTCTGCTTGATTTTGGAAGATTCCGGCAGTTTGATATACCCAGAATTCACCGATTTCACCACCTACATAAGTACGCAAAGCACCGTATTCATAGAGATAGTCAGGATTGGCCATAGATTTCAACACACTTTTATAATGAGATAAATTCAAATCCAAATCATACTTCAATCCTCCGGCTTTGCCATGATAAATGGCTTGCATTTCAAAACCGGTTGTGCGCAACTTACCATCGTTCACCAAGATAGAAGAATTATAGCCGGTAGCTAAACTGATGTTACGGCTAGAAAGCATATCCCTGGTGTTCTTAATATAAGCTTCCGCAGAAAGCTCCAGTTTATTGTTCCATAAACTAATGTCTACACCGATATTCTTATACACCGTCGTTTCCCACTTGATGTTACTGGATGGAAAAGCTGTAATGGCATATCCCATGGAAGTTTCACGACCATCAAAAGGATAGTTCAATGCATGGGTATTGTAGCTCAAAGTAGGAATATATCGATAAAGACCTATGTTCTGATTACCCAAAGCACCGTAGCTCAAACGGAGTTTAAACATGGAAACAGTTTCTTTCAAATTTTCCCAAAATGGTTCATTAGCAATGTTCCAGCCCAATGATACAGAAGGGAAGAACCCCCACTTGTTACCTTTAGCAAAACGTGAAGAGCCATCATAACGGAAAGAAGCCATAATCATATAACGCATCATGTAGTTGTAGTTCACACGGCCAAAGAGAGAACGGAGGGCACTGCGGGTCTTGGTACCACCTACAGAATAGTTACTTTTAGCATGTCCCATCAAGCTCATACTGTTATTCTCAAAATCAGAACCGGAAGCACTAAGGTCTTCATACTTATTTTCTTCCTGAGAAAGTCCCAATAAAAGAGAAAGATTGTGTATTTCAGCAATGGTCTTGTCATAATTAGCAGTCAATTCCAACAAATCGTTGGTTGTCTGCGAACGTGATTCAGA